>Ga0209517_10008264_pt1 | contig 12232 bp, 8 predicted proteins | sample PeaSoiMetSII2010_FD_187695 | JGI IMG/M metagenome (GOLD analysis project Ga0209517, IMG submission 187695) | Peat soil microbial communities from Weissenstadt, Germany - SII-2010 (SPAdes) (version 2) | ecosystem: Environmental > Terrestrial > Soil > Wetlands > Peat | place: Germany: Weissenstadt...
AGGTGCCGTCGGCGTCCAGGAAGGAGACTAAATCGGCGTCGGATTTTCTCCACGCTTCCTTGATCGCGGCGCCATAACCGCGGTTCTTCTCGAAGACGATCAGATTGATCTCCGGAAACGCACTCGCATACTCCACCGTGCGGTCCGTGGATCCGTCGCTCACCACGGTGATGTCGACCTCAGTGACGGGGGACCTGGCAGTGATATACGCACGTGCGGCGAGCGAGCGCCGGATGATGCTTTCGATGGCGGCTTCTTCGTTGAGAGCCGGGATGGCGATTAGCAGTTTCATACTTGCTCCTGACTATGCTCGAAGGTGGATGTCAATTTTGGAGTGGCGTGGAGTGTAAGCCGCGCCTGGATTGAGGTTTTCCAGCCCCAGCGCGCTTGCTTCCGAATCTGATACAGGACCCACACTAAGACGGCCACCAGTGCGATCCAGGCGGCGATAATCGCGCCTGAAAACCACGCTGGCAGGTGGTGACGCTGCGAAATGAGAAACGGGTAAAAGTACAGCGTCGTCGCGTGAAACGTTCCGTATGCTTTTGTGTACGTATTCGTCAGATGCCAGGCGTCCATCTTGCCCAGCACGATGGCCACGGTATTCAGCAGGCGCAGCCCGATGACAAATACCGGTTTCCCCATGGTTTGCATCTGTTCGATTTCCAGCGGATGCCAGACGGTGACCGATAGCAGTTGGACCCCGATTGCCGCGGCCACGATCGCGCTGCCGCATTTCCGCACAACTTGGCCCATAGTTGCGCCGTGGCGCAACAGCAGAGGCACGGATACCAACGCCAGCAGTTGAACCGGTATCGAGAGGTACCGGTCGCCCCACGCGGCGCCGCCGCTCCAGAAATCGAACCGCGCGTGGAAGGCGATGTAGGCGAGCAGCATCAGTGCGGTAGAGACGAGATAGGCTCGGATCTCCGCTCCGAAACGCTTCCAAGCGATGACGACCAATATCGCCAGCACGATCAGAAGCGGGTCGAAGAGAAAGATCGATTTCTCAAGAGTGACCAGCGGGCCCCAGAATCCCGACCAGAACGGCGTCGTGTAGGGGAAATTCGCGGGTAGCGTGGGATCCAGAAGCTTGGTCTGTTGCGCGTAGATATCGATATAGGTGTTGCAGCACGCGCCGAAGCGATAGAAATGGTAGGCCCGGTCGGCGGCGACGAACAGAAGGAAGCAAGGGATAAAGGTCGCGGCGTAACGCTTGAGAAGCACGCCCGCTTCTTTTCGATTCTGCGCGACGATGCAGAGCGTGATGAAGAGCGCCGCGGCGATAAGGTTCAGACCGGTGGTCAGACGTACCAGCAGATTCGCACTCAAAGCCAGCGATCCCAGCAGCAAAGCCCGCTGTTTCCCGGTCTTCAGCCATTCGTATTGCCAGTAGAATCCGCCCAACGTGAGCAACATCATCAGGTTGTTCTCCATCATGTTTTGCGCGTAGTGGAGAAACGTCGTTCCGAACATCAGGGCGAGCGCCCCAGCCACGGCCTGATTCACCGTGAAATCGAGCAGGACCAGAAAACGAAACGCCAGCAAGACTACACCGACGCAGAGCAGTGGCGAAATGGTGTACGTGATCAAGACTTCACGGAATTCGTCATAGTCCGCCGGTCTGGCGATCTTATGTGCCAAGGTGGAGAACACAACATCGGGCGGCAGCATCACTAGAACCTGGCCGATGCCGTACCACCCATAAATTTGGTTGTTTCTGCCCACGAGCCCGAACGCCGGATAGTCGCCCTCAGCCACGGCTGGAGCGGAGGTCCACAACGAGTGCGTCGTCTGGAGCCTGCGCTTTGTGTCGATCGAGCCGACTTCGCCCGGCTGAACCGCCAGCGCGGCGAGCCAGGCCGCTAAGGCGAGCAGGAGCATCGGACTAGCATTTCGTAAGAACTTCATGGGGGAATTGGCGCCTGTCGGCGGGGTTACTACTCGGGAATCGCAAGAACTGGGGGCCAGCCCGGAACGGGAATGCCTTTTAGTTGACGGCGATCCTTGACCACAGCCAGCGGTACTCCCAGCCGCTTCACGGTGAGAAGTACCGGGCCGTCGAGGATTTCGTCAATGCCGTAGCGTGTCGTCGAAATAACGAAGTCGGCTTCTTCGGGATTCTTGGTGAACCTAATCCAGGACGGAAAGAAGTAGCTCGAGGACTCGGCTCGCGAGGCCGCCATCACGGTGTACCGGCCCTGCGGCTCGTTGGTCTGCAAATATTGGATGAGATCCTTCACTGCCTCTTTGTAGGAGTTTCCCCAGTAGTCCGTTTCAAACTTGCCGGACGCGCCCTTCAGACCCCCGATAGTCTGGTTGAAGTAGACGTACTCATCAGGATGCAGTCGGATCATCACACTGATCTGCCAGATCGAGTACCCGGCGATTGCCAGCAAACTGGCGGCCCAAATCATCCGGCTGCTGGAGCGCGCCCATTCCAGCCCTCGAGCCAGCACCAGCGCGCACAAGCAAACCAGCGGCGGCACAACGTAGACAAAATGGCGATCCGCATCGTAAAGAATGGGCCTGCGAACAACCACATACAACAACGGGAACACCGTACCGAAGCCCAGTAGCATCCAATAGTGGTTCCGCACCGATGTGTAGGTGCCCTTGCGGAACAGCAGCACGACCGCGCACACCAGGCCTACGGCAGCCAGCAACAATACGATTTCCGGCAAGCTGATGGAAAGCCAACGAAGTATATATGTACGGGGTTCGTGAACCGCCGGGATAGACTCGCCATCGAACAGCACGGACCCGAACCATGGAAAACGCGTGACGTGCGAGAGCGCTTCGAATGGTCTTGTGAGCGGCTGCATTTGGGCCCAGGGCCAGCACAAGAGCATGATTGGCCACGCGATGGCCACCACAGTTAGCGTGAACTTTACTAATCCCGCGAATGCCGCCTTGGAACGTGCAACGAATATTCCGTACAGGCCAACGACCATCAGAACGTAGGCCGGCAGCAGCAGTCCGCCCACTCGCACACCCAACGCCAGGCCGATCGCGATGCCGAGTTTCACGGCGATGTCGCGCGGCACCCGCGGCAGATGCGGGAGGGCGCGCAACAGATAATACAGCGCCCAGATGTAGCCCACGGCAAACGGGATGTCCTTCGGGTTGTTGAACATTTGCCCGTAGTAACGCGGTGTGAGTACCAGCAGAGTTGCAGCCCAGAAACCAGCTTGGGATCCGCCCAGGAGGCGCCCGACTCTCCAGCATCCGATGATGCCGATCAGTCCAATGAGCGCATTCAACAAATGCCGCGTCTCATATCGGCCGAGCGGAGAAATCCCGTTTATTGCCACCGCCAGAGTATCGAAGAACCCGCCGTAGTAAACCAGATCTCCGGCGTTCATCGCTCCCTTATCGAGATGTCCGTGGAGTAATGACACGTAGTATCGGACGATGGTGCCTCCGTAGAAATGCTGCACCGGCTCGTCCCAGGTGACGCCGTAGTCCACGAACGTGGTCAGAATCAGCAACGCCAACACAATAAAAAGAACCTTACTGGCCAAGTCCCAGCTATCCCGCCGGCTCACCCACGTTACACGGACTGCGAGCGGATTCGGGCTCGTGGCCAGAACAGCGGACTCAGACTGCTTCAGTAACATGGTCAGTTAATCCCAGCAAAACGCGCTTCCAGTATCCTCGGGATGGCACAAATCGATGTCGCTGTCGATCGCCTGGATGGAAAATCCGGGTTTCAGAAACTTGGACATGATCTCTCGATCCGTATTGTGCGCGGCGATTCGCACTCCCATCTCCCGCGGCAAACTCTTGCGGAGATCGTCCACCAGATCACTATTTCTTGCGATAGCCCAGATCAGGTCCACACGGCCTTCGCAGGCCCACCGCACGATGCCTCGGAGCAACATCGATTGATCCTGATTGTTTCGCGGCCGGTTCACATACAAAATGTGAAGACGGCGGACACCGTCCGAAACGAAGCCCCGCACCAGCGCAACCGCGGATTCGAAGTGAAACAACCGGTAGCCGAACAGAAAAGGACTCTCCAGGACGCGCCACCGGACCCAGGCTTCATCCCGAATCATCTCGAGCGCAGCCGCAGGTTCGGGCTGAAACAGATCCGCCAAATCCTGGGTGCGTGAGGGAACCGGTTCCGGCTTCAGCCGCGGCGCCGAACGCGAACCCCAATTCAACCAAGCGCGATACAAGGGCCGAGCCAGCGGCACGGCGATCCGCACGGGCCTGGGCAGACGATCCGCCAGTTTTGCGGGATCCATGACATGAGCGAATCGCCGCGTCTCGAATGTCTCCTCCCATCCATACTTCCGAAATAGTGAGATCGACTTTTCATTGCACTCGGTGATCGGATTTCGAACCGATCTCATCCACTCTTGGGTCATTCGCTTTCCCAAGCCTTGACCCTGGCACTCTGGAAGCACCGCGAACACCAGATACCAGACCGCGACATCGAGCGATTTGCCGTTCCGGAAGGCTACAGGGAGCGTTCCTGCATGCCCGACCAGCTGGCCCCGAGCCATCGCGACAATTGGCTCGATTTCCGAATCGAATCCTACGCGAAACCACCAATGCCAGTTTTCGGCCAACCACGGCGCCAGACGTGGATGGGTTCTGGCAAAGAACGCCGCGCGCTGTGTCGCCGTCGTTTGCGTGCCCCTTGTGATTTCGATCTCCCCGGCGCGTAAACCCGCGAAGCTCGATTCAGGCTCTACCAATGAATTGACCGTCATGCTGTCAGCACCTTGATGCGCGCGCGGGCCGGTGAGTCTTTTCCGTAGAGGGGGATGCGCGGCAACAGCAGTGGATCGCTACCCTTGACGCGGCCTCGCGTCATGGTCACTGCGGAATCGTAATACTTCGCGGCCAGTCGCGGCGCTTCGGCACCGATACTCTCCGGTCCCCCGAACGGATAGGCGAAGTGGCGGCAAGGCCTGCCAGTCGCGTCCTGGAGTTTTTTCTGGCTCAGCTTGAATTCAGCCTCAATGTCATCCGAACTGAGCGCGGACATAGCTCGATGGGTTACGCCGTGACTCTGAAAATCCAACAGCGCATTCCGGCTGTAGGAAGCGACTTCGTCCCATGTGATGGGCGGAGCGGGATCCAACTCCTGGAACGTTGCGACACCCGATTCGGCAAGACTGTCGCGCAACTCCCGGATTTCTCCTTCGTGCTCGCTCAGGGGCTTGGTCTTAAGACGGGCTTCTGTTACCTCGGCAAACTCCGCCCTGCGGCGAGGGTCCGACAAATCATAAGTGCCCGAGGAGATTCGTATTGTACCGAGCGGAAGCCGGTGGCGGATGTTCGTCCACAACATGTGGATCGGAGAAAGGGGCTCGTCCAGATACTGTGTCGGCAGGTAGAACGTAATGGGCCACTGCCGGTCCGCCGCGACTTGTGAGAGCGCCCGCACGGTGGATGCGACGCCGTCGTCCACGGTGATCGCAAGGCAACCCGCGGTGCTCCGCCCGCTCCGGAGGCGGGCGACCATTTCCGACAGAGGCAGAATATTCAACCCCGCATAGCTTTCAACCTGCTCGACGAACCGCTCCACTGGCAAGTTGTGATAGGCCAGGAGGAATCCACCGCCAAGACGGGACAAGAGACGTTCGGGCGGAACGAAGGTGAACCGCGTCCATGCCGCACCCCCGCGCTGTTTTCGATTCGTCGTCACCATTAGTTCTCAACCTTGACTTTTGTTCTGCGAACTTCACGAACGTCGGCCGCGACCAGATCGCTGTCCGGCAACAGTGTGATGACCGCCGATTTTCGCGAGTTCAGGTACTGCGTCAATGCCAATGCCGACATGATGCAGAGCAACGGTCTGCTCGGTAACAGGTAACGCGGTTCGGCGTAGACTATCGCGTGAAAAGTGAACAGAGCCAGCCACGGCGACCATAGCGGCCAGTAACTTAAAATGTCGCGGCGGCGTTGGACAAAGAACCACACCGACCCTGCCAACGGCATCAAGCTGATCATGTTCAGCAGCCCGTGAAACCCGAAGAAAACCCAGCGGCCCCGGAATCGGCCCAGCCCAAAGGAGTCCGGGTGCACGGAATTCACCGTCGCGATGTTCTGCGACAAGACACGCACGGCAGTCATGCGCAAATGCAACATTGGATGATTCAGGACGTCCTCAACAACCCAGGCGCGTTCCACGTCGCGGAAGTGAATGCCCGAATCCAATGAACGTTGCAGCAATTTGGCGCGCTCATCCCACCAGTTCTGATAGTCCTGGCTTCCTTCGCGAGTGTTTTTTCCCCAATTCCGCCAGTCCCACGGCTCGGTCCGGAACTGGAAGCTGCCCTGAAGCAGAATGTCGTAGATGTTCGTGGTCTGGACTCGCAGGCCCTCGTTGCCGGCCTGCAAGGCGAGCAGCGCGGAGGCGGCTACCACCGTGCCGACCGTAAACAGCGCACAGCGAAGCGCGAGCCTTGCTTCAGCACGCATCATTTTCGACTTGCTGGTCCAACCGAGGACGGCGATCAGGAAGGCGAGCACCGCCACAGGCAGAGTGTTGGGCCGGTTCAGGACGAGCAGGATCAGACCTGAGCAACTGATGAAGGCTCCCGCGGCTTGATGCGTCCGGTGTCTCGCCCATCCGTATGCGAAAGCCGCGGCGCCGAGAAAGCCTGGGGTTTCCGCGGCGATACCAAAGCTGTAGTAGACGCCAAACGGCGCGAACAGCACCAGAATGGCCGCGATCCTTCCGGCTCGTTCTCCTGCCAGCAGCCGCGCCGTGAAGTAGACCAGAAGGGTCGCCAACGTCGTGCAGAAGAAATTCCACGTACAAGCCGCCAGCCAGTAGGTATGTTCACTCGCCCCAGTGGGGATAAACAGATACGGAATCGCGTAATACAACGCCGGGCCTGGTGCGTGGCTGATTCTGAGGTCTGACCAGGCACTGGCTCCCCGGAGGGAGAGCGACAACGCTTTCGCCTCCTGGTGAAAATTGACATCGCCAAACGGACTCGGCGCGAATGGAAGGAAACCCACGATCAAGAAACAAACCAGCGTCAACAGGATGATCGGCCCGGTAAACGACTTCTGGCGCACTGCTTTCATGTGATTTCGGTCTTAGCGGACCCGCTGCTGACGCCAGCGGTAGCGAAGAAATTCGCCCAATCTTGGGTTGTCGAATTCGGAGTTCGCAGGAACGACTACGCTCCGGCGGCTCAGGGGAAGTCCGCGATCCAAGTCCGCGATCGCCGCCGCTTGCAGTTCGGCCGTGCGTTTCATGCCTTTCCAGGAGAGCGTGATGAAGCTGTCGTCATTTGCAATCGGAATGCGGTCCTGCGCGACGATGTCGCCGGTATCGACTCCATCAGCCAGCAAAAAGGCGGTACAGCCTACATCCTGCTGCTTGCCGAAATAGATGGCCCAGAACGCCGAGTGTGAACCGCGATAGTTGGGGGTGATTCCGGGATGGCCGCCCAGCACAATTCCGGTGCGCGGCAAACTCCGCACGTTCTTGCTCACCCAATACGCGGTATGGACGACAAAGATGTCGGCCTCCATCTTCTTCAGCCACTCCATTGTTTCCGGCGCGGAAAAAGACTCGGTTTTGTGAATCGGACCATTCCAATTGAAGAGCGTCGCTTCGATCGCGGGTTCATCAAATATGCGAGCCATCGCGGCCCGATCCCTGCCCAGATCCATCAAGCGATAGACGATCCTGGCGCTGGCACGGGACAGCGTGGGCCACAATCCCTTTCGCTGAACACTCTTGAGCAGATAGGACAGCGGAATTCCAGCCTTGCGTTGATCGGCCATGCAGATCCCGACAACGTTGAGCCCCGCGCCGATCAGGGTGGCGCAGGTATTCCTGTGGGTCAGATGAGGACCGCACAGAATCACGACCCGGTGGGGCGTGCTGCTAGTAGGGGATGGTCGAGCGTCGGACATAGTACGTATATAAAGGATGCAAAGCTACCCGGACGAGATTTTTCGCGCGCCTGGACCACAACTGCTCTTGCCAGCCCTGAAAGCGAGCCAGCCTGGCAATCTGGCTGGAGGGCGTTCCGGCCTTCGGACATACCCTCCCGAGAACCCAGCAATTTCCGACCCTGCGGGGTCGCAGCCAGGGCTCGGAAGTAAACAGGTAGCGAATCCCGCTGGCCTCCGCGGACTCCAGAACGCGAGGCGATATGTCGCCTCCCGGCACCGAGGCCACTTCGCATGGCTCACCGAGCAAATCTGACAACCGCGAGCAACTGGTGCGCCACTCCCCGATCATGTTTTCGAGAGACTGGCCGCGGAAAATATCGGGATGCGTGTGCGAGTGGCTCCCGATCACGTGTCCGCAGCTCCGAATGTAAAGGATGGCTTCCTTGTCCAGAAACAGCCGGTTTTGCATCAATCCGGTGATGACGAAGAAGTGCCCTTTCCAATTCCTCGCGTTTAGCTGTTCGCATGCGGTCAGAGCACTCTTGCCACCGTCGTCGAAGGTGATCAGCAGGAAGCGGCCGGTGTGGTCGAAATCAACTTCATGGACGGGGCGGGAGGCGCGGCCGCCCGCGGCGATCTGATCCAGATGTTCGTTGAAGGCGCCGACCTTATGCCGGTAGGCCAGGGCGCCCGGGCGCTGAAACCCGGAACTGGCCGGGTCATCCGTAATCTCGTGGTAGAGAAACGTTGCGATTTCTGGCGTTCCCATTGGATTGGATTTCACTTCGCTAACGCGGAAAGGGCGGCTGCACGGCTGTCCAGCATCAGCGCGAACGACCCGGTCTTGCCCAGCGGCTGCCATTCTTGGCCCTGTGTGCCCGCGGGCATCGAGGTCGCGATCAAAGCGCGCACGCCGGTTCGTGCCATCGATTGCAGAGCTTGCTCCTTAACAGTCTCGGAGGCGCTCCAGAACTTGTCTCCTTCACCGACCGGAATCTCGGTGGTGATTTGGACGTCCGCAATTCGGGCCCAATAGTAGTTTTGCTTCTCGTCAAAAGGTTGCGGCCGAATCCATGCAACCCTGTCTCCCCGGTGAATTCCGAGGCGGCCCATCGCCGCGGCGATCTGGTGAGGCGGCGAGGAAGAATTGTCTCCCCGGAAGAAGAATGCGACGCCATGTGTTTTCATGTCGCCCAGATCGGATATGCACAACCCCGCGATCACCACGGCTGCAAGAGCAGTAGCCACGCTGGCGACCACCCGGCCCGGCGGAAGCGCCAGAGCTGCGAACAATCCCAGCCAAAGGATGACGACGTAAGCTCCGATCATTCGGGTTTCCACATGCACCAATGCGAACATCGACAAGGCGCAGAACGGCGGCGCCAACAGAATCCATTCGCGCAGCAGACGGCGAGGAAATTCGCGCGCCGTGCCGCTCCATAGCAGCAGGGTGACGAAAGCCAGTGCGAACAGAGGCTGGGATCGGAACAAGACGTCGTAATAGACGTCACTGTTTTCGATCACTTGAGAGATATTCCCCTTGGGGTCGACGTGAGTCCGAACTCCGCTGAACCAATATGTTGGGTCCTTCCAGATCGGATAGGTGCCACGAACGGGCTGCTCAAAAGCGTAGACTGGCGGTGCATCGAAGATCTTGCGTTCGGGATGGGCCGGCGTCCCGGAACCCGGCTGCTCGCCCTGCCAGTGATAACGCGGGAGATGATTCACATACCAGCCATAGTTCAACTTCGCGCTCTCTCCGAAGGTCAGATGGCCCTGCTGCCGTGAAAGCACCGTGATAAAGGGATCCGCGACTACGCCAAATACCGCCATCGCGATCAGCACGCCGCTCAAAGCCCGTCGCGAGTTTTTCGCGGCGAACCAGCTCAGTCCGAGGAAGACGACCGACATCGGGAACATGGGAGCCTTGGCAAGGTAGCCCAGCCCCAACGCGAGACCCAAAAGCCCGAAGTGGCGCGATTTCCCGCCGTCTGTTTTGATTCGCAGAAGCGCAGCCGCGGCGCCATAGATGCTCGCCGCGACGGCCACATCCGGGCTCACGACGGATACGCTGATGAGACGCAGGGTCGTCCACAGAAACAATGTGTAGCCAACCGGAATCCACCACGTGTGAGATTGATCTGGCTGGCGGTCTGCCTTGTATCGAATGAAGGAAACCAGAAAACAATGGAAGCAAGCCAACGCCACCAGATAAAGCAGAAAGTTCACCAGGTGCACGGTCGCGAACTGCCATTCCGCCGACGGTTTCAGAACCGACGCCACTGAACCCAGCAGGATCGGATACAAGGGACTCCAATAGGCGTTTACCACTTCGTTCCAGTGCCCTGCGGAAACTGCATCGCCAATGTCCATGTAGGAAATGCCGTCCGAATACATGTCATTGCGGCTCAGCCACGCTTCGGTCCCCCCGAGTATCACTGCCAGGAGACAGAAGAAGGCGATGATCCGCCGGCTCTTGGCCGCTGTGCGGACGGTGGTGTCGGGCACGACGAGTCTTTCGACAACTGTTTGCATGAACGGTTCAGAATCGGGAGGCAGTGGCGACGTGGATTCCGCGCTCTTTGGCGGCCATCTTTTTCGTCTTGGCCTGGTACTCGGGAACCAGTTCGGTAAGATGCGCGAGGATAGCGCCCTCGTCCCGTAGTTCCAGCAGTTCCCTGAGATGGCCCAGCCAGGTCTCAACGCTGGCAAAGTCTTGCCCCGTGCCTTTAAACAGATGGATTTTGGCGTGGCCGGTGGGCACCAGGTGTTCGTCTTCCAGCATCAATTCTTCGGACAGCTTCTCGCCGGGTCGCAATCCGATAAACCGGATTTCAATGTCTTCGTCCGGCTCAAATCCGGACAGCCGGATCATGTTGCGAGCCAGATCCACAATTCGTACGGGCTCGCCCATTTCCAAAACGAAGATCTCAGATCCGCCCGTTCCCATCGTGGAAGCCTGAAGGACCAACTGAGTCGCCTCCGGAATCGTCATGAAGTAGCGGCGCATGTCCGGATGCGTTACGGTAACCGGTCCGCCCGCTGCAATTTGCTCCTTAAACCGCGGGACCACGCTGCCGTTACTACCCAATACATTGCCGAAGCGTACGGACACGAACTTGGTATTAGCTTCCGAAACAGGCATTGCGGAGACGATCACCTCCGCGGCCCGCTTGGTCAATCCCATGATGGTGGTTGGGTTCACGGCCTTATCGGACGAGATCATCAGGAAGTTATCGACTCGATTACGCGCAGCCGCTTCGATGACGTTCCAGGTCCCCAGGATGTTGTTCTTGACTGCTTCCAGGAGGTGACTTTCCATCATCGGGACATGTTTGTAGGCGGCGGCATGGAACACGGAGTCGACCTTGTGGCCGCGGATGACCGAATCAACCCGCTCCGGGTCCTGAATATCGCCAATCGCGGGAATGACATCCAGCGTGGGGAAACTGGATCGAAGTTCCAGGTCGATCCTGTACAACTCACTCTCGGCCTGATCGAAGATGATCAGACACTTGGGATCAAACTTAGCGAGCTGACGGCACAACTCGGACCCAATGGAGCCGGCTCCTCCTGTCACCATCACAACTTTGCCGCCGATGTGAGACCAGATCTTGTTGGTTTCCAACTGGACTGGTTCGCGGCCTAGAAGATCTCCCACGCTCAGGTCGCGAATTTGGGCGCTCAGGACCTTTCCCGTGAGCATTTCACCGATTGTGGGAAGTATCTTGCATTTTGCACCGGCAGCTTTGGCGTTGGCGACCGCATCCCGGATCTGGCGTCCCGTAGCCGACGGAATGGCCAAAATGATCTCTTCGATCTCCTGCCCGCGACTTTTCAGATTGGTTAAGATCCTAGGGAGGTCGCGTCCCTTTCCTAGCACGGGAAGACCCAAGAGAACCAGCTTCCTCTTGCGCGGATCGTCATCCAAAAACCCGACCACCCGACCCAATTTCGGATTCGCCCGCAGTTCGCGAAGCAGCGTCACTCCGGCCTGCCCCGCGCCGTAAATGAGCAGATTCTTGCTGTGCGGCTTGCTGAATTGACCCAGCACGACTTCGTTGTAGAATCGAACCGCGAACCGCATACCGCCCGTGCCCAGAAAGCAGACGATGAAGTCAATGAAATAAACCGATCTCGGAAATGCGTTCCCTTGCAGCAGCCAGGACGCCGCCGCGAAGACAACAAAACTAGCGAGATTGGCAAGAAGAACACGCACCAGGTCCGGCATTCCCACCAGCTTCCACCAGCCGCGGTGCAGACCGGTCAAGGAAAATACCAGCATCTTGATGGGAACCACCAGCGCCAGTCCTACCCATAAGTGCTGGATTTCCGAGGCGGGGATCACGAAATC
>Ga0209517_10008265_pt1 | contig 12232 bp, 10 predicted proteins | sample PeaSoiMetSII2010_FD_187695 | JGI IMG/M metagenome (GOLD analysis project Ga0209517, IMG submission 187695) | Peat soil microbial communities from Weissenstadt, Germany - SII-2010 (SPAdes) (version 2) | ecosystem: Environmental > Terrestrial > Soil > Wetlands > Peat | place: Germany...
GGCACAAGCCACACGATGTTTCTGATGGCCAGGATGCGGTTCATTCACGAAGTGGCGGCAGCCGTGTTCATCAGTGCGTTTCTGCTGCGCATGTATTGGTTTTTTGTGGGCAATGACTGGGCGAGTTGGCGGTCGTTTTGGCCCATCAAGAAACGGCAGTGGCGAGGCATGGGGAACATGGTCGCCTATTACAGTTTCCTGAGGAAAGACTTGGTGCATTACGTCGGCCACAACGCTCTGGCAGCGGTGACCTATCTGGTCATGTTCACGTTCATGCTGCTTGAAATCATTACCGGGCTCACTCTGTACACCCAGGTGCGGGGGGCGTGGCTGGTGGGATGGATGTTCAGTTGGATTCCGCGAGTGGTGGATATCCAGCATGTGCGGCTGCTGCATTTCTGCATCATGTTCACGTTCTTCGCGTTCGTGATTCATCACGTCTACAGCGCCGTGCTGGTTTCGTGGGAAGAGCGGAATGGCCTGATTGAGAGCATTTTCACGGGCTACAAGTTCATCCCCAGGCACGAGTTGGAAGAGGATGCACGTCAGGAGAAGTGATGGAAGCCAGACCGGAGAAGACGGTGGTGCTGGGCCTGGGGAACATTCTGCACTCCGACGATGGGGCGGGAGCGCAGGTGGTCAAACGTCTGCGCGAAGATGCGCGTGTGCCGGAAGATGTGTCTCTGGTCGAAGGCGGGACACTGGGACTGGAACTGCTTCCCTACGTGTGGGATTGTTCGCGTCTGATTGTCATTGATGCGGTTGACGTTGGAGAAGCTCCGGGAACGGTGGTGCGGATGTCAGGCGAGGAATTGAATTCTCTGCCGGGCACGAGCAGCGTGCATCAGCTGGGAGTTTCCGATCTGCTGGTTGCGCTGCGCGTGCTGCAGCAGCAGCCACCGGCAGTGGTCCTGCTGGGCGTGCAACCGGCCAGCACCGATTGGAGTACCGAACTGTCTCCTGCCGTCGCCGCCGCGATGGATTGCCTGGTGGCGGCAACCGTGCGAGAACTCTGCCAGCAAGGCCAGGCAGGGTCGGTCGCTTAGAGCCAGTTTTCAGCATCCCTCACACGACCACGGCCCGCCTGCACGTATCCAAGAGCTGTTACTGCGTAAACTCCGCGGGACGTCCCGTCAGCCGCTCGATGCGTTTGGCGATCGGCGGATGGGTCGAGAACAGGCTGCCGAAGCTCATCCCCAGAAACGGCTGAATGATGAACAGGTGCGCCGTTGACGGCGTGGCCTGCAAGGGCAGGCGACGCGAGTAGGCGTCGAGCTTCTGCAGGGCGCTGGCCAGGGCATAAGGATTGCCGGTGAAATGCGCGCCGGTAGCGTCGGCCTGATACTCGCGGGAACGCGACACGGCAAGCTGAATCAGGGTCGCGGCGATGGGCGCGACGATCAGCATGAAGAGAGCAGCCAGACCACCGCCTCCGCGGTTGTCGCGCTCGCCGCGGCCGTAGCCGCCGAAGATCATCGCCCAGCGTCCCATGCTGGCGATCATGGTGACAGCGCCCGCCAGAGTCGCCGCGACGGAGCTGATCAGGATGTCGCGGTTGCTGACGTGTCCGAGTTCGTGCGCCAGCACGCCCTCGAGTTCCTCATCGTTCAGCAAACCCAAAATCCCATGGGTCACCGCGACCGAAGCGTGGCTCGGGTTGCGCCCCGTAGCAAAGGCGTTGGGCGACTCACTGGGAATGACGTAGATCTTCGGCATCGGGATACCAATCTTCTGCGTGAGGCGCTCGACGGCCGCGTAGGCCCGCGGCAGTTCCTCGCGGGTGACGGGCTGGGCGCGGTACATGGCCAGCGCGATCTTGTCGGAATAAAAGTACGAGACGAAGTTCATCACGCCGGCGAAGATCAGGGCCAGGATCATGCCGTTCTGGCCACCGAAATAGCGGCCGATGAACAGCAGCAGCAGGGTCATCAATGTCAGCAGGAGTGCGGTTTTGAATGTGTTTCCCATGGGCGTTTTGAATCCACCTTATTGGATGATACGTGAGTCAGGAGGATGCAGGTTCCCCAGCCTCAGGTTACGTCTTCTGGGTTGCCCGCTTGAGGGCGCGCTGCAGGGTTTGGTCGAGCGCCGCCTTGGTCTTCTCGTATTCCTGCTGCGAGATGCGGCCTTGTTTGTGCTCGACCTCAAGCTGGAAGAGTTCTTCCTTCAGACCCTCGAGGAGCATGGAAGAGGTTGAGACCGGCGCCTTGGGCGGCTGCGTTGCGGCGCCGCGCTTGGCAGATGCCGCAACCGCCTCCATTTCCTCGTAACTGGCGTCGGCTTCCTGGTCCGCTGCTTGCATCGCCTTCGGGCGGAATGCGGCTCGGGCCCCAGTTTGTTGGCGAAATGCGGTGAAAACTCCGCCGCCGGCCAGCGCCAGCGTCACTCCGATCAGGATGGGAAACTGATAGCGGTGCAGAGGGTCGGGAGCGTCAATCGGGGGGCCGAGTCCGCCACCCGGGCGACTCTCAGCCTGCGCGGGCGCGCCGTCGCCCGGCTGGCCTGCATTCTCATTGCGTGCCTCGAGCGTGCCTTCGCCGGACACCTTGAAAGCCAGCGACCGGCCCAGCGTCGCGCCCGAGGCTACCTGCACGTTGGCGTCAGGCTGCTGGGGATCGCTCATGGGCTGGAAGTTCGCGCTGGGAGCCGCGGAGAACTGCATCGTCTTGGGCAGGATGGCGACGAAATGTTGCAGGGGATAAATGCTCTTGGGGTCAATGTTGGCGCTGCCGGTGTAGGGCAGTTGGTAGGCGAGTTGAAATTGCGTAGTGCCGGGACGGAGAGGGAACAAATAGGCGTAGCGGGTCTTTTTGTCGTCCACCGGAACGGGCGCGGAGTTGAGCGGCTGGCCGTTCGCGGTCATGGCCTCGCTTTCGATGATCTGGGCGCCCTCGGGGACATAGAACTCGAGGTTGCGCTCATTCATCTGGGTGCGCGGAGGTTTGGAGTTATTCTGCACGGCGAAAGCCCGCATGACTTCGAGCTGCCCTTGCTCGACCTGCAGGCGCATGATGTCGGCGACGACCTCGATGCCTTCGACCTTCTTGCTGACGTCGTAAACATCCACCTCGACCGAAGTCGTTCCCGGAGGAGCCATGCGGTGATAGGTGACTTCCTGATGGATGACGCGGACCAGATGCGGCGACTGGGCGTCATCGAGCTTGAAGCTGAAATGGCCTTTGGCGTCAGACTGGGTGCGGCCGGATTCTTCCATGCCCTGGCCAAGGCTCAGCAGAACGACCTCGTCGCCGGCGCCTGGGGTGCCGGTGGTCGCGTTCTTGACCGTGCCGGTGAGAGTTTGGGCAGAGGCGAAGGTGGAGAGGAGGAGAGTGAAGGCAAGCGACATGAGACAGCGATGTGGCGACAGCCGCCCTCGGCTGTCGGGCCGCGCGAAGCGCGGCGGCTGCTTGGCTGCGGAGTGGGCCGTCGAGCTGCGCTCGACTGGACAGCCGAGGGCGGCTGTCCCCACACGAGTCGCGGATAATTTGGGTCGGTTCATGATCTCGGTGTTCCTGCTACGGAGGCCTTTGCTTCCAAGCGTGCGATCTCAGCCAGCAGGGTGGCCGCCTCGTCCTCGAGCGAAGATCTCAGCGAATGATAGTCAGCCTCGGGGACTTTGCCCGCCTTGTACTCGAAGTTCAGGTCGCGCAGGTTCTCATAGACGGCGTCCTTGCGCTCGCGCAAATACGAGGCGCGCGTCTTCTCGGGGCCGAGAAAAAGTTGGCCAGGAAGGTAGAAAATGTAAAACAGCGCGGCGGCGGTGACCACAGCGCAGACGGCGAGTTCGAAGGTCATAAGTCGGTCTCCTTGCGCGCCTGTTCGCGAAACTGGTCGAGTTCGGCGCTGCTGGTGGGGCGCAGGCCGCCGGCGATGGCAGGCTCCGGGCGATTTTTCCACGCGCGCACGACGAGAACCACAACGCCGAAACCGAGCACCAGGGCGACGAAGGGCATGATCCATGCGGTGCGGTCGAAACCCTTGGTGGTGGGCGCGGCAAGAACGGTCGGCCCGTATTTCTGCACGAAGCCCTGCAGGATCAGGCTGTCGTTGTCACCGCGTGCGATGGCGGCCGACAGTTCGTTACGCATGCCGTCGGAGTCGGGGCAGCCGACGTGGTTGCACTCCAAAAGAACCTGGCCGCAACTGCAGATGCACATGAGTTGATGGCCGAGTGCGTTGAAGCGTGAGGCGGGATCGCCGGCACCGACCAGGCCAAACACAGCGAGGCAGAGCACGGCGCAGTGCAGGCCGCGGCGGAGGACGTTATTTGATCTCGACATCATTTGCATTGCAGATTTCAGATTGTAGATTTCAGATTCAGTTGGTCATCAAATCTGCAATCTGAAATCAAAAATCTGAAATGTCAGTCTCCCGTGGCCACCGGTTCAGCCGTCTCCACCAGTTTTGTCGCCCGCACGGTCACCGGGGCAGGCGCGTTCGGTATCAGTCCCAAACCCGTGCCCAGAACCATGATCCAGGCCCCGATCCAGATCCAAATGACCATGGGGTTCACGTGCGCCTTGATGATGGGTTGTCCTTTATCGCTCTGGCCTTCGTAGACCAAATAAAGGTCCTCTTTGAAGGTGGAACGGATGTCGGGCTTGGTCGATGGCTGCTGGCTCGCCTTGTAAAGGATGCGCACCGGGGTCATGGTATCGATCTTTTGCCCGTGCTGGTAGACGTCGAAGATGGCCCACTCGCTGAACTGGTTGGGATTGTCGTCCTGGGTGAAGGAGCGGCAAACCAGTTCATAGTTGCCAATGCTCATCTTGTCGCCGTAGCCCATTTCCATTTCTTTGTCCTGGTTGAGAACAGAGCCGGAGAACCCGATCATGACCAGGGCAACGCCGAAGTGAACGATGTATCCGCCATAGCGGCGCGTGTTGCGGTGCGTCAACTGCACCATCGAAGCGAACATGCCCTGACCGGTTTTCTCGGAGATGACCCGGCCGCCGCGGTAAAACTCTGACGCCACGGTGAACGTAACCAGCGCGGATAGAAAGACGCTCATCAATGAGTAGAAGTAGCTGATGTCAGCCCAGGGGCGGAGGCCGAAGATCGAGCCCCAGGACCGAGGCGTAAACATTACGAACAGAGCGAGCACCAGGGCAGCGATCGTCGGCCACAGGAAGTTGCGCTTCAGGCTTTCGAACGAGGTCTTGCGCCAGGCCAGCAGCGGGCCGACCGCGGTCAGGAGCAGAAGCAGCAGCGCAACCGGGATCGCCACGCGGTTGTAGAACGGCGCACCGACGGTGACTTTGTTGCCCTGCACCAGCTCAGAAATTTTCGGAAACCAGGTTCCCCACAGCACATCGAGCGTGAGCAGAAGAAAAAGCAGGTTGTTGAACAGGAAGCTCGATTCCCGCGAAACCAGCGACTCGAGACGGTGCTCACTGCGCAGGTGCTGCTTGTTCTTGACGAAGAAGAAAACGAACACCGCGAAGGTGATGGCGAGGAACCATGCAAACCAGGTTCCGATCGACGACTGCGCGAAGGCGTGCACGGAACTGATGATGCCGCTGCGCGTGAGGAATGTTCCGAGAATGGCCAGCCAGAATGTGGCGAAAACCAGCCACATGTTCCAGACCTTCAACATGCCGCGCTTTTCCTGCATCATGACCGAATGCAGGAAGGCAGTGCCGACCAGCCAGGGCATGAGCGAGGCGTTTTCGACCGGATCCCATCCCCAGTATCCGCCCCAGCCCAATACGGCATAGGCCCAGTGCGCGCCGAGAAAGATGCCGCAGGTCAAGAATCCCCAGGTGACCATGGTCCAGCGGCGCGTGATGTGGATCCATTTCTCGCCGGGATACTTCATGATCAGCGCGCCCAGCGCGAAAGCGAAAGGAATGGTGAATCCGACATAGCCCAGATAAAGCATCGGCGGGTGGATGACCATCTCGGGGTATTGCAGGAGCGGGTTGAGGCCGCTGCCGTCCGGGCGCAGCGGACCTTCGATGAGGCCGAACGGCTTAGCCGCGAAGCATACCAGGGCCAGGAAGAAGATCTGCACTGTGGCCAGAATCACCGAGGCGTAGGCGAAAAGCCGGGGATCGGTCTTGTAACGCAGGCGCAGGACGAAGCCGTATCCGGCCAACAGCAGCGACCAGAACAGCAGCGAACCCTCCTGCCCGGACCACAGCGTGGCGAACTTGTAAGGAGCAGGCAGGTCGCGGTTGCTGTGGTGGAAAATGTAGGCGATGGTGAAATCGTTGCGGAATGCAGCGGTAACCAGAGCCACGGCAGCCAGCAGCACTGCCCCGAAAACTACGACGCCAGCGCGGCGCGCCGTCTCGCCGACACGTTCGGAACCCTCGCCTGGAAAGGCGAGCGCGAGCAATCCGAACAGAAACGAGTAAGCGCTCAACGCCAGGGCGAGGAGCAGGGCATAGCTACCAATCAGCGCCATTGTAGGGAACCCCAAGTCATTTTTTCAGAAACCGACGGCACAGGCAACCCGAGCAGGGCAGAATGAAGAGTGCAGTGCCATAGGCCGCGGGAAAAAGATGTTCGGGCCCGAAGGCTAGCCAGCAGGAATCGCGCTGGCAGGCGGGTGGAAAGCAAACCAGGTGCAGGCTTCGTTTGGGCATACGGCGGCCGGGGCTCGGCCGCCTCGCAGTTCTCGACTTGGGGTCCTATGCCCGTTGCTGGTCGTAGCGTCCGAGGACTTCGCGCTCGGCGGCCAGCCAATCTTCTGTCTCGTGGCCCGGCTCAAATCCGCGGCGCTCCGAGCGCAGGTAGGCCAGGCAGCGAATTTCGTCGTCTAGGTTGATGGGAACCAGATTGGCGCGGGATTCGGCCCGGACAATCTCTGGCTTCCTTGTCCGTTTTCCGTTCTTGGGTTGCACGACTTCAGTGACAGAGCTTGCTGCCGCCACGCCTTCCACTGGGTTGGGAAAGGTGGACTCGTTGCTGGGGGAGAGTGACTGATCAATATCCGCGTTCTTAGGTGATTTCCGTCTTGCCATGGTCGGGTACTCCTTCGGTCCTCCTGAGTCAGGAATGCCTACAAACGTTGATGAATGAACCACATGCAGGTCGCGAAGCGATTCCTGGGTGCGTCCAATTTCCGGTTCATAGGATGTATGTGCTTAAGATGTTTCCACTATAGAACGTTTAGGCCTGTGGAAGGGAACAAGTTGCAGTTATAAAACTGATACGCTGCCGCGGATTTTCAAAACGGGACCAAGACGGCGAGAGGGCCGCAGAGGTTTTGTTATACTCTGAAAGTTACTTCCCATGGCGCTATCGTCTAGGGGTTAGGACGGAAGATTCTCAATCTTCAAACCCGGGTTCGATTCCCGGTAGCGCTACCAAACCTTCCTAAACTGCTGAATCCAGCAGGGTTCTAGCCTGCCGAATTGCTTGTCCCAAAATTTGTCCCAAAAATCGAGGCTGTGCCCGGAAAGTGAGTATTACAGGGTATGGCAAACACCACGGTAAGCATCAGGGAACGGTTCAAGACCGAGCATAAGCGATGGCGGTGGTCTGGGAAGATCCCGATCCCCAAAGGGAAGTTAAGCCCCGCTGAAGCGGAACGAAAGGGCATCTTCTACTTGGTCTGGACGGAGAATGGTGGCAAGCACGAACAGCCCATCGAGGAGAGGCGCTTCGAGGCGGCGGTCAAAGCCGCCAAAACAAAAGAGCGGTATCTGGAGGACATCGCGGATGGTTTCAATCGTCCCGACCCGCTGAAACCCGCTGAGCGTAAGACCATTGCGGACGCAATTGAACGTCGTGTTTACAGCATCGAAATTTCCCGTTCCGCAGACACCTTGAAGGCTCACAGGCAAGCTCTTCGCCAGTTCGAGGGATGGAGCAAGCGACCCTACCCAGAGCGAAAGTTCGTGGATGAGATTGACCATGATCAGATCATGGAATTTCGAAATTGGGCTGTCAGGTACGGCAATGAGAAAAAGAATTCCAAGAAGAAGGGCAATGACTTGCTCACCGCGAACTGGAAAGCGATGCGCGTTAACCAATTCGTGAAGATCACGCTGGGTCTTCCTCAGGGCACGGGACCGATCAAGAAATCGGACTTGGGAAAGATGAAACCGAGCGGTCCTGTGAAAATCTACTCGAAAGCGCAACTCGAAGCACTGTTCAAAGCCTGCAAGCCTCATGAGGATTTGTGCTATCGAGCGCTGTATGAACCAGCATTCCGTAAAGAAGAGTTGATGTACCTCGAAAAGGAGGACGTGCTGGTGGATCGGCAGATGCTCCGCGTGCAATCGAAGACCCGCTACGATGAGGGAGGGAATGTACTCTACGAGTACAAAGCGAAAGCAGACTCTGAACGCGAAGTGCCCATCAGTAAGGAATTGATGCAGCGAATTGTCAATCACATGAACGATCCGGCACGACCGGACTCCAGACTGGTGTTCTGCACTTCCACCGGACGCCCGGACACCCATTTTTGGGACAAACTTCAGGCGATTGCGAAGCGAGCCGGAATGGGAGGTTTCGACCTAAAAACTTTTCGAGCTACAAGAGCAACTGATTGGCTCCGTCCAAAATGGCTGGGCGGATTCGGCTATGACATCCAAACTGTCCGCGACCTTCTGGGGCACGATGAGGATTCGGAAAGCATTTGGTCTTATCTCCGCGCCGTGGAAAAGGAAGTCCTTGTTGCGGAGATGAACAAGGCAGAAGAGAACAGCTTGTCAGCGGAGCGACGAGACGGAACGCTCAACGGCCCCGTCGTAGTTTCTGAAGACGGTGCAATCGCCGTGACAGGCGTTCCAGTAGCGCAAAGTTGGGTCTCCAATCCATTTCGATGAAAGCAAAGTCCCAGTTCAGGCGTAAGCGTCTGACCAACACACCTGTTCGACACGCGGGGTCTGTGTTGAAGTGTCCGGATGACCGCAAGAACAGAGTTGCCAGCGCCAAAACGCCGTACGCGAGCTGAAGTTCAGGAGTTGGTGGCGGAATTCATTAGCAGCGGTATGCGGCGGAGCGAGTTTTGCCAGAGTCGAGGTTTGAGCTTCAGCACACTGGATCGCCATCTAAAGAAACTGCGTTGGAAGAGAAGGCGTAAGCCAATTTTCCCGGCCGGTCGTTTCGTGCCGGTGGAGTTGGCGGCGAGGAAATCGCCGACGCAGCACGAACCGAGTTGTGGGCTGGCCGTGGTGCTGCCGGGCGGGCGCCGGATCGAGGTGCATCCTGATTTTGATACGAGTACGTTCGAGCGCCTAGTGAGTGCACTGGAGCGGGTGTAGGCGGTGTTTGGATTGGGTCCAGCCACACGGATCTATTTGGCCGCCGGGGTCACCGACATGCGCAAGGGGTTCGAGGGGCTGTACGGTCTGGTTCGGGATCGTCTGTCATGTGAGCCTCTGAGCGGGCACCTGTTCTTGTTCTGCAACGGCCAGCGCAATCGGTTGAAGGTCCTCGTCTGGGACGGTAGCGGACTCTGGGTCTGTGCCAAGAAGTTGGAGAAAGGGCGGTTCACCTGGCCGCAATCGGGCGATGCGCAGGGCAAAGTCGTCCTGAGTCACGAAGAGCTCTCCTTGTTACTGGGTGGGATCGATCTGGCCAAAACCAAGCACAAGCGGTGGTATCGGAAGGCTCTACCAGAAGGACATGCTGCCGCATGAGTTGCTTGAAGGTTTCGATCGACTCTGGTAAATCAGTTACCCATTGTGAGTGCGCCTCCCATTCCTTCAGCGCCAGCCGATCTGGAACTCATCGCACAACTGAAGAGCAAGCTGCAGTACGCGGAGCTGCGGATTCGGGTACTGGAAGAGCGACTGCGGCTGATGCGGATCGAGAAGTATGGAGCAGGCGGAGAAAAACTTTCGCAGGCGCAAATGCAGTTGTTCGAGCTTGAGCCTGTCATCAGTGAAATGACCGAGCAGCCGGAGAGTGAGCACGCGCCAGCGCATGGCTCGGCTAAGAAGTCGGCCAAGCATCCGGGCCGCCAGGAGTTGCCTGCGAATCTTCCTCGCGTCGAGCGGGTTCTGCCTTGCACGCCGGATCAGCGTGTGTGCAAACGCTGCGGCAAAGAGACAGTGATGATCGGCTACGAGGAGAGTTCCCAGTTAGATGTGGAGCCAGCGAAGTATTTCGTGCTGGTCACGAAACGAGAGAAGCGGGCTTGCCGGTCGTGTGAGGATCTCGGCGTCTTCTCAGCGCCCCTGCCGCCACGGATCATCGAGAAGTGTCTGGCGAGTGACCGGATCGTCATCGACACCGTCGTCAGCAAATATTGCAACCACACACCCCTGCATCGACAGAGCGCGATCCTGGAAAGGGACATTGGCTTGGAAATCAGCCGAGCGACGCTAGATGGCTGGGTCCTCAAAGTCGGCGAGTTGCTGACCCCCATGGTCGCCGCGATGAGACGAGAGTTGATCAACGGAAGTTACATTCAGGCGGACGAAACCCCGGTCGATGTGCAGACACGCGAGGGCAAGGGAAAGAATCACCAAGCATATCTCTGGCAATATGGTCGCCCCGGAGGGACTGTGGTGTTCGACTTCCGTTTAGGCCGTGGACGCGATGGACCGAAGCGGTTCCTGGAACATTTCCAAGGCATTCTCCAAACCGATGGATACGCGGCTTATGACCAGATCGGCGGGCCGAGAATGGTGCATGCCGCTTGCTGGTCTCATGCAAGAAGACAGTTTTTTGAAGCGGTGCAACTGAATCCCCGAGACCCGGTGGCAACTCCGATTGTGGCGCGGATGGACGAACTGTTCGCCGTTGACGCCGAAGCTCGCCGCAATGCGCTGAGCCTCGTGGCACGCAATGTCTGGCGACAGGAAAAATCTAGGCCTCTCCTGGACGATATTCGTAGCAAGATCGAGGCAGCACGGTCCGCAGCGTTGCCCTCCAGCGCACTCAGCAAGGCTTGCCAGTACGCGCTAACGCTTTGGAGAAAGCTCTCCCGTTTCTTGGAGTATCCCGAACTAGAGCTAAGTACCAATCTGGCGGAGAATTCGATGCGTCCCGTGGCTCTCGGTCGGAAGAATTGGTTGCATATCGGCAGTCCACAGGCGGGATCCAAAGTTGCGGCGATTCTCTCGGTCGTGGAGAACTGTCGCAGGGCGAAACTCCCAGTGCGCGACTATCTGGCGGCGGTTCTACCCGGGTTTGCCGATCTCCCGATCCGGCGCATCCCAGACCTTACTCCGACAGCCTGGGTCGCCCAGCATTCCTTAAGTCAAACAGTCAAACGACTGGGGTGTTAGCGTGAAGGCTCTATTTCCGACAAAACATACAGATGTACTCACTGAGTCGAACCGGGAGTACGATATGGGCGGATCACCAGTGTCCCGCTTTCGAGGTTGCAGCACACGCACAACTTCCAATTTCCAGTTCGAGCTAAAGTCGATACGCGCCCCGCCGCTGTTCGCGTTTGCGCCGCCGCTCTCGACGAAGCCACATTTCACGGCTGCGAGCTAGAATGGTAGCGCGAGGCGGGTCTGAAACATGGGGCGAGTTCTGCGGCTCTTGACTGTGGTGATCTTAGCGGCGATCTGCTTTGCGGCAGACGGCATGCGCGCGTTCGCCACCGACGAGGATTCCATCCAGCGAGTTCTGGCTGCCGGGCAACAAGCGATGCTGGAGCGCCATTATGGACAAGCAGTCCACGTCCTGCGAAACGGACTCAGAGATCACCCCGAGGACAATCGGCTTCGCTTGGAACTCGGACGCGCTTACCTCTCCAGTGGGGCAGACGGCCGAGCCATCAAGCTCTTTGGCGAGATTCTCAGAACTGAGCCTGACAATCGGCTGGCCAAATTGGAGTTGGCGCGAGCTCTCGGGTACGGCCACCAGTATAAAAGTTCCGACGAGATCTACAAGGAACTACTTAGCGCGAATGCGGCGGATGAAACAGCTGCGATAGGACTCGCGAGCAATCTGTTGCATCAGCAACGATCGTCGGAAGCACGGGATGTCATAGACAGAGCCTTGACATTTCATCCCAACAGCCTGCGCTTGCAGGAGTACAAGGACAGAGTTGAGAGCGGACACCTGGGCGGCGAGGAACGTGAATTGGTGGCTGCACGGAATCTGGTGGAAATGGACGCCGACTATGTCAACGATTCCTCCAAGAATCATTCCTGGCGGTCATTGCAGCGCCTCGATTTCGGCATAAGACCCGGCCTGACCAATCGCCTGCTGTTCGAGCAGCAGTTTCAACATGGCTTTGACGATTCTTTTGAAGTGGTCGAGACTTTCAATGAGGAGCTTCGGTGGAGGCTTCGCGAGTCACTTTTGTTTTCTG
>Ga0209517_10008266_pt1 | contig 12231 bp, 8 predicted proteins | sample PeaSoiMetSII2010_FD_187695 | JGI IMG/M metagenome (GOLD analysis project Ga0209517, IMG submission 187695) | Peat soil microbial communities from Weissenstadt, Germany - SII-2010 (SPAdes) (version 2) | ecosystem: Environmental > Terrestrial > Soil > Wetlands > Peat | place: Germany: Weissenstadt...
CAATGGCTCCGTGACGAGCAACAAAGTAGCCAATGGCGCCATTGGCACCGCGCAATTAGGAAGCAACGTGGTCACATCGGCAAACATTGCTGCCGGAGCCGTAGGCGCCCTCCAAATCGCTAACAATGCAATTACGGGCCAGCAATTGGCGGACACCATCGCTTTGGGCACGTCCAATGCCTACGGACGTCTGGACATCTATCATACGCCGAGCAACACGCCTAGCATCTCGCTTCTTGGCGAATTAACTCAACTGAGCATGTTCGGCGCCGATGCGCAGCAGAAGGTTAGTCTGGATGTCCTGCCTGGCTGGGGCCAGCTCACCCTTCGCAACAATAGCCCGCTCAACCAGCAAGCCGCCGTTTTGACTGCCAACGCGATGGGAGGCGGCTCCCTTTCCCTCAATGACAGCAATGGGCTGACGCGCGCGCTGATCTTCGGCGCTGACAACGGCGGGCAGGTGCAACTCTTCCGACCCTCTGGCACCAATACGATCACGCTCTTTGGCAACGGCAGCCAGCTCAGCACCTATGGCGACGACGGGCTGGAACGAGTCCGGCTCTGGGGCCCGTCCTACGGAGAAGTTTTGTTGAAGAATGATCTGCCGGGCAACCAAGTCGCGGTGCAGCTTAGTGCCGATGGCAGCAGCGGGGGCATTCTTTACCTCAACAACACCAACGGGTCTCCTCGCGCGCAGGTCTCCGGGGCCAACAACGGTGGGTTGGTCCAACTCTTCCAGCCCAGCGGCATCAATACCGTGACGCTTTTTGGCAACGGCAGCCAGATCAGCACCTATGGCAGCGACGGACTGGAACGAGTTCGGCTGTGGGGTCCAGTTTACGGAGAGGTTTTGCTCAAGAACAGCCTGACGGGAAACGAAGTCGCGGTGCAGCTTACCGCCAATGGGAGCAGCGGAGGCACTCTTTATCTGAACGATACCAACGGCCTCACACGGGCGGAGATCTCCGGCGACAATGGTGGTGGGTCGCTCAGCCTCTACCGGAGTGACGGCACCGAAACGATAACGATGTCTGCGGATGATGGTATATACGCCACGAGTGTCACCGGACCCGCCGTTTACGCGGCCAGTTCCTCCGGACCCGCCTTGACCGTCGGCAGTGGCGCCATCCAAGTCTCGGGTGCGGGCGTCGGCACTTCCACGGCCGCCTTCATCCACCTTGCAACCACCAACAACACCCCTACTAACTCATTCTGCACTACCATCTCCAATCCGCTGTGCAACGGTAATTCCAACGCGCTCCTGTTTGTGACCCCAACCCAAACTGCGCCGGGAGTTCCACCCGCTTTCGGCATCCCTGTCTTTGTGTGCTATGGTGGGTTTAATGGGACTAACTGGATCATTTGTCCCACGGATCTCACCTCGCCGCTAATCGGGAGGACCTGGAACGTCTTAATCATCAAGCCTTGAGTTCCTGGAATCAATTAATCTCAACCTGCTCCTTATGAAAGCCATAAAAATGCTGATTGTCTTGGCCCTCTGGTTCGTGGCCACAGCCGCTTCAGCCCAATATGCCATCAATTGGAACAAAGTTTCTGGCGGCGGAGGCACGAGCACCAGTGCAGTCTATTCCATCAGCGGCACCATAGGCCAGCACGACGCTGGCGGACCCATGACCGGCGGTAGCTACACGCTAACCGGCGGGTTTTGGAGTCTTTACGCGCTAGAAACCGCCAATGCTCCTTTGCTGAGCATCAAGTTAACTGCCACGAACACCGTGATGGTCTTCTGGCCCTCGCCCTCCATCGGGTTCAGTCTCCAGCAGAATAATGAGCTTAACACAGCCGACTGGGTCACCCCGGCAGAAACTGTCACGGACAGCGGCAGCATCAAATACATCATCGTCAATCCACCGGTGGGGAACCGGTTTTATCGCCTAAAAACCAATGCCTCCCAATGAAAAAGACCCGGGCAGGCGTTGCGGGGCTCCAGTGCATACCGACCATACCATGCGGCCTTCGTGGTTTATTCTGCAAGTTTTCACTGTTGGCTCACCGGCGCGTACATTGATTTCGTCGGGAACGTCACCGCCACCAGCTTCAATCCCACCAGCGACCGCAACGCGAAGGAAAACTTCGCGCCCGTCAACCCTCGCGACGTGCTCGACAAAGTCGCTGCCCTGCCCATCACCCGCTGGAATTTCAAAAACGACGCCGACACGGTTCACCTCGGTCCCTTGGCGCAGGATTTTCACGCCGCCTTCGGCCTCGGTCCGGATGACAAACACATCCCCACCGTGGATGCCGACGGCGTGGCCCTGGCCGCCATTCAGGGGTTGAATCAGAAACTGGAAGAGCGTGCGAGAACGCTGGAGGAACAGTTAAAGCGCCGGGACAGGGAAAATGAAGAGTTGAAGGCCCGACTCGAAGCCTTGGAGCGGCTCGTCCGCAAAGAAAGCCCCTGAAAGGCGCGAATCTAATCTGAGAGGGGAAGAGACAGGATCCTGTCCCACCATGATCCTGTCTAATCCCCGGGGGAAGTTTAGTGAGGCGCGCACGGAGCTGCCGCGCCCTGCTCTGGAATTCGTTCGCAGATATTGATTGACATTACAGGTTGCTGCCACGCGTGGCCATCCACGTACAGGAGGAGTTCCTGTCCTGGGAAATCCTGGGATTTCCTGATGATCTGCGCCCAGCGGAGGGGAGGGGGGCCGGAACGGAGGATGGTGGATGATGGGAGGGAGGCGTGGGTCAATGCTAAAGGCTGAAGTTCTCCAGAGGCGGACCGATCGGACCAATCGAGTGCCGGGGAACGTTCTTCGGCACCGCAGTCCATAGTTAGTTTAGTTAGTGGGGCAAGCGAACAACTCGATAGAAGCGTTGCGCGCCCGTGCCCAACGGGTCGGTAGCTGAGGCGGCATTGTTGGTGGCGAGTATGACGCTTCCCAAGTTGGCCCAAGTGGTCGAGGAGAAGTCGGTTCTGTATTGTACCTGATAGCTGACACCGGCACTCGCGTTCCAGGTGAAAGCGACGTTCCCATTAGTTTGGAAGATGCCAGAAATCAACGGAGGCGCAGGGGGCGGCAATTGCAGGGCGAATACCGTGCCGGCGCGATTAGTTCCGCCGATGGCGGCGGTTCCGTAGAGCGTGTTACCGCTCAGAATCAGACCGCCGAGCGGAAGCCCCCCATCCCAATTACCAGATTCGCTGTCCCACGAGAAGTTATGCAGCACGGTAAAGCCGGTCCCATCCGTATTGACTTGGTAGGCAACTCCCAACTCAATGCCGCCGTTGGGGACTGTCCCGTAAAGAGTATTGGCGGCTCCCAAAATCACACCGGACAGGGGGCCAGAGTTGGTGAACTGATGGAGGACCGCGAAACCAGATCCGTCCGTGTTCAGCCTAAAGAGCGTGCCGGCTCCGCCGCTGGTGTCGTATTGGGTTGTCCCGTAGAGAACGCCCCCGCTGAGCAAAAGCTGCGCTTGGGGTAACTCCCCATCCAAGTTCGATGATGTGTAGGAGAAAGGGTGGAGCACAACGAAGCTGCTGCCGTCAGTGTTGAGCTTGAACACCGTGCCGGCGCCGCCCATGCCTGCTGACTGGGTCGTGCCGAACAAAGTGCTGCCGCTCAGTGTCAAGCCTGCCGATGGATCAGCTCCGTCGCAATTGGTCCACGCCACGCCGGGACTCCAGGTTGTCGGCGTAAAGGTGTAAATTGTAGTAAAGCCGGTCCCATCGGTGTTGAGCTTGAAAATCGTTCCGTTGGTTGCGCTACCGCCACCCACGGTGACTCCATAAAGTGTATTGCCATCGCGTGCCAGTCCTCCGATGGGACCGGCTCCGTCGCTGCCGCTGAAGACTTTGAGATTGGTGAAGCTGGAGCCGTCGGCATTGAGGCTAAAAATGGATCCGTAAGAAGACGCCGAACCAGTATCTGATCCGTAGAGCGTGCCGTTGCACACAATCAATCCCCTTGGATGTGCGCAGTCATTCGAGATCGAGCTGTGGAGGACGGCAAAGCCTGTGCCGTCCGTATTGACCTTGAAGATCGTTCCGTTACCCCCCGGCCCCTGATACCAGGTCGTCCCGTAAAGTGTATTGCTCTCAAGTACCAAGGCGTCTTGCGGACGGTCGCCAGCGTCGCCGCCCAGATTGCTAAGCACGGTCAAGGTCTGGGCCTCCAATTTCGTAGAGAGAACCAAACCGATTGTCAAATAGCGGAACAGGTTCATGGTCGTTGCTCGCGGCTGGTGGTGAGAGCCAATAACTACGGCGAGAAGCAGCAATTACCGTTCCTCGGAACGGTCACGCCGCCGCCGGTGCTGAGGTGAATCCGACCGGCCGCAATAAGCTAAAAGCTTATATAAGGTTCCGGCCCGCAATCAGGTCGAATTATTCTATAAATCTCCGCCCCATGTGCTGAGCCTTGATGTTCATGTTGGCGCTGAACTTGCTCGTTTTCAGGCGGCAATTATAGCGGGCTCATTGTCGGCCATTGTGTTCGATTTCTGGACAGAGGTGTCCACAGGGGCGACAGGAACGACCGTCTTAGAATTGTGAAAGAAATCGACGTGTGAACACACCGACTGTGCAGGGTGGGCCGGGTGGGGCGCGGCCCGACTTCAAGGAGCGCTATGGCTGAGCAGCATAAAAGTTTCGCCGTGCTCTATGTGGACGACGAGGCGACATCGCTCAAAATGTTCCGCTTACTTTGCCAGGATGAGTTCCGGGTAATGACAGCCTCGACCGCACGTCAGGGACTGGAGCTCCTCAACAAGCATAAAGATGGGATTGGGGTTGTTGTCCCCGACCGTTGTATGGCGAGGCTGACCGGGATTTGGCTCCTGGGTCGCGCACGCGAGTTTCATCCGCATGTGGTCCGGCTCCTGGCGTCCGATGGATGCGACCCGGCGGCGGACGAAGCCTCGTTGGGCGAAGGAACGGCCCAGGGAATGATCTCCATACCCTGGGAACCAGCAGAGTTGAAGGAGAGGCTACGCGCGGAACTTGAAAGGGCGCAAGAAGGTCGAGGCTGATGATTCGTGCCAACTGAGGTTGGAGCAAACCGGAACCGGCGTGCCGGCGTGTCTAGACCGGATTTAAGTCTTGCAATCCGTTAGCCGATCTCGTAAAAATGGCTGCTCACGATTGGGAGCCGAATAAGCATCACGCGCCGCGGACCCACACTTTGCACTTTGCCAAGGCGACCTGGCCAACACATCAAAGCGAATGGCCTGACCCACCAATGGAACATCTGGGCGGCTCTCCAACACGTCCGAGAATGTACCTGCCGCCTTGCGGACATCTCGGTATCTCAGCACGTCGAAGGTAAGGGCAAATGGCATCCCAGGACGGAGTTTGATTGGTGCTCTGGTTGCACTCTAGCATCCACTGCTGTTTGGCTGAGTCAATCTGCCGCAGATTGTTCACGCAGGTGTTCGACGCGGTCGTGCTGTGAGCCCGGATCAACCTTGGGAGCACCGCGGCGACAGCCGTCATCACGAACACCGCGACCACGGCGATAATGGTCAACCTTTTGGAATTGCTCGTCATCGCCCGACAGGACTTAGCCACCATTTCATAACTGGCCCAGCCGGCCAGTCCACCTTATGGCGCGGCTGGCGGAGAGCCGCATGGCTTCAATGAGGGCTGGTTCTTTGCTCATATTCTTTTTTCCTGCCAATTCAGTTTTACTGCCGCCATCAAAGCGCGGCTCGGCTTGGCTTGTAGTCACCGATGGCCACGCCAAACCGGCGGTTGGGCGGGCTGGACCTGATTTCGCGGAACGCGTCCCCCTGCCACACGATCAGGTCCAGCTCCGCTACGCCTGGCAAGTCACGGAGGTAGGAGTATTGCGCAAGGGTATGCACGCGGATTCCGTTAATCGCGACGATCACCTGGCCTTGTCTCATGTGGGCCGACGCCAGCAAGTCGCTCTGGCCTTTGAGTAACACGCCGTCGGTCGGAGCCACGTGGAAATCGGCCAAGGAGACTTTCTCCATGCCTTTCGCGAACACCGTCTTCTCGCGCTTTTTGAGTTCGGCCTCGAATCGGGTATCGCCGGTCAGCGCTCGGTAGCGCTGGCAAAAGGATAGGAGCGGAACCGAATTGCCATAGCGCTCCTCAATTTTGGCGAACCACTCGAACGCGCCGTCATAATTCGTGGTGGCTTCCAGGAAGGCGGCTTTGGCCGCCAGGCCCTTGGAGGAATACACGTCACCGGCGAAATCCGCGATCTCGCGCGCTTTGGCCGTTTGACCCTTCTTCAAACAATAGCTTATCCGCCATTCGGCGCGGCTGGCTACCCCGATGCTGTCGGGATCGCTCTCACAGGCTTTGTCGATGTATTGCGCGGCCTTGTCCTCTTGCTTATGGAGGATGGCATAGTCCCCCAGTTCGTAATAGCAGGCTGGATTCAACTGCGCTGCCTGGAGCATTAACTGCTCGTACTGCTCTGGTTTGTTAGTGACGGTAGCGGCCACTGCCCGCAACGCAGAAACCGACCAGGGCATCATGGCGTTGTACAGGCCCGAGACCTGGTCGTACGACGCGCGGGGTCCATATCTTCTCTCGATGATAACGCGGACAATCCGGACATCATAAGGGGCCAGATCGTGGAGTTGCACAAACCGGCCCAGGGCGTCGGGACGGTGGGTCAGGCTCGGATGATTCAATCGCGGCTGAAGATCATACACCGTCCCCGGAGGGGGATTGTGATTGTGCCATTCGTTGATGTGGGGGTTGGGATTGGGCGTATAGAGCGGCGCGAAAGGCACCGAGTAACAAAGATAATTCCAGCATTGGGCTGGAACCAGGTGCGGCGTGGCGACCGTCACCTTGAATGCGTCGTCCACGGATTTGTGGTAGGCTGCAACATCGGTGCAATTAAAGCGCCGGACAAACGGATACAAGCGCAGCGCGCCGAACTCCTGCTCGCACTGGGCGGCGAATTGCTTCGCCTCGTCGGGCACGCCCCATTTCCGGTTCATGAAGTAGAAATTTTGTTGCACGGCATGGCAGAGATGCCGTTGGAGGAACGCGGCCCATTGCCCCCAATCTATGATGTGTACATGGGTTGGTTGGCCCGGAGCGCGGGTGAAACAGCCTTCCGGCAGTTCGTTCAAGGCTTGGGCCAGGCCGTTATGGCTCAATTCTTTGTGGTGCGAAAGTTCATAAACACTCTGGATTTCCTGCATTTCCAATGGAATCGACGCCTGCAATAACTCGTGCCCCATCTCGACCGAGTAATTCTGGTCGTTGGCAACCCGGATGAAGTCTATGGCTCGCCTTTGGTAACCATTGAGCTTTTGCCAAGCCATGGGAGCGCTGACGTAATCGGCCATCGCGGCAAACCAGGCGACGCTCTCGACTTGAGAGCGCCCGGCCACTGCCGTCAAAGGACGGAAATCCCCGGTGTTGCGCGCCTGCAATGCGCGGACAAACCCGCCGACCGCACTATCCTTGGTGTCAAAGGACTTCAAGCGTTCCAGCGCCAATGCCTGGTCGTTCACCAGGGTCAGCAGAATCGCTTCGGCCAGGCGTCCATGAATGCCAAATGAATTAGTCCCGCTCAGGCAGCGCGCGATGGCCAGATGCGCGGTCATGCGCGAAAGCGGCGACCGGATTTCGAAAAAGAGCCCGGAATGTTCCCGCAGAAGGAATGCGCCCAATAGGAGCGCGGCTCGTTCGTGCAACTGTGGATTGGTGAAGCCCTTTTCCAAAGCGCCCGACAAGGTCAGGTTCTCCCGCTCAATCGTCTCAGCCTTTCCATCAAGCAGTTTTGGCAGGAGCGTGGTATCGCCTTCGCCGGCTGCGGTGGCGGCCCTCAGCCCCATGGTCTTGGCCAGCGCCGCGGCCACGTCGTGATAGACCCCCGGCGACCAGATCGGACTGTTGCCAGGCACTTCCAGTTTCAGGCGGTGCTCCCGGTCCAGGTTGATCTGCAAGTCATAAATTGGAGCGTCCACAGGGGAGCCCGATCGTTCCGTGGCGGCGACGGAGAAGTCCTTACTTTCGGGCAACCGGCCTTTTGCCGCGAAATAGACCTGTTCCGCCAAATCGGACACAACGGCCTCCACGATGAATTGCGATTCCGATTGGAAGGTTGTCTGAAAGTAGCCAGGCGGCGTTGTTTGGGCGCGCGCCCGCGTTGGCAGCGCGACGACGGTGAGAACACTCAAAAGTCCAAAGCAAAGGTTCTTAAACATAGAAACGAGCGGATGCCTTAGCAGCATGATTCCTGCCGTATTTACATCTCCCAAACCCATTTTCCGCTGCGCCATGGCACGGCTTAGGCTGCAAAGTGGCCAGCCGAAAGGTTTATGAACTTCCAGCTTGAATTGTTCAATCAGATGCGACGTGTCGCAGAAAGCGACCGCCAAAAAGGAGCTTGGCCACCACCGCCTAGAAGCAGAGTTTCCATCCTTCCATCATGGGCGTGCCACGTCCCGCTCTCGTCGTGCTTGCTTGTAGCATCGTTGAAGCAGGCTTACGCCCAACCCATCGTTGTGGCCTGGGGTGAGAACGATAATGGCCAGACCAATGTTCTGTTGGGGCTGACCAACGTCGTCGCGATTGCCGCTGGGGGCTTTCACAGCCTGGCTCTCCAGCGCAACGGAACGGTGGTGGCCTGGGGGAACAATGCTTCGGGCCAGACCAACGTTCCCCTAGGATTATCCAACGTAGTCGCCATATCGGCGGGCGACAGCCACAGCCTGGCGCTCAACGCGAACGGTACCGTGGTGGGCTGGGGCGACAACAGCTACGGCCAGACCAATGTTCCGCCCGAACTGACGGATGCGGTAGGGATCGCCGGGGGCGTGGGGCACAGTCTGGCGCTCAGGCGCAACGGCACGATTGTGGCCTGGGGTTGCAACAATGAAGGCCAGACGAATGTTCCGTCGGGCCTGAGCAACGTGGTTGCCATCGCTGCGAGCGGTTATCACAGCCTGGCGCTCGAAGGAAACGGCACCGTCGTGGCGTGGGGCGACAACGATTATCTCGAAAGCGCCGTTCCACCAGGACTAAGCAACGTCGCGGCCATTGCGGCGGGCGAGTTCCACAGCTTGGCGCTTCAGAACAATGGCTCGGTGGTGGCGTGGGGCGACAATGGTTTCAGCCAAACAAATGTTCCGCCGGGACTGACCAACGCAATCGCAATCGCCGCAGGCTACGGCCACTGCCTGGCGCTCCAGGCCAACGGTATCGTAATCGGCTGGGGTTTCAACTATTACGGGCAAACCAACGTTTCGCCGGGATTGAGTAACGTAGCCGCCATCGCCGCAGGCGGGTTCTACAGCATGGCGCTAAGTGGCAACGCGGCGGTTGTGCCGGTGATTCAAACCGTGCCGGCAGCCGGCGGTGCGGTAGCCTTCACCTGGAGCGCGGAGTTGGGCCGCACGTATCAGGTGCAGTATAAGAGCGACCTACTTCAAACTAACTGGAGCGACCTCGGCGCTGTCATCACGGCCACAAACGGCACAATGAGCGCTTCGGACCCCATTAAGGCCGGCCCTTCCCAACGGTTCTATCGGCTCGTGCTGCTGCCGTAAGCTTGCGCGATCCCACTTTTAACGCGCGAACACTCACTTGCTGGGGTCTAGCTTGAAACGAGCGTGGAGAACCTTCATCTTGGTCGTAGCGGCGATCTCCTTTCCGCTCGTCCTTCTAATTATTCAGGCTCAAATCCTATTATGATCAAGGGCAAATACCCGTAGGGCTTTACCTCATGAAAAAGTGCCGAAGGTCTATTTTGGCCATGGGTGCGGTGCTCGCGGTGAGCGCCGGAGTGCTATTGCCCCTGACGTTTCTGCCTCTCAAGGAATGCCCGCACGGCCATCCGTTTCAACTGGAGGCGGTCAAGGAACTGAAGCAGGGGTCCACGACCGTTCTGGTCTTCCGATTAACCTCGCTCGAAGGTGGGCGCGCTCGCCTGTTTACTCCCGGCAACATCAGCGTTCCAGCAGATACTCATCACCCTGTCTCGGGGCAGTGGAACCAAATTTCTCCAGCCAAATGCGTTACCAATTTCGTTCCAATCACTTTGGAGACCAATGTGGAATTTACGATTTTCGCCCCCACGAACGAAGTCTGGAGACTGGAGGTTCAAACCTTGCAGGTTCCTTCGCGCGTCTCGGTTCTTAAATGGAAAGTCCAGGCGATCTGGCAGGAGCTAGGTAGCGGAAATTTCTCAGCCTTGCGGGAGGCATGGGCCAGTGGAGTCGCCACGGGCGATTCTACCGCCAGTCGCCCGTTCACCACCCCGGTTACGACAGAGCAGCCTCACATCCAGTGTGATTCCTCACAAGCGCAAGCTATAAGGAGATGATTTAGCGGGCCAAAGCCCCAGATAAAATTCCGATCTGAGCCAGCCACATTCGGAACGTGCCGGTAACCTGTTCTTTCGCACGCCTTACTGCTGCTGTCGGACCCGAAAAAAGCAGCGAGGCTGGCCAGCCATGCTGACCGCTGGGAAGGTGACTGTGCCCGCGGGCGTATTGGTGAGGATGGGCTGCCAGGTGGACAAATCAGTTGAAGCCAAAAGAACGACCGGCCCAAGCGTGGTAAGCCCGGTGGCTATCAGCACAAGCTCGCCGCCGCTTGAACTTACGACACCAAGCCGAATCGTAGGGGCGACGAGGTCGAGCCGGAATATGCTTCCGGCATCGGAAACCCCGCCGGCCGCTTCGGTTGTGCCGTAAAGGTTGCCGTCTTTGGCCTGGATCACACCCGCCAAAGGAGTCGCCCCGTCGAGGCCGCCGGTAAATGAGTAGAGCGAGCTAAAAGCGCCGTTGGTGCTCACCCGGAAGATGGTGCCCTGGCCGTTGGTTCCGCCCTCAGTTGTTGTGCCATACAGATTGCCGTCGCTGGCCTGGATTAAACTCGCGGCTGGGTACGCCCCGTCGGTTCCTGCGAAGGAGTGGATCGTGGTATAAGCCTTGCCGGTGCTCAGCCGAAAGACCGCGCCTTTGAAATTGCTGCCGCCATACTCTGTCGTGCCGTAAAGATTGCCGTCGCGTCCCTGGATGAGGGAGGCCGCGGGGAAGGCCCCATCGACGGTCGGCTGGGATCCCCCGCTGAACGTATGCATGGTGGTATATTGGCCGTTGGTGCTCAGGCGAAAGACCGTGCCCCAAGAATAGCTGCCCCCCTGCGAGGCCGTACCATACAAATAGCCATCTGCTCCATGGAGGAGCCCAGCCAGAGGCATACTTCCGTCCTGGCTCCCGCCGAAGGCATACATCTGGGTGCAATTTCCGTTCGTCGTCATGCGGAACACCATGCCAAATCCATTGCTCCCGCCGCTCGAAGCCGTACCGTAGAGGCAGCCATCGGCGCATTGGATAAGGCCAGCCTCGGGCTCCTGGCCATCGGGAGCGTTGGTTGAAAAAGAGTAGAGCGTGGTCAAGGTCCCATCGGTGGAGATTCGGAAGACCGTGCCAACATGGTCAATGTTGTTGCCTTGGCCGCAGGTCGTCCCGTACAGATTGCCATCCCTGGCTTGGAGCAGCCCGGCCTGGGGGTAGGCTTGGTCGGAACCCCAGAAGCTGAACGAGTAGAGCAACGTTACCACCTCGTCACGCATTGTGAATACCGCTCCGCTGTTGACCACGCCCCCCAGCGAGCTGGTGCCGTAAAAATTGCCGCCGCTGGCTTGAGTCAGTCCAGCATACGGGTTGACTGCATCCGAAAGGTCGAGAGCGAAATCGTGGAGAACCTCAAATGTCTGCGGCCATGCCCCCAACGGCAGAAAGGCCAGAAGGCCCACCAGGGTGGCCTTAGTAAGCGCTCTCATACGTTCGGTCCGACTTAGGGCTGGAATGATGCCCCTGTTTCTTCTGAAGCCGCAAGCGACACTTCATAAGTTAATCCAATCATTTTGGCGGGAGTTTGTCAAGCACCAGCAGAAGTCATGAGCGCGGGGTTCGGCTAACCATCGCCGCCCCAAGGTTGCGCAGAAAGCGCTTCGATTTAGCCGGCGTTGGCTTCGTAGGCTGGTAGAGGCGAACCACGGTGTTGAGCGCTGTCCGCCGGGGTCGGCGAAATCTGGGTGCCTCGTCTTTGAGGCCAGCCCTTGGGGAGGTGTGCGCCTTGGCAGCGCCCAGCAACGCCGCTGCGATCCCTGCCCCGGCAAAACCTGCTACTTAGGGCGCGTCAATAAATAACATTTACAACTAGTGAGGATGGATGACATAGTTCCATTCCCCATGAAAGCGCGATGACTCTATGTTGATGGTTGCCATTTCTTCTTTAGTGACTCTCCGTCCAATGGC
>Ga0209517_10008267_pt1 | contig 12230 bp, 14 predicted proteins | sample PeaSoiMetSII2010_FD_187695 | JGI IMG/M metagenome (GOLD analysis project Ga0209517, IMG submission 187695) | Peat soil microbial communities from Weissenstadt, Germany - SII-2010 (SPAdes) (version 2) | ecosystem: Environmental > Terrestrial > Soil > Wetlands > Peat | place: Germany...
TTCGTCATATCACCCCCGGAATTGAAACGATGCCTGCTAGCTTCAGCTTGCCGCGGCATCGCCATTTGCGCGCGTATGCCAGCATCGTGCTGGCAGGCAGCTTTGAGGAGGCGGGGTACGTTGGCCGCATTCGTGCCACTGCCGGTGATGTATTGATTCACCCCGCCCTGGACTGCCACTCGAATCAAATGGTCTGTGCCGGTGTCAAGTTGATAAGGCTCAACTGGTCTGATAAATCCGGCTCAGGGGGCCTTTATCGTTTGCATCAAGTGGAAGTGTTGGCGCGAACCGCGGAAAAGGATGTACGCGAAGCTACTCTCTTTCTAGAAGAGGCTCTCAGGAACACATGGCCCGCTCCACCCGGAAGAAGAAACGATTGGCCTGATCTGCTGGCGGCATCCTTGGCCCAAAACGCTTCCATGGAGATTGGCGGGTGGGCGGAAGCAAACAACTTGGCCCGAGAAACTGTGTCTCGAGGATTCACGAGCGCGTACGGGGTCGCGCCGGTGGTTTTTCGGGCGGAATTGCGCGCCCGGGCGGCGTGGCTTCGCATCATGCGAGGATCCGATTGTCTGTGCAGGATCGCGGCGGAAACGGGCTTTGCGGACCAAGCGCATATGACCAGATGGGTTCATCGGATTACGGGCGCTCCGCCAAGGGCGTGGCGTCGGAATCATATTTCTCCAAGACCCACCACCTCAGTCAAGATCTGACAAAGAGGAAGTAGACTGGGATGCCGGTGCAAAGCAAGCCGATTCCCACGAACGCACCTACGGGTCGCTCAATGACGGTTGTCAACACCAGCCCTATTGCCGCAGCACAGAAAAGCACACAGACCCACGGATATCCGGGAACGCTATAGGGACGCTCCAAATGCGGCTGAGTGATCCTTAGTACCACAACCGCTGCAACTGCTAATCCATAGAAAATCCACGCGGTGAAAATGACATCTGTAAGAAGCTGCTGATAGCTGCCGGAAGCAGCCAGCGCGGCTGCCCAAACACCCTGGACAATCAAGGCCAACATGGGCGTGCGGTAGCGATCGCTTATCCGAGCAAACGCGCGAGGAAAGACGTTGTCACGCGCCATCGAATAGTAGGTGCGAGGGCCGGTTAGTATCAGCCCGTTCATGGAACCCAATATCGAAACCAGAGTGAGGAGAACAATGGAAGTCGCAGCGGTTGGGCCAAGAAGCTTGCCAACCGCCGACGCGGCGACGGCATTGCTCCCCTGTATCTCGGCTCGAGACAATACGTGATAGTAGCCAAGGGTGGCGACGATGTAGATCAGTATAACGATCGAGGTGCCGAGGAGAAGACCTCGCGGCAAATCGACTTGAGGCTTTTTCATCTCCCCGGCGACGAACGATATGCCAGGCCTCATAGGCCCACAGCACGGCAACCAATGCGATGCCAAATCCTGCGAGAGAAGGAAAGCGGCCACTGGCGCCTGCCGCCGGTCCGAAAATGTGGATGGGACGCGAGCCTTTGATGTATAGCAGAAAGATAATTGCAGCCACCCCGCTGATTTTGGCAACCGCGGTAAGGTTTTGCACGAACTTGCCGCCACGAATTCCAAAGCAACTGACTGTGGTGAGCGCCAGAATGCACATCACACTCAAAACCTTCTCCTCAACCGTGTTCAAGGCCAGGATTTGCCCCGCATACAGCCCGAAAGCGACGGCTAGTGCTGCAATGCTTCCCGAATGAATCATGAAAAGTAGCCCCCACGCGTACAGAAACGCGGGCAGCCGGCCGTAAGCGTGCCGCAAGTAGGTACAGAGACCGCCGGCGCCAGGGTACATTGAGCGAGTTCAGACAGCGATAAGGCGCCAAATACTGTCAAGATTCCACCAACTACCCAAACGAGCACAGCGCCAAGTGACTTCAGCTGGGCGGCAATGAAACTTGGGATGAGCAATATTAACGAGCCAATGATAGTGCTGACTACGATGGCGGTTACATCGAATAGATTCAGTTCCCTGCGTAAGCCGGGCAAAGAAGCAGAACTATCTCCTGGCGCCATACGCCCGTGATGATTCTCCCAGGTCAACGATTCCTCCTGAAGCGCGGGATAATGATCCTCGGGGTGCGTCTCCAGATAGGTTCGATGATCCTACTGATTGAATATTCGTGATGAAGATCGCCAAAGTTGCGATGTCCATCCACAGGAGAAGTGATCTCAGGCAGATGATCAGAGGGTCTTGCGTAAGTACTTCTGAGTCTTGATTTGCTCGTATCCATTGTGTGCATAGAATCGATGAGCGCGTTCCCGGGTGACGTTTGTGTGTACCGAGATCGCATCGCAACCTTGGCTTCGCGCCCATTCTTCGGCGGCGCCGAGTAACACCTTTCCGATTTCGCGAGAGCGGGTTTGCTGGTCGACAATTAATCCGCTGATCCCCGCGCAACTATCTTGTTCGACAGAACGGAACAAGTACATTCCGATCCAACCTGCGATTTGACCTCCGGGAGGCTCGGCAACGTAGACGGCGTACTGCTTCGAATGCGCCATCTCCTCAAGCCGCATTCGGACCTGTTTGCCAGTAGATGGATAGCCGAGTTGTTCCGCCAGGTCGGCCATTTTGTCATAATCGCGCGGCTCGGGAGGGCGAACCATGCAGGTAGATTGCGCTGCAGCGGGATTGAGTCGCTCCATTTCAAATGACCTTTCTTTTGGCGACGGTCTCGAAATAGTGAAAGCCGCGCCGAGTACAATCGCCGCAAGCAGCTTCATCGTCTCTTTGTTAACGACGCAATTGCTCCAGAACCTGCTGCGCGGCTTCGCGGTCCTGGGCCATCGGAGCGCTCTGAGCCTCGGCTTGAATATCTGGTTGAAACTGAGCCAGAACAAAGAATCCGACTAGATCTATACCGATTTCCTGCACGGGAAGAAATGGATCGTGCAGCGCTGCGCGGACGACCTCGACAAGCTCCTGGGAATGATCGCGAGCGACTGCGTCCTTCAATCCCTCAATTCCAGCCAGCGCGCTCATTCGAAACCTCTCAGGAACGCCGGGCTGCGCCTGCGCCAGCAGGATTGCTGCCGCCTTCGCGTCTTTAGTCGCGGCTAGGGCGCGCAATGTAGCTTGCATGACGTGCACCTCGGGCTTAGTCGCCGCTTCGGCCTGCAACACGTCGAAGGCCTGCGCCCTCCCCGATCTGCCCAGGTTCGCGGCTGCAGCAGCCTCTGCAGCGTAGCTCGCATCATTGTGCAGCGTGTTGATGAGCGCTTCGTAGACCGTCTGGTCCGCGGAGAAATGGCCGAGCGCCTGGACGACCGCCGTCCGCACGCGGCTATCCGGCTGCTGCAATGCGGAAAGCAGTGCGGATTTGGCTTCGCCCGTTCCTACACTGCCAAGACTCGCCGCAGCGGCTGCACGCACCCCGTAGAACAGATCGTTGGTGAGCACGCGCGTCAGCGCCGCTACGATTGGGTCTGAGTCCGCCTGCTTTCTTGCACTGAGCTGCTCCGCGGCCCACAGGCGGCTCATCATCGACGGGTCTTTCTCCCCCTCCGCAATCAGCGCATCCACAGGCTTGTCGAACTGCACAGTCTTATCGATGAAATCGTCCGGGTCGAAATCCACCCACTGGGGCTCGAAATCGAGCGGGACGTCGAATTCCTGTTGCGGCGAATTATCGCGTACTTGAATTCTCTTCCGCTCGCCATTCGCGCCATAGAACGCTAGCTCGATAGGCATGTCGAAGATGGGCGTGATCGCATCTGCCTGCGTCTGCGCGACTTTCAGTTTTTCAATTCTCTTCGCGGCGTCATAGCTTGCCTCGACTCGATAGTCAGGATGGCCAGCCAGGAACACCCACTCATGGAAAAACCAAGTGAGATCTTGTCCCGTCGTTGTCCAAATTGCGTCCAGCAAATCGGCGGTATCCGCCGTCTGCGCATGGTGCGCGGCCAAGTAGTAATGCAGCGCTCGAAAAAACGACTCACTCTGCGAAGGGGCCTGCGTGGTCGCGTCCGCGCCGTCAAGCACGTAACGCATCATGTCCAATATTGCCGCGCCCTTCTGGTGAGTGATGATGTCAAACATCTGCAGAGGATCGGTGTAGTGGCGGTTGACGATAGGCCGGCGATAGTCGTTGCGATCCTGCGCTTGCTCCATTAGCTGGTCGTTGTAAATCGCAAAGCGATAGGCATCGTTCCCTTCGTGATGCTGTGTGTAGATCGCCTCCATGTACGTCGCAAAACCCTCATTGAGCCAGATATTGGCCCAGTCGCGCCCTTGGACATAATCGCCGAACCAATGCTGGCCCAACTCATGGGATACGAGGTCCGTGCTGGGATAATCCTGATCGGCGCGCTCATCGTGCAGTGTCCCATCGGTTAGCGTGGTCGCGCTGACGTTCTCCTGCCCTCCGAAAAAGTAGTTCTGTACAGTAACTTGTGCGTATTGCTCATACGGGTAATCGAGGCCCGTGGCGCGCGAAAAAAAATCAATCATATCGGGTGTCAAGTGGAGGGATCGCCGTGCCGTGGCTTCGTCGACGCTGTCGGGGACATAGTAGTCCACCGGCTTGTCCTCATATTTGTCGGTAAACTTGCGCCAAGGACCAATCGCAAGAGAGATCAAATACGAGCTGTGGGGAACGCTTTCCACCCAGTCGTAGGTAACCTGGCCGCTGGCGCGCGTCACTTTAACCAGCTTGCCATTCGAAACCACGGTTTGTCCCTCGGGAACAGTGGTGACCGTCTCGCTCGTCGCCATGTCATTCGGATAATCCCAGCACGGAAACCAGTAATGATTGAACTCGGGTTCGCCTTGTGAATATACCTCTCGCGGCCAGTCCGGATAGCTTGTCGTGGGGTTTACGAAAAACAGGCCGGTGCGGGGAAAACCATGGTACAAGATGCGTACGCTTAGCGTGCTTGTTGCATCGTAATCGCGACCGAGCGTAATCCACAGATGCTGGTCTTCTGCGGAGAACATCAATCTGAGGGGTTTGCCGTGCGCCGGCTCTAGAGTTACAGAATCGATCGTGAGTTCGGCGCTATCCAAATAAAACTTGCGGAAATGTCGATCAAACGGCCGCAGAGTGACCGTTTCGTCCCCAAAGACTTTGCCTTTCGGTTCGTCGAATCTTAACGTCAGCCTGTAATTCTCGACATGATACGTCCTCGTCGGCGGCCATTGCCAAATGTCCGGATTGCCGAACACATTGGGCTTCGCTTGCTCCGCTACACACACGACCGTTGCAAAAGAGACACTCAGGGTGAAGGCAGTCAAGCCAAGCTGTCGCACCAGTTGGGCCAACCTTGCAAGCGTCGTTTTGGTGATTGTGTCTAGCCTTATCAAGCGAAGTAGTCGGGTCATCAAGGATTGAGCCCATCCGCAATCTGCTTTCCCCCAACGCCGGATTCGTTCCGTTGTGGATGTAGGCCGCTAACTTGCAAGGATGCCACGGGTGGGATGGCGTTAGTCTTGAATGTATTTGACCTACTCGCGCGATGAATAAGGCGTCCATGTTAGTCGCATCATGCACGCGATCGGCGCAGATGACAAAGGCGTGTCGTAATTGTTGATCCAGACTTGGCCCGCGCGCTCGCGGCAGACAGGGCAGTATGAATATTAGACGACCAGATGGCAGCACCGCGGCCATACCCACACTCACGACCTGCCGAGTGATGCGGTCCAGCATTTTGAAAGCGACGCTGTGTTGGCCCTTGAGGATTTTGAGCGGTTCGTTTTCGTGATCTCAGTTCTGGAGCATTACTCCGTTCACGAGTGCGCCCTCCTCCTTGGCTGCTCGCAGCAGAGAGTTCGAGAAGGTCGAACGCGGGCTCTTTTCGGACTTGTGGACTCGAGTCTCATGGTCGTTTCACGCGAAGACAGTTTTGAAGATGTTCAGGAGACGAATCGATGAAGCGAACTCACTAACGTCACGGCCAAAGTGGTCATCTACGAAGCATTTGTGGAGGGCAGGCTCGAAGCTCGGAAGCATCTCGCGCGGACCGTGCCCGACCTCTACATCGAGCCGAAGTACGAGGAGTTCCGGTCGCGGACGATTTGGAGTCTCTCGAACGCGTTCACGGCGGCATTCAAGGAACTGGACTCGATTCCGCAATTCAAAGCCACTGCCATGCTGGGCGAGTACCTTGATGCCCGGTTCTCACAGCCGTTCTGACCCAAGGGCGGTTCCGGCTCGCCGCCCGTCCGCCCGATCACACGGTGCGGTGACTTTAAAGAGTCGATTCGTGATCGGGGGATGACGCGACGCCGGCGCCGCTTAGAGTCGCGCTTGAAATCTTTGAGTACCGTACCCAAATCGTTGACCTAGTGCGCACTTGCCTTAATTCCGAGCGCGTGCATTAGCCACGATGCACGGTCGGATTTAGACTCTGCGTCGTTAAACTCGTGGCTCGTGAAGTACCACTTCTGTTCCTTTGGGCCACCGACTGCGCTGAAGTACTCATTGGCTGACTTCCGGCTGATGTACATGTCGTGCTGCGCCCACTGGAGGTAGATCTTCGCCGGGCTTGTGTTCAGCGCAAATCTCTCCGGCTCGATGGGTGCCAGCACTGCGGCTTCTTTATCGAACTCCGCCTTGGGCGTCGTGGCGCGTTGTACCTGTTGGTAGAAGCTGTCGTAGTCCCAGTCGGGAGGCACCTTGGGGAGCCCGCCGCCCATCAAGACGAATACCTTGATGCGCTTCTCGGCAGCTGCTAACGGCGCGCCCCAGGTTGCCCCGAGCGAGTGTCCGACGTAGCCAATGCGGTCAGGATCAACGTCCTTGCGGGCGACCAATACATCCACCGCACGCCGAAGATCCACAACCATCTGTATGTATCCGTCGCGTTCAGATTCAGCCTCTTTCCCTTTGGCTGGCGGAGGCACGTCCGGTCGCCAATACGGCGCGTCGATCATGATGCCAATCGCTCCGCTGTGCGCCATCTCTACTGCTTCGGACAAAAACTCGCCCTTGTTTCCCTGTCCCCAGTGCATGTAGACGATGGCTGGGAAAGATTGTTTGCCCGACGGAACCACCAGATACCCCGGCACGCGCCCGCCTTTCGCGGAATCGTAGGAAATTTCGAATACGGTAACGCCGGTTGTCGGGGTTTCTGACTTGCCGATCGTGAGATTCAGCGGCTTCGTCGCGTCATACGCAAAGACCTTGCTGGCATCGGCCGTGGCGGGCGTCTGGGCCGCCACCGGCGCGCAAATCGCCAGCACGCTTGCCAATAATGAGAAAGTAGCTCTCATTTATCTGTGGCCTGCCTCGCTCATCCCATTAACGCCTAAGGCTCATTATTGCTATCACAAACGCATTCGACCTCTCAAGGATGATTTTGCTCTTTTCGCGTGCCACAGGAGCGCTCCGTTGATAAATGAGCTGCGCTCGTCACTTGATGACAGGGATACGCTCATGACGTACGATGTCTGCCACACCCCGAATCGCCGTTTTGTTCACCGTTCCATTGGCGCAATCTGCGATTGCCTGGATCACGCTGGGAGCGCCCATGGCATAGCCTTGCGCGATTCGAAATTCGTGCTGACCAGTTTGACAACCGAGATCGTATCGCGTCAGATACGCACCTAATGCGGCCGCTGCCACACCGGTAGCAGCGTCTTCCGGGAATCCGGCTCGCAGTGGAAACTGCCGCGCCTCGGCTTCCACGTTCCTTTTGTTTGTGCGTCGCGTAAAGGGATACAAACCTGTGGCCGCTTGCTTATCGCAGAGCTCCCAGAGCGCTTCGAAGTCTGGTGTCAGATGATCCAGCACGCGCCAGTCCAGGAGGGGAACAAGCAGCTTGGCTCGTGAGACTGAAACCACCTGAATAGGGCTCTTGGCCAAGACCATTTGATTCAGATGAATCTTGAGAACACCTGCGACCAGACCGGGTTCCACGATCGAACCGAAAATGGGAGGATTTTGTCCCAGCGTAATGACATAGCGAGATCCATCCCTGATCCATGTAGCTTCGAACACGCCGGTGGATGTTTCGATTTTCAGGGTACGGGGGCGCGAAGCTTTGTTCTGCAGCAGAACCGTGATAGCAGCTATCGTTGCGTGTCCAGAAACGCCCATCTCGTGGTCCGGAACGAAATAGCGAACACGAATGTCTGCGTCCTTAACCCGGGGTCGAAGGATGAAAGCGGTATCCAGGCCGAACCGCCGCGCCAGGTTCTGCATCTCACTGTCCGATAACCCATCCGCGACCGCGACCACGGGGCAAGGATTACCGCCGTTTCGACCGGCCGCGAACACTCTCGTTTGTATAACCTCGACTTCGTCGCTTGGCATTTGTTTTGGTAAGCCAGAGACTATTTCGGCCACACACGGAATCGCCCTTGGCAATGCGAATGCGGCCAGATTGAGGAACCGACGTCGATCCAGCATCGCCGCCCCATCAGTGTCTAAATTCGGTCGAGCGTCCGGGCCACAGCCATACGGCGGCTTTCCGCACCGCAGATTTCAACCGACATAGGACACAGTGTCTTGCCGAACTTGATGATCCTGGCCTCCGCAGTGGCATCCGGCGGGCAGGCGCTGAGAAAGCGGATATGCATGTGGTGGTGATGTCGGCATCGGAGCCCGCCAAGGTCAAAACAGCGATGCAGGCGGGCCGTGCCAACCAACGTCATCAACAACCCATCGCGCGGGGGCTGAAGATGCCGTCGTAAGCCGAGTACATAGGGCAGAACTAGGCTCGCGGCAGCCTCGGCCATGGCAACGGAGTTTAAGCTCCAAGGTCTTAAGAATGGAAATGTGCGCGAACCAAACATTGAAGAGCGTCGTGATGAACGATCGCGATTCGAATAACGCCGGGCAGGCAAATTCATAACTTAGCTTGTTACATCTCTGCGGGGCACGTCTTGTCGAATCTTGCCCTCTCTTATGGGGTACTCGGATCAAAGTCATCTCACCCGTCGTTTTAAGCGTCTCCTAGGAATTACTCCCGGCGGGCATATTAAGGCGACTCAACAGGTACACAGCATTTGATCCCGGCGTACGATAAGAGCTGACTCAAGTGGAAAGCTATGTCGATACCTCCGCAACCTCGCCCCGGACGACGCGTGGAAGTTAAGGGCCGTCCAATTCCGTTTTCTTTTTGGCCATCGCGCAAGGGGCGACTCCACTATGCTTTGCAGTCGCTGCTCTTCGCTCGCGATCCGTGGCTAGTAATTGCACGGAGTATCAAGGATCAATGCGCTCCAAAGCGCCTACCTGAGGCGCTGGCATGTTTGGAGCAGTCAAAGGACTTCTTTTTGGCGGCGGCGCGAGCTGGAGTCGTTGCCGCGCGTCCGTTGGCCATGTATTACAGCTTTATGAATCTTGCGAAGGCTTACAGCCTCATGAGGGGCACTAGGGACACGTTCGACCAGGCCAAACACGGGATCTCCGAAAAACGCTCGCCCGGCGCCCGCGAACTTGTTGGTGCATACCTGCAGGCCCGTCCCAGCGTACCCGCAGATCCGCCGAATGTTTTCGATGAATTCATGCAGGCACTAAACGGTGCGGGATTGACTGCGTCTGCGGATTTTCACCTTCCAATGTTGCTGCCGCAGATTGTCCCTGGGCACCGCGTGTGGGCCTTGGCAGCCAAGAAATCAGAGCGCTTCATAGGAGTTCACGATATTCAATTCTGGCGCGATCAAGCGAACGCGACCATGTGGCTGAAGATGTACTTCGTCTCCGACGATCTTTCGCGATTGGAGATCACACAGCAGCGGCTGCTCGATGAAACTAGGTTAGCTGGCCTGTTTCGCGGAGTCTCCTGCGCCGAGAAATGGAATGGAAGGCCCCTTTTGTGCTTTGAGCAAACTGCTGTCCATCAATATACGAGTGGCTATCCTGCGGACGAGTTTCAGTATCTCATTCCAGCCGTTCGAGATAAGTTATGGGTCACTGTCGCGACGGTCAAGCCGTACCGCCGGTACTACGTTTACCTGGCCCCAGCCACCGAGCGTCCGTTTGTGCTACCTCAGCTTCTTTCGATCTATGCGATCATTTTCTACCTAGGATCCATTACTCGTTATCGTCCGCATCAATATGATGCGATTGCTGCAGGCCAATTCGGTACTTGGGTTCAGGAGTTTGTGGGTGGACAGCCTCTGCAATTTCTATACTTGTTGGCGTCCGAATTTGTACGTCAAGACGTGACAGAGCCGTCCATTTTGTAGGGCACGCGGGCGGGCTAGTCAGAGTGCTCGTGTGGCACTCGATCTGTGATTTCGAGCCAGCGATCATCGAAAACGCCGGCATGCGGACGACAGATCTTTTCAAGGCTTCCAACCGGTCGTTAGAGCAGCTTCAAATCTGGCCCCGGTTCGCAGTTCAAAGCCCACGCAAACCTTAGGTGCGTCTTTCCCTCACAGCTACCGCGTGGACCCCGAGCCTGATTCAGCGATCAGCACACTAGACAATTCGCATTCCCATTGAGGAGTAAGAACCATGTTTCAAGAATTGATGCCATTGCTCGCGCAACGAATATTGCTTCTCAGCTTGTCTCGTGTGAGTGACGAACAGATTTGTGTCAACGTCATCCCAAAATCACTGAAGTCCGATCAGCGGGATGATGACGCCGCTCTGACTACTCCGTTGGGTGTCACTGGTACTCCCAAAGAGCTTCACGAAGAACTACCGCGACAACTGGTGGAGTTTGTGGAGACTCACCTGAGGTTGTCCTCAACCTTGAGCAGTGCGAAAGAACAGATGGAGGCTGCCGCCAAAGCAGCACGGGAGGCAGCCAAGAAATCAACGAACTCGAAATCGCACAGCAGGTCCGGCAGGAGTGCGACTCCAAGCCCGGCGCAAGTGCAGACAGAGGCGGGCACGAAAGAAAGCTCAGATGATTCACAATCGAGTCCCGAGCTAGCCCAAGCAACGACTACCGGCACTGATGCCGGAAGCCTTGGTGCGAGTACCGGAAGCCTGTTCGACCCTGAACCGGAAAGTGACAACTGAAGTTTGTCCAACCCGGTCCGTGCGCCATTTGCTGGTTTCGGCGGCGGCACATCATCCTCGAAAGGAGTAGTCATGGAAATACACATTCTCGAACGAGAATTCCTCTACAACGGGGTCAAGCTGCCTGACACTACCCCAACGATGACCCCTGAACAGGTCAGAGAGACGTATACGCATTTGTATCCAGAAATCGCTACCGCGGCGATTGAAGGACCTGAAACGGTCGCTGGCAAACTGGTTTACAAGTTTGTTCGCGCGATTGGAGCCAAGGGCTGACAAAGGGAGACTTCCATGACCCGGAGGAATCTAGCAGCCGTAGGCCGTCGAACCAATACTGAAGACGCTAAGCGGGTCCTCAGGGCATTGGAAGAAGCTACGCTTGGCCGAGCCAGTACGAACGATCCCACCATGGAGCGATTGAGACAATGTCCAGAGGCATTCAAAGTTAGCGAAATTCTCGGCAAGGCGTTCGACTCCGCCAAGTACGCTCAAGACGGAGACGAACTCGGACGCCGATACTTGCCGCCATCGGGCGTGGTAATTCCGCCGCTCGTGTGATCGCCCTGCCACTAGACGTTACTTTCCCCAGGCTCAAGGGGATTCGCTGGCTACTGCACGAGATGGGATGAAGGGCCAGCCGCAGTTCTCGGAATGAGCCTGCTGCGGTTGGGAATTTGCCGGCCCGATGATTGGTCGGGTAGCGCGGTGGACTTTGTCGAATGCGGTTTCAGGAGATTTTGCTCGCAGAATCGCGCAGCTGACGCGAAGAGAGTCTGGGTTGGCGACTTGCGAATTACGGACAGTCTTTTCGAACTGACCGAGCAGGAGCGAAATCAGGTTGAAGCCGGGCGAGAAGATGTGACCGACCATTTGTATCTGGTTGGCGACTACGAGGCCGCCGCTTCCATTCCAATTGGTGCGACACTCGCACGGCTCGAATCCGAGCATGAGAACCTGCCGGCCGCTGTTTACAAGGTCTTCACCAAGAACCTCTACAAATGGATGCGCGTGTATGACTACGTCGATGCCCAAGAGCACGCCGAAATGTGGATGGAGGATCTGAGCGACGAGGAGTCGGAAGCATACGTCTATCGCAGAGTCGATCTGGAGATTCCCGCCTGTATCAAGAGGCACTCTCAGAAGGTCAAATACAGGAAAGCCAGGACGTTACTTCAGGAGATCCGTCCGCGCACGAGCGTGGCTCGGGAACTCATCCGTCATCTACTTGAGATGGATGCTCATGGCCAAGGACACGCGCATGCGTGGCCCGGCCAGATCAGTGAGAAGGATGTACCAGGCATT
>Ga0209517_10008268_pt1 | contig 12229 bp, 8 predicted proteins | sample PeaSoiMetSII2010_FD_187695 | JGI IMG/M metagenome (GOLD analysis project Ga0209517, IMG submission 187695) | Peat soil microbial communities from Weissenstadt, Germany - SII-2010 (SPAdes) (version 2) | ecosystem: Environmental > Terrestrial > Soil > Wetlands > Peat | place: Germany: Weissenstadt...
AGTGAAACTGGCGCCATTCGGCGGCTTAACCGCCATGTTCAGCCAAAGTGAATTTCCTGAATAGACGCTGGGATGGAAGGGCAACGGCGCGTTGAAAAGACCATTAACCACCTGCACCGTTTGAGTGACGACCGCGGTTGCCGGCAGGCCGTTGCTGCCGTCAAGCAGTTGAAAGGTGAAGTCGTATAGGCCGTTGCTCGACGGCAAATAGGGTGACAGAACCGTGGTAAGGTTGCCCTGGAAAAGCGGATACGGCGGCGGTCCCAAATACGGAAGTTGTATGGGGTAAGCCCAATCCGGCGGGAGGTCCGGCACAATGGCGGTAACGTTGATACGCGTCTCGTTGGTCCGTTCGTTGGGATCCGTGTAGTCGTCAATGATGGTTACTGAACCCGTGGTTGGCTGTGTGTCGGAAACCATTCCAAACCTCGTGGCCGTCTGCCCTGGCGAAAGACAACCTGAACCGAACACAAAATTGATGTCGCCCAACAGCGCCAGCGAGGCTGACGACACGTTGATCTCGCCGCCTGAGTAATTAGTGTCCACCAGGACATCGTAGGTGCAGCTAAGCGGCCGGCCGAAATGGATCAGCAGCTTGACACAATGAGTCGCCGCCAGCGACATGCCGCTCATGTCCACCCAATAACTGTAAAAGACGTGTTCGCCAAAATCACTGCCAAGCACAATGAGCGCCTGACTGCCGACCGTGCCCGTTCCGGACACGAAAGGCAACGTGAAGCTGGCGGTGGCAGTGGGAGGACTCGGTGGAAATGGCGGTTCATCAGTCCAGCATGGGCCGGTGGGGACGGGGAGGAGAGTCACCTCGCCAACGGTCAACGGGGTGCCGGCGCGCGCGGACGCCACGACAAGAGCGACGAGAAGAATTTGAGCGAGAATCCTGTTCGTATTTGAGCTCTTTCTATGCCCGGTGCGTTTGGTTTGAACGAATTGCTTCAATTTGCCGGGGTTCATAATTCCTTAGATCCAATTGATCTCGTTGCTTTCAATGGTTCACGCTTTGTTTCCCCACCGCCCGTTCTAAGGTCTCAAGCCTCAGCTTCAATGCCTCGATCTCCGCATCCCTGACTTTCACCTGCGCTTCGAGTTCTTGATTCAGCCCTTGAATGGCGGTCAGCGCGACTCCCCCTTCGTCCACAATGCCAATGGCAGTGTCGCTGGTTCCCAGGCCAAAGGTGGCTTTGAAGTCCTGCGCCATCGGGCCGACATGCCGGACGCCGGTCGTCTCGTTCGTGTACCGCCAGCTCTGAATGGGCAAGGCTGCCAGCTTGGCCAGGATCTCCTCCGGTCTCACTGGCTCAAAATCGGTCTTGGCGCTTCGATCCGAGCCTACGAAAGCGGAGATGGTGATGGTATTGCTGTTGGAGCTGAGCAAAACGCCTTGGCCCGCCTGCAAAAGAACCCCACCGGTCAGACCGTTGAGGCTGGTGACCGCCTGCCCCGGTGCGAGGTCGGCCACGACCCCCGCCGAGTAGGCGTAAAGCGCTTGGGGCGTGGGCGTGATCGGCAAAGGCGGGTTGAGCGCAGTGAAACTGGCGCCATTCGGCGGCTTAACCGCCATGTTCAGCCAAAGTGAATTTCCTGAATAGACGCTGGGATGGAAGGGCAACGGCGCGTTGAAAAGACCATTAACCACCTGCACCGTTTGGGTGACGACCGCGGTTGCCGGCAGGCCGTTGCTGCCGTCAAGCAGTTGAAAGGTGAAGTCGTATAGGCCGTTGCTCGGCGGCAACCATGGAACCGGAACCGGATTAGTGTAGAGGATGCCCTGGAAAATCGGGTATGGCACGGTTCCCAAATACGGAAGTTGTATGGGGTAAGCCCAATCCGGCGGGAGGTCCGGCACGATGGCGGTAACATTGACGCGCGTTTCGTTGGTCAGGCCGCTGTTGGGATCCGTGTAGTCGTCAATGATGGTTACTGAACCCGTGGTTGGCTGGGTATCGGAAAGCATTGCAAACGTCGTGGCCTTTTGCCCCGGCGGAAGACAACCGGAGCGGAACCCAAAAGTGATGTCGCCCAACGGCGCCAGCGAGGCCGACGACACGTTGATGGTACCGCCTCCATTGGTTAGCACCAGGACATCGTAGGTGCAGCCAAGCGGCCGGCTGAAATGGATCAGCAGCTTGACACAATGGTTCGCCGCCGGCGACATGCCGCTCAAGTCCACGTTGTAAGCGTAATAAACGTGGTCTTCATCGCGGACATCGTCGGCCACGTAGGACGCGCCACTGCTGACCGCGCCCGTTCCGGAGACGCCAGTCAAGAAAAAGCTGTTACTGGCGGTTACATCAGGCCACTCCGGTCCGATAAGGAAGTCGGTCCAGCATGGGCCGCCGCCCGCGTAGAGGGTGACATCGCCCACGGTCAATGGGGCGCCGGCCCGCGCGGAGGCCGCCACAAAAGCGACGAGAAGAATCTGAGCGAGGATCTTATTCATAGTTTTATCACGCTAGCCATATCTCAGTGCGTTCTTTCGGGGCAAAAAGGCTCACTCAACGGATAATTTTTGACTTGCGTGTAATGCACAAGGAGGGATAATCGGTGCGAAATATGCAACTCGCCTCCACGAGCCGCTGACTCGCTGCTGTTTCAGCCAACGACCCGCGCGCGGAAAACGGCCCTGGTAAAGCGCCATGAACGGCCAGCTTCCCATCTGGCGCAGGCTGGGTGAACGGTTGGAAAGGTTCACCCGCCGGATTTTCAGTATCTGGTTGCGGCGGTTTCTTGGCGCACAACCTCAACTCGACACCGAAAGGTCATTATGAAATATCCGCTCCATCTGACAGCTCTCCTACCGCCTGCTGGCAGTCTCCGAAAAAAGGCGGACACTATGACAAGCGCACTGTTGACTATCGTCTTGGCCGCGGCCTCCTTGGCTGCTTTCGCCCAAGGCAAAGTCACTCTCTGCAACGACACAAGTTCGTTGTACATCGTATGCTCCACGAGTTATGTTTGCGGGGACTGCCCCGTTACCTGCGAGCCTGTCCCCATTAGCGGGCCCTTGCACGACGGCACGGTCTTGGAAGTCGGGCTGTATGGCGGGACCAGCAGCGTGAGCATGACGCTGCAGACCACCGTTCTGCTCAACCCGCTCGGCGGCGGCCGTGGAGCTTGCAATGGTGAACCCCCCTCCACGCACGTGATCTGCACCTTTCCCGGCGGATCACCTGCCTACTTCCAAGTCGCCGTATGGGACAGTTTCTACGCCACTCCGCAGGACGCTGAAATGGCCTACGGATACGTGGGCTGGAACCACATCTTCCAAATGACTCCAGGATTCAGCATCTCGTATCCGACCATCAATGGAGGCGGTGGCAGTACATGGGCTGCGGTTGGAGACGAAAGCCCGCTCTACGTGACCGGTTATCCGCCACCAATGCGGCCCATCTTCGGACCAGTGGTCGTAACCAACGGCCTGATTGTCTTAAGTTGGAACGGCGATCCGAGTTTAAATTACGAGCTGCAGGTCAACACCAACCTGGCTCAAACCAATTGGTGGACGCTAACTTCCGGCGTTGGCCTGTTGAGCGAAACCACTCACATCTCGGGCGATTCGCAGTGTTTCTATCGCCTCGTGGTGCACAATCCCGCGCCGTTTTTCCTTGTAAGCGGCAGTCCTCGGCCGTTTTACCGTGTCGCAGACCCCGGCGGCCCGTAGCCTTGTACTTGGCAGGCGGTAAGACCTGCCCGCAAATTTGGTTGAAAAGCTGCCACGGGGGCGGGCCGGGCTTTTCCACAGGGTAAGTTATGAATCAGTGAATTAGTGAATCAGCGAGGGCCAATAAAGGCTAAGGGCTGAAGGATAAATTGAGGGGACCGGCACGGGTCATTATCAGTCGCGGCCCGCCTGGGCTTCGGGGTGTTTCGGAGAGAGGAGTGGGGCGCCTCTTACAGGGCTCAGAGATTTGTAGGACGCTGAACCTGGGGCTATGCTCGTCGGACTCGCTGCACCCCAGGCTTTCACAATACGGGCTTTCAGCCCTCGTGAAACGATGGGGGCGTGAATCGTGCAATTCGGCCAAAATCATCGCGTCCGATTGTTCGGGGTGGACCGGGGTGCCCCTGCGCCAAGGCGAATTCCTGGGACGGCCGGGCAAACAAGCCGATGGTTCGGCTCGCACACGCGAAGCCAAACTGGGCTGCGTGTTCACACAGGCGGGCCTGGACAAGAAAGGCCGCCCGGCGCGCGATCTCGATTCGACAAGGAAGAGCTCCCAAACCCACTTTTATCTCTTGGCGCTAAAACTGGGACTTGAAGATCGAGCCTCGAACCTCGACCATAAAACCTTAAGCAAGCGCCGGCTCAACCCCTGCGGCGGTCGGGACAAACCGAACTGAATTATGAACGACTCGAAAACGGCTTCCGCGACACCGGGCGCATCCGCCCAGTATTCGCGCAAGCACCCGTTCTTAGCGGAGTTGACCCGGCATGATCGTTTGACTCGTCCCGATTCGCTCAAAGATACCCGGCATTTCGTGGTGAACCTTGGGGACAGCGGCCTAACGTATGTCCCCGGCGATTCGCTCGGCGCTTTTGGCCGCAACCCACCGGGCTTGGTGGACGACATTATTGCGTTGCTGGGCTTCGACCCAAAGGCCGAAGTGACCGACGTCAAAGGACAACCCAGCACGCTGTGGGAGGTGCTGAGCCGGGATTACACACTCAATCGCGCTAACCGGAAGATCATCGGCGGGCTAAGCGAGCGCATGCCGCAAGGCGAACAGCGCAATCACCTCATGGAAATCGCCGACAATTTCGACGTCCTTAGCCACTATATTGACACCCGTGACTACGTGGACATCCTCCAAGAGTTCAACGAAGTGCGATTCGAAGCGCCCGCCGCCTTTCTGAGCCAGCTCTCTCCCATCGTGCCTCGACTCTACTCGATTGCCTCGTCCCTGGCGGCGCATCCGGGCGAGGCACACCTATGCATCGCGGTTGTCCGTTATGAAACCCATGGCCGGTCCAAAAAAGGACTGGCTTCCGGGTTTTTCGCCGACCACACGGATATGTTTGTCAAAAACATTCCAGTGTACGTTCAGGAATCACGCACGTTCCGGCTGCCGAAAGACCCCGCCACCGATATTATCATGTGCGGTCCTGGGACGGGAGTTGCGCCCTTCCGCGCCTTCCTGGAACAACGCTGCCTGGAAGGGGCGCCTGGCAGAAACTGGCTTTTCTTTGGTGAACAGCATCGCGCCACGGACTTTCTGTACGAGGAGGAGCTCCTGGATTACCAAAAGAGGGGCAAGCTCCACCGATTGGACCTGGCGTTCTCGCGCGATCAAGCGTTCAAGATTTATGTGCAGCATCGCATGCTGGAGAACGCCCGCGAACTCTGGGATTGGCTCCAGGGTGGCGCCTACTTCTATGTGTGCGGTGATGCCAAACGGATGGCCAAGGACGTGCACCAGGCCTTGATCGCCATTGCCGAGAAAGAAGGCCGCCTCTCCCGGGAAGCGGCCGCGGAGTACGTGAACGTCACGCTCATGAAGAGCGAACGGCGCTACCTCCGCGACGTTTACTGACAGCCCCTTACTTCAGTTTCGCCAGGGTCTCTTTGATCTTGGAAAAACTTGGCAGGTCTTTGGGAGTGGGCGTTCGCTCGCTGTATTGCACCACCCCGTTTTTGTCGATGACGAATGCGGCGCGCGCGGCGGTGTCCCCTACGCCGGCGAGCATCGGAAAGACCACGTCGTATTTTTTGATAACCTCTTTGTTGAGATCACTGGCCAGGGTAAGGTTGATCTTCTCCTTTTGGGCCCAAGCTTCCTGCGCGAAGGGCGTGTCCACGCTCACCGCAATGACGTCGGCGTTGAGACCCGAATAGGAGCCCAAGCCGGCGCTGATGTCGCACATTTCGCTGGTGCACACGCTGGTGAAGGCTGCCGGGAAAAACAACAGCACAGTGTTCTTTTTGCCGAAGTTGTTGCTTAGTTTCACATCCACCAATTCCGAACCCTTTTTCGATTTCAGCGTAAAATCAGGCGCTTTGGCGCCGACAGATAGTGCCATAGTGACAAGTCTTTCGTTTAATGGTTTTTGGTCAACTGCTTTACGAGGCTTTACTCTAGCCGCGTCTGGGCGGCTGTCAAACCCCTACTCAAGGGCTCTGGCTCGGGCTGGAGGGCGAACTGGTTGGATGGGCGCCCAACTGGCGCATGCCATCCCAGACGTAGAGCAGTCCCGAACACCCCGTAAAAAGCGCCGCCCCCATCTCCCAGAACAGCAACCATCGCGGGGACCATTTCAAGAGCACCCAGAGCACGAGCGCCATTTGAAGCACCGTGGCGACCTTGCCCAGGAGGCGCGGCCGGATATTTACTTTGCCAACCGTGATTTGAATAACGGCCAAGCCAATCAGCACTAGAATGTCCCGGCCGATGATCGTGCCGGTCAGCCAAAGCGGGATGGTGGCCAGATAGGGCTCGTGGTCGAAGCTCAGCAAGACGACGGCCGAGACCAGCAGCAACTTGTCCGCCAAGGGGTCTAAAATCGCGCCCAATTCACTGCGCTGGTTGTAGCGCCGCGCGATGTAGCCGTCCACCCCGTCGCAAATCGCCGCGACCGCGAAACAAAGCAGGGCCAGCAGGCGGTTGGTCTCGTTGCCACTTGCGCCATAATAAAGGGCCTCCACCACAAAAAAGGGGACCAACAGAATGCGCAAGACAGTGACTTTGTTGGCAGTGGTCATGCCTGGAAGCCTCAATCTGATCGGCCCTCGCCCGCTCGTCAATGCCGGAGAAATGGTCAAATCGGACCAGCCTCGCCGGCTACGTCACCGAATTTTTGCCTCCCAGTATTTAGCCTAGCCTCGGGTCAGGCGCGTCATTCTTCAGGCTGCCCATTGGGCCCGGCATCCAAATCGAGCAGAATGTCCCGCGGCTCCGCGCCGTTGCTAGGACCGACCAGCCCGCGGTTTTCCAGTTCGTCCATAATGCGAGCCGCGCGCCCGTAGCCCAGGCGAAGCCGGCGCTGAAGCAGCGAAACGCTCGCCTTTTGCTCGCTGCGGATGACCTCGATGCACTGCTGGATGATCTCTTCGTCTTCGTCGATGCCGCTTTCCTCTTCGAATGTCCCCGCGGGCCTGGAAAGCTGCTGGTGAATTTCCACTTCATAGCTGGGCTTGCCCTGCTTGGCGATGAAATCCACCACGTTTTGGATTTCCTGGTCGGTAATCAAGGCCCCCTGCGCGCGGATTAACTTGGCCGAGCCCGGGGGCAAATAAAGCATATCGCCTTTGCCCAGCAATTTGTCCGCTCCCATCGCGTCCAGAATCGTCCGCGAGTCAACTTTGGCCGCCACCTGGAAGGCAATGCGAGCGGGGATGTTCGCCTTGATTACGCCGGTGATGACATCGACGCTCGGGCGCTGCGTGGCGACGATGCAATGAATGCCTGCCGCGCGGGCCATCTGCGTGATCCGCGCGATGGCCATCTCCACATCGGCGGGCGCCACGAGCATCAGGTCCGCCAACTCATCGATGACCACCACAATGTAACTCAGCTTCTCGGGTATGACGATGTCCGCCTCGCGCGGCACCACAATTTCTTCGTCCACCTCGACCGCGAACCCTTCCGCTCCCGGTTCGATTTTTTCCTTTTTGGCCAGCAATGGCAGCTCCGGCTCTGGTGGGGGCAAGGGCTTGTGCTTGGGCCGGGAGTTGAAGGAGCCAATGTTGCGCACGCCGACGCGGGCGAAAATCTGGTAGCGCTTCTCCATCTCGTTGACCACCCAGCGCAACGCCAGAATGACTTTTTTCGGATCAGTAACGACGGGCACCACCAGGTGAGGAAGGGTGTTGTAGTGTTGCAACTCAACCACCTTGGGGTCGATCATCACAAAGCGGAGCTGGTCGGGTGAAAAGCGATAAAGGAGCGAAGAGACGATCGCGTTGATGCACACGGATTTTCCCGAGCCGGTGCTCCCTGCTATCAGCAAATGCGGCATTTCGGCCAGGTCAGCCACGATGGGATGCCCATAGACATCTTTGCCCAGCGCGAGGGGAATTCGAGCCTTGGAATTCCGCCACTCCTCGGATTCCAGCATATCGCGCATGATGACCTTGGTCTTGATGGCGTTGGGCACTTCGACGCCCACCGAGCTTTTGCCTGGCACCGGTACCAGGATGTGGATGCGCTCGGCCTTGAGGGCCGCGGCGATGTTGTTATTGAGGGCCGCTATTTTCTCCAGTTTCACCCCAGGCGCCGGGTGCAACTCGTAGCGGGTGATCGTCGGGCCTTTGGTGATGTCGCCCAGCGAAACCTCGATGTCGAATTGGGCCAGCGTCTGCTGCATCAGCCGCGCGTTAGCCATCAACTCCTCTCTCGATTCGGTCGGCTTGATGGCGACATCGGGTGGCTGCAGAAACTCGATGGAGGGAAGCTGGTAATTGCCGATCATGGGCGTGGAAGCGACCGTGAGCGGCTTGGGTTTCTTGGGTGCGGGCTTGGATCTGGGAGCCAGCGGCGTCGCCGCTTCTCCTTCGGCCTCAAGCTCCGGCTTTCCTTCCTCAACCGGCTTTTTTTCATCCTCTGCCGCGTCGGCCTTCCCATCGGCAGATTTTCCAGCTAATTCCGGCTTGCTACCGAGGATGTCAGCGGTTGTGGCTGCCGCCACTTCCTTGGCCGGGATGACCTCGCCTTCATCGGCTGGGGCAGGTTCCGAGGCCGGTAGTGGTTGCACGGGTTTTCTCCCGCGCGTACTCCCGGTTTGAGGGACGCTGAGATCACGGACGGTGGGTTCGGGCACCGGTTTGCCATCGGCGCCCAAGCCGGAGTGTTCGACCGCTTCCTGGAGTTGGCGGGCTTGTTTTTTGAGCTCACCGGCGCGACGCTCGAGCGCCTGCTCTTCGGCACTCATTTTCGAGGCTTTTCCGCCCCATAAACCACTCAGCCAGCCGCCGAGTTGGAAGTTGGTGAGGAAAAGCAGGCTGATAAGGTAAAGGGCTCCGTAGATGATGGCCGCGCCGGTCGCGCCAAGCATCCAAAAGAAATAGCGGTACAACACATCCCCGATCAAACCGCCTGCGTCAGGAGCGTTAACCGCTTTGCGGGCGGCCTCCAACCACGAGGAACCCAAATGCAGCAGCCCCATTAGGCTCAGCAAAAAAACCAGCGCCCAGGGCCAGCGCCGTCGCAAATAAGCGAGGCCCTCGAACCAATAGGCCAAGCCGAAAAAGACCAGCAGCACCGGCAGGCAATAGCCCGCCAGGCCCAACACAAAAAAAACCTTATCGCCAAGATGCGCCCCCAAGGGGCCGATCCAGTTGTGCGCCGGCTGGTTGGGTGGAAAGCGGTTGCGCGAGAGGTCGTGTGGGTCAAACGAAAGCTGGGCCACCAGCAGCAGCAGGGCCGTGGCGAGCAGCACTACGCCTATGATGTCGGCAAAGCCGCGTGAGGGCTCCGGATTTGCTGAGGCCTTTCGCGCCATAGACCCAGTTAACCAGCTTCCGGCAGAGCCTCCAAGTTTTTTTGGCGAGGATGGCAAGGGGCGAAGGCTAGGGCTTGCGGTCATGGCGCAGCGACAAGAACGTTGAAGAGTTCAAAGCGAGCGGTTACCGTGGCCTAGTTGTATGGCAAGGAAGCAAACGACGTTTCAGAGAATTCGCGAGAATGCCCGGGCCTTGCTGGATGGGAACGCCCTCAAACCGCAGGATCGGCCTTCGAGGCTGCGCCGTTTTGTCCACTTTTGGGTGCTAGTCTGGAGAAGCTTCAGCCGGAATCGATGCCCGGCGCGCGCCGCGGCGCTGACCTACACCACCTTGCTGGCTCTCATCCCGATGCTTGCTGTGGTGGTTAGCATTACCAGCACCTTCCTCAAGAAGGAAGGCGAAGAGCGGATCGATCAATTCATTGTCAACCTCGTTGCTAGCGTTGCCCCGCCAGCCACGCTGAGCACCAATGTCGCCGGCGCAAACCCGCCGGGAAATCTGGCCGCTGGAAAGGGCGAGCTCAGCAGGTCCGACAGGTCGCAAGCAGGAGGCCAGGAACGTCCTCCCCCGGACAATTCCCTCCTCCAGGATACGAATCAATCGGCGCTCCCTGCGGTGAGCGAGACCGAGGACGCGGTGAAAACGCGGCGCTACATCGTGCACACCATTCATGAGTTCATCCAGAACACTCGAAGCGGCGCCTTGGGGGTCACGGGCAGCGTGCTTCTGATCTTTGCGGCTATCTCGATGCTCAGCAGCATCGAAATCACCTTCAACGACATTTGGGGTGTGGACCGCGGCCGGAGTTGGTTTATGCGCATCGTCCTTTACTGGGGTGTGCTGAGCCTGGCGCCGTTGCTGGTGATCGTGGCCCTGGGCCTGGCCACCGGCCCTCACCTGGACGCTACGCGCAAGCTGCTGGATTCGATGCCGTTCCTGGGCACGATCTTTTTCCAACTCCTGCCTGTAGTGGTGCTGTGTCTCACCTTCGGCCTGCTTTACATGCTCATGCCCAACACCAAGGTGCAGTGGCGCGCCGCGCTGGTGGGTGGTGTGGCGGCGGGGGTGCTCTTCCATTTGAATAATGCCGTCAGCGTACTTTATGTCTCTCGCGTAGTGTCCAACAGCAGAATCTACGGCAGTCTCGGATTGGTCCCTGTGTTCATGGTCGGCCTTTATTTTTGCTGGTGGATCCTCCTGTTCGGCGCGCAGATCGCCTACGCCTTTGAGAACCGCGCCGCCTATCTGGAGCAAAAGCAGGTCGAGAGCATCGATCAGCGGGGGCGGGAGTTCATTGCCTTGCGGCTGATGACCTGGGTGGGCTGTCGTTTTGCCGCGGGCGAACCGGCGCCTACCATCCTGGAAATCTCCGAAGAATTGGGCGTGCCCACCCGCCTTATCCAGCAGATCACTCAAACCCTGCAAGCCGCCCGCCTGCTGGTCGAGGCCGCTGGCGACGAGTCCGCTTACGTGCCCGCACGCCCTTTGGAAGCCATTACCTGCCACGACGTTCTCCTGGCCTTGCGCGCCAGCCCAGGCCAGGAATTGGCGGTCCCGGAGGACGCCACCCGCAGTGAGGTTTTTGGCGATTTCCAGCGCATCGAAGAAGCCGAGCGGGCGGTAGCCTCTTCGGTCACGCTACTTGCGCTGGTCCAGCGCTTGGACCGGAAGGCGCTCCCCAACCCCAACTGAGCCTCGTTAGCCCCGCAGATACTTGACCACCGCTTCGGTCCGGGAGTGGACATGGAGTTTCTCATAGACCGTTCGTACGTAGCTTCGCACCGTGTCGATGCTGATCTTCATCCGGTCGGCAATCTCCTTGTAAGCATAGCCGTTGGCGAGTTGTTCTAGGAAATCCTTCTCGCCCGGGGTCAGCCGCGACACCGGCGAGGCTTCGTGGCTGGGCTTGGAGAAGTATTGCACGACCCGGCGCGCCAGTTGGGGCGTCATAGGGGCGCCACCGTTGTGGACATCCCGGATGGCTTCGATCAGGCGGGCCGAGGCGGTGCGCTTGAGCAGGTAACCGCTGGCGCCTGCTTTCAACGAGTTGAACAGCGAGTCGCTGTCCTCGTACACCGTGAGCATCAGAAACTGCACCGCAGGGACGGCCGCTTTCAATTGGCGCACGCACTCGACGCCGTTTATCCCGGGCAGGTTGATGTCCATCAAGACCACTTCGGGGGGCCGACGTGGGATCTCTCTCAGGGCCGCCTCGGCATCGGCGTAGTCCCCTGCCAGGCAGAGAGCGGGGGCGCGGCGGATGAGCGCCGCCAGGCTTGTGCGGATGCCTTCGTCATCATCGACAATGGCGACTTTGATGGGCATGTGTTCATCCAGTCGGGCACTCACACGCCTAGGATCTCAGGGCGCACAGCCCGTCTGCAACCGCATGAATATGCGGCTGGAATGGCGCAGACTCAAGCGCGGATGACGGCGTTTGCGACTTGAGGCGAGGTTACGCCGCTCCGCTCGACGATGCTCGAAATGCCCGTTGGAGGCTGGCTGTGATGTCTCAGGTAGGGCGCGTCACTCCGCGTGCGCCGTTAGTGGGTTTCCGAACATATTTCCGCCGCCCCGTTCGGCGACGCGGCAGGGAACTGCCCGCCCTACCGGGTCTGAGGTTACGCCGTGTTAGTTCTTTGCCGTAGCCGTGGCATTGGCCAACCGGATCAAATCCTGGTTGTCAGCCTGCTCCGTGGCGCGCACGCCGACCTGCAAGGAGCGGGGATCATGCACGCGCCAGACCTCCGCGTGCGCGTCAGCGAAGTTGAGGG
>Ga0209517_10008269_pt1 | contig 12229 bp, 13 predicted proteins | sample PeaSoiMetSII2010_FD_187695 | JGI IMG/M metagenome (GOLD analysis project Ga0209517, IMG submission 187695) | Peat soil microbial communities from Weissenstadt, Germany - SII-2010 (SPAdes) (version 2) | ecosystem: Environmental > Terrestrial > Soil > Wetlands > Peat | place: Germany...
TTGCGACGGCCTTCGCCACGGCGGACGCGCGCTGACCGATGGCACAATAAACGCACAGCACGTGTTTGCCGCGCTGGTTGAGGATGGTGTCGATCGCAATGGCGGTTTTGCCTGTCTGGCGGTCGCCGAGAATCAACTGGCGCTGGCCGCGCCCCACGGGAATGAGCGCGTCGATAACTATGAGGCCGGTCTGGAGAGGCACCGTGACGGGCGCGCGGTCCATGATGGGAGGGGCACGGCGCTCGATGGGCAGGCGCTTGCTGGAGACCAGCGGCCCCTTACCATCGAGCGGCCGCCCGAGCGGGTCGATGACACGCCCCAGCAATCCATCGCCCACGGCCACGTCCATGACCCGGCCCGTGCGCTGGACTTCATCTCCCACGTGGAGATGCCAGCATTCGTCGAGCAGAACGACGCCAATTTCGTGTTCATCCACGTTGAAAGCAATGCCGAGCAGATCGCCAGGAAACGTGACCAATTCATCGAAGCCCACCCCGGGAAGACCGGACACCTTGGCGATGCCGGTTGCCACACTGGTGATCGTGCCCACCTCCCGTGGCGTCAGTTTCGGCGTGAATGCTTCTCGCACCTGGCTGATTCCGGCAAAGGCAGTGTCGAAATCGTTCTGAAGGCTCTCAGGTTCCTGGTTCATTGGCTCTTTGTTCTGGGCTTTGGTTCTTCAGGTTCAGCCTTGGTCTTAGCCTCTTGGCCTTCCGGTTTTGACTGGGGTTCAGGTTTGGGCTTGGCCTCTTGGCCTTCCGGTTTTGACTGGGGTTCAGGCTTGGGCTTGGCGACTTGGACTTCCGGCTTTGACTGGGGTTCAGGTTTGGGCTTGGCGACTTGGACTTCCGGCTTTGACTCGGGTTCAGGCTTGGGCTTGGCCTCTTGGACCTCCGGCTTTGACCCGGGTTCAGGCTTGGGCTTAGCCTCTTGGACTGACGGCTTTGACTCGGGTTTAGGCTCGGCTTTGGCTTCACGTTTGTCCTTCTCTTTCAGGAGTTCGTCGACGCCCTTTTCCAGCGACTCTAGATAATCCGCGATGCTCCAAGCCACCTTTTGTCCATTCGTGGTGAGTTCAATGCCCCCAATCAGGTCCGGCGCAGTCTCGAATCGGACGCGGATTTCAGCCGAGAAGGTTTCGTTAAGCGCGTTTTGTATGGCCGCGCGTTGGTCCGCGAGCAGGTCAAACGTGCTGCGCACGACCGCCGGGTCAGAGGCTGTCTTAAGGGCCGCGCCGAGGCCTTCCTTCGCCTTGCCGTCCATCTCGCGCAAACGGCGAGTGAACACCTCGCCAAAACGTTCTTCCAGACCCGTCGTGGCGAGATCCGTCAGCGCCTTTCGGGCGATGGCAAATACTTCCTGCTGTGTCCGGCGGCGGATTGCCTGATGTAAGTTTTTTTCTTCGTTCCTCAAGGTCTCCTGGCGCTTTGAGCTAAGAGCCACGGCGGCCTTGCGCGCTTCTTCGAGGAGCCGCTGACGTTCGGCCTCCGCCTCGCCTGTCGCTTTGCTCAAGAGCGCGGCGCGCTGCTGATCAAACTCCGCATTCTTGTGCTGGAACTCGTCGTGCTCTTTTTGGGCTTCAGCCTTTTTCGCGTCGGCGTTCGCGAGTTCCGCGGCGATCCGCTTCTCCCGCTCATCGATGGCGTGGCGGATGGGCTTGTAAAGAAAGCGCTTCATCAACCACACCAGGATGAGAAAGTTGAGTGCCTGCGCACCGACCGTGAACCAATCGAAAAGCATGGGCTACTTTCCTGCGGTTTGGGCGATGACGTGGTTCCAGAACGGGTTGGCGAAGATAAGAATCATCGAGACCACGAAACAGTAGATGGCGATGGACTCGATCATCGCCAGGCCTACGAACAAGGTCCGGGTGATGGTAGCGGAGGCATCAGGCTGCTGGGCCAGCGAAGTCAGCGCCGTCGCGACCGCCCTCCCTTCCGCCAGCGCAGGCCCTATGGCCCCCAAACTGATAGTGATGCCGGCGATGACGATTGATGCGACCGCGATAATAGTCAGGCTATCCACAGTATCTCCTTTTGTTGTCGTAGTTCATGCTTCAATGTACTGGCACGGGTTCAGACTTGGGCTTACGGACTCTCGTGGCGGCCGCGATGTACACTGCTGCCAGGATGCTGAAAATGTAGGCCTGCACCATGCCAGTGAGCAGACCGAGCACCGTCATGATGATCGGGAAGATGAAGGGCGTAATGGTGAGCAGGATTGCGATAATCATCGCTCCGCTCATCATGTTGCCGAACAAACGAACAGCCAGGGCCAGCGTGCGCGAAAGTTCGCTGATGATATTAAATGGCAGCATGATAAACGTCGGCTTTGCATAGGACTTGAGGTAGTTGCCCACCCCTTGCTCCTCGATGCCAAAGAACGGCACGGCCACAAACACGCTCAGCGCGAGTGCCGCCGTGGTCGAAAGCGAGCCAGTCGGTGGCTGGTACCCGGGAATGACAGTGCAAAGGCTGGCTGCGGCGATAAATAGAAAAAGCGTGCCCAGAAAGCCGAGATACTTCTGCGGCTCACTCAGGCCCACCTCTTCGATCTGTTTCTCGATGCCGGTGACCACGATTTCGAGAAGGCTTTGCCAGGGAGAGCGCTCCAGGCCGATGGAAAGTTTGCGCGTGATGAGTCTTGAACCGACGGCCAACACGAGCATCAGGCCCCACGTGAACACAATGGTGCCGTTGAGTTTGAGAAACCCGTGTTGCCAGAAGATCATCTCATCGGGACTAAGGCGCATGACTGGCCTCCTGTGTCCAGTAAGTTGGCTTTTCCGCCACTCGGGTGAGCCGTGTCACGATGACGCGTGCGATGACAAATCCGAGCAGGCACACCAGCAGCCTCTCCCAATGTCCGTGCGCGACAAAATAGAAACCAGCCAGGACGACGGTCATTCGCAGCAAGCCGCTGCCGAAAAACCAAAGCGCCGGTTGCTTGGCCGAAACACACTTGCGAACCGTCCACCAAAGGCCGCCGAAGGATATCGCACCGAGCACCACGCCCGTTATCAGAGCCAGCACCAGACTAAAAGGTTCATTCATCGTTGTCGTGCTCCTCTCCCATTTCCTCGTCTTCCTTACTCACCCAACGCCAGGCATTCAAACAGCCGATGGCGAGACCGGCAACCAGCAGCGCCAGCGTCCAGGAATGCTTGCCCGGATGGCGGTTGTCCAGCCAGATACCGAGCGCCGCGCCGAGCAGGGTCGGAACCACCACCGACCAGCCGATAAGCCCCATCATGCCCAGGCCAAGCCAGACGCCCTGCGTAGAGTTACGCCGCGCCTTGAGCTTTCGCGCGGCCTTCGCACCGACCTCCCGGCTGAACGCAGTCCCGTCCGCCCCGCTCTTGATTTCCGATTTCTTAGTCATGGTGAAACTCCGCTAAGCGGCGGATGAGATCGCTTTCCATTGTCGCCATCACCGAGCGGACGTTCAGCTCCCGTTCATTCAGGTTCAGAAACTGCCGCTCCACTGCCTCATGTAGCTGGGCGAGATCCGTGCCGCCAATTGCGTTGCGCACCGAGACGACGACGTTTGATCCGGTCTTGACCAGCACTCCTTCATCGACGGCCACAAAAACCTCGCCTTCCGCCTCGTTTTCGTAGGCCAGAATCCCGGGCCCGAGCGCCCCGACGCAGTCCAGCCTGTGTGGCAAGAGTCCGAACGAGCCTTCGCGGGTCTCCGCAACGATGCGCGAAACGGCAGTCTTCTCAGCGAAGATTTGAAACGGCAGAAGAATCTTAAGATTCATGAGCGTCGGCGGCTGCATGTTCGACCTCCGGTTTCGATTGTGGATCGGCCTTCGGCTGCGGTTCGGCTTTGATCTTGGGCTTGGAATCAGCAGCCGGCTTCGGGTCGCCCTTGGCTGCGAGTGTGGACCCAGGTTGGGCTTTAGCTGCTGGCTTGACGGTCTTAGCTTTTGCCTTCGCTTCGTCAATCGCCCCGATCATGTAGAGAGCGCTCTCCGGGTAGTCTTTGAATTCATCGCGCAGGATTCGTTCGCAGCCATCGAGCGAGTCTTTCAGGCTGACGAGTTTTCCCTTGATGCCGCTAAACTGCTCGGTGGCGAAAAACGGCTGCGTGAGGAATCGCTCCAGCCGCCGGGCGCGCGCGACTACTTTGCGGTCTTCCGGCGCCAGTTGTTCCAAGCCGAGCATGGCGATGATGTCCTTGAGATTTTCGTATTGAGCGAGCGTCCGCCTGATTTCCTGCGCCAGAAGATAATGTCGTTCGCCGACGATGCCGGCCGTGGCCATTTTGGAGCTCGATTGCAGCAGATCGATCGCCGGGAAAAGTCCTTCACTCGCCCGTTTGCGCGAGAGCACGATGGAGGCGGAGAGGTGCGAAAACGTGTGTACCGCCGACGGATCGGTCAAATCATCCGCCGGCACATACACTGCCTGAATGGAGGTGATCGCGCCGGTGTCGGTGTTGGCGATGCGTTCCTCCAGTTGTGACAACTCGGTACCCATCGTGGGCTGGTAGCCCAGTCGCGAAGGCATTTGGCCCATTAACCCGGACACCTCCATGCCGGCCTGGATGAACCGGAAGATGTTATCGATTAGCAGCAACACGTCTCGATGCTCGTCGTCCCGGAAATACTCAGCCATCGTCAGCGCCGCGAGGCCCACGCGGAACCGGGCGCCCGGCGGCTCGTTCATCTGCCCGTATACCATCACCATGTTCGGCAGTACGCCTGCGTCCTTCATGCCACGATGCAGTTCCTCCCCTTCGCGGCATCGTTCGCCTATCCCGCAAAAAATGCTTACGCCCTTCTGGTGCTCGATCATGTTGTGAATCATTTCGGTGAGCAATACCGTCTTGCCCACGCCTGCGCCGCCAAACAGACCGGCTTTGCCGCCGCGCTCGATCGGCACCAGGACATCGATGACCTTGATTCCCGTCTCGAAAATCTCCGATTTGGTGGAGCGACGTGCTAACGCCGGCGGGGCTCGATGGACCGTGCGCCACTCGACATCTTCCGCCACCGCCTGGCGATCAATGGCGTTTCCGAAAACGTCGAACATTCGTGAGAGAGTTCCCTTGCCGACCGGTGCCTTCAACGGGCCGCCCGTGTCTTCGACCACGCTGCCGCGGACGAGTCCCTGGGTATCGGTCAGCGCGATTCCACGTACACGATGGGCATCGAGTTGAGCTAAGACCTCGATGGCAATTCCACCGTCCTTTGCGCGCAAGAGCGTGTAGATGTTCGGCAAATGCGCATCGAACCGTATATCTACGACACTCCCTCGCACCGAGACCACCGCGCCGAGGTTTGAAGGACTAGTTTTGTTCTCCGTAAGTTGCGGTCCCCAATCGACAAGTCTAATCCACGGCGCCTCAACCCTTCGCGTCCAGCGGGAACAGCATCGGCCGCTATTTTCCGACAGCGTCTGACACCGGCTGCCGTGGCTGGAAGCGGGGCAGGAACGCCAAGTCATCGCTCAGCACGTAGATCGTTATCGCAGTAAGCATAAGAACAACGCCGATCCAAAACCACCAGCTGTGATGCGCACGTTTCCAGTAAGGGCCCGGGCCATGATGAGCACGACTGCGTTCCGGCCCTTCGTTTCCGTGAGTACCCTCATTCATTACTTCCATGCGCTCTCGGTCTCTAATGAACTGGGCGCGACGACGCTGCTGCTGCCCGGCTCCGTCCACTTCCAGTTACGAATCTCGGGCAGGTCCTGGCCGTGTTCGTCGATATAATGCTTGTGCTCGATGAGCTTGTCCTGCATCATCTGCTTCAGGTAGGCGCCTTTGGAACCCAAGTGGGGCAGCCTATCGATCACGTCTTCCACCAGGTGGAAGCGGTCCAGGTCATTCTGAACCCGCATGTCGAAGGCCGTCGTGATGGTGCCCTCTTCCTTGTAGCCGCGGACGTGCAGGTTACGATTGGTCCGGCGGTAGGTCAGGCGGTGGACCAGCCACGGGTATCCGTGGAAGCCAAAGATGATGTGCTTGTCCTTGGTGAATAGCGAATCGTAATCCGCTTCACTGAGCCCGTGCGGGTGCTCACTCGCAGACTGGAGTTTCATCAGGTCGACGACATTGACCACACGGATCTTCAGATCGGGCAGATGCTCGCGAAGGATGGAAACGGCGGCCAGAATCTCCAATGTGGGGGTGTCTCCGCAGCAGGCCATCACCACGTCCGGCTCGGCGTCATGGTCGTTGCTGGCCCATTGCCAGATCCCGATTCCTTCCGTGCAATGCACCACCGCGGCGTCCATGGTCAGCCATTGCGGGAGGGCGTGCTTTCCGGCAACCACCACGTTGACGTAATGCCTGCTGCGCAGGCAGTGATCGAAGACCGACAGCAGACAATTTGCGTCGGGCGGCAAGTACACGCGAACGATGTCGGCTTTCTTGTTGATTACGTGATCGATGAAGCCGGGATCCTGATGCGTGAAACCGTTGTGGTCCTGCTGCCAAACGTGTGAGGCCAGTAGATAGTTCAGCGACGCGATCTTCCGGCGCCAAGGCAGCTCCAGCGTTACCTTCAGCCACTTGGCGTGCTGACTGAACATCGAATCGACGATGCGAATGAAGGCCTCATAGCTGTTGAACAACCCGTGCCGCCCGGTGAGCAGATATCCTTCGAGCCAACCCTCGCACTGGTGCTCGCTGAGCATCGAGTCCAGCACGCGTCCGGAGGGTGCGAGGAATTCATCGGTCTTCACTTCCCGGGCATCCCATTGACGGTTGGTGACTTCGAAAACCGCGCCCAGGAGATTCGAGAGGGTCTCATCGGGACCGAAGACACGGAAATTACGCTGATCCTGATTCAGCTTGGCCACGTCGCGTAGGAACTTACCCAGTACGAGCGTATCCTGGCCATTCACGGCGCCAGGCGAAGGAACGTTCACCGCGTGGATGTGGAAGTCCGGCATGCGCAGGTCTCGCAGCAGAATGCCGCCGTTGGCGTGGGGATTGGCGCCCATCCGCCGGTCGCCCCTCGGCGCCAGTTCGGACAATTCCGGCAGGAGCCGGCCGTTCTCATCGAACAATTCCTCAGCCTTGTAACTTTTCATCCAAGTTTCAAGTTGCTTGACATGATCGGGATGCTCGGCATCCACGAGCAGCGGCACCTGGTGCGCACGGAAGGTGCCCTCGATTTGCAGGCCATCGACGACCTTCGGCCCCGTCCAGCCCTTGGGCGACTTGAGGACGATCACGGGCCAGCGCGTCCGCGTGGTGTCGTTCTTGTTCCGTGCATTGCCTTGGATTTGCCGGATGTCCTCGACAGCCTGATCCAAGGTGGCTGCCATGAGCTGATGCATCGTTTCCGGGTCGTCGCCTTCGACAAAGTAGGGCGTCCAGCCGCAGCCTCGCAGAAATTGCTCTAGTTCCTCATGCTCGATGCGGGCGAGCAGCGTCGGGTTGCTGATCTTGTAGCCATTCAGGTGCAGGATCGGTAATACGGCTCCGTCGGTGATGGGGTTGAGAAGTTTGTTGGACTGCCATGCGGTTGCCAAGGGGCCCGTTTCCGCTTCACCGTCGCCGACCACGCAGGCGACGATCAGATCGGGATTGTCGAACACGGCTCCGAAGGCATGGCTGAGCGAGTACCCCAGTTCGCCACCTTCATGAATCGATCCCGGTGTTGTTGGCGCAACGTGGCTTGAAATCCCGCCGGGAAATGAGAACTGCTTGAACAGCTTTTTGAGCCCGGCTTCGTCCTGGCTGACGTCCGGATAGACTTCACTCCAGGTCCCTTCGAGGTAAACGTTGCCCACAATCGCCGGACCGCCGTGCCCGGGACCGGCGATATAGAACATGTCCAGGTCATACTTCTTGATGACCCGATTCAGATGAACGTAGATGAAGTTCTGCCCCGGCGTCGTGCCCCAATGTCCGACCACCAAGGGCTTCACATGCGACAGCTTCAGCGGCACCTTCAGCAGCGGGTTGTCGTAAAGATAAATCTGGCCGACCGAAAGATAGTTGGCGGCACGCCAATAGGCGTCCATCTTGTGGAGCAGTTCCGGCGTGAGCGTTTGTGCTTTTGTTTGCATGGCTACCACTTGAGTCACAGCGTCACCTTCCGCAGCCGCAATGCGTTGCCGATGACCGAGACAGAGCTCAGGCTCATCGCCGCGCCGGCAATGATCGGGCTGAGCAGCAAGCCGAAGAACGGGTAAAGAACACCCGCTGCCAAGGGAATCCCCAGCGCGTTGTAGAGGAAGGCGAAGAACAGGTTTTCCCGGATGTTCCGCATGGTGGCGCGGCTGAGGCGGATGGCCTTTGCGATGCCGCGGAGGTCGCCTTTGACCAGGGTGACACCTGCGCTTTGCATGGCCACATCCGTGCCAGTGCCCATGGCAATGCCGACTTCCGCCTCGCTGAGAGCCGGTGCGTCGTTGATGCCGTCGCCGGCCATCGCAACATGTTTACCGTCCGCGCGCAGCTTTTTGAGATGGGCGACTTTTCCAGCTGGTTCGATCTCCGCTTCCACCCCATCCAGGCCGAGTTTCTTGGCGACAGCGCCGGCGGTACGGCGATTGTCGCCGGTGAGCATGACGAGCTTCAACCCGAGCGCGTGGAGTTCGGCGATCGCTTGGGCCGTGGTGGATTTGATCGGGTCAGCGACTGCGAGGATTCCGGCCGGCTTACCATCGATGGCGACGAACATCGCGGTCCTGCCCTCTTCTTGTAGTTTCGCGGCTGCGGCTTCCAGCGGTTCCAGTCCCGTGATCTTTTCGTTCCGCAGGAAATCCGGCTTGCCGACCATCACCGGCCAGCCTGCCCACCAGACCACGGGCGTGGCGAGCGCAAATTGGATCCAGCATGAGGCGTCACTATTGACCCATGGCAGCCTGCCCAGCGCGGGGATCAAATGAACCATCGCCAGGACAAACACCGGAAGCGCAAAGGCGGCGCCTATCCAGAAGCGCTGCGTCATATGGCGCAGCTCGACGTTTTCCTGGTCGTCCGTGCCCGCTGTCACAGTCTTCAGCTCCAGCGTCATCCCGCACTTGGGGTAATAGCCCGGATGATCCTGCTCGACTTCCGGGTGCATCGGACACGTGTAAATAGACTTGGTCGAGGAGGACTCAACCTTCGCGATCGAAGGGTTCTCGCGCTTAACCTCAGCTTTGCTCACGGGTGCGTCAGCGGATAATTTGACCGGCATAAGTTTCCTTCGCGCTTAACCCTTTACTGCATCGCGGCGTTAGTGAACGCACTGCTCATTGTTTAGACAGCTTGCCAATCGCGACGACCAGAAAGACCACCAGCAGTACGCCGATCACGGTCCAAAGCCACATCCCTCCGCCCAGCCATCCGTTCCCGCCATTCATCCACCTGTTCATTCCGTCCAGCCATCCGTTTGTATGGTTCATGCGTCCTTTTCCATGATTGGAAGATTAGCTGCCACGGTGAGCTGTGCATTCTTACTGCCATACGTACGCCGAAAACACGCATCCGCGGATCTCCTGGGGCTTCTCAATTGCTTGATGAGCAAAGGGAAAGCTCCGAAATCAGAACACCCTACGTTGGCGGGCGGCCGCGCGATCCATCAAGAGGCTGACCGCCCTTGGTCAGATGACGGGATATTGTGAGCGGCTGCCGGCATTACAGCGTTTCCCAAACGGATTGCTCTGGATCGCGGGGGTTGGGCGAACCCCATTGGGACCAGTCCAGAGGAGGCGTTGGCGGTCGTCGCCAGCCCAGAAAGCCATCGTCACTAGAACCGTTTCTGGGGATGGCCACGTCCTCGCACTTGAAATACGAGAAGTCGCTGCGCCATCCCGAGAGCGGTGCAGGGGCTCCTTAGACGAGCGAAGGAGAACTTATGATGAAGAACACAACGGTCGTGAAGGATCCAGTCTGCGGCATGGACGTCGAAACGGCTACCGCCGCTGGACGAACTGACTACAAAGGGCAGACATATCACTTCTGCGGCGCCAAGTGCAAAGAGAAGTTCGATCTTAATCCAGAGCAATACTTGGGCAAGCCTGCGGGAACGCCGAAGAACCATGAGTGCTGCAGTTAAATCGTATTAGCTGACTGGCGCAGACCACGAAGCGTTGAGAGCGCCAGTTTAGTTGGCCTCAGCGAAGCCCAAGAACGCGACAACAGGGCCGTGCGCTTGTTTATTTCCTGCTAGTGTCTTTCGGTTGGTGAATCAATTTGAACATGGAGAAACATTCACAAATACACTGCTGACTGTATCGATAGATGTTGAGCCTCGCATTAAACTAAACAGTCATGACAGCCGGCTCGAAGTGTATTCCGAGAACTGAGAGGGTCCTGAGGGAGTTCATCCAGAAGCTAGATCTAGGTGAATTTGATGGGAAGCTGCACGAAGCGCTCAAGGATCTTACAAAGGAAGAACTCGTGAAGGTCGCCGAGCATCTGGCGGCACGTAAACACTCAAAATAACTGAAGCTAGGGAAATCCCCGTACTGCCTAGACGGAATTGAGTGTCTCCGGATTGCGCGCTATTCTTGCCGGGTCATGCACAAATGCGTCCTGTGCGGAGCAGACACCATTCTGCTCATCAACGGCGTCCCGGTATGCGTCGAATGTGTCGAGGAACAGGAAAAGAATCCGCGCCAATATCCCCTTCCGGCGGCAACACAAGATGCGATCGTCCCGAGGTAGCGTCCGACTCAATCGGAGGAGCGGACGCTATCTCTAGGACACGGAGGATGTCGCGCCGATGGTCGACCCCGTGGATCCGACCAGCATGTGATTCGGCCACGGTTTTCGTCGGACGAGGAAATGCCGTATTCAGGGGATGAGCCGAACCTCATCGCCATACGTCATTTGAGACAGAGGAGCTCCTTGCGGGCATTCTCGGCCACAAGGAGATGAAGGAGATGTTACGCAGTCTTTACACCATACTGGACTATCACATCGCCGCCACGGACGGCGAGCTGGGGCGAGTCCAGGATTTTTTCTTCGACGATGAAAGCTGGATCGTTGACTATCTCGTAGTTAACACGGCGACGTTGCCGGAAAAGCATGAAGTTCTGATCAATCCATTTGCAGCAAGAGTGCCTGACTGGGAAACGAAGCGCCTGCCTGTCCTTTTGACGTGCCACCAGATTCTCACCAGTCCGCCGGTCAGGAGCGATATGCCCATCTCACGCCAGCGCCAATCCGGTCTGAAGGCGCCAGGGTCTCATTTGAGGAGTATGCGGGAGGTGCTTGGATACAGCATTTACACTGCGGACGGAGAAGCTGGAAGCATCGAGGACTTCATCATTGAGGACACACTCTGGGGCATTCATCATGTCATCCTCGGGCTGGGACAGCCTCCCGAACGGTCCATTATCGCGGCGCCCGCGTCAATACGGTCTATCTCATGGCCGGGCAAAGCCGCCTGGATCAACCTGACGCTACAGGACCTCCAGAAGCAACCTGAATTCGATGCAACCAGCCCTGTGAATCAGGACAACGAACATCGGTTGTATGACTACCTTGGACGTCCTGTCAGCCTGGCACCGCCATTCACGACTGAAAATAGGCCCGACACCCCGCAGCATTAACGCGCTGGTCGGCGTATTTTATCGTGGCTTAAGGGATCAGTCTATCGAGCCGAGACTGTATAAATCTCCCCTGAAATAGTGTGTTTTTAGGGCTATACGAGCTCCGTTGCCGTGTTACATTTGATTTGCGAAGTCACAGCCAGTGCACATCAAAAAGCGATCGACATTGCATGGGGCAGGCCAACTCGCTTGGGTAGCGGTCGGCTTAATCGCGGCCGCGACGGCCCCGAAAGGCGTGTGGGCTTTTCAGAAGGGTTCCGGATCGGCCGGATCTCCGAAATTGGGCGACTCGAAAGTCAATCCTAAGGACGGCCTTACCTATCTGTGGATTCCGCCCGGCAGCTACATCGACGGATGTTCGCCTAAGGACACGGACTGTTTCCCGGATGAAACTCCTAACCGCAAGACAACCCTGACGCGAGGATTCTGGTTGAGCCGTACCGAAGTCCCGCAAGCTGCCTTCGAACATGTCATGGGCTACAATCCCAGCATCTTTCAGGGATCGGATCTGCCCGTCGAGTACGTCTCCTGGGTCGAGGCTGACGAATATTGCGGCGCGATCGGAGGAAGACTTCCGAGTGAAGCGGAATGGGAGTATGCCGCGAGAGCGGGAACCACGGGAAGCCGGTACGGCAATCTGAATGAGATCGCTTGGTATTACGGCGACGCCGGATTTTCAACCCATCCGGTCGGGAAGAAGAAACCGAATGCTTTCGGCC
>Ga0209517_10008270_pt1 | contig 12229 bp, 11 predicted proteins | sample PeaSoiMetSII2010_FD_187695 | JGI IMG/M metagenome (GOLD analysis project Ga0209517, IMG submission 187695) | Peat soil microbial communities from Weissenstadt, Germany - SII-2010 (SPAdes) (version 2) | ecosystem: Environmental > Terrestrial > Soil > Wetlands > Peat | place: Germany...
CGCGGACACGCCTCCCCCGCCTTCAGCCGGCAGCCGCCCGAACGCACCTCCGAGGGCTGAAAGCCCGTAATGTGATAGCCTGGGCTGGAGTGAGTCCGACGAGCGCAGGCCCAGGTTCAGGGCCCCACAGATCTCCGAAGCCCTGTAAGAGGCGACCCGGCCCGTCTCATACCAGCCCAGGGCGGAGTCAGCGCAGCCCTGGGATCTATCGTTCCCGAACGGTTCCCAAGCGCTGTAAGCGCGCCTCATCAGAAACTCCCGATCGCCCGCCTTCGCAAGTCCGATCAGCCAGATCGGTCAGATCGGACGGATCGGTCCGACCCTTCCCCCACCCTTTTCCCCCTGGCCGCTTCGTCCTTCCTCATTCATCCTTCATACTTCATCCTTATCGCGCGCCTTTAGCCTTGACGCACCCCTTCCCCATGATCCTGCCCTGCCATGATTCTGTCTCTCGCCGCCCCGTTGAACTGCGGGAGAAATTCCAGGCGCTGACCCAGGCGGAAGAGGCGGCCGGGCTGTACGAAGACACTGCCACCATTGGTTTTTTACCATGGTTGCATTTTTCTCGAACTGATTCATCCATCCGGTTGCCGGCTGCGGGAGCTTCTCTTAAGTCTCCGCCGATTGCAGCGGGCTCACGGTAACACCGCCGGCATTATCGCGCCGATTGCAACTCACTCACAGGCATCAAGGATTAGGTCTGATAAGTCAAGGAGCTGGGCGAATCCAATCGGATCTGGGACGGACTTGTTGCACAGGTAGACGGCTACGAGTTCCCGGTTCGGGTCACACCAAGCGACGCAGCATGACGATCCACCACAGCCAAAGGTCTCCCGGCTGCTCTTTCTGCCCATGATACGTCCAAGGTCTTCGTCACTGCTGACGCCTCCAAGCATGAACGCCTGTGACCAACGTACGGGCGCTTTGATGAACCGGTCCACCTCCCCATCAGAGGACGGCTCTCGTGCCGCCAGGATCGTTCCTTCGCCCAGGAACCGGGCGCTGCCGGCGCACCCGCCGCAACGCAGCATCTCGTAGAAGACCGCAACCTCCCTGGCGGTCGTTGAGGTCGTCGCCGATGGGCAAACGGCCTCGCGCATGCGGCGCCAATTGAAAAGGAAAGCCGCCTTCCCATGGAGCACCACACGCTCCCCCCACGCCGACCGCGGAAGGCCGAAAGATGTCCGCGTAAGTCCCAGGGGGCGAGCGAAGTTCTCATCGAAGAACTCTTGAATCTTCTTCCCCGTGACCCGGCAGACGAGCTCCCCGCAAATGAAACCGTAGCTGAAGAACTGGTAGGCCGGGGCGCTCCCAGGCGCAAACCACGGCGTGGCTTCTTCGATGCGCCGTATCGACTTAGCCCAGTTAGGTATGGCGAAGAGTTCCGCCAGCACGCCCAGCATTCCCCGGCCCGCCATCGGTGACCCCGTGCGGTGCTGCAGAACCTGCCGGACCGTCACGCCCTGTTTGCCATGCTGTCCGTACTCCGGCCAGTACACACTCACCGGCTTGTCGAGTGTGAGAAGTCCTCGCTCGGCCAGCAAATGCACGCAGAGGGCTGCGAACGGTTTGCCTAACGAACAGACAACGAAGCGATCACGGGGCGTCACTCGGGCGTGATCTCGGTTGGTAAATCCGACTGATCGGTCGAGAACGACCCGGCCGCCGCGGAGCACGACCAGCTGAGCACCGAAGTGTCTGTCGCTGAGCCGCGACGCCAGACAGTCCGTCACCTGCTCCAAGCGGTCGGCTTTCATGCCCGCAGCCGACGGCGCCACCTCGGTCCAGGTGTTGTCGTCGTTGGGAGAGATTGTCGTCGCTGCGATTTGGCCTATGGGGATCGGTCGCATATTGATGATCGTCTCTTTCTCTTCACTTTTTATCAAGCGAAAAACTGGATTCAGTGGCCGATTCGCGGTGAAAAACGAGCATTTTCCATAATGCGTCAGCAGCAAAGTAGAACGAGCAGAACCGGTTATGATTAAACTCGAAGACATTCATTCGCTGTCTGACTTCCAGCGAAACACGAAGGAGCACGTCTTGAGGCTCAAAGAGACGGGCCAGCCGGAAGTCCTTACCGTAAACGGGAAGGCGGAACTCGTGGTACTGGCTGCCGAGACGTTTCAGAGGCTCACCGATAAAGTCGGGCGAGCTGAGGCGGTAGAAGGGATTCGCCGAGGGCTCGCGGAGGCGAAAGCGGGCAAGGGGCGTCCGATTGGTGAAGCCATTGAGGCCATCCGTAAAAAGCATTCTTTACGGGAGACGCCAGCGCGCTTACCGCATCCTTTTTGATGTCTCCGGTGAGATGGTCCGGATTCTCCACTTGCGGCATGGTGCCCGTAAGCACGTCGAACCAGGGAAAGAGTAAGATTCGGCGGAATTCCTGCTTGCGGGCGGCTGATTGAGACCAAGCCCGGTTTTAACCGTCACCACCAATAGCCTGCTGTGGAGGGGATAATTTGACATCCCCGGAAGACCACAGAAATCTTTGTACTACAATCGTCCAAATTGTTCGCAGGCTGCGATGAATTTTTCATGCTGCTTTACCCAGGCGCGTGAATTGGAAAACTCGGTTGCGGCTTTGCCGCGCTGGGATCTTTGCGATCTTTGCGGTTAAATTTTCCCCTCCCCGTTTTCCCCCTATTCGCGTTCATACCCGTCCATTCGCGGTTACAGGTCTGGATTATCGTGTCCGTTTCTGGCGTTTGCGGTTACTTATAAGTGAGTGACAAGTCGAACGGACCAGGAACTATTACGGAGTTACGCCGAAAGCGGATCGGAGTCGGCTTTTTCCGAAGTTATGGCTCGGCACGCCGATTTCGTGTATTCCGTTGCCCTGCGGCTGGTTCGAGACCAGCAACTTGCCGAAGACGTGTCGCAAAGGGTGTTCCTGGCCCTCGCGGGCAACGCCGCGCGACTGGCAGACCGGGAGGTTTTGGCCGGCTGGCTGCATCGCACGGCGCATAACCTTTCGGCCAATGCCGTCCGCGCCGATGCCCGGCACCGTGCTCGTGAACGAGAAGCCGCAGCCATGAATGATCTGCTTGCCCCCGAAGCTGACGCCAATTGGGAATCCATTGCGCCTCACCTCGACTCCGCGCTCAGCCAACTTAAGGAGCCGGACCGCGACGCCTTGCTGCTGCGCTATTTTCAACGCAAGTCCGCGAACGAGATGGCGCGCGTCCTGGGGATTTCCGGCGAGGCGGCCCAGAAGCGAGTCCATCGCGCGGTGGAACGGCTTCGAGGGGTTTTCGCCAAACAGGGCATCGCCATTGGCACCGCGGGACTGCTGGCATTGATCAGCGCCAACGCCGTCCAGTCAGCGCCCGCGAGCCTGTCCGCAGCCCTTTCGGCCACCTCGTTTGTCAAGACGTCCGCTCACATTTCAGCCGTCCTATCGACAGCCAAACTACTTGTTATGACTACGTTACAAAAAACAATCGTCGCGGCGGTGGTCGCCGCCGTCATCGGAGCCGGAATCTACCGAGCCAGAGAGGCCGCGCTTTCACGTCACCGGGCGCAGGCGCTTCTAGTACATTCCCAGGAATCGGCGAAACAAAGCGAATCCCCGCAACCCGCGCCCGATGCCACCGCCAATACCGCGCCGGATCGCCCGTTGCGCGCCAAACTTCCCGCCCCTAAGCGAAAGGTCTTTCCCTCGAAGAAGGCCATCACGGGGGTGTCCTTTCAATCGACTAAATTGTACGCGTACTTGGCGAAGAAGGAGGCGACCCTGACCCAGGCGCAAGTGGCCTCGTACCTCGCGGCGAACGGGCGAAATGCAGCCACCTTGTTGGCTGCGTACCGGACCACGCGCGACCCGGCTTTGCTGGCGGAAGCGGCGCAAAGGTATCCCAACGATCCGCAAGTGGCTTTTGAAAGAGCTATGCAAAGCGGCGCCTCGCCGCAGGACCGGCGTTCCTGGTTGGACGCGCTGAAGCAAGCCGCGCCCGATAATTCGTTGCCCAATTACCTTTCCGCGCTCGATTATTTCAAATCGGGCCAAACCGCCGAGGCCATCCAGGACATCAACGCCGCGGCTGCAAAGGACCAGTTTCAGGATTACTCGCAGGCTCGGACTCAGGCGGACGAAGCGGCGTACCTTGCGGCGGGATACGCGCCCGGCGAAGCCAAGATGATGGCCAACGCGTTCTTGGTTGAGGCTGAACTGCCACAGGTCAAGGAACTGGCCCAAAACCTGATCGGCCTCGCGGCCAGCTACCAGCAATCCGGCGACCAAACTTCCCACGACACAGCTCTGCAAATCGCGGCTGACTTGGGGCGGCGTCTTGACGACCCGTCGGGGAGTCAGTCGATGTTGCACCAATTGGTCGGCCTTAGCGTTGAGACGGCGGCTCTGTCAGGGTTGGATCCAGCCGCCCCTTATGATACGGCCGGGCAGACGGTGCAAAATCGCCTCGATCAACTGGCCCAACAAAAAGCCACCCTCCAAACGCTTACCGCGCAGGCAGATCCATTGTGGCAGACGCTCTCGGACCAAGATTGGGTCGGCTTTCACGCCCAATTGGCGGCTTCAGGAGAGGAAACGGCGCTGCGCTGGCTGGTGAGCAATTACGGGGGCCATTGACCTCGGGAACGCACCACCGGAACGCCAAGAGCTCTAGCAAGCGCGTCGTCGAGGATCCAGCGCAACGTCTGGAAACGCTGGTGGGCGCCGGTCGGTCATTTTAGCCGTAGCATGCGCGGGGCATCCTCTCCCTCGACGAGAATGAGGACGGAATCTCTCTCAATTTTGACGAGCTTCACCACCACATTCCCCGAGCCCACCCGAACGCTTGTGGATTCGCCCTCGGAAAGCGTTTTCCCGTTGATGACTGCGAGCGGCACCTTAGTGCCGAAAGTGATGCCGCCTAGCCTCAACCGGGCATCACCTTCCGGGATGGCACGCGCGACGGGAGCCCGCCAATGGCGGGCCTTGAACTGCGCTGCGAGGCTCTGCGCACGGTCGAGCGAGGAAATGTCCAAGCCGAGCGCCAGTTGGTTCATTTCATTTGTGCCGACGATGGATCCCGGCACGGTATCCGCAAAAAGGCTCAGCCAGGCATAGGCCTCGATCAGGTCGGTGCTGGCCCCAATTCCTTGCCGCATGGCCTTTCCCATATTCCAGCAGGCGTAAGGGTGAAAGTTGGTTGCCGCGGCAAAGGTCCAGCGGAGGCCCTCGGCCGGGTTCGGCTGGACCGTCAGACTGGTGGGGATGCCGGGCCCCCCGAACAGCAACATTTGCCCAACGTGGTATTCTCCTTCGATGTTGCCCTGGGCGGCCGCCCGTTGATACCACTGCAGCGCTTCGCTGGCGTGGAAATTGGAAGCGAGACTGTCGCCCAGGGCCACTTGAGCCTTCGCATCTGACAGGGGCGGCGAGGCTGGGTGTCAGGAGTTTGGCCCAAAAAGGGGTGTATCAGCAGAGCAGGGCAGTTTACCTTAAAAGATTTGTTTGGCGAAGGTGGTGTCTTTTATGCTACACAATTTGGAGGTATGCATCCCGTTTACGAAGGGAATCCGAAGCACAAAACGCCCTGGCAGCCAGGGCGCAAGGGATCGCTTTGCCCTTCGGATATCAGTCTTGAGGCGGCAAGGAGGCTCCTCCTGTCGAGCGTTGTGGAGGGGAAGAGGCGTTACGCCGTCGACAAGGGGCGGGCGTTTTGTGCGCAGCAGCACGATGCCATCAGGAATCCTTGGCACGGCTACCCCGTTGGGTGGAGGGAGGTACCTGCGGGTGTCCGACAGCAGTTCATGGTGACTGGTGTGGTAGCCGCTCGAGACATGAAGCGGTACTGGGAGGCTGTTTAATGACCCTCAACTTGCACCAGCGCCCTGCCTTGGAGGCTGGCGATCCCAACCGGTTTGCCCTCCGGTTGGAGTTTGTCCCGAACCTCGACCCAGGATTTGCTGCCCCGGAGGAGGACCTTTCGTGGGGGCGCCTCCAGATCTGGGCTGGAGGTGCCAATCTTTGTGAGCATGTGGATCGCGGCGAAGTGCGGAAATCCGTCGAATGGTACTTGCTCCCGCTTTTGGAGTGGTTTGCCGAATCGTGGGACCCACTGTTCCATGAGCAACGCCCGCCGGTCTCGAACGCGGGCGACAATACCTGGCAGTCCCTGGCAGAGACCAATCGGCCTGACCGGTTCGAGCGGCCCGATGGCTGGGATGCTGCGGCTGATGAGGCGCACACTTTCTGGACTTCGCGGCACTGCTTGCGGGCTCCTCGTTCTGGTGGCCTTTTTCCTGACGTGGTCGTTCGACGTTGGCGAGATGAGGTGGAGTTTTCTTGGGGGGAGAGCCTCCAGGCTGGGACTCCCGATGGTTTTCGCTTCTTGCAAAGCAGCGGGTTTGCTCGCCTAGCTCCCGAAGCTGTTGCCAAACCGCTGTATGATGTGCTCCGTAGAGCGGCGGAAGCGTTGCTTCAGGAGCAGGGTGGTTCCGCCCGTCTGCGGAGCTTCAGTGAGAGCGTCCGTAATCTCACAGCCACTGGTCGGCAGGAGGTACGAACGGCGTTGTTGGCTGGCCTAGGTTCCTCGCCGTCAACCTGGCTCCCACGGTGGCAGAAGCTGCGGGAAATTCTGGAGGAGAATTGCTCCGCATTCAGGGAGCGTATTCGGGACTGGTTTGAGCCGACCGGAGCTAGTCCGCTGTATGTTGCGGGTAGCTGTGAAGCTGCCGTCATGTTTGGCTCGGCTTCCCCAACTCTCACTGAGAGTGACGTGTTCGAGATTGCGACTCGCCTCGTAAGGCCCTCTACCCGGAAGCCTTCGGCGGGTTGGGCTAACTTGGCTGGAGACCCTCAGCCTCTGCGGGTTGGCGAGTCTCCCTGGACAGATGGCTACCGTTTGGCTCAGGAGTGGAGAGAGAGGGCTCGCGTGGGCCATTTGCGACACGGTGCTGTGGACATCGAGGGCCATGTGGAGAGGCTAGGCGTGGCAGTTGAGGACATTGAACTTGATGACGCCGCGACGGCCGGTTTAGCAGTGCAACCGGAGCGTGGTGCGCCGCAGATATTTATCAATCGCCGAAATCCTCGCTGTGAGTTTCCGTCTGGTCGGCGGTTCATGCTCGCACATGAGCTCTGTCATCTTCTGCATGACCGGGCTTACGGGCGCAACCTTGCCCTCATCTCCGGACCGTGGGCACCACGGGAGCTTGAGCAGCGCGCCAACGCCTTCGCGGCGGCGCTCCTGATGCCTCCTCAAGTGCTCAAGAAGGGCATAAAGGACGAGGCGGATGTTGACTTTGAGACCTTGTTGGCTATGGCGAAGCGTCTCCACGTTAGCACGGACGCCTTGGCTCATCACCTGGAGAACTGTGGACTCATTAGCGAGGCGACCCGCGATGTTCTCCTTGCCCAGTTAGCAAATCGTCAGGACGCAGGCAGAGCGAAACGGACGCAGCGGAAGCGATCGAGGGGCTGAACCGCAGGTGCGGGGAATCGGCCGCCGATTGCGGGTTGGTCTGTTGCTCGTCTTCCAAGAACCTAGCCTCTGGGGCCGCGTGGCTCCCTAAGACCTTAAGGCTGCGCTCGCGGAGTGGAGTGCCACCTTTTCCCGTCGAATACGATTTGCCCGGTGCGCTTGAGGTACTGCTGGGCATTGCGGACGGGTGCTTCCATCGCTTACCGAAGCGCTGCCCGTTGATGACTAATTCGACCATGTCATCGCACAGGTCTGGCAGGAGTGACTGCACTCTGGGGTGTAGTTGGTCCGTTCTGAGCGGTCCCTGTGCCAGCGCGTAGAGTATCGCCTCGGAGAACAGGCTGTGCGCTGACCGTGCGCCAACCTGAGCGCTGAGAAATTGGCTGCGGGCCTGGTGCAGGGTCCTGGTGAACGTGGCTTTGAGTTTTCGATTGGCACTCTTGGCGACTTGCTCATACTCGTGTTTCAGGCGCTGGGCGACTGCGAGCAGCGATTGCAGTTCGGGGTCGCTGAGAACGCTGCCCAAACGGGAGTATGCTTCCAGGTGCTGCCTCACCTCCATTACCTCCGCGGCGTCTTCCAAGCACACGCCGTACTCGAAGTTGTAGTCGAGGCCGGAGGGGGTAAGGTTCGCCGAGGTGATGAGGGCGCGCTTGGTGTCAGCAAGGTAGACTTTGGCATGTAGCCGCGGCAGCGTGACAACCTGAGAGCCGGCTTGCCTGTTCCGGAAAAGGTCGAGCGCCTCCAGGTCGAGCGAGCCCGAGAGGATGCTGTCACTGCGAATGTCGGTCATGACTCGAAACCTTGATGGCGGCGGTCCTCCGTGTGCCGCCAGTTCGTCACAGACCCATTTTGCCTCGGCGTGCTTGATGTACGGGCTGGCGATTAGCAACTCTGCCGTGGCGCAGTGGAGCACCTCCGCCAGAGCTGAGCGCAACGGTCGGCAACAGAGTCTCACGTTCGGCGGGGAAGGACTGCCCGAATAAGAGCGATGGGTGCCTGCCGGTGGATGAGGCGTGCAAGCCGAGTGCTCCTGGTGCCGGCCCGGGACAGGTCGGAGGTGCGGAGCAGGATCAGATTCTTATTTGCCGAGAAGACGATGTAAACCATTTGTGCTAACCCATTTGTAAGGGCGATGATGCTTATTCGGTGAAGCGGCGGCGGCGGGAGCGGTATGAGGCCATGCGCTCGGGCTGCTCGGTTTCATCCAGGCGGAAGAAGGCAGCGTGGATGACTTCGTTTTCGTGGACCAGGGCCGTGCCGGCTAGGGCTTTGCCTTTGTAACGGTGGTCGGTGCCGTGGCCGATCGATGGGAACTGGCGCTCTTCGGCGGTGAGAATCTCGTCCAGAAATTGCCGGGCGCAGGCGGCGATGGCTTGGGGACCGGCGCTCAAGGGACTGAGCGCCCTGCTACCTTCTTCAAGTTATTCCGCATCCCGTTTTATGCCGCATGGCTTGCGATCTGGCCCAGTTTCCCGGGATGAACCGCTCCTCGATGCGGCATAAAACCGGCAGATTTTCACAGCGCTTTGAGATAGTTCAGCAGTTGATCACCGGGGCGGTATCCTCCTGGCTTGCTTTGCGGTGGGTTCATTTTGGCGAGGATGGCTTCCTTTAACGGGAGATCCGCATCCAAATAGACCTGGGTTGATTCGAGCGCCTCGTGACCAAGCCAGATGGCGATCAACGCTCTATCAACACCGGCTTGAAGCAGCTCCATCGCGGCGGTGTGCCGCAGCACGTGCGGCGTCACCCGCTTTTTGACGAGCGACGGGCATGTGCGTTCAGCTGCCGTGACGTGTTTAGCGAGGGCATGTTGCACGGCGTCAGCGCTGAGCCTCCTACCGTTGCTGCTCGGGAAGAGAAAGCCCGATTCGTCGCCACCCAGTTCTTTAATCCAGGGTTTCAGCACCGCTATCGTTGGTTTGGCAAGTGGCGTACAGCGCTCTTTTCGTCCTTTGCCTTCACACCGAACGTGCGCACCGGCAGTGAGCACCGCATCCCTTTGCCGCAAGCCCGTTAGCTCGGAGAGCCGCAGCCCTGTTTGCACGGCCACCAGCAGCATGGCGTGGTTGCGTCGCCCTATCCATGTGGATTTATCTACGCTGCCGAGCACGGCTTCCACTTCCGCGCGGGAAAGATAGGTAACCAGCCGCCGGGTGAGCCGCTTATACGGGACCGCTAATACTCGCTGGATCAAGCCCGCGTGCTGTGGAGCTTCCAATGCAGCGTAGTGGTAAAAGGACCGAAGTGCTGCAAGCCGTGCGTTGCGGCTGCGCGCTCCATTCGACCGGCCTGATTCCAAGTCGTCCAAGAACTCTACGATGAATGTCGCGTCGACCTGCGCCAGCGATAATTTCGATGGAGCGGTGCGCAGCCGTTTTTGAGCGTACGCTGTCAGCAATCGGAACGTCTGGGCATAAGCCGAGATCGTGTGAGGGCTGGCCCTACGTTGTGCCATCAGCCACTTCGAGAAGAATGACTGGCACAGCGGAGCGAAGTCGGGGTCGGGTTTCATCAGGCGACTCCTTTCCATCGGCGTTCGATCAGTTTAGTGGCAGCCGCCATTAGTTCTGGGGTGCTGCCAAGATACCAATACGTTCCCCTCACACTTCCGTGACCGAGAAAGGTGGATAAGATCGGCATGCGGCGGTCTACGTGCTCACGATCTCGATACCACCGAAGGAGGGTCTGGATGGCGAAGCGATGCCGGAAGTCGTGCAGGCGGGGCCCATGCCGCACGCCTAGTTTGCGGATGCCGACTTCCCGGGAGAGGTTGTGGAAAATCTTGGTCAGATGTGGACGATCCAGTTTCCTGCCTCGGCCCGTCATGAGGAAGTGGGTGACGGGACGCCCCGCGAGGAATTTGTCGCGGCGTTCCGCATAATCGCGCAGCACCGCGCACGTTGATGGGTGCACGGGAACAAGACGCGACTTCCCAAATTTTCCGTCCCGGATCGTAATGACCCCTTCTGAGAAGTCCACGTCCTGTGGTCGGAGATTCATTGCCTCACCCAATCGCATGCCAGTTACCGCCAGCAGGCCGAACAGGCAGTAATAGGTGTGCCGCTGTAACTGGTACGTGGTCTTCATTGCCAGGGCCGCTTTCAGCAGGCGGCAGATTTCGTCCTCGGAGTAGAGATGCGGCCGCGCCCGCTGAGAGCGGCACCTCAGCAACCCAACTGGAGGAATTTGGGTTTCTGGATCAGCGCCTATACGGTAGCGCGCAAAACCACGAATAATGCCAAGCGTGCGCGCCTGCGTAACGGGTTTCTGGTCCTGGCATTGGGTGGCGTACTCGACTGCAAGCTTGTTGGTGATGTGTGACGATCGGTTCTTCTTCAAAAATGAGACGAACTTGCGCAGGCACGCACCGTAATCGGGGAGTTTGAACCCGAGCCCGCGACGGAGCACAAGGTAGTCATTGACAGCCTGATTGAGCCGTTTCATCGGGCACCTCCCGGCCACGGCAGGGCCAGTGCTCGCAGTGATTTTAAATCGACCTTCGCGTAGATGGCCGTGCTTTCGGGGCACTTGTGGCGAAGCACTTCTCCAATCTCGTCGATGGAAGCGCCTCTGCGCAGCATCTCTGTCGCCAGACTATGGCGCAGGAGATGGCCACCCTTTCGTGCTGAAACTATTCCTGCGTTTGCCAGCGCATCTCGAACGATATTTGCTATGGAGTTGCGGTGTAGTCCTTGGATGGGAGCATGATGGCGGATGAACACCCGACGACAGGCACACCTGGGCCGATCCCGCCGCAGATAACTCCCAATAGCGCGTGCGGCATCCGCCGGCAGGGGCAGTTGCGCCCATTGTTGACCCTTTCCGCACACCTTGATTCGTGCGTTTTCCCAATCGATATCTTCGAGATCCAGGCGGACGACTTCACCCGCCCGCAAACCCAGCCGAGCCAGTAAGAGCAGGATGGCGTAATTACGCCGCCCCAGACCTGTTGTCCGATCGCAATCGCGGAGAACTTTTTGCACTTGTACTGCCGGAAGGTGTTTCGGCAGGGTCGAGAGAGCCCAATTTGCCACTTTTGGAACGGCCAGCGAGAGATCAGTATGAACCAGACCCTTGTAATGCAGGTAACGCAGGAACGATCGCGTTCCTCCGACCAGATTTCGGCAGGATGAAGGATGCCGAGGGGCCTGTTGCTGCACAAACGCGGTAACGTCAGGCGCGGTCAGCCTGGACAGATTCAACGGATCTGCGCCAAATGTCTCGGCGAGGAATCTACCGGCGACCGACCGCAGTCGCTTGACCGACTGGGCAGCCAGGTTGCGCTCTTGAAGGAGAAAACGCCCATAAGAGCACGTCAATTGCTCGGTCGGACTTGGAGGGGCCGTCTCGGCTTCAGGCGCGGCCCCAATCTGACGGAGCACGCTCAGGAGCCGCCGCAACGCCGGGGTCGCATAACCGTCCGAATAACTGCGTTTGATGCGTCCCAAGAAATCGCGGGTAATTCCCTCGTTCAATCCTGCGACCTCATGGCCTTTTCGCTTAAGCCAGCGGCCAAACCTTTTCAGAACCCGAAGCTGCTCGTTGATCGATCCGACTGCATACCCCTGTTCCTTAATGCGAACAAGGTAAGCGTTGATGTATGGAGATAGCGGTCCGAAGGAACCGCCCGATGTAATGGGTGGTTTTAGCAGATTTTGCATCCATCCATCCCAAACCAGGCACTGCGCTCCGTCAATGGCTGCCGGTTGTATTGCCGCACAACCGGGACGATTCACCGCGCAAGTTATTCACACGCCTCCTCGAATCACCAAACCTTTCTTGCCATAGGCACGCCA
>Ga0209517_10008271_pt1 | contig 12226 bp, 12 predicted proteins | sample PeaSoiMetSII2010_FD_187695 | JGI IMG/M metagenome (GOLD analysis project Ga0209517, IMG submission 187695) | Peat soil microbial communities from Weissenstadt, Germany - SII-2010 (SPAdes) (version 2) | ecosystem: Environmental > Terrestrial > Soil > Wetlands > Peat | place: Germany...
CCTGCGGTTATCAGCCAGACCTCGTTGCCGTTCCAGTAAGGCGCCATGCTGTTGTAAACGGTGCGTTTCTCGCCTTCGTTCTTTGCAATGAACGGGGCCAAGGTTCCGACCCCGAGATCGAAGCCGTCCAGGACGAAATAAACGGCCCAAAGAATTGCCCAGAGAGCAAACCAGATTGTCTCAAGCATATCCCACCTCCTCATCGTCTGCTTCGAGCAGGGCCGTTTCATCTACCGGCCCTTTCCTCGCATGGCTCCACATCAGGTAGAAGGCCACAATTCCCAGGAAGGTGTAGACAAGCACGAACGCTGCAAAAGAGATCGCCACCTGGGATGGGGCAATCGGAGATACAGCATTCGATGTCTTCATCATCCCGTACACCACCCAGGGCTGCCTCCCCACTTCGGCGAGCATCCAACCAAACTCGCTGGCCAGATAGGGCAGGGGAATGGAATAGAGAAACACCTTGAGCAGCTTGGGCCGCTCCTCGACAGTGTTGCGCCTGAGCCAGCCGATGATTGCCATTGCAAGGAAAAAGAACCCGAGCATCATCATCACGCGGAAGGAGACAAAGGCAATGGTTACCGGAGGCCTTTCGGAGGGCGCAAAAGCCTTCAGACCCTTCACTTCCGCAGAGAAATCATGGTATGCCAGCATGCTCAAAGCGCCGGGAATCGCGCCGAATTGGACCAGATTGCGTTCGTGGTCCGGATCGGGAATAACGAGCAAGTACTGCGGGGCCGATTTTTTTGTCTCCCAGAGTGACTCCATGGCCGCGAGCTTTGTGGGCTGAATTTTAGCGACCTCACCGCCGTGCATATGGCCCTGCACAACCTCAACGATCGTAAAAATCAGGGCGAGTGAAACGGCCAGCCGAAACGATTTCTTAAAAAAAGAAATGTGCTGCTTACGTAATAAATGCCAGGCGCTGACGCCCATCACGAAAAAGGCTGAAAGGATATAGGCGGCTGAGACAGTGTGGACAATAGTATGCCAGGCAAAGGGCTGCGTAATAACAGCAATCAGATCGTCCAGCTCTGCCCGGCCGTTTCGAATGACGAAGCCTACCGGGTGCTGCATCCACGAGTTGGCGATCAGAATCCATAGCGCCGAAAGGTTCGAGGACAGCGCCACCAGCCAGATGACTGCCGCGTGCGCCTTCGGTGAGAGCCGCTTCCATCCGAAAGCCCATACCGCGATAAAAGTGGATTCCAAAAAGAAAGCCACTGTCGCTTCAATTGCCAGGAGCGAACCGAAAATATCGCCAACGTACTCCGAGTAGCGTGACCAGTTCGTCCCGAACTGGAACTCCAGCGTTATGCCGGTAACAACCCCGATGGCGAAATTGATCAGGAAAATCTTGCCCCAGAAGCGGGCCATGTTTCTGTACTCTTCGTTTCCGGTCCGTACGTAGGCAGTTTCCATTATCGCCAGCAGGACGGAAAGCCCGAGCGTAAGCGGCACGAACAGGAAATGGAAGAATGTCGCCGCCGCAAACTGGAGTCTGGATAGCATAAGGGTATCCATGAGCTGCCTCCTTTTGATGTGAGAGTTCTATAACGCGCCGCCGATAAACATCAGGCTCAAAATGGTCATCCACTATGTGATGTGCAATATGTCCAACGCTTGTTTTTGCGCTCAAAGGAGGCAGTGGATTTTACTCATATGAACGCAGGTTTTTACTAGTCCGTCTTCGAGAAAGAGCTCCTTGCGGTAACGCAAAGCGGGCAGGCGCCGGGCGCCTCATCTGAGCAGGTATACCCGCAAACCGAACAGACGTAATAATCAGTCTCTTTGGTGGCCTCCATCTGATCGAGGGCCTGCTGATAAAGCGCCGCATGCTGCATCTCCACGGCATTGGCATACGTGAAGCTTTTTCGGGCCGCAGCATGCCCTTCTTCGCCGGCTGTTCTGATCATTGGAGGATACATATCCGTGAATTCGAATGTCTCACCCGCAATGGCCGCCTTGAGGTTTTCCTCAGTGGTCCCGATCTTCCCCAAAGCCCGGAGATGCGCGATGGCATGAACGGTTTCGGCTTCGGCGGCAGCCCTGAAAAGCTTCGCAGCCTGGGGGTTTCCTTCCTTTTCAGCCTGCATTGCGAAGGCCAGATACTTACGGTTGGCCTGCGATTCGCCTGCAAAGGCCTGCATCAAATTCATTTCTGTTTGAGTGGGGGTGTTTGATTGCATTTTGATCTCCTTAGTTTCCGTCCGGATTTCTTGTCCTAAAAGAGTCCTTTTCCGCCCTGGGGCTTGGGAACCGGGACCGCCTGCCGTGTTGGCCACTGCCTTCGGCGGTGGCCGCAGAGGCTTTGGGGGGTTAGGTCGCCGATCTCGACAGCCCGCCCACCCACCCGCGAGGCGGTACGGTTGTACGCCTCCGCACAACCCCTCGATTTCCTTGTCAGGACGAAAAATGCCTCCTTTTCGAACAGAAACCTCGCGGGGCGTGGAATTCGCTCCGGTGCTCCCGGATGAAAACTAATTAAGCTTCGTTTAGGTCTTCTTCACGGCCTCCATGAACACCCTGGCGGCTTTTCCGTTGCGTGCCTTCGTTTCTTCCGGCGACAGGCCTCTGCTGATATGATCTTCTTTTTCCTGCCCGGCAACCTTTCTAATCTTGTATGCCGAGTCCCTCAGGAGTCCGTAGAGGACCCCGCAGCCAACATCTATCCTGGCGCCGTCACCCAGATCGGCCAGTTCGACCATCATGTCGGTCAACTGGAGTGTCCTTCCAAGTAGTTCATTGCATGTCTTCATCGTTATTCCTCGAAAGCCGGGTCTTAGTCCTCTTAATGGCAACAAGCGCGCCAAGCGCGGGTGCGTTCGAATAATTAACAAATAGTGTGTGATTTCGATGGAGTATTCGGTATGTAAATTTTGCCGGGCTAGGATCTACATTAAAAATGAGACACTTTTGAGACAGCCGGTGAAAGGGACTATCAAAGAGAATGGATAAGATACAGGGAAATAAGCTGATGGCGAGGTAGCGCGGGTGTATCAAGATACAATCTGAGACAGTATTGTATCATGGTACAAGTTGTTAGGAATTGGTGAATTCAGGAATTGAGGAATTCCCTTAACCCCTTAAGACTTTAATCCCTAAATCCCTAAAGTTGTTTTTCTAGAAACCGGTAAAGGGTGGCGCGGCCTATTCCGAGCAGCTTCGCCGCTTTTGACCTGTTTCCGCCGGCTTTTTCAACGGCTGATGCAACGGCCTCGGCGGTAAGCCGGGGCTTCGGCCCGGGCTTGAAAGCCGTGCAGGTCATCTGCCGGATTTCGAGTGGAAGGTGTTCGGCTTCGATAATGGGTCCGCGTGATTTGACCAGGGCGAAGTGTATCGCGTTTTGCAACTCACGCACGTTTCCCGGCCAACTATAATCCATCATAAGCGACAGGGCCTCTTCGGAAAGCCTGGGGGTCTTTCGGCCATGTTCGGCGGCCAGCTTCAGGAAATGCAAGGCAAGGAGAGGAATGTCGTTTCTGCGCTCGCGAAGGGGTGGAATGCGGATTGGGACGACGTTCAGACGGTAATAGAGGTCTTGGCGGAAATTCCGCCGTTGCATCTCCCGTCTGAGGTCCCTGTTGGTCGCGCTGATTATGCGGACGTCTACGGAAATCGTCTTCTCAGCGCCTACCCGCTCGAAGTTACCCTCCTGGAGTACGCGCAGAAGCTTCACCTGCATGTGCCTGGGGAGCTCTGAGACCTCATCAAGGAAAAGGGTCCCTGAATGGGCCAGCTCGAATCGGCCTTTCTTGTCCCGAATCGCCCCTGAAAATGCGCCTTTCACATGCCCGAAAAGCTCGCTCTCCAGCAGCCCTTCAGGGAGGGCCCCGCAGTTTACCGGCACGAAAGGCCCGCCCGCCCTCGCGCTTTGGTTGTGAATAGCAGCGGCTACCAGCTCTTTTCCAGTCCCGGTCTCGCCGGTTATGTGCACGGGATAATCCGCTGCGGCAAGATTCCTGATCTGCTCGTATACATCGAGCATCCTGCGGTCCCTGCCGACAATGCCTGAAAAACCCGCAAGTTCACCAAGCCGGAGCTTAAGACTGATGATCTCGGTCAGATCGTGGAAAGCGGCGAGAACGCCGACAAAGGTGTCCTGTTCGTCGTACATGCCTGTCACCGACATTTCGATCCGGCGGGTATCGCCTGACCGCGTAGCGGCATTTATCGTATAAGTGTGGTGTCCAAGCGGCTCAGGGGGCTGTCCGCAAAAGGAACATTTGTTCCCGCAGAAAGGAGATCCGAATACCAGGTGGCAATCCCTTCCGAGTACCTCTTCGCGAGAATACCCGGTGATCTTTTCGGCCGCCCGGTTAAAAAACAGGATTCGCCGATTGAGGTCATGGGCAATTATGCCCTCGATCATGTTATCGAGAACATTTTGAAGGTTCTTTTGCCTTGCGATCAGGTTTTCGAGGGTTATGACCGTCATACCTTCATGACTCACTGAGATCAGGTGATGCTGATCTTAATCTCATGGATGCCTTTGGCCCCGTCAGGATAGGAGCGGCCAAGCAAGCTGCCTGATTCCTGCACCTTCCTTTTCTTATCTGTCGCCCGAACTTGGAGCCTGAAGTTGCCCTTCTCATTCGCCTTCCATTCATAACGCCAAATCACCCATGCGAACTTAGACAAGGGGGGCTTCAGTTCCACCGGGTTCCAGGTCTTTCCGCCATCTAGAGAGAGTTCCACCTTGGCGACTCCGCGCCGGCCGGCATAGGCAATTCCCCCTATCACATGAGTTCCGGCAGGTATTTCCTGACCGGTCATGGGCATCAGGATCTGTGACAGCGTCAGGATCTCCGCCATATCCGACCATCCTTTGGTTTCCCAATACCCCTTGTAGTCGTGGTCTACCAATTCGACCTTCTGCAACCACTTTACATTCTTCATTCCATAGATCCCGGGAACAACAGCACGAAGCGGGAAGCCATGCTCTCGGGGCAGGGGAACCCCATTCATCCGGTACGCGAGGAAAACAGTCCCGTCCATGGCAATATCGAAAGGGATGCTATCCGTGTAGCCTTCCCCCCCGGAGAAGACCACTTTCTTGATTCCCGATTTTGGACCTGCATGTTCCAGGACCTTTTTTAGCGTAACTCCCTCCCAGACTGCATTCCCAATAGAATCACCCCCCACATGATTGCCGATGCAGGAAAGCGTTACGGCTTCCGTCTTATCCATCAACTTCATCAAGTCGTCGAGCTTGAGGTTCATTGGCTTGTCCACCAGCCCTTCGATCCTGAGCTGCCAGGTATCCAGGGAGAGATCGGCCACACCAGCGTAAGTGGTTTGATAGAACATGTCATTGGGGGTGATTTCGGAAATCCGGACCCCTTTGAAGTCCTTGGTGCCCTGCATGAGCAGTTGATGGGCCATCTCCTTGTCGGCTTCCTCAGCCATGGCATACCCGCGTGTAAAGATTGAGACGCCAAAGCCCAGGCCGACTGTTCCCAAGCTAAGAAGCTGGAGGAAGTTGCGACGGCACAAATCGCCTGGGGTGTTCGGTTGAGTGGATTTATGTTTGATAAATGCTCTCCTTTGAATGCAGGACACTTTCCGGCCGCCAGGATGATGCTTTGCCGGATAATGAGCCGGCTTGTACAGGTTGGCGCCAGGGCAGTCTACCATACCTCGCAAGGCGTGGCGTATTTGATAATGTTTGCTCAATTCAAAAGAGTATACAATCGCTGGAATCACTCCATACAGCGATCCAGAGGATTGAATCAAAAGGCGTTCTGCCTCTCACTTATTCCGGTTCGGTTTCCTCGAGCTCTTGAATCGATTTTACTTCGATTATCTCCCCTTTGTCGCTCTCGGTTATGGTTCCGGTTACCTCGACCAGCTTACCGGCGAATTTCGACACGTCCTTCCCTTTAACGATATAATCTCCATCGTCAGATTCGATCACAAAACCGTTTCCATGCTTCACTACGGCTCCCAGCACGGTCTCTTCCCGGGTGGCTGTGGCAATTTCCTTAATGCAGGTTGCAAAAAGCAATGGAAGAAAAACTGCGAAAACAAGAATTCTGATGATGCGTTTAGTCATAAGCTTCTCCTGCCGTCAATACACCAGGCATGCCCTTTAAAGCGGGAATGTTCTGAGTGGCAGTCCATGAGTTCAGTCCCATTCTCACAACAGGAGACTGCTGCCTTTGCTCCGTTTTCCGCAAAGGCATTGGAGGCCGGCATGTCCGAGCGGCTGGAGTCGGTTTTTCGGACGGGGAAAACCGGGCAATGGGCTCGAAGACGAGTGCGCCTGCCACTAATACTCTCGGAATATGGGTGAATAAATCTGTGATGAAAAGGTTTGGTGGGCTGCGCTCCGCTTAACCCACGCTACGCCTCTTTTCATCGTTTAGGGTGTCCCAACGGGACATGAGATGCTGCGATGAAAGCCGATTCTGATCGGGGTTCCGTGAAAAGCTAAAGTCCGCTGAGACCTAAGTCAAGTGCGCCTCATATGAAAGCGTAGCGGCAGTGTTATGACGGACTGCGCCAGTCGACGAACACAGAGTCTACGCCGGCAAATAGAGGTTTACACCCTTTAAATTGCTCTTATATTCCGGACAGAGGCTCTCTACTAAGTTCGAGGAAAGACTATGCAAGACAAAGCTGAAGCGATGGTAATGGCTTCCTTTGCAGCCGATTCACTGGCCCTCGGAGCACATTGGATTTACGATATCGGCGAAATTGACCGCAAGTTTGGAAGAGTTGAGGGGTTGCTGAAACCCATTGCGAACTCCTATCATGCCACAAAGGATTTGGGCGAGTTCACCCACTATGGAGACCAAACACTTGTGCTCCTGGAATCCATTGCCGCATCTTCGGGCTTTGAGATCGATGATTTTGCCCGAAGATGGAAAAAACTCTTTGAAGCCTACAACGGCTATGTCGATAAGGCGACCAAAGCGACCCTTGCTAACTTCGCTTCCGGGAAAAATCACGAAGAATCCGGGTCCTCTTCCTCCGACCTGGCCGGCGCTGCTCGCATTGCCCCACTGGTCTACCTCTACCGCAACGATCTCGAAGAACTCCTTACAAACGCTAAAACTCAAACGGCAATGACACACGACAACCCTTCGGTAATCGATGCTTCCGACTTTTTTGCCAGGGTCACCTGGAGGGTACTTGAGGGTGAAACACCTCTATCTGCCATACGGGAAGTAAGGGAGAACCACTTCAGGGAATCCGTTCTCGGGCAATGGGCGGCTGAAGGAATCGAAAGTGTGCGAAGCGACACGCGGGGCGCCATTGTCAAGTTCGGCCAAAGTTGCGATGTCGAGCGTGCCTTCCCATCCGTTGTGCATCTTATCGGCAAATATGAAGGAAATCTAAGGGAGGCCCTCGTGGAAAACGTCATGGCCGGAGGAGATTCCGCCGCACGGGGATTGGTGGTGGGAATGGTTCTGGGGGCTCACCTCGGCTTTGATGCCATTCCGGGTGAGTGGCTTTCCGGATTGAAACGCTACCAGCATATTGTAGATCTCCTGGAAGGAATTCGTAAGGCGCACAACCCTCAATAGATGGTGTTGCTTCCAACTGGTCCCATGATCCCCTAAGCCGCTTTTTGCCTCAACTATGATCTGATGATCGGTGCGTGGTCCGACCATAAGGCACTATCAGCCATACTCTTCGCTGGAGATCTTCCGCTTGCCTTTTTTATTAGTATATGTGAAGGTTCCATGGCCCTGAAGGTATCCTGGAAGGTTTCAGGGTGTTGGACGAACCCGAAATGCCCTTCGAGATTCGTTGGCAGGAACAAACCCGGCGAGATTGGTATCCCTCTGCCCTACACGGAAGCCGGGATCGTTGACAAAGAGGAAGATGGACGGCTGCCTTACATGCAAGATTTTCTTAGACCTACTTCGATCATAGACAGCGACAACCCCGTCGTTCGCGACTATGCACATCAGGTGGCGGGAAACGGTCACAATGGAGTGGAAAAAGCCGTTAGGCTCTATCTCGCGGTACGTGATGGAATTCGTTACGATCCTTATTGTCCCTTCTATCGTCCGGAACACTACCGGGCCAGCTACGTCATGGCTCACGGGAGAAGCTTCTGCATTCCCAAGGCCTCTTTGCTTTGCGCCCTCGGGCGAGCATGCGGAATCCCTTCCAGGGTTGGCTTTGCCAATGTACGAAACCATCTGGCTACCAAACAGTTCCTCGAATTCCTCGGGTCCGACCTGTTCGTTTACCACGGATTTGTTGAATTCTACCTGGAAGGTAAATGGGTCAAGGCAACACCGGCCTTTAACAAGGAACTATGTCACAGGCACAGGGTCCCGCCGCTCGAATTCAATGGTCTGGAAGATTCAGTTTTTCATGCCTACAATCAGGACAATCAAAAATTCATGGAATACCTGGAAGATCTGGGGAGCTACTCCGACGTTCCCGTAGCTCTGATCGTTCAGGCGTGGAAGAAAACTTACGGTGAGGATCGGGTCAGTGGGTGGATCGCCGGTCTTGAGGCTCAGGCCGGGGAGAGTGGGCAAGACTTCTACACCGAAGACCCGATTAGCGAATAGGCCGCTGACTGTTTGCCTGGACGCCTTCGCACCGATCATATGGTATGCCGGAAACCCCTGGTTTAGGCATTATTCGGTGTAAAGCAGGCCTTAGCAGCGGCAAAGAACGAAGATGATTTCATCTTGATCGGGAAGCCAGATGATCGAGAATGACGGGTCACATCGGTTCGAGAGCCTTGCCCAAACCATCTACAACACCATCTTTCAGTCCATCGATTTTCACTGCAATGTAATCGATAGGGATTATAGAATTGTCTGGCATAACTGCATACCGCCCGAAAGCAGCAGGGCCAGCCGATACTGTTATTCTTTTTACCAGATGAGAAATACGCCTTGCACTAAGTGTCCGGTGCACTCTGTTTTCGTTTGCGGCGCTCCTTGCATAATGCAAAGAGAGAGGTTTGAGCGGCTCCCTGACGGAAAACCCAGGTGGGCGGAAATAAGAGCTTATCCCATTAGTGACCGCTACGGCGAGCTGGAGTTCGTACTGACCCTGGGGTTCGATATCACCGAAAAGAAACTGGAAATCGACCGTCATCGCAAATACGCCGACGTCCTGGAACGGCGGTTAAGCGAATGGCTGAGCGCGGAATCCGCCAAAACTGCCCCCGTTCAAAGAGGCCCGGTTGGGCTGACCAAGAGGCAACTTGCCGTACTTAAACTCGTCTCAGAGGGTTTCAGCAACATCGAAATTTCGAGGATTCTCTCGTTGAGTCCTCACACTGTCAAGAGTCATATCATTAATATTTTCAATAAACTCGGAGTAAACGACAGAACCGAAGCCGCCACCGCCGCAGCCCGCCTTAAACTGGTCTAAACGAAATAAATTCAACCATCCCCCAAATGGGCGATTTTCCCCACCTCCATTTGTGCTCTTAATGATTCAAGGGCCATTGCAGGGTAGTGAATGCCCTTCATTCAACGACGAGGAGGAGGTTATGAGTTTTGTAACTTTGAGCAGAGACCAGGAGATTGCGACCCTCACTATGCGCAGGGGAAAAGTAAACGCGCTTAATGATGCGGTAGTGGATGAACTGCACGAACTGTTCAGGGCCATCGAAGCCGACAAATCGCTCAGAGCTGTTATCCTTACGGGAGAAGGCAAGTTCTTCAGCTTTGGCTTCGCTATACCGGAGTTCCTGAGCTATTCGAGGGAAGCGTTTACAAGATACCTTGAAGGATTCACCAGCCTTTACGCCTACATTTTCCTTTTTCCAAAGCCTGTCATAGCCGCCGTGAACGGCCATGCCATCGCCGGGGGCTGCATGATTGCAACTGCTTGTGACTACAAGCTGATGGTTACAGGGCAGGCAAAAATCTCTTTGAACGAGGTAAACTTCGGCTCATCGGTTTTTGCGGGAAATGCCGCTATGCTGAAACATTGCGTCGGCGGCGCAAAATCCGAGCAGGTCCTGTATTCCGGGAAGATGTACAGCGCTGAAGAAGCTCTGAAACTGGGGCTGATTGACTGTGCAGCGTCCGAGGAAGATCTGCCGCATGAAGCTCTCAAGGTGGCCAAAGACTTAGCCGGAAAAGACAGCACTGCTTTCAAAAGCATAAAGAACCTGCTTCGAGGTCCGGTTGCTGAAGAGATGGTCAAAAGGGAGGGACATTCGATCCGGGAGTTTGTCGATATCTGGTACTCGGAAAATACCTGGAAAAACCTCCAGCTTATAAAGATAACCGGCTGATCGGGAAGCGAGTGCATTGTCCGCCTTTTCCCAATGACTTGGCGGGACATCGGCAACATAGATGTTGCCCCGGCACGACCACGTTCGATCCGTCCGCTGTTAATCCCATCTATCAAGATCATAGCCGGTGCGGTTGCCGTTTCCGTCCGCAACAATCAGCCTGACCGACTCCCAGGTTTTCTGTTCCTTTCCTAATCTCAAGCCACACGCCGAAGCCTCTTCTTTTCCCTCGATCCTGGCGCTCCGGGAATATGCCTCGATAGTGGAGCGAATCCCGTGAAAATCGGCCTTGAGCGTTTCCGGAAAAATGCAGTTCCCTGCATCTCTTTGATCTACTGCGCCATTCAGAATCAGAATGACGCTCTCGCCTTGATGCCTGGCCTTCTCAGGGGAAAACCACATGGATGGTTGAAAACAGATAGCCGTCACGTCCACCAGCCCTGGAGTGAGGTTTCATTCGGCCGGCGTTGACATACCTATATAAACATACCACGAGAAGGGATTACGCTGCTCTTCGGTATCCCACTGAAGGATGGGCGGCGCATCGTCGTTGACCGCCGTTAAAACGGCCGAATAATACATCCGTTCATGAGGGACCAGGAATTAGATTTTGGCCGCAGCCGGCAGCACCGTTCTCTGGAACTTGTCCCACGTCATAGTGATAGCGGGGACATCGAGACTTCGGATTTCGGGCGCGGTCTTCTTGGGTTTGAGGTGTGAGAAAAAGCCTTTGGCCTTCGGCTTGTCAGTCTCCAGAATTGTTGCCGGCCGATGGAGGCGCTTGCGGCCTCTGGTATATGAGCGGGTGCATTTTCGCAGCGAACCGGGAACTGATATCGTCAAAATCCATGCCGGAAATTATATCCTCGAGCAACGTACCGATCATGGTGCTTCTGACATGGCAAAAGCCGGGAGGGGCTGAAGCTACGGCACGCCACAGGAGGTTATCCCGGAGCTGCTCGTTTTTGATCTCAGCCAGCTTCTTATGCAGAGCGGCCAACCATTCGGCCACGCCAAGGCATCTTTCCGACCGGTAGAGTGCGTCCAACTGGAGCACTCTCAATGCCTGTTCAACTGCGGTAAGCGGAAACTCTCTCAGGCCGGCTTTGAGCATGATAAATTCTTCCCTGCGCTCGGCCATCTTTTGAAATGGAGTTTGGAGCCATTTGTCGAAGACAAGATCGTTTGCCGGCGTAACGGCCATGTGATGCCACGGCCCGGTCACTGGAAGGCCCCACACACTATTTGATGACAGGAAAACGCCCGTCACCCCGGCTTTGGAGATTGCCTTGCGAACAGCGGATACAGGGGCTATGAAGGGCACAGGCGTAGCACCTCCGGCAGGCCACACGGCAGAAATCGGGAGTCCATCATCGCAGATGCTAACGAGTCCGCCATACAGATCGGTGAACCGCTTGCATGCACTGCACGTGTAATTCCGGCGGATTGGGCCTGCAGGAAATTCATTAAGAAAGATATCAAACAGGTCTTTGGCGTCTGTGGTGAAAAGCAGTGGTCTGTTTGTGTTTATCGTATTATGAAAGTGATTGCGAATGGCTGCGAGGAACTTTTCATACTCGCCATCATCAGGTATCAATGTGTCCAAAGCTATAGCCTTGCTCATTTGATACTCCTTTCATACGTTTGCCGGCTGCCGCTTCGTATCAGGACGGTGTTTCTGATTTCAAGGGCTTAACGTCTAATTTATTCTCAATTCGTTTTCGAGGGTTTTGCGCTTGCGCTCATTTGTGCCAGTGACTCGTTCAGCCGTTGAGCGGCCTCGTGTTTTATCTTCACCTCACGAGTCGCACCGTCTCTTTGCGTCCAGACAGTTACAGGGTCTGTATTTCCTGAGTTAAGTGCGTTCCAGGTAACCGAGCTCTTTTTCCCAAAGACATCCACGAACCGAACCGAATTGGGGGCCCCTTCCGGCGGGTTGGAGCCGGGTTCCACGGCCTCGATATATTCGACACTGTCGATGCCGGCCAGGAAGCT
>Ga0209517_10008273_pt1 | contig 12226 bp, 8 predicted proteins | sample PeaSoiMetSII2010_FD_187695 | JGI IMG/M metagenome (GOLD analysis project Ga0209517, IMG submission 187695) | Peat soil microbial communities from Weissenstadt, Germany - SII-2010 (SPAdes) (version 2) | ecosystem: Environmental > Terrestrial > Soil > Wetlands > Peat | place: Germany: Weissenstadt...
TCAACCGTCGCGACGGCAAGCCGCAATATCTGCGCCATCAGCCGCGAATCTGGACCTATCTGACGCGTTCGCTGGCACACCCGGCGCTTGGCAGCATTCGTGAATGGTATTCCGCCAACGTCCCTGTGCCGGAGCCGTAATTTACCGGTTGTTAGCTACCTTTCCACTAATCTGCGTTGGACCCCTGCCTTGGAGCGCGGGGGGACGGCTGCTTGAGGGCGGAGCGAGACATGGTGACAGAACGGCGCAAGGGCGAGCGCGTCATCTTCGAGCGCGGGTTCGCAGCACATATGATGGGCATCGACGGCACATGGCGGCGCGATTGCACCATGGAAGACATTTCGGAGACCGGCGCCAAACTCACCATCGAGGGCTCTGTCGAGGGGTTGCACCTGAAGGAATTCTTCCTGCTGCTGTCCTCGACCGGGCTGGCCTACCGCCGCTGCGAGCTGGCCTGGGTCAATGGCGACCAGATCGGGGTCAACTTCCTCAAGACCGGCGACAAGAAGAAAAAGGCGCGTCGCACAGCCGACGCTTGAACCCTCAATCCTTCGCCGTCTTACCGCCGTCATGTCTCGCGACTATGGCGGTCAACCAATGCTGCGCCACCGGAATCGCCGTGGTATGATTTGCGGTACTCTTGATCATTTGCGCCTGTTCTAGATCGCTGGGGCCAGTTGCCTCTGATGCAGAATAGGCCGGGAACTAACGGCTCGAGAAATTTCTGAAAATGTCCGTCAAACCCGCCAAAGCCATGGTTCTCGCTGCCGGCCTCGGACTGCGTATGCGCCCCTTGACCGAGCAGATGCCAAAGCCGCTGATACAGGTGGCAGGCCGCACCTTGCTCGATCATGTTCTCGACAAGCTCGGCGATGCCGGCGTGAAGGAAGCCATCGTCAACGTCCACTATTTGCCCGACCAGATCATCGATCATGTCGCAGGCCGCACGAAGCCCCGCGTGACCATTTCCGACGAGCGTGGCCAGGTGCTCGGCACCGGCGGTGGCGTCGTCAAGGCGCTGCCCTTGCTCGGCAAAGCGCCGTTCTTCCATGTCAACGCCGACACGCTGTGGATCGATGGCGTACGGCCGAACCTCGCCAGGCTTGCCGAAACATTCGATCCCGCGCGCATGGATATTCTCCTGTTGATGGCACCGACCGCCAGCAGCATCGGTTACGAGGGCCGCGGCGATTATGCGATGCTGCCGGACGGCGCGCTGCGCAAGCGCCGGGAGCACCAGGTGGTGCCCTTCGTCTATGCGGGCGCGGCGATCATGTCGCCGTCCCTGTTCGTTCGCGCCCCAAAAGGCGAATTCTCGCTGACGAAAATATTCGATGCGGCCAATGAGCAGGAACGGCTGTTCGGCCTGCGGCTGGACGGCATGTGGATGCATGTCGGAACACCCGACGCGGTGCAGGCGGCCGAAGAGGCGTTTCTCGAAAGCGTGGCGTAGGGCACACCAGGTCGTCATGCCCCGCCAACGGGTCGCGCGAATGCGCGCCCGATGACGGGCTCCGGCGGGGCATCCAGTACGCCGCGGCCTCTCATCTTCACTGCTCGTGCTCTGGAATACTGCCATCACCCGCCTTCGCGGGTGATGACAGTAGGAGGGCTGACGGCCGCTTTTTTCCGGTGTGATGGGCGGGCAATGAACTAAAAAATCGCACCCCAAATTCGCCCGTGGCATGATGCAGCCTGACCCCGAATCAGGAAGCCCATGCGCGTTTTCAGCGTTCCAGCATCAGCGCCTTTCTTGCGCACCGTCATCGCCGCGCTGGTCGATGGCAGGCTGGTCGATGGCTTTGAGGCCCGCGCCCATCCGGAACGCCTGGCGGAAGCCACGCTTTATTTGCCGACCCGCCGCGCGGGACGATTGGTGCGGGAAATCTTTCTCGAGGAACTCCACGCGGAAGCCGTGCTGCTGCCGCGCATCGTCGCGCTCGGCGACATCGACGAAGACGAATTGGCCTTCGCGGAAGATCCGGAGTCCTATGGTGGAGCGGCCTTTCTCGATCTTCCACCGAAGCTCGGCGAACTCGATCGCCGGCTGACGCTTGCCAATCTCGTCGCAGCCTGGGCGAAACGACCGGTATTGGCGCCGCAAGTGGTGGGCGGGCCGGCCTCGACGCTGGCACTTGCCGCCGACCTGGCGCGGTTGATGGACGACATGGTCACCCGCGGCGTCGGATGGGACGCGCTGAACGGGCTGGTGCCGGATCAGCTCGACAAATATTGGCAGTATTCGCTTCAATTCCTGCAGATTGCGCGACAGGCATGGCCGGCTCACCTTCAGGAGATAAAGAAAATCGAGCCGGCGGCGCGGCGCGATCTGTTGATCGAGGCGGAAGGCAAACGCCTCGCCACCCATCACGCGGGCCCGGTGATCGCGGCAGGTTCGACCGGATCGATGCCGGCCACAGCAAAATTCCTGCATGTGATTGCGTCTCTGCCGCAAGGCGCGGTCGTGCTGCCGGGGCTCGATACCGATCTCGACGACGAGGCCTGGCAGATCATCGGCGGCATCCGGGACCCGCAGGGTAAATTCACGACGGCTCCCTCATCGAACCATCCGCAATACGCGATGCACGCACTGCTGCAACGCTTTGCGATCAAACGCGACGACGTCGAAATCCTGGCCAAACCCGCGCCGCGCGGCCGCGACGTTCTGGTTTCCGAAGCGATGCGGCCATCGAACGCAACCGCGCAATGGCAGCGGCGGCTCGCCGAGCCCGACGTCGCCGAAAAGATTACGCTCGGCATGATCAATCTGGCGGTGATAGAAGCGGATAATCCCGAGACCGAAGCGCTGGCGATTGCGGTCGCCCTGCGCGAGGCGCGACAGCTCAACAAGTCGGCGGCGCTGGTGACGCCGGATCGCGCGCTGGCGCGGCGCGTGATCGCTGCCCTTGGCCGCTGGAATCTGGCATATGACGATTCCGGCGGCGACGCGCTGATGGACACGCCGGCCGGAATCTTTGCGCGTCTTGCCGCCGAAGCCACCGCAAAGCAGCTCGAACCTCCGACGTTGCTGGCGCTGGTGAAGCACCCGCTGTGCCGGCTGGGCGCAGCCCAAGGCGCCTTCAAAAAGGCCGCGGAAGCGCTTGAACGGGCGCTGCTGCGCGGCACGCGGCCACAAGCCGGAAGTGGCGGGCTGGCGCAAGATCTTGCGCGCTTCCGCCTTGAACTTGCAAAGCTGCGCGCAGGCGAAACGTCCTCGCTCCATAGCGCCGAGCCGCGAACCAGGCTGACAGATGGAGAACTTGACGATGCAAATCGGCTGATCATCCTTTTGCAAAAGGCGCTCGCGCCGCTCGAAGGTCTCGATCCCACAAAGCCGAGCGATTTCGCCGAACTCGCGGAACGCCATCGCAACGTCCTGATCGAACTGTCGCGCGACGAGCACGGCGTGGCGCTGGTCTTCGAAGGTCCGCAAGGCACGGCGTTGGCCATGGCGTTCGATGAGCTGCTCGGCGGCGGATCGCAAAGCGGATTGCCGGTGCAGCTTTCGGACTATCCGGAAGTTTTCCAGACCGCGTTTGCCGACCGCATGGTGCGCCGACCCGAAGGGGTGAACGTTCATCTCAAAATATACGGCCCGCTGGAAGCGCGGCTGACGCAATCCGACCGCGTCATTATTGGCGGCCTGGTCGAAGGCGTCTGGCCACCCGCGCCGCGGATCGACCCATGGCTGAGCCGTTCGATGCGCCACGAGCTCGGCCTCGATTTGCCGGAGCGACGCATCGGCCTCTCGGCGCACGACTTTGCCCAGTTGCTCGGCGCGGACGAAGTCATTCTCAGCCATGCCGCGAAGGTCGGCGGTGCGCCCGCGGTCGCCTCGCGCTTTCTGCATCGGCTGGAAGCGGTCGCCGGCGAAGTGCGGTGGAGCGCCGCGAAGTCGGCCGGCGCGCGGTATGTTCACTTTGCGGGTCATCTCGATACCCCCGACAAGGTCGAACCGATGGCACAGCCCGCGCCAAAGCCGCCGCGCGCGGTCCGGCCGTTGAGATTGTCGGTGACCGCAATCGAAGACTGGCTGCGCGATCCCTATACGATCTACGCCAAACATATCTTGCGGCTTGACCCGCTCGATCCCGTCGACATGCCGCTGTCGGCCGCCGACCGCGGCTCGGCCATCCACGATGCGATCGGCGAGTTTACCCAAACCTTCGCCACGACACTTCCCGACGATCCCGCGGACGCGTTGCGCAGCATCGGCAAGAAATATTTTGCGCCGTTGATGGAACGCCCGGAAGCGAGGGCGCTGTGGTGGCCGCGTTTCCTGCGTATCGCCGCCTGGTTCTCCAATTGGGAATCCGCGCGACGCGGAAATCTCGCCGCCATCTCGGCCGAAATCCGGGGCGAGATTCCAATTCCGCTCGACAATGAGCGCACCTTTGTCTTGTCGGCGCGCGCGGACCGGATCGAACGGCGCCGCGACGGCACGTTTGCCATCCTCGACTACAAGACCGGGCAGCCTCCGACCGGCAAACAGGTGCGGATGGGGCTCTCCCCGCAGCTCACCCTGGAGGCCGCAATCTTGCGGGAAGGCGGCTTTGCCAACATCCAAGCGGGCGCGTCGGTCAGCGCCCTCGTCTATGTCCGTCTCAGTGGCAACAATCCGCCGGGCGAGGAAAAGCCGCTGGAGCTGAAGATCAAGCCCAACGATACCCCGCAGCCGCCCGATGACGCCGCGCACTACGCACGCGCGCAACTCGAGGCGCTGATCCGAAAATTCGAAGATGAAAACGAGCCTTACACCTCGCTTAATCTGTCGATGTGGTCGAACCGATACGGCCGCTACGACGATCTCGCCCGTATCAAGGAATGGTCGGCGGCCGGCGGCCTGGGGATCGAGGAATGGTGAAGGCGCCGCGCCAGATACCCGAGGCCGTGCGTGCCACACAGGCGCGCGCTTCGGACCCTGCCTCTTCGGCCTTCGTCTCGGCCAATGCCGGCTCGGGCAAAACCCATGTCCTGGTGCAGCGGGTGATCCGGCTGCTGCTCGAGGGCGTGCCGCCGGAGAAAATCCCTTGCGTCACCTTCACCAAGGCGGCGGCGGCCAATATGGCGGAGCGGGTGTTTTCCACCCTCGGCCATTGGGTCACGCTCGATGACAACGCGCTCGATAACGCGATCATCGAGGCCGGAATAGCCCACCCGAGTCCAAAACTTCGAACGACCGCCCGCAAGCTCTTCGCCTGCGCGCTGGAGACGCCGGGCGGGTTGAAAGTGCAGACCATCCACGCGCTCTGCACCCGGCTGCTGCAACAATTCCCGTTCGAGGCCAATGTGCCGGCGCGCTTTGCCGTGCTCGACGAGCGCGACCAGAATGAAATGATGGAGCGCGCCAATCTCAAGGTGCTGCTCGACGCCTCCCGCGATCCCGACAGCGCCACAGGCCGGGCGCTGAATATCGCGATGGCGAGCGCCGCCGACGTTACCTTCAAGGAAGTCGTGCGCGAGGCATGCCTGAGCCGCGATCACTTCATGGCCTGGACCGATGCCGCGGGAAGCGTCGAGGCCGCCGCCGCGCAGATGTCCGCTGGGCTCGGCGTCGATCCCGGCGACCGTATCGAAGATGTCGAGCGCGAGATTGTCGATGGTCCCTATCTTCGGCGGTCGGGATGGGAAGATATCGCCGCCGCGCTCGACACCGGCAGCAAGTCTGATTCCGACCAGGCCATCAGACTGCGCGCGGCGCTTGCTTCCGCCGGCAGCACCCAAGTTGACGAATATCTCGACGTGTTCCTCACCGACGAGCGCACGCCACGCAAAACCGTGGTGACCAAGCGATTCTCCGATAATAACCCGGCGATCGGACGCTTGTTCGACGCCGAGGTTGTTCGCCTCGGCCCCCTGATCGAGCGGCGCCGCGCGGTGACAATCCGCGACCGCACCCAGGCGCTCCTGCACATCGCGACCGCAGCAGCCACGCATTACCGGCGCGAGAAGCAGGAGCGCGGCCTGCTCGACTACGACGATCTGATCGACAAGACGCTTTTGATGCTGAACCGCATCTCGTCCGGCTGGGTGCATTACAAGCTCGACCGCGGCGTCGATCACGTGCTGATCGATGAAGCCCAGGATACCAGCCCCCGGCAATGGGACATCATCGCTCACATTATTTCCGAATTCACCTCCGGCGAAGGCGCGCGCGACGGCGTCACCCGCACGATCTTCGCGGTCGGCGACGAGAAGCAGTCGATCTTTTCGTTCCAGGGCGCGGCCCCGCATGAATTCGATCTGCGCCGTCGGGAGCTGAAGACGAAATTCGAAGCGGCCGGGCTGAAATTCGACCCGGTGTCCTTTACCTATTCGTTTCGGTCGGGTGCGGCGATCCTGCAATCGGTCGACCATGTCTTTCGCGAGGAAATCATCTACGGCAGCATCCACGCCGAGAATACCTATCCGGTCCACAACTCCCTTGCCGATGCCGGGCCGAGCCTGATCGATTTCTGGGAATTGCAGCTTCCGGACGGAAAGCAGGACATCGAGGGTTGGCGCGCGCCGTTCGATGCCGTGTCGGTGACCTCTCCCGAAGTCCGGCTCGCCAGGCGCATCCAGGCCGAGATCAGGCGCCTGGTCGAGAGCGGCACCATGACCGGCAGGGCCGGCGATCGGCGCCCGCTTCGTTACGGCGACATGCTGGTGCTGGTGCGGCGGCGCGGCAACGCCTTTGACGCGGCCATCCAGGCGCTCAAGCATGCCAATATTCCCGTCGCCGGCGCCGACCGGCTGAAATTGACCGAGCACATCGCGATCATCGACCTGATGAATCTCGCCGACGCCTTGCTGTTGCCGCAGGACGATCTGGCGCTGGCGGTAGCGTTGAAGAGCCCGCTGTTCGGCCTCGACGATGACGACCTGTTCAAATTGGCGTGGCAGCGCCGGGGATCGCTGCGAGATGCCTTGCGCCAGCATGCGGCCAACGAGGAGGGATTCAGGGTTGCGCTCGAGCGTCTCGACGCCTGCGCGCAGCATGCGATCGCCGAAACGCCGTTTACCTTTTATGCGTGGCTGCTTGGCGGCGACGGCGGCAGGAAGCGCATCCTGCGGCGGCTCGGGCACGAAGCCAACGACGCGCTCGACGAATTCCTCGAACTCGCGCTCGGCTATGAGCGGAAAGCGCCCGCCTCGTTGCAGGGCTTCATGGCATGGCTGCGCACCGCCGACCTTGAGGTCAAGCGCGACATGGAGATTTCGCGCGATGAAGTCCGCGTGATGACGGTGCATGGCGCCAAGGGGCTGGAAGCGCCGGTGGTCTTTCTGGTCGATACCACCTCATCGCCGTCGGATACGCAGCGGCTGAGGCTGATCCAGCTGCCGCGCGATAGCGCAATGCCTCATATGCCCGGTGTCGTGGTCTGGGCCGGCAAGAAAGCCGACGATCCGGCCCCTGTCGCTGCGGCCCGAGCCGCGATGCTGGGCGAAATCGAGGACGAATACCGCCGCCTGCTATACGTGGCGATGACGCGCGCCGCCGACCGCCTGATCGTCGGCGGCTGCTTGCCCGGCAATATGAATTCGGTGCGCAAACTCTCCTGGTACGATCTGATCGGCAAAGGTCTCGAAAATTCCGGGCTGCATTTGCAGACGATCGAAACTTCGGACGGCGTGGTGAAGCGCTACACGCGGCCCGAGGATGGCGCGGTCGCCACCGGCGCCGCCGCGGTCGCGAAGGCCGCACCAGTCGAGCTGCCGTCGTGGCTGCATGTGCCGGCACCGTCGGAGACCGCCGCCGATGTGCTCCTGCGTCCCTCCGGGCCTGCCGAAGATGAAGGCCGCCAATTCCGAACCGGCGAGTCCGTTCAGACCCGCGCCAAGGCCTTGCGGCGCGGCACGCTGGTGCATCGGCTGCTGCAATCGCTGCCCGACGTCGCAACCGAGCGCCGCCGCGACGCGGCGCTGAACTACCTCGCCCGCAATGCGGCCGATTGGGGTGACCGCGAGCGCGATACGCTCACGGAGCAAGTGCTGGCCCTGATCGCGGATACGCGTTTCGCGCCGGTCTTCGCCACCGGCAGCCGCGCCGAGGTCTCGATCGTGGGCCGCCTGGAGCGGCCGGGGCGGCCATCTGCCCTGGTTTCCGGACAGATCGACCGGCTGGCAGTAACCCCTCACGAGGTTCTGATCGTGGATTTCAAGACCAACCAGGCCCCGCCGACCACGGCCGCCGAGGCGCCCTCGGCCTATATCCGCCAGCTTTCGCTCTACCGGGCGGTGCTGCAGAAGCTTTATCCCCAACGGCCCATCCGGGCAGCGTTACTTTGGACCGAAACCACTGAATTGATGGAGATTTCTGCTCCCGCGCTGGACGCCGAACTGGCATCCATCGTCCGCGGGAGCTCCGAGCTTGACCCGGCAGCGGCGCGTTCATAGTTTGGATTCATCATCCAGGCGGCGATTCTTGAAAGCCGCACCCTTCCAAACTAACGAGGTATCCTGATGGCCGTTGGCAAGGTTTCTGACGCCGATTTCGAAGCCGAAGTGCTTAAAGCGCAAGGCCCGGTCGTGGTCGACTTCTGGGCTGAATGGTGCGGCCCCTGCCGCATGATAGCGCCCGCGCTCGACGAGATTGCAGGCACGATGGGCGACAAGGTCAAGATCGTGAAGCTCAACGTCGACGAGAGCCCGAAGACGGCCTCGAAATACGGCGTGATGTCGATCCCGACCCTGATGATCTTCAAGGGCGGCGAGATGGCCTCGCGCCAGGTCGGCGCCGCGCCGAAGGCGAAGCTGCAGCAGTGGATCACGGCTGCGGTCTGATCGCTTCACGCGAATAAATTCGATGACGGCCGGCGAAAGCCGGCCGTTTTTATTTTGACCTTCTATCCCGATGGCGTGCCGTTGGCCGACAACACATGGCCGGCAAGGTACAGCGAACCGGTGATGAGGATACGCGGCGGCACTTCGTTGGCGAGCCGCGCGAGCGAGCGCAGGGCCGCTTCCACACTCGCCGAACTCTCCACGCGCATGCCGAGCGCGCGTGCGGCGTCCGCGAGCCGGTCCGGCGGCATGGCGTTGTCGCGATTCGGAATCTTCACCGTGATGATATGGCGGGTAAGGCCGGCGAAATTGGCGAGAAACGCGCTTGCGTCTTTGTTCGCCATCATGCCGACGATGACCACGAGCGGACGCGACACCCGCTCCTCGAGGTCACCCAAGGCCGCCGCGGCGACCCGTCCGCCTTCGGCATTGTGGCCGCCATCAAGCCAGATCTCGCCGCCCGGCGGTCCCTGATCAACCAGCGGCCCCGAAGACAAGCGCTGCATCCGCGCCGGCCATTCCGCGTTGACGACGCCGGCCTCGAACGCGGACGGCTCGATCCTGAAGGCGTCGAGCGCGCGCAGCGTGGCAATCGCAAGGCCGGCATTGTCAAACTGATGTCGGCCGAACAGCTTTGGCGCCGCCAGATCCATCAGGCCGCGGTCGTCCTGATAGACCAGGCGTCCGCGCTCGACATTGACGTGCCACTCCTGCCCCGCCAGATGCAGCGGCGCGTGCAGGCGTCTGGCGCACTGCTCGATCACACCGATCGCCTCGCTCGCCTGCTCGGCGCAAATCACCGGCACGCCGCGCTTGATGATGCCGGCCTTTTCGCCGGCGATCTTCATCAGCGAGTCCCCGAGAAATTCGGTGTGATCCATGCTGATCGGCGAGATCACGCTCGCCAACGGCTTATCGATCACATTGGTCGCATCGAGGCGGCCACCGAGACCGACTTCGAGAAGCACCACGTCCGCCGAATGGCGCGCGAACAGCTCAAATGCCGCCGCGGTTTCGATTTCGAAAAGGGTGATCGGCGCTCCCGCATTGGCGCGCTCGCAATGTTCGAAGATGCCGCGCAATTCGTCATCGCCGACCAGAACTCCGCCGCCATGACGGCCGAGCCGATAGCATTCGTTGATCCTCACCAGATACGGCGAGGTAAAGACGTGCACGCGAAAGGACGCGGCCTCCAGAATCGCGCGCAGATAGGCAATCGTAGAACCTTTGCCGTTGGTGCCGGCGACGTGAATCACCGGCGGCAGCTTGCGTTCGGGATGATCAAGCCGTTCCAGCAGCCGCTGCATTCGCGCCAGGTCGAGATCGATCCGCAGGGGATGCAGGACGGAGAGCCGCGCGATCAACTCGCCGAGCGGCAGTGGCTTGGCCGCAGACGCGTTCACGCGTGGGGCGCTGCCGGCGCCATGCCCGCGCCTGATGCGATCGGCGCCGGAATGGCGGCCTGCGGCGCCGGCTTTGCGATTTCCAGTGCGGGCGATTTGGTCAGCAGGCGGCAGAGCCGCGCCAGCGTCGGCCGAAGATCGTGGCGGTGCACGACCATGTCGACCATGCCATGGTCTTTCAGATATTCGGCGCGCTGAAATCCGTCCGGCAATTTCTCGCGGATGGTCTGTTCAATGACGCGTGCGCCGGCAAAGCCGATCAGCGCGCCGGGCTCGGCGATTTGCACGTCGCCGAGCATGGCATAGGAGGCGGTGACGCCGCCGGTGGTCGGGTTGGTCAGCACGACGATATAGGGCAGTTTCGCCTCACGCAGCATCTGCACGGCCACCGTGGTACGCGGCATCTGCATCAGCGACAAAATACCTTCCTGCATGCGCGCGCCGCCGGAAGCGGCGAAGACGATGAAAGGCGATTTCTTTTCCAGCGCGAGTTCAAGCCCGCGGACGATGGCCTCGCCGGCCGCCATGCCGAGCGAGCCGCCCATGAAATCGAAATCCTGCACCGCCACCACAACGGCCGCGCCCTCAAGCTTGCCGTAGCCGACCTTGACGGCGTCATTCAGCCCGGTGCGGGCGCGCGCGTCCTTGACGCGATCGGCATATCTTCGTTCATCGCGGAATTTCAGCGGGTCGGCGGAAACCTCGGGCAGCGCCACGTCGAACCAGGTCTCGTTGTCGAAGATCGATTTGAGCCGCGCCACCGCGCCCATGCGCATGTGATAGTTCGAGCCGGGAATGACGAATTGATTGGCCTCGACGTCCTTGTAGAACACGAGTTGCCCCGAATCGGGGCATTTGATCCACAGATTCTCCGGCGTCTCGCGGCGCAGGATGTTGCGGATTTTCGGCCGGACGACGTTGGTGAGCCAATTCATTGTTCGCTCCGAATTGGAATCACGATAAACCGGATCGTGATCTCATCTCTTTGTTCGAGCATGATCTTTTCGGAAAACCGGTTCCCACTTTTCCGGATCATGCTGCCGCGGCATTTCCTTTGGATATATGGCGCCTCGAAGGGTGCCCGGCAAGCCGCCGTCTTAAGCGTCTCTCTCGCCTGCAATTATGGCTTATTCCGCCGCCTGCCCGGCTCCCCGGACGCCCTGCGCCAGCGAGACCGCAAGGCCAGCCACCGCATCGACGGTCTTGGCGGTCGCCCGGCCGTCGGAATCAAGACTGGCCCGCAAGGCATCGACCAGCGCGGTGCCTACCACCGCACCGTCCGCACTCGAAGCAATCCTGCGCGCGGCCTCGGGCGTGCGGATGCCGAAGCCGACACAGACAGGCAGTTTGGTGTGCCGCTTGATGCGGGCGACGGCCTCGCCGACGGCGGCCGAATCGGCGCTCGCGCTGCCGGTGATGCCGGTAATCGAGACGTAATAGACAAAGCCGGAGGTGTTGTTGAGCACTGCGGGCAGGCGCTTGTCGTCGGTGGTCGGCGTCGCCAGCCGGATGAAATTCAGCCCGGCCTTCAGCGCCGGCAGACATAATTCGGAATCTTCCTCCGGCGGCAGGTCGACGACGATCAGGCCGTCAACGCCGGCGGATTTTGCGTCGACGAGGAATTTATCGACGCCGTAAATATAGATCGGATTGTAGTAACCCATCAGCACCAGCGGCGTAGCGCCATCCGCCTGACGAAACTCGCGCACCATCGCGAGTGTTTTCTTCAACGTCATGCCGGCCTTCAGCGCGCGCAGACCCGCCGCCTGTATTGCCGGACCATCCGCCATCGGATCGGTGAAGGGCATGCCGATCTCGATGATGTCGCTGCCGGCCTTGGGCAGCGCCTTGATGATCTGAAGTGAGGTCGCAGGATCGGGATCGCCCGCCATCACGAAGGTGATGAAGGCGGAGCGGCCCTCTTGTTTCAGCGCGGCGAAGCGCGTGTCGATACGGGTGGTCATGGTGCGGTTCCTGCAGCGCGGCGCCGCTTTCCGGGAGCTGTGTCCGCTGCGGCACCCCCACCCCTACCCTCCCCCGCAAGCGGGAGAGGGAGT
>Ga0209517_10008275_pt1 | contig 12225 bp, 14 predicted proteins | sample PeaSoiMetSII2010_FD_187695 | JGI IMG/M metagenome (GOLD analysis project Ga0209517, IMG submission 187695) | Peat soil microbial communities from Weissenstadt, Germany - SII-2010 (SPAdes) (version 2) | ecosystem: Environmental > Terrestrial > Soil > Wetlands > Peat | place: Germany...
GCCCACATGCCCACAGCCGCAACAACAGCAGCAGGCTTTAATCGCGTAACGGATTCAGGAAAACGGAACGGCGGAACTTCCAACTAAGAAACCGCGCAAAATGGTCCCACCGATGGGGTCCACTTCAGTGGACGTCTGAAAGGGTGAGAGCACATTCGGGAACCGTCAATCTTACGAAGTGGACCGCCGGGGTGGTTCAACCACGGCTGAGAACCATTAAAGGCACGCCCTTTAATTCAGTGTGTCATCGGGGATTAGACGGTCTCGCAATCCACGTGCATATGTTCTAGCAAGGGATAATTGCGGCAAGCATGGGAGGGAGCGCAAGGGGGATTTCCAATGCCGATATTGGACACAATTGCCGTTCGCCAAGCCACTTGGTCAGTCACCGCGAACAAGCTCAAGGCGCGAATCGATCGGGCGCGATCGGCGGTCTTTATCTTCTCGCTGCTGGGTGCGCTTCTGGCGACGTTGGCTAGCCAGCTCACACTGCCCGCTGACGTAGGCACCTCTGTCGATCCTCGCACTTGGCTCGCGATCGCGGGAGCGCTGAGCCTCGCTACTGCGACGTTCTTCACCCAACGTTTGCTTGGTCAGGAGCATAGTTCGGGCTGGATACGCGCACGAGCGATTTCGGAAGCCCTCAAACGAGAAGCATACAAATTCGCCACCGGAGCCGCACCGTACGATCAGGCGAGTGCGGAGGACCTGCTCAATACCGAGCGCCAAAAGATCGAGAGCGACGGCGACGATCTGATCGCAATGCTGGTGACCAATGCCGGAGTGGGCTCGATGCCGCGTGCCATGCTGACTCCACAAAAGTACGTCGAGCAGCGGGTCGATGGACAGATAGAATTCTATAGGAAGCGCGCCGGCAGGTACCGAATCACGGCGACTTGGTTGCGGCGCACTGAATTTAGCCTGGCCCTCGCAGCCACGCTGATCACTACCATCGCCAGCGTGACGGGCAAGTCGACCCACTTCTTTGGCATCCAGTTTGATATCGCGGCGCTAACGGCTGTGCTAACCACGGTTGCTGGCGCGGTGCTCGCCCACGTCGAAGCCTCGCGTTTCGACTTCTTAGTGATGACCTATCTTTCCACGGCGCGGCGGCTCGAGGATCGAAAGGGCGGCTCGCGCGAGCCAGCCTCCGCGCTCGTCAGCGACTGCGAAAGTATCATCGCGACCGAGAATCTGTCCTGGATCGCCAAATGGACCAAGCCGAGCGGTGCCGCTGAAGGGACTTGAACCCCCACTCCGTTACCGGAAGCTTTTTGAGCCTGCGAAATGGGGTCGCCGCGGACGCGTTTGCCGCAGACGGCCCATTGATGCAGCCGAAGCAACCGCCGCTGAAGTGCCTACATAATGTCTACATGGAAGAGCCATATCCGTGCTCATGCCAACATTTTTTTGCTAAGTAATTGAAGTATGGTGCCCGCTGCCGGAGTCGAACCGGCACCTCCCTTTCGGGAGTTCGGATTTTAAGTCCGATGCGTCTACCAATTCCGCCAAGCGGGCAGGCGCGGCCAAGCTAACCTGCGGGCTGCAAGCCGGCCAGCGGAAGTCGCGACACTCGCCCCGGTCTCGAGGCAGATCGGATTTCTAAAGAAATACGATGCACGAAGCCAGAATATCTCTCAAATTCGTCAAGACTCTCGTGAGAGATCGTCTGAAAGACTTTTCATCAATGCTTAATGAAATCTATTCGGTGTGCTACGTTTCGTAACAAGCTCTTTGCTTGACAGGAGATCGCAGCAATGTGCTCGACCCTCGATCGCCTCCTCGGCTATTGCGGCTACATGGCACCCAGCACGAAGCTGGAGGTGCTCTCGGTGGTCGTCGCGGCGTTCTTGGCGATGACGCTGGCGGCGCGCAGCTGAAAAGGACGGCTCGTCGCCGCTCGCCTCATTCGTCGCTGGGCGTGCCGCCGAGGCCTCGGACCAGGCCGGCCACTTCCCCGCTCGCAAGCCCGAGCCGCCGTTCGTCGGGGCTGCGCAGCACCAGGCTAACCCCATAGGAGCCGCGGCGATACCAGGGGTAAGAGCCGATATCGATGTCGGGGTAGCGCCCTTGGATCTCGCCGAGGCCCTTTGCGAGCTGGCCCTCGGCGAGGCCGCAGGAAATCGCGCGTGAGAGGACCGGCCGGCCGCCTCCGAGGCTCGATTTCACGCCCTCGAACATCGCCTGCATGATCTGCGGTACGCCCGCGAGTACGAAGACATTCCCCATGCGGAATCCCGGCGCGCCCGAGACCGGATTCAAGACGAGGGTGGCGCCTTGCGGCACATGCGCCATCCGGAGCCGCGCCTCGTTGAGCTCGACGCCGCGCTCGCGGTAGCGCTGCTCGAGGATGCGCTTCGCCTCCTCGTGCAGGATCAGCGGCACGCCGAAGGCGCGCGCCACGCACTCGTTGGTGATGTCGTCGTGGGTCGGGCCGATGCCGCCGGTGGTGAAGACATGGTCGTACTTTGCGCGCACCTCGTTCACGGTCGCGATGATGGTGTCGGCGACGTCGGGAATGACCCGCGCCTCGCGGAGCCGCACGCCGGCGTCGTTGAGGCCCTTGGCGAGATAGTTGAGGTTCACGTCCTGCGTGCGTCCCGACAGGATCTCGTTCCCGATGATCAGGACGCAGGCGGTGACGGTCTTCTCGGCCTCCATGAGGGCTCCCTTCGCTCGACGGCAATAGTTAGGCCCATCGCGAGGCCGCGCACAACCCACGTTGCGCGCTTGCCGAGAGCGAGCACGCGCGCATAGGGTCGTCGCCCATGCGGTTCCCCCGGCCGCTCGTGCGCGGCACGTTGATCCGGCGCTATAAGCGCTTTCTCGCGGACGTCCGGCTCGAGGACGGGCGCGAGGTCGTCGCGCATTGCGCCAATCCCGGGGCCATGCTCGGTGTCGCCGATCCGGGGTTGCCGGTGTGGCTCCTGGAGAGCGTCGATCCCAAGCGCAAGCTCGGCTGGTCCTGGGAGCTGGTGCGGACGGAGGGAACGCTGCTCGGGGTCAACACCGGGGCCCCCAACAGGCTCGTCCCCGAGGGGCTCGCCCGCGGCGCGATCCCCGAGCTCCGGGGCTACGACACAGTCCGGCGCGAGGTTGCCTACGGGGAGGCGAGCCGCGTCGACCTGTTGCTTTCGGCACCGGGGCGCCCCATTTGCTACGTCGAGATCAAGAACGTGCACCTGAGGCGCGGTGGCTGGGCCGAGTTTCCGGATTGCGTCACGGCCCGGGGCGCCCGACACATGGCCGAGCTCGCCGCGATGGCGCGGGTGGGGCACCGGGCGGTGGTGCTCTACGTGGTCCAACGTGGAGATTGCCGGGCATTTCGGGTGGCGGGCGATCTCGACCCCGCCTATAACCGGGCCTTCGAGGCGGCCCGAGAGGCCGGCGTCGAGGCCTTGTGCTATGCTTGCGACGTGAGCGAGGCCGGGATCGATATCGCGGGGTCTTTACCCCTTGAGCGCTGGACGGATGGCGGAAGCTGAGTCATGAAAGAATCGATGAACCTCTCGATCACAGCCGAGCAGCCGCGCGTGGTGACGCGCGAGCCCAGCGAACGCGGCATCAAGATCCACGGGGCCGAAGGCTTCGAGGGCATGCGCAAGGCCGGCCGGCTCGCCGCCGAGGTGCTCGACTTCATCACGCCCCATGTCGAGCCCGGCGTCACCACCGATGCGCTCGACCGGCTGTGCCACGACTTCATCGTGTCGCACGGCGCGATTCCGGCGCCGCTCAATTACCGCGGCTTCCCGCGCTCGATCTGCACCTCGATCAATCACGTGGTCTGCCACGGCATCCCCGGCGACCGGCGCCTCGTGGAAGGCGACATCATCAACCTCGACATCACCGTGATCCTCGAGGGCTGGCACGGCGACACCAGCCGGATGTTCGTGCTTGGAGACAAGGTCCCGTTGAAGGCGCGCCGTCTGGTCGACATCACGTACGAGGCCATGATGCGGGGCATCGACGTGGTAAGGCCCGGTATCCGAACCGGCGCCATCGGCCACGCGATTCAGAGCTTCGTCGAGAGCCAGCGGTTCTCGGTGGTGCGCGATTTCTGCGGCCACGGCATCGGCCGCATCTTCCACGACGCGCCCTCGATCCTGCATTTCGGAACGCCAGAGGAGGGCGCGGTGCTGCGCCCCGGCATGTTCTTCACCGTGGAGCCCATGGTGAACGCCGGGCGCTGGGAAGTGAAAATCCTCTCCGACGGCTGGACCGCGGTCACCAAGGACCGCTCGCTCTCTGCCCAGTTCGAGCACACCGTGGCCGTGACCGAGACCGGCTACGAGATCTTCACGCTCTCGCCGGCCGGCTGGACCCGCCCGCCTTACGCCCGATAACGAAAGAGGCCGCCGCCCCTCTCGGGACGGCGGCCTCGAGCCTCAGGCTCCGCGGATCAGTGGATCCGGAAAGAGAGCCCAACCGACGGGCCGTAGTAGTAGGGCGGCGGATAGTAGTAAGCCGGCGCCGGCGGGTAGTAGTAGGGCGCGGGCGGATAGTAGTAGCCCGGCCCGTAGCCGTAATAGGGGCCGCCGCCAATCCACACATAACTGGCGCCGTTCCAATGCCAGTAGCCACGCGCCTCGGCAGGCTGCGCCGCCACGGCAATCACAATGGCGACCGCCAGCCCCAGTGCGCCCACGCGCGCCACGCGCCAAAAGGCTTTGAGCTTGGTCATGGTCACTCCTCTCGTTGCTGTCGCGAATTCGATGGTCCCACGCGATAACGGCGAAAGTGGGCCTTCTCCTCCCCATACGCTGTGACAAAGGTTGCCATCCCCGGGCCCTATTTAGGGTTGTGACCGCGGACACATTGCCTGACCGAGGGCTTGGCGCGCCCCTGGCCGCGCTCCCGCGGGGCTTTTCTTGATGGCTGGTGCGCAAGCCGTACCGTCGCGATAGGCTTGAGTCGGGAGGCGGCCGGGCAACCAATGGGCGAGCGGAAGGACGCGAAGGCCGGCAGCGGAGCCGCCGGCGGGGGCGCCGAGAAGCCGCACTATCTCGGCCATCGCGAGCGCTTGCGCCGGCGCCTGCTCGACGGCGGCACCGAGGGCTTGCCTGATTACGAGCTGCTGGAGTTCCTGCTGTTCGCGGCGCAGCCGCGCGGCGACATGAAGCCGCTGGCGAAAGCGCTGATCGAGCGGTTCGGCAGCCTCGCCGCCGTGCTGAGCGCGCGGCCGGACTCGCTGCAGGCGGTGCGCGGCATGGGCGAGGCCTCGATCGCCGCGTTGAAGGCGGTGCGCGAGGCGGGCTTGCGCCTCGTGCGCGCGGAGATCACGAACCGGCCAGTGCTCTCATCCTGGAAGCAGCTCCTCGACTACTGCACGGCGACGGCGGGCTTCGCCGAGATCGAGGAGTTTCACCTGCTGTTCCTCGACCGCAAGAACGCGCTGATCGCCGATGAGCGCCAGCAGCAGGGCACCATCGACCACACGCCGGTTTATCCGCGCGAGGTCGTGAAGCGCGCGCTCGAGCTCGGGGCTTCCGCGCTCATCATGGTGCACAACCACCCCTCCGGAGACCCCACGCCCTCAAAGGCGGACATCGAGATGACGCGCGAGGTGCAGAAGGCGGCGGCCGTGCTTGGCGTCACGTTGCACGACCACGTCATCCTCGGCCGAGGGCGGCACACGAGCCTGAAATCCCTGGGCTTGATCTAGCCGCGGCATTTGCGAGCGGGGCTATCGGGTTCCCTTCGAGAGCCCGATAGCCGGCCGGCGCGCCTAAGAAACGCCATAGTGTCCTGGCCAATTCACGCGAGACCCACGCGAGGGATCAGCCGTCATGAGCATCCGCAACGCCGCCGCGACCGTCGCCCTGATCGCGCTGCTCGCACCCATGGGGATCGCCGGGTCGACCAGCGAACGGGCGCAATCCTCCGATCCCGACCAAGCCTTACGAGATCTCCGCCAATTGATTGCGCCCTCTCCCGAGGCGGAGCGGGACTACGCCGTCGCACTCGAGATCTGGAAACGCATGAACGTTCCGAACACCGCGCCCGCGGATCCGCGGCCGGGGCTGCCTAGGGCTGAGCGAGACTGAGGAGATCCGGACGATCAGGAGCGAAACTCAACGCTGGCCAGCCGCATCGGCAAGACAACTGGCCGTGGCCTCGAGCCCTCGCTCCCCAAGTAGTGCAGCCAGCGCACGTGCCGGCCGTTCCGCGCATCGCGCAGCTCGAACTGTTGGTTCTTCGCTCCGCCGGTCAGGTGCACGATTCCGAGCTTACGATAGGGTGGATTCGGTTCGAAAAGGATCGATCCGTCTTCCGAGCAGCGCGGCAATGCGCGATGGCAGAGCCAGTTGCACCATGCCGGCAAAAACGCCGGGGGCTCGGGCATGTGCCACAATGCACCATTGAGGCAAGCTTGCTCCGCATAAAAGAGTGTTTGGGGATCGAGAGCTGGATTTTGGGCGAGCGACGCGTAGACGCGAACCATAAGATCATGCCACGTCTTCCAGTGGGGCGCCGACACCCTGCCCGCGAAGACGCCGCCGTTCAGCTGGGGTAGTACGGTGAGGCGGCGCGCCGTCTCCTCGACGAAATATTGCCTGTACGTGAGGTATTTGACCTCGTTGTCGGACGTATTGCCGTGGATCATGCTGTAGCTGCGGTCGACTTCGGGCGCGATGGAGAAGCCGCGCTCCTCAGCCGCCGACACATAGAGCTCGATCGCCGTCCAATCCTGTAGCCACGCATCCGCGTCGATGTGCAGATAGACATCGTAGCCGGGGAAATAGCGCGGCAAGTGCGGACGCGTTGTTAGCGCGAGCAAATAGCGTTTGGGCGGAACGGCGTGGCCGCTGAAATCATAGTCCCAACCAGCTTCAATCACGTCGACACCAACCTCGCGAAACCGGTCCCGCTGCTGCGCGTCGAGACCTGCGTCGATGAGACCGATCGCAACATCCTTCCCTTCTGGCATTGCGCGGATCGAGGCGATGAGTTGCGCGGCAAGCTCGCCGTAGTTCGCGTCCGCCGCCGTGACGATGATGAATCGTGCCATGTCCTGCTGCTCTATGCGGCCAATGCCAGGGCTAGCGCAACGGGCGTAGTCGAGTGATGCACTCGTCGGCGCACTATAGAGCCCGGCCGGCGCAGCAGCCACGATGGCCGGCGCCGTCTCTCAGATGGGCCGCCCGGAATTAGAATATGACTTCGTTTTCACACTAGACCCCGTTGCAGTCTCGGCGCCGGTCGGGGCAAGCTCGGGCGATGGCAATTCCAGTCAGCCACCACCGGCCGGTCGACCGCCCGACCGAGTACACGCTGAACGATTATCCGGTTCTGAGCCTCGGTCGCTTTTCCTATATCGACGGCCAAGCGTGGCTGCATTTTTACGCCGAGCTGTCGTCGATCCGCATCGGCAGCTTCTGCTCGGTCGCGACGAACACCGGATTCTTCCTGCGCGCCAATCATCATCCGGAATGGCTCACCACCTATGCCATGGAGCTGATCCCCTGGCCCGAGGAGACGCCGAAGCCCGCGGCGGTCCATGCGCGGCTCAAAGGCGATATCGAGATTGGCAGCGATGTCTGGGTGGGCGAGGGCGCGCGCTTCATGCCGGGCGCGACCGTGGGCCATGGCGCCGTCATCGGCGCCGGCACCGTGGTAACCAAGACCGTGCCGCCCTACGCGCTCTTCGCGGGCAATCCCGGGCGGGTGCGGAAGCTGCGGTTCGACGAGGCGGATATCGAGTTCCTGCTACAGCTAAATTGGTGGGATTGGCCCACCGAGAAGATCCGCGGCCTCGCGCCGCTCCTCTGCTCGCCCGATCTCGACCAGCTGCGCAGAGCGGTCGACGGCTGAGCCTCGCCCCCCTACTCCGCCCGCAGGACAAACAGCTTGTCGGCGCCGGATTCGGCCCCCCACACCTCGCCCTTGCGACCCGCGAGCTGGCGCACGCTGGCGTGGCGGTCCGGGAGCGGATAGGCCTCGAATTCTTCCGTGTTGGGATCGAAGCGCAGGATCGCGTTCGCGCCCCAGTCGCTGAGCCACACCGCATCGGTCTCGTCGACATAGACGGCATAGGGCTGCGGTCCGTCGCCCGGCAGGTGCCAGCGCGCCCAGCTCTTGGCCTTGGTGTCGTAGCGGAAGAGGTCTCCGCTGTCCCAGCCGGTGATCCAGAGCGCGCCCTTGCTGTCGCTCCAGACGCGCCGCGCGCCCTGCGTCGGCACCGGCGGCTCCAGCACCTCGGCGGAGCCGGTCTCGAGATCGATCCGGCCCAGATAATTTCCGGCGAGCGAGGCGAAGAACACCTGGCCGTCGGGTGTCGTCGCGATGCCGTAGGGACCGACGCCGCGCGGCGCGTCGAAGACCGCGATCGCGCCCGATTTCGGATCGAGCCGACCATAGACGCCGTTCTGTCCGGTGAACCAGAGCACGCCCTGGCGATCGAACGTCGCGGTGTTGAGGTTGGCGTTGGCGCGCTCCTTCGGCAGCGGGAAGAGCTTCACCGCGCGTGTCAGCGGATCGACCCGCGCGATCGCGTTCTGCCCGCCCTCGGTCACCCAGGGCGCGCCATCAGGCCCGACGATCACCCCATGCGGCGCCGCGCCTCGGCCCAGCGCGATCAGGTCGGACTTGCCCGTCTTGGGATCGAGGTGCCCGAGCTTCCCTGCCGCCTGCGCGGTGAACCACACCGTGCCATCGGGTGCGGGATAGACGTCGTGCGGCCCGGCGCCTTCCAGCACCGGAAATGTGTGGAACGCCATCTTGGCGTGGGCGGGGCTTGTGATCGCGATCATCGCCGCCGCCAGCATCATGCCGAGTCGCGTCATCGCAAGCCTCCTTGCCGCCATTTCAGTGAATAATCTAGCGAGACAGCCCTCACCCTCCCAGCGCTCCGCGCTGGGCCCCTCCCTCTCCCGTTCATCACGGGAGAGGGGCTATTCATACTGAGCGCTTACTTGCCCCTCGCCCGCGTCAGTGGGAGAGGGAGGGACCCGTTGCGAAGCAGCGGGAGAGTGAGGGTCCGCGAGCAACAGTCGGCACCAGCGCTTGTCCCGCACCACGCGCTGGGCTAAGCAAGCGCATGATCCCGCGCTACAGCCGCCCCGAGATGAGCGCCATCTGGGAACCGCAGAACCGGTTCCGCATCTGGTTCGAGATCGAGGCGCATGCCTGCGACGCGCTCGCCGCCAAGGGCGTGATCCCTAAGGAGGCCGCCAAGGCGGTCTGGGAGAAGGGCGGGTTCGACGTCGCGCGCATCGACGAGGTCGAGCGCGAGGTGAAGCACGACGTGATCGCGTTCCTGACGAGCCTCGCCGAGCACGTCGGCCCCGAGGCGCGCTTCGTCCACCAGGGCATGACCTCGAGCGACGTGCTCGACACCTGCCTCGCCGTGCAGCTGAAGCAGGCCTCGGATATCCTGCTGAAAGATCTCGACGCGCTGATAGCGGCGCTCAAGCGCCGCGCGCTCGAGCACAAGACGAGCCTCACCATCGGCCGAAGCCACGGCATCCACGCGGAGCCCACGACGCTCGGCCTCAAGCTCGCGGGCCACTACGCAGCCTTCACGCGCAACCGCGCACGGCTCGAGCGCGCGCGGACGGAGATCGCGACCTGCGCCATATCGGGCGCGGTCGGCACCTTCGCCAACATCGATCCCGATGTGGAGGCTTATGTCGCGGAGAAGCTCGGGCTCGCGGTCGAGCCCGTCTCCACCCAGATCATCCCGCGCGACCGCCACGCGCTCTTCTTCGCCACGCTCGCGGTGATCGCGAGCTCACTGGAGAACCTTGCGACCGAGCTTCGCCACCTCCAACGCACGGAGGTGCGCGAGGCCGAGGAGTTCTTCTCCGCGGGCCAGAAGGGCTCCTCGGCGATGCCGCACAAGCGCAACCCCGTGCTCTCCGAGAACATCACGGGCCTCGCGCGGCTTGTGCGGAGTGCTGTGGTGCCCGCGCTCGAGAACGTCACGACCTGGCACGAGCGCGACATCTCGCACTCCTCGGTCGAGCGCGTGATCGCGCCCGACGCCACCATCGCGCTCGACTTCGCCCTCGCCCGCGCCGCGGGCCTGGTCGACAAGCTCGTGATCTATCCGGACACCATGCGGGCGAACCTCGACCGCCTGGGCGGCTTGGTCCACTCGCAGCGCGTGCTCCTGGCCTTGACCCAAGCCGGCATGAGCCGCGAGGACGCTTACCGGGCCGTGCAGCGCAACGCCATGCCGGTGTGGGAAGGCAAGGCCAGATTCCTCGACCTGCTCAAATCCGATGCCGAGGTGACGCGCTACGTGAAGCCGACGGCGCTCGAAGCCCTCTTCGACGACGCCTATCACATCAAGCACGTCGACACGATCTTCAAGCGCGTGTTCGGCTGACCCTCACCCTCCCGTCGCCCTCGGCGACGGGTCCCTCCCTCTCCCACTTCGTGGGCGATGGGCAAGCGGGCCCTCGATGTGAATAGCCCCTCTCCCGTGAAACGGGAGAGGGAGGGACCTATCGCGATAGCGATGGGAGGGTGAGGGTCACGCCTCCGCCCGGTGCACCGCCACGCCCGCGATCACCAAGCCGACGCCGAGCATTTCGATCATTGACGGGATCTGACGCAGCACCAGGACGCCGACCACCGAGGCGGTCGCCGGCAGCAGTGCGAGCATCAGCGCGAAGGTGGCGCGCGGCAGGCGCGCCATCGCGAGCTGGTCGCAGACATAGGGAATGACCGAGGACGCGATGCCCACGCCGAAGCCGGCCAAGAGCAGCCACGGGTCGCGGAAGGCCGGCGTGGCGTCGGTGATCCCGATCGGCAGCGCCGCAATCATGGCCACGAGCATCGCCGCGCCGAGGCGGTCGATGCCCTGCTTGCCGCCGTCGGCCGCGAGGCGGTGGCCCAGCATGACGTAGCCCACGAAGAGCGCGCAGTTCGCGAAGGCGAGGACAAAGCCCCAGACCTCGCCGGCGATGCGCGCATCCGTCAGCACGTAGACGCCCACGGCCGCGAGCGCGAGCGCCGCGAAATTGCGCCGCGTGCGCAATCCCGCCGCCGCGAGCCCGATCGGACCCAGGAACTCGATCGCGCCCACCGTGCCCAGCGGCAGCCGGTCGATCGCGAGATAGAAGCAGGAGTTCATCGCCGCGAGCACCGCGCCCAGCATCAGCACCGTGCGCCGGTCCTTGGGCGCGAGCGTCCGGTAATAGCGCCACGGCCGCCGCCAGAGCGCGAACACCAGCGCCGCGCTCGCGATCCGGAGCCACGCGACGCCGAGCGGCGCCACCGCCGCGAACAAGAGCACCGCGCAGGCCGGCCCGAGATAATGGAAGACCGCGCTCACCACGAAGAAGAGCTGCGGCGGGACGCGCTGCGTGAGCGGCGCGGGATCGGAACGCGCGAGCGAGGTGGCTGTCATGGCGTGCCGAGGTTCGCATGCCGAATTGCTCCAGGACATGCTCGATCGAAGGTACTATGATGATTCTCCCTCTGATCCGAAGGCAAAGAGTGTCATGGCCCTTAAAGTGGGAAAACTGCTGTTCGACCCCCTCAATGTGAAGCTGCTGCGCTTGCTGAGGGACGATCCCCGGATCGCGGTCTCGGCGCTGGCGCGGCGCGTCGGCATGTCCGCACCCGCGGTGCGCGAGCGCGTGCAGCGCCTGGAGGAAGCCGGCGTCATCACGGGGTATCGGCTCGAGATCGATCCGCGCGCGCTGGGCTATCCGATCTCCGCCTTCGTGCGCGTCCGCCCCATGCCCGGCAAGCTCCCGAAGATCGCGGAGCTCGCGCAGAAGATGCCCGAGGTGGTGGAGTGCCACCGCATCACCGGCGAGGATTGTTTCATTCTGCGCGTCTACCTCGAGGAGCTCGACGCGCTCGACCGCGTCATCGACCGCTTCCTCGCCCACGGCCAGACCACGACCTCGCTGGTCCAGTCCTCGCCGGTGCCGCCGCGCGGGTTGCCGCTGCCAAGCTGACCCTCACCCTCCCACTGCTTCGCAGTGGTTCCCTCCCTCTCCCGTTTCACGGGCGAGGGGCAAGCAAGCGCTCCGCGTGAATAGCCCCTCGCCGCTGGGCGACGGGGGGTGAGGGTCGTGCGGGCTCTCAGTCCGGTATCCCCAGCTGCTTCTTCGCCTCGGCGGCGCAGCGGGTGAGCTCGGCGCGGACGCGGGCGGCGTCGAGGCTGATGCCCTTGGCGGTGGCATCGCGCACGATGTGGGCCACGAGATCGTCGTCGGTGTGGTGGCGCACCTCGCCCTCGACGATGTCGCGGGCGTATGTCTCGGC
>Ga0209517_10008279_pt1 | contig 12219 bp, 13 predicted proteins | sample PeaSoiMetSII2010_FD_187695 | JGI IMG/M metagenome (GOLD analysis project Ga0209517, IMG submission 187695) | Peat soil microbial communities from Weissenstadt, Germany - SII-2010 (SPAdes) (version 2) | ecosystem: Environmental > Terrestrial > Soil > Wetlands > Peat | place: Germany...
ATTCCGCGCGCACGTTGCGGATCGGCCATTGCTGCTTGTCGATGTCCGAGCAGAAGACGATCATCTTGACGATGTCCTTGAAGCTGCCGCCCGCGGCCTCCAGCGTGCGGCCGATGTTCTGGAAGGTGCGGCGGGTTTGCGCCTCGATGTCGCCGGCGCCGACGAGATTCAGATTGTCGTCGATCGCGCCCTGGCCGGCGATGAAGAGCAGCGCGCCCGGGCCGGTCACCTTGATCGCGTGGCTGTAGCCGCGCGGGATCGATTTGAGTGCGCCGGGGGGATTGATGAATTGCCGTTCCATGTGCCTCTCGCTCCCTGTCACTGCCACTTCATCGGCGTGAAGGTTTCGGTGACGCGCTGATGGCCGCCATTCGCATAAGGCTCCTCGCGCCACACCCGCAGACTGTCCATCACCGGCTTGTCGCTGAGGACGAAGAACACCGCATCCTGCGTTGCGGGATTGACGTGCTCGTGCCAGGCCCAGGGCGGAATCATGAAGAAGTCACCCGGCCCCCAATCGAAGCGTTTGCCGCCGATGATCGAATGGCCCGCGCCCTCGAGCACGTAGTGGATCGCGCTCGCGGTGTGGCGGTGCGCCTTGGTGTGCTCGCCCGGGCGCAAGAGCTGCGCATAGCAGCCGATCGTCGGCAGGACCGGCCCGCCGCCCTTCATCGGGTTGACGTATTCGAAGAGAATGCCGTCATAGGGGCTGCCCGCATCGCCGCGCAAGGCGGTCATGCCGGCCCAGACCTGCGACCACTTATAGGTCACGAGCGGAATGTCCTCGGGATAGGAGGCCCAGGCCGGGCGCGCATAGCCGATCCGATTGGCGGTGAAGCCGACCGGGCGGCTCCCGATCTCCGCCTGATTGCCGCCGGGCTCGAAGAAGCTGAGCTGCAGATGGTTCATCAGGGGATAGTCGAGGGCATCGACCCAGACGATCGGGTCCTTGGTCTCGTTGCCGTGCTCGTGCCACATCCAGCTCGGCGTCAGGATGAGGTCGCGCTCTTCCATGTAGAGGCGCTCGCCCTGCACCGCGGTGAACGAGCCCTTGCCCTTGACGATGAAGCGGATGGCGTTGGCGAGGTGGCGATGGGGCGGCGCGACCTCGCCGGGCTGGACGAGCTGCAACGCCGCGCCGATCGTGTGCGTGGTGCCGTGGATGTGCCGGAGATCGGGGTTGACCACCTCGAAGGAGCGCCGCTCGCCGCCGCGCGCGAGATCGACCAGCTCGCCGGCGCGTTTGATCACGCTCCCGAGCATGTCGGCCTTCCAGAGATAAGGGCCGTAGGCGACGTTGGGCTCCTTGCTCACCAAGGCGGCGTAATAGGCCCAGGTCGGCGTCAGATGGTGCTGCACCATCCAGTCGTTGAATTCGCTGAGCTCGCGCTCCCAATTGTCGCCTCGAGCGATTGCCACGGCGCGTCCTCCTTCGTTTGCCGATCCGCTACTCCGCGGCGGCGAGTTTGGGCCGCTTCGCCGCCTGCCGCGGCGCCTCGACGCCGAAGAAGCGCGCGGCGTTCTTCCAGGTGATCATCTCCAAGGTCTCCTTGGAGATCGTTGACAGCTCGTCGACATACTTCGCCACGTTCATATGCGCGTCGGGATGCGGGTAGTCGGTGCCGATCATGAATTTGTCGGCGCCGTAGCGCTCGACCACGAAATTCATCAGCGACTCGTCAAGCCCGATGACGTGGTGGAAGCGGTCGAAATACTCCTTCGGCGGCCGCTTGTTCGCAGGCCGGCCGCGGATCGCGAAATTGTCGTGCGCCAAGGGTGAGCGGAAGGTCTCGACCGTGTCCATGAGGCGATCCTCGAGGAAGGGCAGATAGCTCACCCCGCCCTCGGCAAAGAGAATCTTCAGCTTGGGAAAGCGGTCCAAAAGGCCGCTGTAGATCAGTGTCGTAATTGCCATCATGTAGTCGAAGGGAAAGCCCAGGCAGACATAGAGCCGCCAGCGCTCCATGCGCTGCCAGCCCAAGAGCTTCGAATCGGCATCGCCGTGGAAGCAGATCGCGACGCCCAGCCGCTCGGCCTCGGCATAGAAATCCCAGAGGCGAATGTCGTCGATGTTTCTGCCGTCGATGTTGGGGCTGATCACCACGGCGCGCATGCCGTGAACCTTGACGATGCGCTGCAACTCCGCCACCGCCTCGTCGGCGAACTGAAGCGGCATCATCGCGGTCGAAATCAGCCGCCCCTTCGACTTCTTTTCGACCTCGGCCATGCCGTCATTGTGATTCTGGCACAGCGCCGCCGCGGCCTTGGAATCCTCCACCTCATAATAGAGGCCGGAATGGCTCGGGAAGAGCAGCTGCCAATCGATGCCGAGCTTGTCGAGATCCTTCATGCGCCGGTCGAAGTGGCAGGTCTGCGCTTCCGGGAAGGAATGCGCCACGCGGGGGTGGAGGCGGCCGTTGAAATACATCGTCATTCCTACGCCGTCATGGATCTGGCGCGGCCGCAAATGCCGAAACTCGCCGGCCATGCGGTCATGGGCGAATTTCGGCGAAAAATGCGCATCGACATCGAAGATCATGACGCTCTCCCTGACTTTAACACGCCTGCACGCAGCGCGGCTCCCGCGCCCGGTCGCGCGGGCGGGCAAAATGCGCAGAGTTTCAATAGGCTCGGACCCTGGAAAACGCTATCATTGAGTCTGCGGCATTGTCAATGTGCAATCCCGCAGAAACAATCCTCTGTGATTGTAGATTGCCGCTTTTTCCGCTATTGACTGGTGCGACGGCGGCGATCGATCCGGAGCAACGATGCCGGCAGCGAAAGAGAAGACGCGACGCACCCAGGACGAGCGCAGCGCGGAGACGCAGCGCCGGCTCATCGAAGCAACGATCGCGATCATCTGCGAGCGCGGCTATGCGAATCTGACGACGCCGGAGATCGCGGCGCGGGCCGGCGTGTCGCGCGGCGCGCTGCAGCATCACTTCCGCACGCGCTACGATCTGCTCGTCGCCGTGAGCGACCGCCTAACCGGCACCATGCTGGCGCTCGGCGAGGACATCAAGGTGCGCGGCCTGTCCTTGAATGCGCGGGTCCGCGCGGTCGTGCGGCACTACTGGTCGGTCTATGCCAGCCCGACCTTTCTCGCCGTCCTCAACATCTATCTCGGCGTCCAGGACGACGCGCCGATGCGCCGGCGCATCCGGCGGCATTTCGCCAATGTCTACCGGGCGAGCGATAGGCCGTGGCTCGAGCTTTTCGCCGACACCGCGATGCCGCGGACCCGCCTCGTCGCGCTGCGCCGGCTCGCGCTCGCGACCTTGCGCGGGCTCGCCGTTGCCCGCCACCTCGGAATTCTACGGCACGCGCCCGAAGCCGAATTGGCGCTGCTCTGCGAATTGCTGGTTGATCAACTCCGCCGGACCAGGGAATCATAGATCGGCGGCTGAGAGGAGCGCGTCATGGAGGATGTGCAGCGGATTCATCCCAAGGGCATTGCGCGGCCGGCCGGAGTCTGGACGCCGGTCGTCACGGCAAGGCCCGGCCGTCTTGTCTTCCTGTCCGGCTTCACGGCGCGCGACGAGACGGGCGATGTCGTCGGAATCGGCGACATCCGCGCGCAGACCCGCCGCGTCTGCGAGCTCTTGCAGATCGCCGTCCGCGCCGCTGGCGGCGAGCTTTCCGACATCGTCCGCGTCGATGTCTATGTGCTGGACATCACGGAATTCAAGGCGATCCACGAGATCCGCCGCGAATTCTTTCCCAAGGATCCGCCGGCCTCGACGATGGTCGAAGTCAGGCGCCTTGTCGATGCGCGCTTGCTCATCGAGATGAACGCCATCGCTGTCATCCCATGAGCCGTCGCTTGACCACAACCGCCAGCGAAACCGGGAGGCCACCGATGTTGAAGCGCTCGCTTTATGCCGCATGTCTGATGATCGCGATGCTCTGTCCCGATGCGCAGGCGGCCGATCGCCTGAAGCTCGGCTTCATCGCGTCCTTGAGCGGGCCGCTCGCGACCACGGGCGAGGAGATGCAGCGCGGCCTCACCATCGCGCTCGCCGAGCTCGGCGATAAGGTCGGCGGCCTGCCGACAACCATCGACACTTTCGACGACAAGGCGGCACCGGCGAACGCCGTGCAAGGCGCGTCCAAACTTGTCGACGAGGACAAGATCGACATCGTCACGGGGGTGGGCGCATCGAATGTGTTCCTGGCGACGGTGCCGGTCTTCGTCAACAACAATGTTGTCGTCGTCGGGGCCTTGGCGGGTCCGGAGGAGTACGCGGGCAAGGACTGCAAACCCGATGTCTTCGTCAGCTCTTTCCAGAACGACGAGTGGGACGAGGCCTTGGGCGATTACCTGAACACGCATGGTTACAAGCGCGTCTATTTCATCGGCCTCGATTTCCAGGCCGGCTGGCAGCACATCGGCGGCGCGCGCCGGACCTACAAGGGCGCGGTCGCGGGGCAGGTCTTCACCCCCCTGACCCAACTCGACTTCGCCGCCGAGATCGCGCAGATCCGCGCGGCCAATCCCGATGCGATTTATACCTTCATCGTGGGCTCGCAGAGCATCTCCTTCGTCAAGCAATACGCCCAGGCCGGTCTGGAGCAGAAGGCGCCGATCTTCGGCATCGACTCGACCTCGACCGAAATACAATGGCCGGCGCAAGGCGACGCGGCGCTCGGCATCACCGTCTCGACGAGCTGGAGCGCCGAGCTCGACAATCCCGCCAACCAGAAATTCGTCGCGGCCTTTCGCAGCAAATTCGGGCGCCGGCCGACGATCTACGCCGCTTTGCAGTATGACGCCGTGAAGCTGATCGATGCCGCGATCCGCCAGATCGGTGGCAAGGTCGAGGACAAGGAGGCGCTGCGCCAGGCGCTGCGCAAGGCCGACTTCACCTCGATCCGCGGCCCGTTCCGCTTCAACAACAACCAATTCCCGATCGAGAATATCTACGTCGAGCGGGTCGAGAAGGATGCAAAGGGCGAAATGAAGCTCGCGCTCAAGGGACAGATCGCGTCGGAATATCAGGACACCTACCACGCGCAGTGCCCGGAGAAGTAGCGGCGCGTACGGACGCTTGTCGCGTTGCCGCCGGCGCGGCATCATCGCGGGCGACAAAGAATTGCGCGGGGGCGAGGCGATGACAGGGAAGATCGGCGATGCCGTGGTGACGCGCATCGAAGAGTCGATCGGTCCGATCTTCGATCCCGGCTTTTTCTTTCCGGACTGGCGCGAGGACGTGCTGCGCGAGCACGGCCATTGGCTCGTGCCGACGCATCTCGCGCCCGATTCGGGCAAACTCATCCTGAGCATCCACAGCTGGTTGATCCGCACGCGCCAGCACACCATTCTACTCGACACTTGCGCCGGCAATGACAAGCACCGCCCGGCGATCCCGCATTTCCATATGCAGACGACGCCTTATCTCGAACGGCTCGCGGCGGCGGGCGTCGCGCCGGAAAGGGTCGATTTCGTGCTCTGCACGCATCTCCACAGCGACCATGTCGGCTGGAACACGCGGCTCGTCGATGGCCGTTGGGTCCCGACCTTTCCCAACGCGAAATACGTCTTCTCCAAGACCGAGCGCGACTATTGGAATCCGACCCGCGGCTTGGCCGACGGCACGGGTGGGGCAGCCCATGCCAAATCGCGCTTCGCCGGCGTCTTCGAGGACAGCGTGCTTCCCGTCATTGCCGCGGGCCAGGAGATGATCGTCGAGGGCGAATATCGGCTCGGCGACGAGCTGTCGATCGAGCCCGCGCCGGGACACACGCCCGGCCATGTCGTCGTGACGCTGCGCTCGCGCGATGAAGAAGGCGTCTTCACCGGCGATGTCCTGCATCATCCAATTCAGATCCACCACCCGGAATGGAACAGCGTCGTCTGCGTCCTGCCGGAAGCGGCGCGGCGCACGCGGCGCCGAATCCTCGAGCATTGCGCCGAGGAAGCGAGCCTGATTCTGCCGGCGCATTTCGCAGCGCCGCATGCGGCGCGCATTCGCCGGCGGGGCAACCGTTTCGAGTTTACGTTGGAATAAAGCGGAGAGGAGGAGACATGCCCCTAAGACTGGAGGGCCGGGTCGCCATCGTCACCGGCGGCGGACACGGCATCGGCAAGGCCTATGCGCGGGGACTGGCCAATGAGGGAGCCAAGATCGTGATCGCCGAGATCGACGCGGCGGCGGCCAAGGCGGTGGCGGACGCGATGACCAAGGAGGGCTTCGCCGCGATCGCGGTCCCGACCAACGTCGCCGACGGCGCCAGCGTCGAGCAGATGGCGCGGCACGCGATCGAGGCTTTCGGCCGCATCGACATTCTCGTCAACAACGCCGCGATCTTCGCCACCGTGCCGATGTCGCGCGCGCCGTTCGATGAGATCGATCCCGAGGAATGGGACCGCATGATGGCGGTCAATCTCCGCGGCGCCTGGCTCGCCGTGCGCGCGGTGGTGCCGCAGATGCGCAAGCAGCGCTACGGCAAGATCATCAACATCAGCTCCGGCACGGCGCTCAAGGGCTCATCGAGCCGCATCCATTACGTGACCTCGAAGGCGGGCATTCTCGGCTTCACCCGGACCTTGGCGATGGAGGTCGGCAAGGACGGCATCCGCGTCAATTGCGTTGCCCCCGGCAGCACCCTGAGCGAGGAGAATCCCGACGAAGGGATCCTCAAATTCCGCAATGCCGCTGCCGGCGAGCGCGCGCTTCAGCGGGTCGAGACGCCCGAGGATCTGGTCGGCGCCATCCTGTTCTTCGCCTCGGCCGACAGCGATTTCGTCACCGGCCAGACCCTCGTCGTCGACGGCGGCTCCTGCCTGCACTAAGCGGCCGCAGGCTGCGCTCCGCGCCGCCACCGTCACTTCGCCGGGGGCAGTTCGTGCCAGGGGTCCTTCTCGGCTTTGTAAGTGACGAACGCCTTGTTGATGAGCTTGCCATCCACCCGTTCGACGCGGCGGATGTAGATGTTCTGAATGAGCTCGCGCGTCTCGGGATCGACCTGGACCGGGCCGCGCGGGCTCATCCAGGAATAGCCCTTGATCGCCGCCATCATCTTGTCGGCGTCGCGCTTGCCGCCGGTGGCCTTGAGCATGTGGAAGATCATCTCCATGCCGTCATAGGCCTGCACCGAGATGAGGCTGGGCAGCCCGTCCGGCCCGTATTTCGCCAGCATGGCCTCGCGGAAGGCGTTGTTCACGGGATTGTCGAGATAGGGCCCGTAATGCAGCGCCGTCACCATGCCGATGGCGGCGTCGCCGATCGCCGGCAGGTCGAATTCCGGCGTCTCGCCCGAGCCCAGCAGGTGAATCCCTGCATCGGCGAATTTGCGCTCGGCGAAGCCCTTGATGACGCCCGACGACATCGGCCCAAGCGGCATGAAGCTCACGAGGCAATCCGGCGCCTCGTCCTTGACGCGCTGGAAATAGCTCGAGAGATCCGTTGTGCCCATGGGCACCCGGATGGTGTCGACCATGGTGCCGCCGCCGGCCGTGAAGCCGTGCGTGAAGGCATCGGTCGCGTCCTGGCCCGGCGCGTAATCGGCCACCAGCATCGCGCATTTCTTGTAATGCTGCTCGAGCGCGTATTTCGCCAGCGGCGTCATCACCTGCCACTGCGTGAAACTAGCGCGGACGTAATAGGGCGATTTGATGGTGACGACCGAGGTGGCGGAGTTGAAGATGACGAAGGGAATCTTCGCCTCGTTGATCACATCCGCCATCGCCAGCACGGTGGTGGTGAATTCGAGGCCGCCGAGGATCGCGACGTCGTCGCGCACCACCAGCTCCTGCGCCAGCTGCCGCGCGCGCGGCGGGTTGTCGCCGCCAACATCGCGGTAGATCACCTCGACCGTCGGATTGCCGTCCTTGCCATTGTGTTGCTGCAGATAGAGCTCGACCGCCTGCTGATAGCCCTTGCCCCAGACCGCATAGGGTCCCGTCGTGGTGACGAGGATGCCGACCTTGATCGGCTCGGCCGCCTGCGCCGGGACTGCCGCGGACAGGGCATAGGACAGAGCGGCAACGGCAATGGTGCGCAGCAAATGTCTCATCGGGCTCCTCCCTCCGCGCCACTTCGCGGGCGCGCCTTGGGAAAAGGCTATCATCCCACTTGAGCCGCGCGCAATTGTGGGCGGCGCGGCCGAGGTTACGCCCGCGCGAGCGGAGGCGCCGCGGCGTAAGTAAGGCACGGCTGACGAGCCCATCAGCCGCTCGATACCGGGCGTACGCGAAAAGCGCTGACAAAGTTCATGATTTGTTCTAAATATAGGCTTCCTGGCAGTGGGACGTGGCATGGCCGGGCGGGAGGGTCGGCTCGTCGATATCGATACCGGTGTGCTGCGCCAAGACCGTGTGCTGGTGCAACCCACGCCGGGTGCCGTGCTCTTCCTCGGCTTGGGACCGCGCGCGCAGCGGCTTTGCCGATTTGCCTTCGGCCAGGAGAGCGAAGGTGATCCCTTCATCGCGCGTTGCCTTCGCATCGTCGAGGCGGTCGAGAGCGGCCGGCTCGCCAAGGCGCAGCAAGCGGGCATGCTAGGCGCGGTTCTCGCGATCGAGGACCTATCCTGCGCCGCCTTGCCATTGCAGAGGCCCTCGCCAAGGCCGGCTACGATCCCGATGGACCGCGCGACGAACACGGGCGCTGGACGAGCGAAGGCGGCACAGCCGGGGCCGCGGTTCCCATCGTTGCCGATGCGGCGGCACACTCGGCAAGGCAAGGCCTCGAGTCCGCAGTGGGGAGAGGCGCAAGCTCTCTTTTTGGCGATCTCGCGCCGGACGCGCTGGCGGGCCTTGCCGAACTCGGCGCAAGCTTCGCCGCGCCTGCGGCTTTCCTCGGCGCTCTCTTCATCCCGACCAACAGCAGCGTCACCAGAGACGGCATGCTGCCGGATCGGCCGGACGTCTCTTATCATTACGATCTCGACACCGGCACGCTGACTCTGTCCCGGGATGGCAGGCTTCTCTATTCGGGCCATGCCGGGACAGACGGTGTGTTCCGCGACGAGAACGGCCGCGGCTTCGGGCGCGCCCTCGATGGCAGTCTCGTCCTCGATCCCGATGCGCTGCCAGGTTATGCCGCGCGCCCCGACACGGAGGCGCAGCAGCGCGCGCGATCAAGCGCTCGCCGAGACCGAGACCGACGAGAATGAGCCCAAGCTTTGTCCCGATCCTTCTCAAGACCGGCCAGGCGCGCGCGAAAAGGACATGGCATACCAGACTTATGTCAGCGCCCTGGTCAATCCGGAGCGGCCCCTTCCTCCTGGCCTTGCCGTGCGACTGCCAAGAGCCGATCTCGATCACTTGCCGGATCCGGCCAATATGAATGACTGGGTCTATTTCGACGACTGCCGGCTTTCCGATGGCACCATGATCGAGGCCAAGGGAACCGGATATCTGGACATGCTCAACCAGGGGAGCGACCAAATTCCGTGGATCGGTGTTGAACGAGGGCTCCGGGATCAGGCAAGTAGGCAACTTAATGCAGCCGGCGCACGCCGAGTCGAATGGTATTTCGCCGAAGAGCCGGTCGCCGACTATGTGAGAGAGAAGTTTATTACCGACAAGCTGCCGATTACGGTGATCGTGGAACCGCCGCCATGGTAGAGAACTTCAAGCTGAAATATGGGATCATGTGCTGCTGGGGTCCGCGTGCGGACACGCCCGAGCGCTTGGCGCCGCGCTTTCTGCGCACGCTCGCGGCACTGTCCGAGATCGACCCGGCCTTTTCCAATTGGCACGTTGGGCACACTGAGGATATCCCGCTCGCTGCCTTGAGCTTCGATGACGTCGTCAAATACATCGCTGACGGCAATGATCTGGAAAAGACGGGCGCGGTCTTCCCGAAAGAGGGCTACTGGTTTGGCGCGGTCAGCTCTCCGCCGAGCGATGCGCGCAGAGTGAGTGTGGATTTCCATGCCGGCTGCACTATACCGGGAAATCTCTTCATCAATACCGCCTCGATCCTGACAAGACCGATCTGCGAAGAGAACGCCTCGCTCATCGCGCTCCGCGTGTTGAAGCCGGCGCTGCTGGTCCTCGCCTCGTTATGGGAGCCGACCTGGTGCGGCCTTTCGCCCTGGACGGTGAATGCTTTGCAGCGCCAGCCCGTCCCCTTCCGCCCGTGGTTCGGCTTGGAATGGGTGACCTATCTCTCGCCGCGTTTTGCCCCGCTGGTGACGCCGCCGCGCACGGCGATCACGGAGTATCTGCCGAACGGCGCCCTGCTGATGATTGCGACCGAGGACCGCTTCACCGTCGACAACCCGCAGCACCTTGCCGCCGCCCGCGACATCGAGGCGGCGCTTGCGCCGGTCAACGCTCTCCCCTGGCCGCCTGATGCCGATCCCGTTTCTTGACCAATCGGCGCCGTCGGCACCCGTTGCGGTCTCGCTTGCCCCGCTCGCCGCTGCCATTTCGCGTGTGCTAAAGAGTAAGTCGCCATCTGCCCTCTGGCCGCCCCATCCGGGAAAAAGGCCAAAGCGGGCCGGGCCGGCGAAGGGAGGCAGGCGAGATTCTCAAGCTCACGGCGACAACCCTGGCGCTGCTGGTCGATGGCGTCGCCTATGGGATGATTCTTTTCCTCATGTCGGTGGGGCTGACCGTCACCTTGGGCGTGATGCGGATCGCCAACCTCGCGCATTGCGGCTTCGCCATGCTCGGCGGCTACATCGGCTTCGTGCTGGTGACGCAAGCCGGTCTCGATTTCTTCACCGCGCTGCCCTTGGCCGCGCTGGCGACGATGGCGCTGGGCGCGATGCTGGAGCGGACGATCTACCGCTGGGTCTATGCCGCCGGCGATCTTGGCCAGATTCTGATGACCATCGGCCTGGTCTTCGTCATGGTCGCGACAGCCAATCTGCTCTTCGGCTCGAACATGAATGCACTGCCCCGGCCGGAATGGCTGTCGGGAACCCTGACATTGGGCTTCGTTTCGCTCTCCGCCTATCGCGGCTTCATCATTCTCGTCAGCATCTTCATCGCAACCGTGCTGTGGGCGGTTCTCGAAACCACGGGCTATGGCGCGCGGCTGGTCGCTGCCGTCGACAATCCGCGGATGGCGCGCTGTGTCGGGATCGACGTGCCGCGGATGTTCGCCGGCGCCTTTTCCGTCGGCTGCGGGCTGGCGGCGGTAGCGGGCTTCTTGGGCAGCGAGTTCCTGCCGCTCGAGCCGTGGTACGCGCTCGAATATCTCGTGCCGGTGCTGATGGTGGTCGCAGTCGGCGGGCTCGGCAGCCTCAAGGGCTCGTTCTATTCGGCGCTGCTCCTGGGTGTGGTCGATACGGTCGGGCGCTATTTCGTGCCGGCCGCCGGCGCCTTCATCATTTACCTCGCCGTCGTCGTGCTGTTGCTGTGGCGCCCGCGGGGCGTCTTTGCGCGGGCCTGACGCAGCATGGCGGCGAGCCCGGAGACCAGCCGAACGGTTACCGACGCCTTCTCGCGCCACGCCTTGTCCTGGCTCGATGCCTTGCCCTGGCTCTTCGTCGTCCTCGCCTATGTCGCCGCCAACCAGTACCTGCCGCTCGGGACCCAGGTGATGATCATGGCGATCTTCGCCTTGGCCCTCGATTTGGCATTGGGCTATGGCGGCATCGCGACCTTGGGCCATGCGGCGTTCTTCGGCGTCGGCGCCTATAGCGCCGGTCTCTATGCGCTCTACGTCTCGAGCGAGCCGGTCTCGGGTCTGGTGGTCGCGGCGATCGCGGGCGGTCTCGCCGGTCTCGCCGCGGGGCCTCTGGTGCTCCATACCCGCGGCCTCACCCTGGTCATGCTGACGCTCGCCATCGCGACGATGCTGCACGAGCTGGCTAACACCTTCAAATCGGTGACCGGCGGTGCCGACGGCCTCTTCGGCTACAAGATCGCGCCACTTTTCGGCCTCTTCCGCTTCGACCTCGCCGGGCGCACGGCCTATTGGTACGGCGCCGGAGTCATGGCGGTGGTCTTCTTCCTCTCGAAGGCCCTGGTCAATTCGCCTTTCGGGCTTGCGGTCAGGGGCATCCGCGAGAACCCGGTGCGGATGCGCATGCTCGGCGTGCCCGTGACCCGGCGGCTGGTGCTGCTCTACGCGATCTCCGGCGCCTTTGCCGCGGTCGCCGGCGCCCTCTCGGCGCAGGTCACCCGGCTCGTCGGCCTCGACAGCCTCGAATTCGTGGTGTCGGGCAATGTCCTGGTCATGCTCATTCTCGGCGGCACCGGCAGCCTCTACGGCGCCTTCCTCGGCGCCACTCTCTTCGTCGTGCTGGCTGACCGCGCTG
>Ga0209517_10008280_pt1 | contig 12219 bp, 9 predicted proteins | sample PeaSoiMetSII2010_FD_187695 | JGI IMG/M metagenome (GOLD analysis project Ga0209517, IMG submission 187695) | Peat soil microbial communities from Weissenstadt, Germany - SII-2010 (SPAdes) (version 2) | ecosystem: Environmental > Terrestrial > Soil > Wetlands > Peat | place: Germany: Weissenstadt...
ATCAGCGCAATCAGAACGAAGTCCAGCGGCACCAGCACTGCCGCCGCCTGCACCGCGGTCCACCCCGCGGTTCCGGGCGCGATATGCCCGCCGCCCCCGAAGAGCGCGATCGCTTCCTGGGCCAGAAACAGCACCACCAAAGCGAAAAAGATGCGGCTGGAATGGAACCGCCAAGCCAGCAGCATTCCCCCAATTAGCGCGCAATAGCCAAGAAAACTGAGGGCGGGCAGAGCCAGTGTTAGCCAACCAGAATAGACGAGCACCGCGACGCCCAAAAGCAGAACTCCGCCCGGCAGCAGCAGAGACTTCAGCGTCGTTTTGCTCCATACCTGCAAGGCGTGACTCCAATTCGGAAAAACTCACTTTGAATTATCGCTGGTGCGGCGGCAGCGAAGGAATTAGCCGCGAAGGTTCGCACCAGGACTACGCGCTACAGGACCACGCACTACAGGACTGCCCCGAATTCTCCCGATTTGAAACCGAGCGCCATTTCTGCACCTACAGACCTTTGGGTGGGCTTGGTTTCGGCTGCGCTTGAGCGATTTCTAACTAGACTGGGGCTGTTGGATTAAGGAAGGTTCAGGTTATGCGAATTCTTATCGCAGAAGATGATGAAACACTGGCCAAATTCATTCGCCAGGGTCTTGAGGGCGAACATTACTCTGTGGACGTTGCACCGGATGGCGAACAGGCCCGGACCGCGGCGACCGAGTCCGACTACGACGTCGTCATCCTCGACCTGAACCTGCCCAAACTCGATGGCGTAAGCGTGCTGCGCCATTTGCGCGCGAAAAAACCCAGCATGCCAGTGCTCGTGCTCACCCAGCGTACCCGGGTCGAGGACCGGGTGCAGTGTCTTGATGCCGGCGCGGACGACTACCTGGCCAAGCCTTTTTCGTTCAGCGAACTTTCCGCCCGCATTCGGGCGCTGGTGCGGCGCAGCCACCTGCCGTCGGAATCGGTGCTGCTGGCCGCCGACCTCAAGCTCGACCGGGTGCAGCGGCTGGTCGAGCGCGCCGGGCGCAGAATCGAACTCACCGCCAAGGAATTCTCCCTGCTGGAATATCTGATGCTCAATCTCGGGCGCCAGGTTACACGCTCCATGATCATTGAGCGCGTATGGAACCTCACTTTCGATACCACCACCAACGTGGTCGACGTCTACATCAATTACGCCTCGTCGCAAGTCGACCATCGCAAAGTCGGACGGCTGGCGATGGCCATCCAGGTGGCTTTTCAGGAACTCGGAGTCTTTCCCGCTTCCACCACCCAGGTTCCCATCGACATGAACGAGCCCATGCCATTCAGCACGGTACAAGCCATCGAGAGTGCCAAGCGCAATACCGACCTCAGCCGTGTCTCCTCTGCTCCTCTCGATTCCCTCGCCGCAGCTTCGGAAGAAGCCAATCTCACCACTCTGCAAGCCGAACTGCAGCAGGCCTTGCAGCGCGAGATCGCCCTGCATACCGTCGCCCTGCATCGGGAGACCGAGGGCCTGGTGATCAGCTTGCGCGAGTTCGGATTCTTTGACAGCGGATCCGCCACCTTGAAGCCTTCCGCTCTTCCCGCCCTCGATCGCATTGCCTCCATCCTCGCCGTCCGCACCTGTCGTCTGCGCATCGAAGGGCACACCGATAACGTTCCTATCCATACCGCTCAAATGGCATCCAACTGGGAGCTCTCGACCGCCCGTTCCACTGAGTTGGTCCGTCTTCTGATTCTGCGCTACCGCTTCTCTCCCAATCGCCTGTCGGCCGCCGGATACGCCGAATATCACCCCATCGCCAGCAATGACACTGCGCAGGGCCGGGCCCAGAACCGTCGCGTCGACGTCGTCATCCTCAGCGAACGCGTCGTACCTGTCAGCGTTCCAACCGACGCCACACCGTCCAAGCCATCTCCTGCCACCCCCAAAGTCGGCGCCCCCTAAAGTTGACTCCGCCGCCGCCGATGAACTCCTTAGTTCACCCTCTCGAACTGGGCGAATCCCTGAGAGCACACCACGTGAGCCAAACAGCGTTGCCACCGAAGTGGACCATGCCATTCGATCGGCCCTCTGCGAGCGCCCGCCGAAAGGTGTCGGCATGACCGCGGTTGCAGCACCGCCTTTCGCCATCGCAGGCCCGCCTGACCCCGAGCTTGTACGTATCCGGGATCTCATCTATCGCTCAGCCGGCATCTTTCATCCCGACAACAAGCTGCGCCTGCTGCTCGATCGCTGCGGCCGCCGCATGAAAGAACTGAAAACGCAAACTCTGCATGAGTATTGCGACTGCCTCACCATCAAACCCACGCGGCAGACCGAGTTGATCGCGCTGCTGAATGAAATCACCATTGGCGAAACCTGCTTCTTTCGTAGCCCGTCGCAACTGGACGCGCTGCGCCAGATCGTGATTCCCAAAGTCCTGGAGGCAAAATCAAAGGCTCCGCTGCGCCGCCTGCGCATCTGGTGTGCCGGGTGCTCCACCGGCGAAGAACCCTACACGCTCAGCATGTTGATGCTGGAGGAGGCTCAGGGCCGTCTTAAGGACTGGACCGTCGAGATTCTCGCCACCGACCTCAATGAGCGTTCCCTCGCCCACGCTACCAATGGAATCTACGGCAGCTACAGCACCCGCAACCTGACGCCGCTTTACCGCCAGAAATACTTCATTCCCGCCGGGGAGCAACTCCAGATCCAGCCCGCGGTTCGCAGCAGTATCACCTTCAGCCGGCTGAACCTTTCCGATGACGGCCGCATGGCCCTCATGAAAGGCATCGACATCATCTTCTGCTGCAACGTGCTCATCTATTTCGATCTGGTCTCCAAGCGGCGGGTCATTCAGCACTTCTACAACAGCCTTCTGCCCCACGGATATCTCTTCCTGGGCCATTCCGAATCGCTCTACGGAGTGTCGGAGGACTTCCAGTTACTACACCTGCCGGGAGCCACCGCGTACATCCGGGGCGAACGCAGTCAAGGAGGAAAGTAGGCGCACATGAACACGGCAGCCACCAAAGCAACCTTGCTCAGCCGGATCGCGGGACTCGACCACATACCCACCATTCCGGCGGTGCTGGCTCCCTTGCTTCGCTACCTGCAGCAGCCCGTCGAGGATCTCGACGTGCAGAAGGTCACCGACCTGATCGCCCAGGACAAGTCCCTGGCCGCCCAGTGTCTGCAAATGGCCAACAGCCCCCTGTACGGGCGCTGGCAGAAGATCGACTCGCTGCGCGGCGCCGTCGTCGGCCTCGGATTTCACCGGGTCAGCGACATCGCCATGTCCTGCGGCGTTCTCAATCTCATGCCCAAAGACATCGGCGCCATTGACCCCGTCGTCTTCTGGGAACATTCGCTGGGATGCGCCCTGGTCTGCCGCCACTTCGCCCGCAAGATCTCTTATCCCGATCCCAGCAAGGCTTATCTCGCCGGGCTGCTGCACGATCTGGGCATCATCGTCAACCTGTGGGTTTTGCCCAGAGAATTTCGCGAAGCCTATGAGTTCGCACGCGCCGAGGGAATCCCCCTCCACGAAGCGGAACAGAAGGTTCTCGGATTTACCCACTGCGAAAGCGGCCGTTTGCTGGCCGATAAATGGGAACTCTCGGCCCCGCTCAAAGAGGTGGTGTCGCTGCACCACAACATCCAGGAGGCGCACGATCACGCCGGACTCGTCGCTCTGGTGGAAATCAGCGATCTGCTCTGCCGCATGAGTGGACTGAACTACGGCTACATTGAAAACCGCCAGGTCAACCTGCTGGAACAAACCGGCTTCGCCGTCCTGTCCCAGCAGTGCAAGGGTCTCAAGGACTTTGACTGGGCCCGCCTCACCTTTGAAATGGATTCCTACATGGATGAGGTGCACACGCTGGTCCGCGCGATTTATCGAACATGAGGCAGGACGCCACAACCCGCCCGCCGATCCGCGTGCTGATCGTCGACGATAGCGCTTTCATGCGCACCGCTTTGTCTCGCATGATTACCTCCGAGGCCGGCTTTGAAATTGTCGCCACCGCCGGCACCGGATCAGAAGCGCTCGACAAGATCGCCGCTCTGGACCCCGATGTCGTCACCCTCGATATCCAAATGCCCGGACTCGATGGACTGCAAACTCTACGCTGCATCATGAAACAGTTTCCCCGCCCCGTCATCATGGTAAGCGGTGCGGCGGAAACCGACGCCGACAACACTTTCAACGCGCTCGCCGCCGGGGCCTTCGATTACGTCCCCAAAAACCTTTCGTCCACTTCGCTCGACATCCTGCACATCCGGTCGGACCTGGTCGCCAAAATACGCGCCGCTGCGCAATCGCGGAAGGCTCATCCCGCAGACGTCTCGGCCAGAAAGCCCTCTCAGTCGTCAGGATCGGATAGCCACGACCGAGCTTGCACTTCCCGCGCGGCGATCGTCGCTCTCGGAATCTCCACCGGCGGCCCCAAGGTTCTTCAGGAAATGTTGCCGCTTTTCCCGCGCGATCTCTCCGTGCCCATCCTGATCGTGCAGCATATGCCCCCGGGCTTTACCGCGCCCTTCGCCCAGCGGCTGAACTCTCTCTGCTCGGTCGCGGTGCACGAAGCGACTCACGGCGAGAGGGTTCACCCGGGTGTGGTCTACCTCGCCCCCGCTGGCAAACACATGCGCGTGCAGCGCCTGTCTCTAACGCAAACTATCCTCTCCCTCGATACTCAGCCCGAGCATTGTCTGCACATTCCGTCCATCGACGTGCTCATGACCTCTGTGGCCGCCGCCTACCGCAACCTCGCTCTCGGAGTCATCATGACGGGAATGGGTTGCGATGGCGCCGAAGGGATGCAGTCCATTTTCCGCGTGGGCGGCCTCACCATTGGACAGGACGAAGCCAGCTGCACCGTCTATGGCATGCCTCGCGTCTGTGCCGAACTCGGCGTCCTCACCCGCGTGGTCCCGCTCTCTCTGATTCCGGCCCAGATCCTGGACGCTACACGCTCCCGCAGGCTTGCGTGAGCCGGCCTTCACTCCCCATCGGCAATCCCGTGCGGTCCAACATCTCTCTCACAGTTCGCAGCAGCACGTCCGTTGAAAACGGCTTCGGCAGACATTCCTCTTCTCGCAGTCCCATCTGCTCCGCGTATCCGGTGACCAACAAAACCTTGAGCTTCGGATTCTCGCGCCGCAGCCTTCTCGCCAGCACCCGTCCATTCTCCCCTGGCAGAACCACGTCGCTCAGCAAAAGCTCCACGCTGCCGGGCCGTTCCGCATAGACTCCTGCAGCTTCCGCCGCAGTCCTGGCGGCGAGCACTTCGTATCCCGCGGATCGCAGAACCTCGCTCGTCACTTCGCGCACAAACGCTTCGTCTTCCACCAGCAGGATCGTCTCCGCTCCCGTCAGCATTTCTTCCTTTGCGCCAATTCGTTCGCTGGCGCGGTCTCGCGTCTCCGTGGTCGGTGCGTTCATGGCATTCTCCTCGACGATGCGGGCAACGATGCGCGATCGTCGCTCTTACTGTGGTTTTCCATCCGCGCACCCATGCTTTAAGCAGATGGGCTGCCATCGCTGCCCCAGACGGGTCGTCGGCAGAAGCCAAAGGGAATGCAGTACTTAAGTGAGGAGAGCCCTTCGAGGAATGGCGCGCCGGACTCCCTTTATATCCATTTCGGGAATCCCGCGCGGAACGTAAGACCGATTCGGTTCGCCAATGCCGCGGTCCTGCTCAACCCGATCCCTACTTCGGACTGGTCAGCACGGTCTCATTGGGATCAAGCACGATCTTGTGCGTCCCGGCGGGAGCCGGCAGACGGAACGAAGTCTCTTCGCCGTCAGCGAACACTCGTCCTAGCAACACCGTCTGTTTCCCCGCAACCACCGCATACACGGGAACCGACGTCACCAGATCCTGCGGCGCGTCCTGCTGCACAATCGTTCCGCTCACAACTGTTCCGCTTGCGACACTTCCACTGGCCGCCGAGCCCGTGTTCTTGGCCGCGAACTTCACCGCCTTGAGTTCCAGCTTGGGCAGCGCCGTGCCATTGATCCAACCTTCCAGAAACCAGTCCAGGGAACGCTTGCCTTCATAACGCAGCCCGGGCGGAAGATCCTCCGCGAAAACATCCAGCAATTCGCGGGTGCTGATGGATTGGCCTTCGTGCCGCTGCCGCACTTTTCGCAGCGCCCGCACGAAGGGTTCCTCAACACTGCCCCCTCCCTGCGCCTTGCGTCCACCGTCTTGCATGGCGCCATCTTTCAACATCGTCCGCAACATGTGGAACAGCCACGTCCCCCGCCCGTAGAGAATCGCTTCGTATCCGCCTGGAAACCGCGACGACAGCAGCCGCTGCCCGAGTGTGACCGGGCCCGCCTCCATCGCCGACATGCCATCTTTGTCTTTGTCGACGAGATCGCGGCGGTACCGGTCCATCACTTCGCGAAATCCCGCCGGATTCTTTTCCTCCAGCATCATCAAGGAGCAATAATTCGCCAGCCCCTCGGAAATCCACTGGTCCCGGTAGGTCTTCCAGCCAACCAGATCTCCCCACCATTGGTGCGCCGTCTCGTGCGCCGGAATCTGCTGCTGCAGCAGGATCGTATCGGGTGAGAAATGCAATTCTTCGCGCTGCTCGTGATCGAGAAACGCGTAGGACGAAAGAAAAACCAAGCCAGGCCAGCCTTGGCTATCCCGCCCCGGCAGCTGGGTCAGTGCCAGATGACTATACGGATACGGGCCGAATCGCTGAGCGTAATACTGAATGGCGCGTGCCGCCGATTCTCCAACCGTCACTTCGGTCCGCGATGGCGAAGGCCGGCTCGGAACCGACAACTGCAGCGGCCGCGCAGCCGAGTCCGACGGATCGGGTTCAATGATCTGCGCCTGAGGAGTCGGGAAGTTTCGCTCCACCCCGGTCGTAGCATAGGTCTCCACCGTGACGTTCCCGGCCTGCGCCGTGGCTAGCTTGTATTTACCCAGATTGAATCCCGCCAGAGGAATCGGGCGTTCCGACACCCATCTCGAGATCTGCCGAGCACTGCTCGGCTGGGCACCGCTCTGCTGAGCAACGCCCTGCTGGCCGTTCACCGGCGCCGGCTTTCCCGTCGCCACCAGCGTCCAGCCTGGCGGATACGTGAACTGCAAATCAAAATCCGCCATAGCAAGCCCACGATTCGGATACCACGTGCCTCGCGCTCCAACATAAAGCAGCCCGCTCCCGGCTTCCGCCAGAACCTCGCCGCCATAGACAAATTCAAGATCGAATTGCTGCCCAGCCCGCGCCGGCTCCGGCAACATCACCGCAACCAGATCATTGCCCCGGCGCGAAAGCTGGGTCCCCTCCACCGCGGGATTCTGAATAAACTCTACCGCCTGGCCGTCGAGCTTGACGCTTTCTATCTGCAGAAATCGCGACAACTCAAACACCAATGCTCGCGGCCCGCCTTCCTTCACCTCACATTGCACTCGGGCTCGCGCCTGAATCCGTTTCGGAGGCTGCACTTCGGTCGTGATCGTATAGCGGCGAACCGTGACCCGGCTGTCACGCCCTCTCTTGTTTTCAGGCGCCTCCGTTTCTTCCGGCGCCCCCGTTTTTCCCGGCGTAAATGTTCCGTCGCCTTTCGCCGCCGCCGTCCCGGAATTAGCAGACGTGGTATTCACCGCCGAAAAGGAAGTCCACACGTCGTAGTACAGGTCCCCATGTTCGGCCGATTTCGCCTGCCCAACCTGCACCTGCTCCACCGCGGTGGAATCGAAGTACACATCGAAAACGCCCAGCTTGGTTCCTTGCAGCCGCGCGTGCAGAAACCGGTCTGCCTCATCCCCTGGCGCTGGCAGTTCCGCCTGGTCCCGCGGAGATGCGCCGGCTACTGGAAGCATCCGGCTAAAGGTCAACAGCAGCCGCATGGCGTCGCCATTTGCCAGAGTCCGCGCGGTCTCGCCCCAGTGTTCGACAAACTCCTGCTGATTCTCCGTTGCCCGCAAATCGGGCCGCAACTCCGCCGCCACATCGTCGTTGAAACGAAAGTAAGCAGTAGCAAAGTGTTCCTCGAGAATCGCCATCCCCGTAAACAGACTCATCGATCTGCGTTCGACCTCATTCGGCGGCGTCAGCAACATCTCGCCATCGCCCTCAAAGAATGCTCCCGTGATGTGCCCCATCACATCCTGGGTGAAACCGATGGTGCCGTCTTCCAAACTGATGTGCACCGCCGACCGCTCCAGCGACGCGCCCCTCACCTGATATACCCGCGCTGGATCCAGCCCGACCTGACCGAGCTGCAGATACAGCGCCTCGGCAGGTTTGCCCGGAGGGTTCTCAGATGCTGCCGGGTTCTCGGCCGCTGACCCTGCCGCCAGCCAGACCACGGTCAGGCAGACTACCGTCGCGACACGCAAGCCTCTCATCGCCAGTGGTACCTTCGTCACGTGGTTGGTCGCTCCTCAGTTGCTAGAATGCGCCTGAATGCGTCTACGTGTCACCATTCTCATTATGGGGCAGCTTGCCTTGGTGTGGCTGCTCGCCCTCACCAGCGCATCCGCAGACACCATCCACCTGAAGAATGGCCGCACCATCCTCGCCGATCACGTCCGCGAAAACGGCATCCATTACGAATACGACATCGGCGACGACACCTACGCCATCCTCAAATCTTCAGTGGATCACATCGATGCCGGAGGCATGCCCACTCACGGAGAGTCGAGCGCAGCCAAAGTCGGTGACCTACCCGCCTTCACTCCCGCCGACAGTCTGGCCAACGAAGGAGATCTGGTCGCCAAGATTATCAAGGAAGGCAAAGTCGATCCCGACGCTCTCACCAGTTTGGAAGGCAAGGGCAACGCTGAGCTGAGCGCGACCGCCGACTTCATCGCCGGGAAATTCGAATTCGAACACGGCAACATCGCTCAGTCCCGGCAGTATTTCGAGAGCGCCCTCCGCTTCCAACCCAACAACTCCACCATTCTTGTTTACTACTCGGCGTTGCTGGTCCGCACCGGAAACGCCGCCCAGGCCCTGCCCTATGCCCAGCGCGCCGTCGCGGCCGCACCCAGTTCGCCCGACGCCTACACCATGCTCGGCTATGCCCAGTTTGCCTCGGACCACACCAAGGAGGCCGTCGCCTCCTGGAAGCGTTCCCTCGAGTTGCGCCCTGACTCCGCCGTCCAACAGTTTCTGGCCAAGGCCCAGCGCGAGCAGACAGTCGAGTCCGACTTCGCCTCGGGCGAAAGCACTCATTTCACTATTCACTATGAGGGCAAGCAAACTTCCGAAGCCCTTCGCGGACAAATCCTTCAAGCGCTCGAATCCGACTATGACGACCTGGTTCGCGATCTCGGCAACCCGCCTCGTGACAACATTCTGGTTACGCTCTACACCGAGCAAGCTTTCTTCGACGTCACCCACGCGCCCACCTGGTCCGGCGCGATCAATGATGGCAAGCTGCGCATCCCAGTCAGCGGTCTGAGTTCCATGACCTCGGAGCTGGCGCACGTCCTCAAGCACGAACTCGCCCATTCGTTTATTACTCAGCTCTCCGGCGGACGCTGCCCACCCTGGCTGCACGAAGGCATTGCCCAGTTCCTCGAGCCGAAAAGCCTGGGCGGCGATGGCCACCAGCTCTCTCTCCTCTATAAGGCCCAGCAAAACATCCCGCTGAACGCTCTCGAAGGCAGCTTCCAGAATTTTTCCGGCGCCCAGGCCTACGTCGCCTACGCCGAATCCCTGGCCGCCGTGTCCTACATCAACGATTCTTACGGCATGAGCGATGTCCAGCGCATCCTCCAGCGCCTCAGCCAGGGCAATTCGACCGAAGCTGCCCTGCGCGTCACCATTCACTCCGACTACGGCCAGCTCGAAACCGACCTCGCCCGCTATCTCGCCGACAAATACGGCGAGTAGCTAAAACCATAAACCACGAAGGACACGAAGTATCACGAAGGAATTCTTTGCCTGTATTTCCTTCGTGGACCTTCGTGTCCTTCGTGGTTTATGGTTTCCTTTGGGCCTGCCTATCATGCACTCCCTCTTTCACTCTCGCGACTTAGATCCCGTTCCGGCGCCGATGGCCGAGCCCGTCCCCTCGGTATTTCCCCAGATCGAAGGCGCGGAGATCGCGGCCCTGTTCGTGGGCGAACGCATTGCTGGAGATTTCTACGACTCCCTCCGCGTCGGCCCCGAGCGCGTTCTGTTCGGTCTGCTCGATGTGGCCGGCCGCCGCGAAGACAATCGCGGCATCCTCGCCGCCGCGCAACAAATTTTTCGCGAAGCCGGAACTGAGCTCTTCTCGCGCCCCGATCTCAACGAGTCCGACGCCATGACCCAACTCTGTCTTCACATCAATCGCGGCCTCATCGAAACCTGCAAGGGCGTCCACTCCTGCCCCGCGTTCATCGGCTGCTATCACGAGAGGTTCGGCACGCTATGCTACACCAACGCCGGACACACGCCTGGCCTTCTTCGCGACAGCAGCGGCATCGCCCAGCTCGGTTCGACCGGCCTGCCCCTGGGACTGTTTTCCCACGCCACTTGCGACGCTCCCACCGTAGGCATGGAGAAGGCTGCCGCCTTGCTCCTGGTTTCTCGCGGAGTGGTCACCTGCGAAGGACATCACGAACGTTCCAATGAGGAAGACGAATTCGGCCTGGAGCGCGTCCAGCAGCTCTTGCAGGCTGCCCCGGCCTGCGGCGCCGCCGATCTCTGCTCCTCCGTCCTGAATGCCGCCAGCGCCTTCGGTGGCGAAGTCCCGCAGTGCGACGACCGCACCGCCCTGGCCCTAGTCCGCACCGCCTGAACTGCGGCCAACTTTCTGGCCATCCCGGGCGTCCAAGCAAGAGGCTGACCAGCAGGTTAACCAAACACGGTTCTCTTCGAAGGAGTAAAATACTTCATCGGCCCGAGCCCACCCTTTGCCCGCAAGCCCAGGAAGCGTGGTGGCCCAATACATCCTATGAAGAAACTTTGTCTGTTCCTGAATGGTTTCGCTCTGATCGCTTTAATTTTTCTTACTGCCATCGTGGCTGCGCAGGTCGCTGCGCCAGCCTCCGGTCAAGCCGCGGTTCCAGCTGCCACCTCGCCTGCCCCCGCGACAGCCTCGGCCTCCGTACCCGCGTCCGCCCCGGTCGCCCCGGCACCTTCCGGTCAGGTGATCGAAGAGATTATTACCCGCGTCAACAACCAGATCATCACGCGCTCGGAGTATGACCGCAGCAAAGACCAGCTCCGGGACGAGATCAAGCAGCAGAATCCCAAAGATCCCGACGCCGCCTATGCCGAGCGGGAAAAAGACATCCTTCGCGATCTCGTCGACCAGCAGCTTCTCCTCGACAAAGGCAAAGACCTCGGCATTACCGGCGACACCGAGCTCATCAAGCAGCTCGACCAGATGCGCAAGGACATGAAGCTCGATTCCCTCGAAGATCTCGAAAAGGAAGCCGCCAAACAAGGCATCTCCTGGGAAGACTTCAAGCAAACGCAGCGCAACCAGATCATCACCCGCAAAGTGATTGGCGAGGAAGTCAGCGCCCATCTTTCGGTCACCAAAGACGAAGAGCAGAAGTTTTACGACGAGCACAAGAGCGAGATGGAGCAGCCGGAGTTCATCCGCCTGAGCGAGATTCTGGTTGCTCCCAAAGCCGCCACTCCAACTCCGGCCGCTGCAACCACCGACCCAGCCGCGACTCCAGCCGCCGCTAGTCCAGTAACAGACGACGCCGCTCTCAGCGCCGCCGAGGCCAAGGCCAACGATCTTCTCAAACAGATTCACGCCGGCGCCAGCTTCGAAGACATCGCCAAGAAATATTCCGACGGCCCCTCCGCCGCCGACGGCGGCGCGCTAGGCATGTTCAAGCGCGGCCAGCTTGCCAAAGAGCTCGAAGACCGAACGTTTGCTATGAAATCCGGCGACGTCACCGACGTGATTCGCACCAAGCAGGGCTACGTCATCCTGAAGGTCGTCGACCATCAGCAGGCCGGCGTTCCTGCCATGAAGGATATTCTTCCCAAACTCCAGGACGCGCTCTACTACGAGAAATTACAGCCTGCTCTGCGCGCCTACCTTACCAAACTCCGCGAAGACGCCTACATCAAATACGCCCCGGGTTTCGTCGACACCGGAGCCAGCCCCAACCAGACCCAGCCCGTCGAAACCGCTTCCGCCAAGGAAGCCGACGCCCGCAAGCTCAAGAAGAAGCATAAGAAGATCGGCTTCCTCTGATCCCTGCGGCCGCTGCGTGCTTTATACTCAGACCGCCTTTACTTAGACGGCCTATACTCAGACC
>Ga0209517_10008281_pt1 | contig 12219 bp, 9 predicted proteins | sample PeaSoiMetSII2010_FD_187695 | JGI IMG/M metagenome (GOLD analysis project Ga0209517, IMG submission 187695) | Peat soil microbial communities from Weissenstadt, Germany - SII-2010 (SPAdes) (version 2) | ecosystem: Environmental > Terrestrial > Soil > Wetlands > Peat | place: Germany: Weissenstadt...
GTCCTCACGATAGCGCACATACACCAATTCGAACCTTTCTTGAAAACATATCCTGCTTGATGGTGGCGGGTTCTTGCCATACTCCTCCTTTTATTGAACCCGTCCCACACGCCTGTTGTTCCCCTTAACTATACGCCGCGCAACCCAGTCTTCAAGATCAGAACTACCCCAAAGAAAGCGAACATATTTGCCGAAGTTGATATGGGGCAATGGGTCTGGAGCGCGCGAGCGAACTTGATCACGCCCCCACGAAACAGGAACGCTCCAGCGACGTGCCAACTCGACGCTATCTATGAATTCGGGATTCTCAGTGCTACCCGAGCCGTTGTTTGGACTCGCTGAGTGATTTGCAGACGACGATTGACGGTTCGGATCTCGTTCCTCACTGTGGCCCTGCATCGCTTCTTCTCCTTCTTGTGACACCTCGTCATAGCTGCGAGTTATATGGCATTAAGATCGCTGCGTACTTAACTGCCTTTCGGGCTTAGGCGAAGGACTCGCAGACTTGCTCAGGCCCTCGCCATTTGGTTCGGCTTGGTGCTGCACGCTTTCGCCCGCTGGTTCGCGTTGCTCAAGCCATGCTTTGAATTCGTCGTCTTTCCTAAATAGGAGCCTTAGGGCCTCACTGACGACGTAGGGTTCCGAGGAATCGATGAACTCGGCATACTTGTGGAGTTTGGTTCTGATTTGCATCTGCAGGCACACTCGTTTGGCTGCGGGCACTCTTTTGCAAATCGCATGTATGAATCGCAAGGGAAAGTTGAAGTGACCATGATGAATCTGTGCCGCAAGAACAATCGAGCGCCACTTCCAACACAAGTGAGCAATGCTGGCGGAGTGGCGGACCACGGTCCTCGTGAGGACACTCGCAATGAGAAGAAGTTTCCTGGGGTGGACATCGGAAAGAAAATGCATGCAAGTTTTGGGCAACAATGGAAAACTCTTGATGAACCTATCCAACTGGCGGAGGCAGCCAAGTTTGGGTAGCGCGGAGATTGGTCTGTGGCTCCGCCGCGGGCTGAGTCTCCAGGAGACAACCTATGATTCGCCGGCTGCTTGCTTTTTTTCTAATGACTCCTTTTGTGCTGAACGCTCAGGCGCGCCCCGCGCCAAAGGGGACGGTTGCATGGAGCGATGCCCAAAAAGCGGAAATGACGGAGCGCGTGCGCCAAGAGTTTCTGCATAGCTGGAATGGATACAAGCAATATGCGTGGGGCCATGATGAGCTGCGGCCCCTGAGCAAGAAGTATCGCGACTGGTACGCGGTGTCGCTGTACATGACGCCTTTGGACGCGTTGGACACCATGACATTGATGGGATTGGATCAGGAAGCGGCAAAGACCCGGGAATTCCTGGCGGAGAATCTGTCGTTCGATCAGGACATCTATGTCAAGAACTTTGAAATCACGATACGGCTGCTGGGGGGCTTGCTCAGCAACTACCAACTCAGCCAGGATAAGCGCTTGTTGACGCTGGCGGACGACTTGGGCAATCGCCTGTTGCCGGTATTCAATTCACCAACCGGCATGCCGTACGTCAATGTGAATCTGAAGACCGGGGCGGTGCGCGGAGAAGAAACCAACCCCGCGGAAATCGGAACGCTTCTGCTGGAGTTCGGAACGCTAAGCAAATTGACGGGCAAGCCCGTTTACTATGAAAAGGCCAAAAGGGCCGTGGTGGAGCTCTACAATCGCCGCTCGCCGATCGGGTTGGTGGGCTCAACGATTAATGTGAAGACTGGAGCGTGGAGCGATAAGACCAGCCACATTAGCGGCGGCATCGACTCCTACTACGAATATTTGCTGAAAGCCTGGCTGCTGTTTGGCGACAAGGATTGCGAACGCATGTGGAATGCGAGCATCACAGCCTTGAACAAATATGTGGCAGACGAGGCTCCCACAGGATTCTGGTACAGCCAGGTGGATATGAACACCGGCAAACGCGTAGGGACGGAGTTCGGGGCGCTCGACGCCTTTTTCCCCGGAACCCTCGCTTTATCCGGCGACCTGGAACGCGCGAGAAAATTGGAGGACTCGGCCTACAAGATGTGGACCACTTTCGGGATCGAGCCGGAAGCGATGGATTATTCCACGATGAAGATCACCGCCGACGGGTACGCGCTGCGGCCGGAGATTATCGAGTCGGCTTACTACCTTTACCACTTCACGCATGACCCCCGGTACCTGGACATGGGGCGCACGTATTACGAGAGCCTGGTCAAATACTGCAGGACCGATGTTGCCTACAGCGCCTTGAAGCACGTGGAAGCCAAGACGAAAGAAGACGACATGGAGAGCTTCTTTTTGGCCGAGACGCTGAAGTATCTTTACTTGCTTTACGCGCCCGCGGACACGCTGGACTTGAGCAAAAACGTTTTCAACACCGAGGCACACCCCTTGCGGAAGGTGGAACCTTAAGCCAACACGCAAGACCCTGCCGAATGGTGATTGTTCTCAATGGGGTGGTGAAGGAGGTGCTCGGCACGCTGGACGGTTCCTACTCTTCCGAGGTGCCGAAACACGGTCTGGCCTTTCTCAAGCTCGCAATATGAAGCGGTCACATTCAACTTGCAAAGCTGCTAAGATGCCGCCAAGCTCACGTATATCTCCGTTGTTCTTGAGATTGTAATCCGAACGGGACACTCGTGAACCGACGCAACTTTCTGAAAACGACCGGCACAGTCATTGCCGGTGCTTCACTCGCTGCTCGCACATTTGCTGACAATACAGCTCAAGGCGGGTCCGTGCCCGGCGGGGGCCGGCTGATTCTTCCGATCAACCGGAATTGGCGCTACAAATCGTCTGCCGTCGGGGGGGTTCACGAGCGCACGTTCGACGACTCCGGCTTTGAGCGAGTCGTTATCCCACATGCCAACATTCGGTTGCCCTGGCATGGCTTCGACGACAAGACCTATGAGTTCGTCTCGGTTTACCGCCGCCGCTTCAAGCTGCCACCGGAAGCGCAAGGCCGCCACGTTTTTGTCGACTTTGAAGGCGTCATGACCGCTTCCACCGTATGGCTCAATGGCGTGCGCTTGGGCGAATACAAGGGCGGCTATACACCTTTTTCCTTTGACCTCACTTCACACCTGGATTTTGAAGGCGAAAATCTCCTGGTGGTTGAAGTGGATTCTCGCGAGCGCGCTGATATTCCGCCTTTTGGCGGTCAAATCGACTACCTCACCTTCGGCGGCATCTATCGTGAAGTATCTCTTCGCGTTGTGCCGGCAACTTTTATCGAAAATGTTTTTGCAAAGCCAAAAGATGTACTCAGTGCGCGCCCCGTTGTGGAGGTGGATTGCTTCCTCCGAAACCTGGAGCCCTTACAGGCGCCGCTCATCCTAGAAGTGGAACTCAGGGACGGCGATGGTGTGGTCGCTAAAGCCACCCAGCAGGTTCCCCCCTCAGGAACCATGGCCAATGCCGTTGCGCATACGGTGCACCTCGAGAATCTTGGCACCATCAAGAAATGGGGCCTGACAAATCCATTTCTTTACACTGTTGATGTTCGTTTGTTCCGCAACGCACAATTGGTGGACCACGATTCGCGGAGAATTGGCTTTCGTGAAGCTCGCTTCACCGATCATGGCTTCGAGCTGAACGGAGAGGTGGTCAAGCTACGCGGCCTCGATCGCCACCAAACTTTCCCGTTCGTCGGACAAGCCATGCCGGCCCGTGTTCAGCGCCGCGATGCGCAAATCCTCCGCACTCAACTGAAATGCAATATCGTTCGCACTTCTCACTATCCCCAATCTCGGCACTTCCTGGACGCGTGCGACGAACTTGGCTTGCTTGTCCTCGAAGAAATCCCTGGTTGGCAGCACGTCGGCGACGAGGACTGGAAGCTCCTCTCCATCGACAATTTGTCCCGCATGATCCGGCGCAACTGGAATCATCCCAGCATCATCCTATGGGGTGTGCGCATCAACGAGTCCCGGGATGATCATAGTTTTTACAGCCGAACCAATGCTCTCGCTCATCAGCTCGATCCGACCCGCCAGACGGGCGGTATTCGCTATTTCCAGAGCTCCGAATTCCTCGAAGATGTCTTCACGATGAACGACTTCGGATTCCCCTTGAAGCCGCCCAATCACCCTCTCTATCTGAATACCGAATTCGTGGGCCATACGTACCCGACGAAGACCATTGACAACAAAGAGCGCCTTACCGAGCACATGCTGCGTCACGCGCGCATCCACGATCAGCTTGCTTCCAATCCTCAATATGCGGGCGGCATCGGATGGTGCGCCTTCGACTACAACACTCATTCGGACTTCGGTGCGGGCGACCGCATTTGCTACCACGGGGTGACCGACATTTTCCGCGAACCCAAACCCGCGGCAGGATTCTATAAATCACAGTGCCTTCCTTCGGAAGAAGTCGTGCTTGAACCCGCGTTTCACTGGGCACCCAGCGATGAATCGCTGGGTTTCTCGAACGCCGTCGTTTGCTCGAACTGTGACCGCCTGAAATTTTACGTGGACGGTAAGTTCGTGGCAGAAGCCAGCCCGGACAGAACCCAATTTGCCCATCTTCCTTATCCCCCGTTCATCACGAATCTGGCCAAGGTCGACTTCGACTGGGGTGATTTAAGAATTGAAGGTTACCTGCAAGGCAAGCAGGTGATCGCCAAGACCTTCTCCGGCAAAGGCGTCGACCAGAAATTCGCCCTGCATCCTGACGACAAGCAACTGAACGCAGATGGGGCTGATTCGACCAGGGTCGTCATTCGGGTTACCGATGAATTTGGTGCGATTCGGCCATTCGCCAACGATGCTATCAAGCTCGAACTTGAAGGCCCCGCTGATATCATCGGCGACAACCCGTTCGCCCTGGTTGGCGGCACGGGAGCAATTTGGATCCGCGCAAAAGAACTGCCGGGAACGGTGCACCTTACCGCGACTCATCCGGTGCTGGGCTCTCAGAAAGTGAGTTTGGAACTCATCCCTGTCGCGGAAGAATCGGCATAATGGAATTTTACGAGGCGATAGAGAAACGCACATGACTTTGCCTTCGCTCCGCTGGTGGCACCGGTTTCGGATCGTTCTTTTCTTGTCTCTATCCGGTTTCGCGCTTCTGCTCCTGGCCTCTCCGCCTCCGCAGAGTTCCAATCCCGCCCAGATCAACCTGCAAGTGATCGTCGTGGGCTCACTGTCGGAAGCGCAGCAGGTTGAACAGCGCCTCAAAAAAGGTGAAGACTTTGCAGTCGTCGCAAAAGAAAAGTCCATCGACCCCAGTGCGCCGGTTGGCGGATATCTTGGAAAGATCGATCCCACCCTGCTACGCCCCGAGATGAGAGCCGCCCTCGCCGGAGTCCCTGAGGGGCAAATCACCCCCATCATTAAAATCGCCAACGGCTACGTCATCCTCAAAGTGCTTCCGGAGGGACAAACCGCTCAAGATTCCAGGTCCGCTGCAACGCAGAGCATGAGCGCCAATCCAAACATGGGACTGGCCTCCCGCGGCGCCATCATCTTTCCTGCCGATATTGGCGGCAACACCATCGCCGACCTGACCTTTCAGCAATTCCCGAAACCGCCCGGCTGGGAGCAGGATCCGCGCGTGAGCTGCAAAATCCGCAAAGACTCTTTGGCAGGTGCCATCGATCGGCTCAATCAGGCTTTGAATCCGCCCGCCCGGGAACTTCGCAATAAGGCTAGCTCTTTCGACCTCGTCCAGCAACATTACGGCCTGGCCCAGCTCTACTCTTATCAGGGGAATATGGACCAGGCCATCGAGCACTGGGAACAGGCTCTCAGCATCGCTACCGCGGAAATCCCCGCGGGTGTCCCGCAACTTGAAGAGGTGCTCGGCATCGCTTACTTGCACAGGTCGGAAATGCGCAACGATGTCTTTCGGGCGCCGGGCGAATTGTGCCTCTTCCCGCCGCGTCCTGGTGTCAAGTATGCCCACACGGCCGACTCGGAAAAAGCGATTGAATATTTTGTCCGCTATCTGGAGGAAAAACCCGACCGCGCTCATCGGCTTCAGGTCAAATGGCTGCTGAATCTCGCGTACATGACACTGGGCAAGTACCCTTCCGGTGTTCCTCCCCAGTACCGCATGGTTCTTCCGGCCTTGGAATCGAAACAGCCTGTCGGCCGCTTCCAGGATGTGGCCGCCGCCGCAGGATTGGATCTGTTTTCCTTGGCGGGAGGAATTATCATCGACGATTTCGACGGCGATGGTCTGCTGGATGTTGTGACCTCCAGCTACGACTTGTGCGAGCCTCTTCATTTCTTCCACAACAATGGCGACGGCACCTTTTCCGATCGCAGCGCCCAGGCCGGCCTGCTTGACCAGTTGGGTGGCTTGAACATGATCCAGGCCGATTACAACAACGACGGTTGCATGGACATTCTCGTGCTCCGCGGCGCCTGGGAATTCCCCTCTCGCAAATCTCTCCTCCGCAACAATTGCGACGGCACCTTCACTGACGTCACCAAAGAAGCGGGACTTGCCGAACCCGCCACGCGCACACAAGCCGCTGTCTGGGCGGACATTGATAATGATGGCTTCGTCGACCTCTTTGTCGGCAACGAAAACGGTCCCAGTCAGCTCTTCCGCAATCGCGGCGACGGCACTTTCGAGGATATTTCCCACGCCGCCGGGATCGACCGCATCGCGTTTACCAAGGGCGTGGTCGCCGCCGATTACGACAACGACGGCTACGTGGACTTTTACGTCTCCAACCTTTACGGTGGCAACTTCCTCTACCACAACAATCACGATGGCACTTTCACCGAAGTTTCCCAGCAGGCCGGCGTGCATCTCGAGAATTCTCAGAGCTTCGCCACCTGGTTCTTTGATTATGACAACGACGGCTGGCCCGATCTTTTTGTCACCAGCTATTACTTTTCCATTGATGAGTCGCTACGCAGTTACCTGGGGCTTCCCATAAACGTGGAAACGCAGAAACTCTTCAGAAATTTGGGCAACGGCACCTTCAAAGATGTCACAAAGGAAGTTGGCCTTGCCCAGGTTTTTCTCCCCATGGGTGCGAATTTCGGCGACTTCGACAACGATGGCTTCCTGGACATCTATCTCGCCACCGGCGGTCCTGCCTACGGCGCTTTAATTCCTAAAGTGTTGCTCCAGAATCAGTCTGGGCGCTCCTTTGTCGACGTTACCTCCGCGTCAGGTACGGGAGAGTTGCACAAAGGCCACGGCACCGCTTTCGCCGACCTCGCCAACCGCGGTTTTGAGGATCTGCTCTCCTCTTCTGGTGGCGCCACTCCGGGCGACGCGCATGCCCTTCGTGTCTTTCGCAATCCGGGCAATGATAATGATTGGATCACCGTCCGGCTTGTGGGAGTCAAGTCAAACCGTGCCGCCATTGGCGCCAAAATTAAAGTCACCGTCGAGAACAAAGGCCAGGGAGTGCGTTCCATCTACCGCACCGTCGGGAGTGGCGGCTCCTTCGGCGCTTCGCCTCTGGAACAGCATATCGGCTTGGGAAAGGCAGCACAGATTCTAAGTTTGGAGATCACTTGGCCCGCTAGCAAAACCCGGCAGAAATTCACTGCCGTAAGCAAGAATCAGTTCCTGGAAATCAAGGAGTTCGCGCAGCAGTACACCGTGACAAAACGAAAACAGTTCATTCTGGGCGGCAGCAAAGCCCCCATTTAGCCCTCGGCAACAACCAAGGAATCTCCCCCGCCGGCGGAAATCGACCGACAGGACAATTCGTCGAAACCATGAGCCGCTCGCCATGCAATTCTTGACCATCTTCGCGGCCTTCATTTTTGCCTTCGCTGCTCATGCTTCCCCTTCTCAGCGATACCCGGCAAAAGGCCTCGTGCTCGCCGTCGACCGCAGCCATCGAACCATCGGCGTTTCCTGTCAGCCCATTCAAGATTTCAATGGCGCGCGAATCCAGCATCTGTGGGTGCGTTCTCCCGCCGAATTGGAACCCTTGCACCCTGGGAGCATGATCGATTTCACCCTCGTTGTCGGCAACAACTCCGCCTCCGCCGAGGAGATCCGCATCCACCACTTCCAGAACACCGAACAGGAACCAATGGCCGCACAGCAGATGACAATCCTCCAGGCCCTGGTTGCCCCGGATTCCGCATCCGCGCCCGCCCCGGCCATCGGCCAGACTGTCCCCGATTTCTTCCTGGTGGACCAGCGCGCCTTGCCCGTGCGTCTCTCGCAATTCCGTGGCGCAGTGGTCGCCATCAGTTTCATCTACACCACCTGTCCCTTGCCCAATTTCTGCTTCCGTCTCTCCAACAATTTCGGCGTCCTCAAACAGCGCTTCGCCAATCGTCTGGGCCAGGACCTTTTCTTGCTCTCCATTACATTTGACCCCGTTCACGATCGCCCTGAGGTTTTGTCCAACTATGCTCGCACCTGGCAAGCCACGGACATTCCAGGATGGCGATTCCTCACCGGCGACGTCTCCCAGATTCGCCGCGTCTGCCAGATGTTTGACGTGAACTTCTGGCAAGATGAAGCCTTCATGACTCATACACTTCATACTGTCTTGCTGGACCGTGACGGAAGGCTGGTCGCCAACCTGGAGGGCAACGAATTCACCGCGGACCAGCTCGGCGATCTTGTGGAAACGCTCTTGCCGATCCCTCCTGATGCTCCGCGGGGTATTCTTCCATAGGCGAACCCCTGCGCAAGGACTGTGTCCGAGCATTAAGGCCGGTTCTGAGTTTGATGGCCAGATGCTTAGGATGAGGTAACTTAGCGAGGAGTCTACTGAGATGCCCGGCCATTTAGGGGGAGCGATAAGGTGAAGGTCCTTGTGGCGCTAGTGATTCTGTGCGCCTTTTGCCAGGGCGCCCCTTCGCAAGAGACAGAGCCGCAGTTTGTGATCGGAGTTGCCCTCACAGGCTCCAAGCCAAGTTGTCCTGTTTTCGTCAACTTTGTGCGTAAGAACTCGCCTGCTGCAGCCGCTGGCATAAAGCCAGGTGATCGCGTTATTGCTGTGGATGGAAACACCACTACAGATGTGCAAGATGCAGCCCGGCGGCTCACTTCCAAGACTGCGAGACCTGTAACGGTGCAATTGATAAGAGACGAGAAGCCTTACAGGCTAACTGTCGAGCGCGAAGACATTGCGACAGTGCTGCAAAAAGACGGCTGGAAAGTGCTTGGTGACGGTACTCTAGTGCGTTCGGATGCGACGGATGGGGAAGTTAAGCAGCTGCATGAGATCGAGCACGCGCTTGAAGACGCGGAAGACCGTGCCGTTGCATTTCCTGGTCACTACCCCGTGAACAAGCAGCTCTACTATCCTGGCTTCGAGGCGTTCATTTGGGACAAGGGAAATCAGGTGACAGTCGGCGGAACCGAGGACGGCCCGGCGTCCCGGGAGGGCGTTCGCTGGGGCGACCGGATCATAGCGGTTAACGGTGTGGACCCGCATGGCAAGTCGATAGTAGAGCTTGAGTCGCTGCTCTCCAGTCCAATAGCGGCTACTATGAGGCTTACCATCGAACGAGCAAGCATACGGAAGACATTCTCATTCGAGCTCGCACAGGCCGCAACAGTCCTCCGCGAGAACCACTGGCAAGTCAGGAATGGCAAGCTGGTGCCACTCTGGGCGCCCGAGAAGTATCTGAATTGCTTTGAATGAACAGGGTCGCGACTCAATGGTTCACAGCCATAGAGCCTTGAGACCGCAGCAGCCTTCTGGAACTTCCTGAGGAACTGGTTCACTCAATCCCCAGACGGTGTTGCAATTGTTCAAGGCTGACACCCTTGGTCTCAGGGTAGAAGAACAGAACGACGAAGAATTGAATGGCCATCATGGCGGCAAAGAAGACAAACGGGGCGCCGTGAGAGGAGGCAAAAAGCACGGGGAAGATCAGGGAAATCATTGCGTTCATGACCCAGTGGGATGAACTTCCCAGACTCTGCCCCTTGGAGCGCACACGGTTGGGAAAAACTTCGCCGATGTACACCCAGATCACGGCGCCCTGTGAAATTGCAAAGAATCCAATGTAGGCAATCAGGAGCCACAAGAGGTAATTCTGGTGGCGATGCGTCAGGAAAATCGCGGCGAGCCCCGAAAGGCATGCCACAAGACCAACGGAACCGATCAGGAGAAGGGTTTTGCGGCCGAGTTTATCGATTACCGCCATCGCCAGGAAGGTGGCGCAGAGATTCATGGCCCCCACCGCCACAGGACCCAATTCGGCGGAAACTTTGCTGAATCCAGCGGCACTGAAAATGTCGTTCAAATAATAGAGAATCGCATTAATACCGGCGAGTTGATTGAACATCCCAATCGTAATCGCCAGGAATATGGGCAAACGGTACTTGCGCGAAAAAAGCGGCTCGGATTTCTGAACCTGTTCGAGATGAATCGAGTCGACGATTTCTTTTAGCTCTCCGTCAGGATCCGCGGATCCGACCAGCTTCAGGACGGAGCGAGCTTCCTCGACGCGATTCTGCGTGGCCAGCCAGCGGGGGCTGCGAGGGATGCCGAGGAGCATGATCAGGAAGAGCAGGGCGGGAATTGCCGCAACGCCGAACATCCATCGCCAGTCGTTTGCTCCCAATCCAAGCTCCGCGATGCGGTAGTTTGAAAAATAGGCGAGCAAAATTCCAATGACGATGTTGATTTGAAACAAGCCGACGAGCCGGCCGCGCCATTTGCCCGGAGCGATCTCCGCAATATATACGGGACCGAGCACCGAGGAGCCTCCGATGCCGAGTCCGCCAAGAAACCGCCCGGCGACCAACATGGGCCAATTGAAAGCGAGGGCACAGCCCAGCGCGGAGAGAACGTAAAAGACGGCAAGAATCTGCAGAGTCTCCCGGCTTCCGAAACGCTGGCCGATCACGCCGGCGAACATGGCTCCAACGACCGTGCCCCATAGGGCAATGGAAACCGTGAGACCGAGGGTAGAAGGAGTGAGATCGAAGGCCAGGCTCAACTGGCGAGTGGTCCCTGCAATGACGGCTGTGTCGAAGCCGAACAACAAGCCGCCCAGCGCGCCCACCACTGCGGCCTTGACGAGATTGGCGTTCATTCCTGATGGCCCCGCGCGGTTTGCGAAGCGGGTGGAGGCGCGAAATGTACGCGCACGGTCATTATCTCAAAAGGCTTGGTGTGGACAGATACGGTTCCGTCTTGAATAGGAATTCCAGTCAAGGGTTTCTCCATGAGATTCGTCAGAGTCGCCGTTGTGGCGCCGGATGGCAGACGCAGTTTTACATCCGTTTCCTTTCCCGCCCATTCATAGAATCGCAGCACGAGTGCGTCTTCATCCTCTGCTTTTTTCACGGCAGTCAAGACGACATTATTCGCCCCCAACTCCAAGAAAGAAAACTCTTCTTTCAGGCCGCCCTGGTGTTTTTCGATTTGCCGGGTCAAGAGCGGGTAATTGAGTTCGTACCCGCGGCGCACCGACAGTGCCTCGCGCCACCCGCCACCATGCGGATACAAAGAATAAGTGAACTCGTGACGGCCTTCGTCGGCATGAGGGTCGGGCCAGGCGGGAGAGCGGAGGAGAGACAGCCGGAGAACGTTCCCCTTCGCGTCATATCCGTATTTGCAGTCATTCAGCAGGCTCACGCCATGCGTAGCGTCGGATAAATCGGCCCAATGCAGGCCCGGCACTTCGAATTTCGCTTTTTCGGCCTGCGTGTTCCGTGTGGTGGGCCGCTCAATCGCGCCGTAGGGGACTTCGAAGGTTGCCTTGTCACTGTGGGCGCTGCTAGCGACCGCCACCTTCAGAAGAATGTGCTTCTCGTGCCAATCCGCAGTCATCTTGACATCGATGCGTGGCGAGCCTGCCGTCAGGGTAATATCCCGGACAAAAGTGGAGTCCTCGAAATGATTTTTGACGCGCAGGATGGCACGCAACGGGCCGTTTTCGACCAGCTTGACCTCGTCCGCATTGTTCAAATCCCAGTGTTCCTTTTCAAAGTCCGCATCAATGTTCCAGGCATCCCATTGCTTGGGCTTGTCGCGAAATGCCTGCAACAGGTTGCCACAGATGCTCGAAGTGGGGCCGCCGGTGTCGGTTTCTGAGGGAGCCAAGGCTTCGGTCTTGCTGTGCTTGTCGAAAAGACTGGTCATACATCCGGTCTGTGCGTCCACATTGACCCGCACGAGTTCATTCTCGATCGTGCTATCCGAGGCCTTGATTTCGGAAGGTGCAACGGGCTGTTTAGCCACGCCATGCACGTAATACGTGTTGTAGCCGAGGGCGGGAACGCTCGCTTTCACCAGAAAACGAACGGAATGCGTGTC
>Ga0209517_10008283_pt1 | contig 12218 bp, 10 predicted proteins | sample PeaSoiMetSII2010_FD_187695 | JGI IMG/M metagenome (GOLD analysis project Ga0209517, IMG submission 187695) | Peat soil microbial communities from Weissenstadt, Germany - SII-2010 (SPAdes) (version 2) | ecosystem: Environmental > Terrestrial > Soil > Wetlands > Peat | place: Germany...
GGGGCCCGGTCGAGCGCTCGGAATTGTGCCGCGCGGCGTCCACACGCCGGGGAGTAAGACAGGTAGCTTTGCGTAAAGACATAGTATTCTCCATGGTCAGGAAAGTTCGGGGGCAGGGGCGGCAGAGAAACCGTCCCCACAAAAGGTGAGATGCGCGTTCACAACCCTCATAGCTTAGCAGAATCATAGCTAGGCTGTCAAGCCCAGAATGATACGCTAGCGACGGGATGAGACGGCCCTCTCCCTTGGGGAGAGGCGTGGGCCGCTGCCGGCGTCTTCATCAGCCGGAGCTGGCCGGGCGAGGGGTCACTTGCTCCCTCGCGGGCGGTGCATGCGTGGCGAGAAGGCGCAAAAGGACCCAGAATGTGTCAACCTGAGGGACTGTGTCATCCTGAGCCCGTTCGCTTCGCTCAGGGTAAACTGCGCGAAGGATCTCTGCAGTTGTTCGTGAGCCTCTGAACCATAAGTAATTACCGAGATCCTTCACTCCGCTCAGGATGACAGGCGGTGGGTCTTGCTACATGGCTGGCGCACATTGAAGCTGTGCGTGTTGATAAGTTTTGAACATCAAGACCGCAGAGCTGCGCTCTGCGCCAACTAGCGTGACAAAGCTGCGAGAGGGGGCGTAAGATAAACAGAAAAAACGGTACCTGATCCCCTTTTTCTCTAAACGGCCGTCAAACGCTGTCATGCAAATGTAAGAGCCGCAAGAATTCGGGAGGACGATGATGATTGATAGAATGAAAGGGCAACGACCGGTCGACGGGCCCACGCGGCGGCAAGCGATCGCCGGAGTCGCGATCGCATTGGGTGGACTAGCCGTAGGTCCAGTTCAGGCGTGGGCGGGAGCCGAGGAGGAGATTTCTCATACGGCGGAATCCATTCACCAAGAGCCTGTTTTCCACGCGAGCTGTAAGCGCGTCTACGAAGCACTCACCGACACTCAACAGTTCGATAAGGTTATACAGATCAGCGGAGTAATGAAGTCGATGCACCTAGGTGGCAAGCCCGCGGAAATCAGTCGCGAAGTGGGAGGCGCGTTCGCCCTATTCGGCGGGTACATCACCGGACGACACGTCGAACTTGTGCCCAACCAGCGCATCGTACAGGCCTGGCGTACGGGCGGCTGGAGCCCGGGTGTCTATTCGATTGCGAAGTTCGAGCTCGTCGAACAAGGATCCGGGACCAAGATTGTATTTGACCATACAGGCTTTCCTAAAGGCACAGCGGAAACTCTGGCTTCGGGATGGAAAGCCCACTATTGGGAGCCGCTCCAGAAATTGCTCGCTGAGAGTAATGGATAGCAAAGTTTCGCGGCGGGACATCAACTCTCAAACATCTCGGCATCAGTTTAATGTTCATCTAAGCGAAAAAGCAACAACGCGGTACCTGACATCATTTTTCTTCTAAAGGGTATTTTCTTAAAGAGTTCTGCTCACGCATCACGGCCCCGAACGTCGAAGAATCTGTTGGCGATTGCATGCGGTAGCACGATATCCGTCGGCCCGGGAATTTCTCCGGAGGAGGAAAGGATGTTATTGCCATCGCGAGTTCGCTATCTATTCCCTGGCCTCTTCGCATGCCTATTGTTGTTCTTACCCACACTTTACGCCGAAGATGAACAGGCGATAGGTTTGGTCCGTTCTTCCCATGCCGCGAGTTTGGGGGGAGTGCCAGTTCCAGGGTCGATAGCCATTTTCGATGGCGATCTGCTCACCACCTCGGAGGGGGGAATCGCCCTCGTGGAACTCCGCTCAGGAACGAGAGTGCGAATGCCCGAGAACAGTTCCGTGCGCTTTGTCCGTGACGGCGAGATAGTGCGGGCGGATTTAGTTTCCGGCGCGGTAGTTTCCGAGGGCGCCGGCAAACCCGACACCGTTGTGGCCACACCCCAGTATCAATTCGCCCCTGCGCAGGACGGAAGCTCTCGCTACATGGTTCAACTGTCGAAGCAGCAAGCCATTGTCGCTGCCGCGATGAAAGGAAGTGTGATCGTCAAACCCGGGAAGACGAATGCGCGCTACGTTCTGCATGAGGGAAGCTACGCCGCCATCTCCGCCTCAGCGGTAGGTGCGCCCGGTCAGTCCGCGGCAGTGGGCGGTCGCCCTGCAGGCCGGCATGCCGGTACCGTGCTTAACGCCATCCCAGACTGCGTGGTGCAACGCCAGGGCCAAGGAATGGAAACCGCCCTTAAACTGGATGATGGTATCGACACCGGCGACATCATCACAACCAGGCAAAACGGTCGGCTAGGGATTATGCTGTTGGATGGTTCCCGACTGAATATCGGGCCCGGCTCAACCCTGAAGATCGTCCGGGTCGAACTGCAACCGCCTCAGACGCAGATCGAATTAACCTCTGGGCGGATGCGAGTCCGGACGGTCCAACTCAGCCAATCAGGTTCAAACCGGACAGTGCAAACTCCGACAGCCATAGCCTGGGTAGTCGGGCCGGACTTAATTATCGAAGCCCACCCCAATACTACCACCGTCTTATGTATTGAAGGATTGACCTCCGTAGGGAATATCGACCCGGCCAGAACCAAACACGTCATTGTGTCTGCCGGGCGGTTTACGGCCGTAGCCCAGGGGCGCGCTCCGTCTGATCCCCAGAGCGCAAGCAATTCAGTGTTGCAAAGCCAAATGGACCAGACCAACGTTGGGTCGCCCGAGCCCGGTGGGCCAGGAGCAGTAATGCCGGCGCTCCAGATCGGCTGGCACGTTGGCGACCTCTCGGAGGCCGAGTCGATTGGCGCGATTGCTGGCACGTCAGCCGGAGTCGCGGCGGCTATTGCCATCCCCCTGGCTCTTGCCAGCCCCAGTGCACCTAAACCGTAGGGACGATTGGCCATTAACTTTCCCTTCAATCAGGGCAAGTCCCTACGGCCAAGTGCACGGAGGACTTGAAGGGCATCCATAAACTTACCTTATCGTCGATGGCCCGGGTTCGGGTCCATAGACTTTGGTTGCGAGCTCCCGGCCGAGAAGCAGCGAAGCGAGGCGCCGGCGGAGTTCCTCGGGGCGGGCGTCGGGGAAGCGCGGGTGGCCATCATACGTCCCGACGTTGTTTGTCGGGATGTATCCGCCCCTCGGCATCGTTCCTCGGATTTACAACACCATTCACTCCGCCCCGTAATCAATCTGCATGCGGCGGACTTGCAGGCTGGACAACGCCAAGATGAGGAGGCACAGTATCAGCAGTCCCACGATAGCCGTTGCCGGTGCGGCCGGGGAAGGATTGACGGCAAGGAAGGAGAGCAGACTGTTCTTGTCCATGGATGTCGCTTCCGGTATGGCGACCGGGCACAGCGACTTCAAATAGAAGATCACGCTCATCTGTTGCAGGATCGCGGGCAGGAAGCCGTTCACAGCCTCCCACACCAGCACAACTACGGTGGGAATGAGTGGGTTCCGGAAGAGCAGGCCCGCCGCAAGAAAGACGCTGCCGTATCCGACGCAGGCCAGAAGCGTGACACCGAGGTATGCCGCGAGGTGTGCGAGTCCATGCTCGTGGAAAAGGTACTCCTGGAGGGTATTCGAGCTGAAGTAGCAGTACACGGCAACAAACTGCAGCAGGGTGCTGGAACAGAAGATGACCGTCGCCGCGAGCAGGCCGGAGAGGAATTTCCCAACCACCAGGACTTCCCTCCGCAGCGGCGCCAGGAAATAGTAATGCAAGCTCTTCTCCAACACCTCCCCCCGAAAAAGATTGCCGAAGATCCCCACGCAGCCGAAGAAGATGGCCAGCCGCAGAAAGAAGAACTGGAAAATGGCAGCGAAGATATGGCTGTCCTCGCCCAGGTCGCCATGCCCGCCATTCTTCAACTCGACGAAGGAATGGGCGGCGTAGAGCACCACGGGCGCGAAGGCCAAAAGGTAAATCCATGCTCCGCGGCGGGTGAAGAAAGTCTTTCTTACCTCGAGGCGGAGGATGGCCAGAATCTGCGCTCGCCAGAGCGCCCAGGGCAGCCGCTCGAAGCTCATTTAGGTGGCTCCTCCGCGCCAATCAGGTATTCGTAGACGGAAAGGACGTCGTCGTCGGCAGGCGCTACCGACTCGATGCTGATGCCGCTTTGCGCGATACGATTCAGCAACAGATAGAATCGGTCAGCGTCCCGCGTCTTCACCAGCAGGCCGTGCCCGTCAGCGAGGATCCTGGCTTCCACGACGTATTCCTGCTGAAATATCCGCGATGCAAAGTCGCCGGGCCTGTTGCAGCGGATCAGAATCTGCATGGGGTGTTCGTGAATCTCTTCGCGCACGCCGTGAATCTGCCCCTCCGCCACCACGTAGCCATTGCTGAGCAGCACGACCTGGTCCGAGAGCGCGTCCACTTCGTGCAGCACGTGGCTCGAGATGATCACATACAGCCCTTCTTGAGCCAGGCTGCGGAATAGGGCAATGGTCTCGGCGCGGATCAAGGGGTCAAGGCCGTTCAGCGGCTCGTCCAGCACAAGTACCGAGGGTTTGTGGCACATCGCCTGGGCCAGCTTGATGCGCTGACGCATTCCTTTGCTGTACCCGGCAATCAAGCGGTGCGCTGCGTCAGCCAGGTTCACGCGTTCAATCGCCTGCTCTGCCAGCCTGGCAGCGGCCGGATGCGAGTGCCCGAAAAGCCGCAAGTAAGAATAAACGAACTGGTAGCCGGTGAGCCCTTTCGGAAACGAGTCGAACTGCGTGCAGTAACCGACCTTGTGAAACAGGCGTTCCGGCTCGCGGGGCGACATGCCGAGCACGGTGATGCGTCCACGAGTAGGCGCAACCAGCCCCGTCATCAGATTCATCAACGTGGTCTTGCCCGAGCCATTAGGGCCGACCAGGCTGGTGATGCCGGGCGGGATCGACAGATTCACGCGGTTCACACCCAGCACTTCTCCGTAGAACTTGGAGACCTCTTCAAAGACGATTCGCTGGTCCTCGGCTCCCCTACTCACTTGAGGAGGGGCAGGGGGGTGGTGGGTTTCGGTCTCGCCTCGACGGCCAACCACCCCGGGCCCCTCCTTAGCAAGGAGGGGAATCTTCGTGTCGTGTGCGTTCATCCGCGCACCACCTCGTAAGCCCTGACTTTCTTTTCCAACAGCAGCAGGCAGACGGCGCTGACAGCCAGCAGCGCCAGCGACGCTCTGTCAGCGGGGATGGTAATCCGGGATTGTTGGTGGAAAAGTGGCATCACAACGCTGGCGATTAGGTTCGTGATATCGACCAGGCTGCCATTTCTGGTTCGGAGCACGGTATTGATGGCTTGCCCGAAGCCGGCGCCGAAAAAGAACACGCCCAGCAGCGCCGCGCCCGCCGCTGTCTTCCGTTTGATCCACGCAGAGAGAGCCAGTGCCAGGAGCGAGAAAACCAGGATCTCAATCGCCGAGCCGAGGAAAATGCTTGCAGCAATCCACAGGTTGTTCCACAACCAGCTTGCGCCCGCCAGGCTGGACTGAATCAGAAACAGCACCTCACCTGGAATCCAGGTGACCAGCGAGAGCATTGACACCAGCACAAAGAGTTTCCCCAAAACGTATTCGACGCGGGAAAAAGGCCGGCAGAAATAGAGTGGCAAGGCATGGTTGGCGAGGTCCGGCGAGACGAGGCCAGGTCCCACCAAGGCCGTTAGTACAAAAGCCATCACGCCTTGAACATTCATGAAGTGGTAAAAGAATGTGGCATCGACGGTGAAGAAAGAACTCAAGCGGAATATCGCCAGCAGGCGCTCGTTGTGGTTCATGTAGAGCGCCAGCGCACAGCCGAGGGGGTAGAAAAAGCAGATGGCAAAGAAGGCGACAAGAAACCTGGAAGAGAGCGCGTTCTGATAAGCGTAGCGGCTCACAATCAGGAAACGAGACCACGCCGGGCTGAGCTCTCCCGAATAGCTATGATAGCTTCGCTTATGAACGGCCATTGGAGTTCTCCATGGCTTTCAGGAAAATGTCCTCAAGGCTGTCGCGCCGGTAGTTCAGGCGGCGGATCTGAACGTTGTGCGCCTCAGCGAGTTGGTAGAGGTCCTGGAGGACGAATTCCTGGCCTAGAACCATCTTGAACCTGCGCGGGCTGCGATCGCTGTGGGTCCCGGCTGCCGCAGGAACGGCCGAGCCGGTAATTGCGCACTCACAGTCCAGCCGCTCGACTGCCTCCGCAAAGGCTCCGTCGCCGCCCAGCGTCTCGAGTTCGAGGAATCTCCGGTTGGCCCTACGCTCTTCTTCCAGATTAGCGTAATGCACCTGGTGGCCATCCTTCAGGATCAGGACTTCTTCGCAAGTTTCCTCCACGTCGCGCAAGAGGTGAGAGCAAAGTAAAATATGCAGGTCGTGGCTGTCACGCATCTCTCGAATCAAGCGGATCATGCGCTGGCGGGCAGGCGGATCCAGGCTATTGGTGGGCTCGTCCAAAATCAGAAGGCGAGGGCCATGGGCGATTGCCTGGGCGAGCTTGGCGAGTTGCCTCATGCCCAGCGAGTAAGTTCCAAGCATTCGGTACCGCGCTTCGCCCAGACCGACATAGAACAACGCCTCATGAGCGCGTTCAAGCGCAGCTTCCGAGGGCAGGCCGGAAAGCTCCGCCATCAAACGCACGAAGCTTACCGCCGTCATGCGAGCGATGAAACATTCCGACTCCGGCATATACCCGGCGAGCCTTCGAATTTGCTTTATTTCAGTTCGAATGTCGCGCCCGAAGACGCGCGCCGTCCCCGCCGCCGCCGGATAGAACCCCAAAAGCGTGTTGATTAGAGTCGATTTGCCGGCGCCGTTGGGGCCCAGTAGTCCTATCGAGCGGCCGGAGAGCGAACACTTCAGACCTTCCAGGATCTTCCGCCCTCCCAGCGTGACGCCCAGTCCTTCGAGTTCGATAATTGGTGGCATAGTTCAGTGCCTAGTGCTCAGTGCCTAGAAGCTGTTTCAAAACCTACTGTACCTCGATTGCAACGTGGTTGGTCGATAGCGCGCGAGGCCGTGCTCCCCGGAGGGGAGCAAATTGGGTAGTCCGTCGGCTGACGGATGAAACCCTCGGACGCGACCCCACACCCCGCCTTCGGCACCCCTCTCCCCGCCGCCGGGGAGAGGGGGTGAGGGGATGAGGTTTCCGGGGGTGCTGCCCCCGGCTACTCATGCCCAGCCCCTGTGGGGCTGAGGGCTCGCGCGGTGCTCGGGGATCCTGGGCGGTATTCAGTAGTGCCTCCTCTGCTGGGCGGTTTTGAAGCAGCTTCTAGCGCTTGGCGCCTTACGCCGCCCACCTGCCCACCTGCCCATCTGCCTACTGCCTTCCACCCTTCAGAAGCGGAAGCAGGTCCAGGACTCCTGCACCCTTAATCCCGAGTAGAGGGCCAAAACCTAATCCGAAAAAATTCCCCGTGTTTGCGATCGTGATCTCCTGCGGCTCGCCATACGCGCAAGTCAGGCTCGGGCCGCTGTTTTGCTTCAGGGTCTCGAGCGCTTGTTTTTCCGCGGGCGTCAGGATCGGTATGTCCACTGCCGATCCCAGCATCGCGCCCAGGTTTTGATAGACGAGAGCGGAACAGTTCGTGAATCCGTCGCGCGGCAAGCGGCTGCTGAAATCGCTGGAGCGCGCGAGGGTATATTGTGTATTGCGGTTTTGAATCGAGCTCAGCAGCAATGCCCGGCTGGGCGCCGCCAGGAGATTGCCGTCCACGAACACATAATCGATCTCGGTCGGCGCGCCCGGCGCGGCCGTGGGCCGGTTGATCTGCAAGGTGTAAAAGGTGCGGCCGTCCGCATCTTGCTTGGTCAAATTGAGTGTGCCTGCCTTCGCGTCCGCCTTGCTGTTGTAACTGGCCACCAGCTTTTCGATAGTCGCCTCGAGCCGCGCCGGATCGTTCACCTCCGCCGACACCTTCCAGCTCGGGGTGGGCAGTATTGGACCATCAAGCGCCAGCGTGACCTCGCCACCCAATTGCGCGGCCAAATCCTGGGACACATTCACTCCGGTCTCCGATTCGAAGTCCTCCAGGCCCTGGGTGAATCCGGGATCATGACTCTCTGCCAGACTCAAGAGCTCCTGCAAGATTTCCTGTGGGTCCTCGACCACAAAAGAAACCGCGAAGCTGGCCGTGGGCGAAACAAAATCCAACGTTCCCATGGGGCTGGGCGGGCCGAGCAAAGCTGTCAGGCCCCGGCGCGGCTGGGCGAAAGTCAGCGTCGCTCGATTTTCAGTTCGCCCGCTGAGGTCTTTGCTCTCCATGATGAGATATCTCATGTCGGCCAAGCCGGTCCTCTCGTCGCGAATCAAACTCGGACCCTCTTTGTGACCTACGGAATGCGCAAGGATTTGTTCCATGTCAGCGCAAATAAGTAAGCCGGCGCCGGCTTGGTATGCCTGCCGGATGGCGCTGTAGAATGGGGTGGAGGTGAACCCGCTGGAAGTTCTGCTCTCCATCAGAGGAGCCACCATCTGCAACTGGCGCGCGTCCGCGGCCATTGCCACAAGGTTATTTCTGAAATAAACCAATGTCGCGTTGGTTCCGGCGGCACGTGAAAGCAAAGAGGGGTTATCGATGATCTGCATCTGGAAGTGCGTCCCGTCGCCTTTGTTCCCGCTGATCTGCTGCTGGATAAAGGCGCGGAAGTCGGGGCGCCGCAGTTCCGCCAAAACAATTGGCGAGTGCGCATCGGGCGTCATTGCGACGACAATCTCGTCGCCGAGGTAGTCGCTGAAAGAGCGCAGCCGGTCAATCAACTCGGGTTCTTTGCTGGCCCCCCCGGAGGCTTGCTGGCGTGCCCACCAGGCTTGCAGCACAGCGCTCTGTTGGATACGTTCCTGTAAGAGCCGATTGGCCTCGGTCAGCGTCGACCCCATGTTGGGGATGGCAGCGTAGAACATAGTGTCAGCCGGCACCATATTCAGCAAGTCTGAAGTGTAGCGCGGCGCGGGCCCCGGGAGAGACTCGAACTGCTTGTGCAGCGCCGCAAACTCACCCAGTAGCTCGAGGTACTCACTTCGGTTGCGGCTCCACGAAACTGAGTAGCTGACGGGAACGGGCGCCAGATCCGACTCCGTCGAAACTTGCTCCCCAGGATGCAGGAACTGCGTCTTACGTCCCTGCTCGACTTCCACTTCGCCTTGGATTACGGAGACGCGCGCGCCCTTCATTCCTTCGTCCACGGCAAAAATGGTGCCTTTCACGGAAACCAGGCAGTCCCGCGTTGCAACTTCGAGCCGGCCACGGCCTTGCTTGGCCGCGCGGACGATGATGCTGCCGCGTTGCAGGTGAAGCGTGGTGTCGCGCCAGCCTTTGGATATCCAGAATGAAGTGCGCTGATCCATTTCGATCGTAGACCCATCAACCATCCGGATCAGGGCGGAGGAGGCCTTGGCGGTGCGCACCTCCTCATCTTCGCGAATCGACCGGCCGGGAAGAATTTCGCCGCCATGGCCAGAGTCAAGATAGAGAGTCCCGTCGGCGGATAGCACAGCCGCTTGGGCTTCAGAGCCGCGCAGCATTTTGGCCCAGCGTCCGCCGCCCAGAAACCCGATGAGGCCTATGATGACCATGCCTGTCGCGAAGGCCCAAGGCATCATCCACTTGCTCCTGGTGCTGGTTGTCTTGCGCGAGGCGGCGGCCTCGGCATTCAGACGGGCTGCAGGCCGCACGCCTTGGCGCGCTTCTCCCAGCGCGTGGCGGCAGGCCACGCAGCCATGAAGATGGTCCTCGACCAGCGCGGCTCGCGCCGCGGAGAGCCCCCCGCTGAGGTAAGCAGGCAACAAGGCCTGGAAATCAGCGCAGCCGCGAATCTTCTCCACGTCCGCAGAGGCTGCCATGACCGGGGCAGGGAAGCGCTCTCGCAGTCCAGCCCAAACACGATCCGCCGATTGCTCGACAACCTGATCGGAAACGTCATCGCGCCGCAATTCATTGATCAACTCACTCAAGCTCGGATCGCGTTGCTGTTTTGGTTGGCTCATGATTTCCCTCCAATGTGGGAGCGAATCTCCTTTTGCAGCCGCCGCCGGGTGCGGTGCACCGTCACCGCCACCCAGACCTGCGAGACGCCAAGCATGCGCGCGATTTCCGGATTGCTGTAGCCCTCGAGGAAACGCAGCGCAAAAATCTCCGCCGCCTGCGGACTCAAGCTCGCCAGCGAGCGCCGCAAGCATTCGCGCCATTCGCTCCGCTCCAACTCTCCGCGCGCGGGCAGCGAATCCGGCAGAGGCGCGCTCTCAGACACTTGCCGAGCGCGCACGATATCGAGCGCGGCATTGATCGCCGCGCGGCGAAGATACCGCTCGGAATTCTCCACTTGCGGAGCCGTGCCGTCGCGGCCGATGAGACGCAGGAAAACCGTCTGAAGTACGTCCTCGGCGTCGGTAAGATTACCGGTGATCCGGTAGGCGGCACGAAGGACCAAACCGTGGTATGCACGGAACAGTTGTTCAACTGCATCGACGGAGCTGGGAATTGTTACCTCCGCAGTGGCCGATCGCACGCACGCCTCCTGACGACTGCCATCAAATTGAAGACGAGCCACTGTGCCAATTATTACAGTCAGTTCAACAATATTCTGAAGACATAAGCGAGACCTGGGGTCATGGCCGGGAGCAGACTTATCTTCAGGCCCGCATCGCTATGTTCCCACGAAAGCTTGGCGTCGCTGCCCAGGAGGGAAACGTTGGCGATTTCGCCCTTGGCGAGAAGCGCGTCGCGAGTGTTGAGCGACTTGATCAACAGGTGGGGAGTGTTGGAAGGCAAGTCAAGGGCGATGGCGTAAAGAGTTTTCCAGCGGCTCGTGAAGCGAATATCTTCCGCTCCAAAATCCGGAATGTGCTCCTCGCCGAACATGCCGCTCTTAACCTGGGTGGGGCCTTCACCGAAAATCTTCCAGGGCCGCGTGCCGTAAATTGCTTCGCCGTTCACTGAAAGCCACTCGCCGATGGCAAGCAGGCGCTCGACGACCGGTTGGGGGAACACTCCTTCGGCAGTCGGGGTGATGTCGAGCAGGAAGCTTCCGTTCTTGCTGACGATGTCGATCATCTCACCGAGGATGCGGTGGGCGGTTTTGTAGTTGGCGTTCTGGACGTGGCACCAGGAATTCCAATCGATGGCGTCATCGGTCAGCCACTTATAGTCAGCCAGCTGGTCGAGCCTGCCGCGCTCGATATCAAGGATTCCCGCGCCGCGGGGCAGGTCTTTTTCCTTATACGTCACGCTGACTTCCTCATGCCAACGCTCACCCTGGTTATAGTAATAAGAGATCACATCGGCCAGTCGACGCTCGTCAATGATGTTCAGGCGGCTGTCGAAGTAAATCAGGCTGGGGTGGTACTTGTCGATCACTTCTCTTACTTTCGCCTCCCAGGTCTCCTGAAAGGCAGGAGGCGGTGGCGGCGTCGGCTTATCGTAATCCCTGAAGGGGCTTTGGGGAACGGGCGGGCCGTAGAGGCCGCTATACTCGGGATTCGAGGCATCGACGGACTTGTCGATGGTCGGATACCAGCCCCATAGCCACTGATGGTGAAACGTCGAAATGAATCTCAGTCCCTGATTGCGAAGCGCCCGGCTCATCTCTCCCACGACGTCACGGCACGGGCCCATGGCGGCCGCATTCCACTTGTTGACTTTCGAGTCCCACATCGAGAAGCCGTCCGCGTGCTCGGTGACCGGCCCGGCGAATTTCGCGCCCGCCTTGCGCAGCAACTCCGCCCACTCGTCCGGGTTGAACTTCTCCGCGCGAAACATGGGGATGAAGTCTTTGTAGCCGAATTTCGAGGGAGGGCCGTAGACGAGTTTGTGATACGTGTTCGCCCGCTCGCCTTCGATGTACATGTTGCGGGAGTACCATTCGTTGTCGAAGGCCGGGACGGAGTAAGGCCCCCAGTGGAAGTAAATGCCGAACTTGGCGTCGTCAAACCATGCGGGAGGGGTGTGCCTCGTCAGGGAGTCCCACGAAGCCGCGAAGGCCTGCTGGGTGCGCAGAGCGCGCGGCGCCGCGAGCCCTGCCGCTGCCGCGCCAGTGGTTTTCAGGAAGGTCCGACGGGTGATTTGTTGGGTCATGACGCACCATCCTAACAAGCATGGGCAAACGAAATCAACGGCACGTGGATTCTTCGTAGTGGCACCCCTTGTGGGTGCCCGGGGGGGCCAGGCGTAGGCATTAACCTAATGGCTAAGTCCTCCACTTCAGAAGTTCGCTAACGTATTTTTGGGGCAGTGGGGGTACCGAGTCTAGCGAGGAGTTTGGCGAGGTCGTGACGGGTGAATTTCCATTCGAAGGGCCG
>Ga0209517_10008285_pt1 | contig 12217 bp, 10 predicted proteins | sample PeaSoiMetSII2010_FD_187695 | JGI IMG/M metagenome (GOLD analysis project Ga0209517, IMG submission 187695) | Peat soil microbial communities from Weissenstadt, Germany - SII-2010 (SPAdes) (version 2) | ecosystem: Environmental > Terrestrial > Soil > Wetlands > Peat | place: Germany...
CGCTCTCGAACTGCCAACTCGCCTACCGCCGCCCCTTCGGATGACCCTCCTCATGAGGTTGTGCTTTAGGCGCCGGATGCGATTGCGGCTTCGGCGCCGCACTTGCATGCGCCGGTGCAGCCGCGTGCGGCGCAGCTGCTGGGTGCGGTGCAGCTGCCGCGTGCGGTGCAGCCGCTGGTCGTGACGTGTTTGCCATCCGCGGCGCAGCTTCTTTGTTCGAGGCACTCGGCGGACGAGGCACCGTGTTGTGCGCGGGCCCTGCCGCATGCTCCGCAGACGCTGGCCGCGCCGTGTTCTCTGGCCGTGGTGCGGCCTCTTTATTGTTGGTGGCACTCGGTGGACGAGGGACATTGTGCGCGGGCGCTGCCGCATGCTCTGCGGCCGCTGGCCGCGCCGCAGCTGGTTTGAAGGGCGCTCCTGCCGCTTTTGCGGCTACCACGCCGCGACCGCTAAACTCGCCCGGCTTTGCCGTCGCAGCAATTGCCGGCTTTCCATGATTCACCGATGCCAACAGCTGCCGGTTGCTGGCAGCCGCAGTTTCGTGCTTGCTCTGCTCCGCCGTCGCTTCGACATGGTGCTCATTCGCTGCCGCCTCCTCAGCCCGCGTAGCGTGGGTCTGGATTCCACCCTCGCCGCCGTTGAAGGCGACATGATTGTTGTTGACGATGACCGTCTTGTTGTACACATTGGTCACATGGATCGAGGTGACGTTGTTCACATTGCGGTTGTAGAAGAACGCCCCGCCTCTCCAGTAGCCGCCCTCATATCCCAGGCCGCCGTAGCCGAAGCCGTAGTTAACGCCGCCGTAGAAGCCAATTGTGGGACCCCAGTAGCCGGCATGCCAGGCATACAAACCCCCACCCCAGCCCCAATAGCCGGGCGTCCAAAGCACGCCGGGTTCCGGTGCCATCACCCAGGTCCCAGGCACCCAGAAGTAGCCGTCGGGACCGTTGCCCCAATAGCCGGGCGTCCACATATACCCTACGGCCGGGCACGGAGGTTGCACGTACACCGGAATCGCCGGCGGCCCAAAGCCAACCGAAATGAACACGCCGGCAAATGATGAAACTGAAACCACTAACATCAGCGCGAGTACCGTCCAACGAACGGAACGCATAATTTCCATATGTCTTTCCCCTTGCCAGGAACGGCCTTCGCTTTCCCGGTCATGCTTTGATGCTGCGGGTTGCGAGGACGTTACCCACTTAGAACCAGACCGCACGGACATAAACCCCGATGCTCCAGCGATGTTTTGCCGTTTGCAAGCTCCCTGATCCGTAAGGACTTAGTAATCATGCAACCAGCATCGAAGAAAATCAATACTAACGGCGGAACTGCTTGCTCAAGGTGAGCGCTTGCTGCTGATACGACGACCCGATCCCGAGGCCGTAAATCTTGTCCGGCTTCGCCAACAGCGGCATGTAGTTCAGGCGCCCAACCATTTGTCCATGCTCCATCAGGAACGGAACTTCGTGGGCCCGGACTTCCAGCACCGCGCGTGTGCCCTTAATGTCGCTGGAACCGTATCCGAAGCCGGGATCGAAGAATCCCGCATAGTGAATGCGAAATTCACCGTCCGAAGGATCGAACGGAACCATCTCCGCCGCAAACTCAGCCGGAACCCGCACCCGCTCCCGCGAAGCCAGAATGTAGAAGTCCCCCGGTTCAAGAATCAGCGACTTGCTGGCGCTCTCCTGGCGCACTTCCCAGAATTCTTCGGGGGAATAATAATTGATGCGGTTCAGTTCAATCACCGGAGCATTCCGCCGCGCCTTGTAGGCAATGACCTCGCCCTTTTCGCTGGCTTCGAGGTTCACCGTAACCCTGAGGCCCCGATCAAGTCGCGCTTTCACCGGACTGTCCTCGTCCATGTAAACCAGCGTCTGCTCTTGATCGAGTTTCTTGATCGCCCGATCGTGAGTGCCATCCGGATTACCTCGCACGAAACGAACCTGACTCAACCGCATCCCCGCTCGAATGGCGACGGTGAAGGTGCGGGAAACAATTTCTGCGTAGAGCCGACCTTTGTAACCCGGCGGCACGCGGTCGAATTCGACTCCATGATCGGTGATCAGACGGGTGAAAATATCGAGCCTGCCAGTCGTGCTTTTGGGGTTGGCTTTTCCGGAAATGTGCTCTGGGAGGTAAACCTCTTCGATCAACGGCACAATATAGACACAATCTTTCTCAAAGACCGCCGCGCCGGTCAGGTCGACCCGCGCCATTCGCAGTTCTTTGATCTTGTCTTCGACTGTGCCGTTGGGACCGGGCAGAAAACTCGCCCGTACCCGATGCGCAATATCTCCCAGCCGCAGGTCCAAACTCGCCGGCTGAATGTTCTCATCAGGGATCGCCGGGCTGCCCACAATCCGCCCAGTTTCAATCAATTCCTTGATCGTCTGATAGGGCAGAATCCCATCTTTCCGGCCTTCCGCACCTTGACCGGCCGGCTCCGGAAACAAGCCCACATCTGTGTTCTTCAACTCGGCACTGGACATGGTCTCAGAATACTCCTGACGTCGCTTCGGTGGCTTCGCTGGGCTGGAAAGTGCTTTCAATCTAAGGGCGAGAGCGGGGTGGTGTCAAGCAGCAGAAATCGCGCCGCGTTCTCTGCGTTTTAATATCTTGCGGGTTGCCGCCTACTGATGCGCCGTCGGCCCTTCGACCGCCGGCGGAAGCGGCGTAATCGGCTGCGCGGTTTCTTCGTTGAACTCGGGCAAGGGATGTTCCAGTGCCACTGCAAGCACCTGGTCCATAGTATCCACAAAGTGCAGCTTCATCTCGTTGCGAAGATTTTCCGGAACTTCCGCCACATCTTTCTCGTTCTCCAGCGGCAGAATCACTTCGAACAATCCCGCGCGATGTGCGGCCAGCAACTTCTCCTTCAATCCGCCGATGGGCAGCACTTTGCCGCGCAGCGTGATTTCGCCGGTCATGGCCAGATCGCGGCGCACTGCAATCTTGCTCAACGCGCTGGCAATCGCCGTGGCGATAGTGATTCCCGCCGAGGGCCCGTCCTTCGGAATCGCGCCTTCCGGCACGTGTACGTGAATATCCAGACTGCGATAGAAGTCGCGAGGCAAGCCCAATCGCTGCGCCCGTGAGCGCACATAAGACATCGCCGCCTGCGCCGATTCCTGCATCACATCGCCCAGTTTGCCGGTCAACGTCAGCTTGCCTTTGCCGTCCACCACCGTGGCCTCGGTGCTCAGAATCGACCCGCCGACTTCCGTCCAGGCCAGACCCGTAACCAGACCGACCTCGCTGCGCTCGTGCGCCAGGCTGTCGCGGAACTTGATCACACCCAGGAAATCGTTCACATTCTCATCGCTGATCGCAACGTTGTAGTCTTGGCCTTCCTTCACCACTCTGCGCGCCACTTTGCGGCACACGTTGCCGATTTCCCGCTCCAGGTTGCGCACGCCAGCTTCGCGTGTGTAAGAGCGAATCAGGGACCGGATGGCATCGTCGGAGAACTTGACGTTCTTATCGGTCAGCCCGGCCTGGGTCATTTGTTTCTTCACCAGGAACTGCTTCGCAATTTCCACTTTCTCCGGTTCGGTGTATCCGTGCAGCCGCAATACTTCCATGCGATCCTGCAAAGCCGGAGGAATGGTGTGCATCACGTTCGCCGTGGCGATGAAAAACACCTGCGAAAGGTCATACTCCACATCCAGATAATGATCCACGAACATAAAATTCTGTTCCGGATCGAGTACTTCGAGCAGCGCCGCCGACGGGTCTCCGCGGAAGTCCATCGACATCTTGTCCACTTCATCCAGCATGAACACCGGGTTCTTGGTCCCGGCTTTTTTCATCATCTGAATGATCTGGCCCGGCAACGCGCCAATGTATGTCCGGCGATGGCCGCGAACTTCAGCTTCATCCCGCACTCCGCCCAGCGACATGCGTACAAATTTGCGCCCGGTGGCCTTGGCAATCGACATGCCCAGCGAAGTCTTGCCCACTCCCGGCGGTCCGACAAAGCACAGAATCGAGCCTTTTGGATTCTTCACCAGTTGCCGAACCGCGAGAAACTCCAGGATTCTCTCCTTGATCTTCTCCAGTCCATAATGATCCTCGTTCAGGGTCTTCTCGGCTCTGGTGATGTTGCGGATCTCTTTCGACCGCTTCTTCCACGGCACCGCCAGCAGCCAGTCCAGATAATTGCGCGAAACTGTAGACTCCGCTGACATGGGCGGCATAGCTTCCAGCTTCTTCAGTTCCTGGATGGCTTTGTCGCGAACCTCCTTGGGCATGCCCGAGGCTTCGATCTTCTTCTTCAGTTCGTCAAACTCGCTCTTCTCACCCCGGCCCAGCTCTTTCTGGATGGCCTTGATCTTCTCGTTGAGGTAATACTCTTTTTGCGCCCGCTCCATCTGCCGCTTCACCCGCGACTGGATGGTGCGGTCCATGTTCAATTTCTCAATCTCAATGTCCAGCACGTCACCGATTCGGCTCAATCTCTCGGCGGGATCGAAAATCTCCAGCAACTCCTGTTTTTCTTCAATGGAAAGCTGCAAGTTGGCGGCGATGGTGTCGGTCAGCTTGGCCGGATCCTCCATGCGCACGGCCGCGATCATGGTCTCGTAATTCAGCGACTGGCAGAGCTTCACGTACTGCTCAAACAGCGCCGTCACCCGCTGCATGCCGGCTTCGATCTGCGGATTGGTCTCCACCGTGTACCGCGCCAGCCGCACCGACGCCTGCATGAAACCCTCGGTCTCGGTAACCTGCAAAACTTTGCCGCGCTCAATGCCTTCCACCAGAACTTTGATGTTGCCATCGGGCAGCTTCAGACTCTGCACAATGTTGACCACCGTCCCGACCTGATAAATCTCGTTGGGTTTCGGTTCATCCACGCCGGCATCGTGCTGCGTCGCCAGAAAAATCTTTTTATCGGCCGCCAATGCTTCTTCCAGCGCGCGCACGCTCGATTCCCGGCCCACCACGAACGGGGTCATCATGTAAGGGAAGATGACCACATCCCGAATCGGCATCATGGGCAACTTCTTGGTCTCGAACTTCTCTTTGGATGTGGTCAAAGGGTCTCCCAACAGAACTCCTGGCCGGCTCTGGGCTGACGCCGGTCCGATTCGTAATCTCCTGGCCTGCGGCCAGAAGTAGCAGCTTATCCTGCTTTTTCCATCATGGCGAGAGAAACATTGCGCTTCTCCACCATTTCTCGTGTCACTTCGAATTCCTTTACCTTCTTCTGGCTGGGTAAATGGTACATCAATTCGAGCATCAATTCTTCCAGGATCATCCTGAGACCGCGAGCCCCCACCTTGCGTGCCATGGCCTGCCGCGCCACCGCCTTCAAGGCCTCATCGCTGAACTTCAAGCGTACGTTCTCAAACTCAAACAACCTCTGATATTGCTTGACGATAGCGTTCTTCGGCCGGGTAAGGATTTCGATCAGCGCAAACTCGTCCAGGTCTTCCAGAACGCCGACCACCGGCAAACGGCCTACAAACTCCGGAATCAAGCCAAACTTGATCATGTCTTCGGGCTGAACTTCGCTAAGCAACTCGAAATTCCGCTTGCGGGTTGCCGTTGATGTTTCTTCGCCTTCCGCTTCTTCCGTAGCCCGGAAGCCTAGAGACTTCTTTCCTACGCGCCGCCCGATGATCTTCTCTAGTCCAACAAAAGCCCCCCCGCAGATGAATAAGATGTTAGTTGTGTCCACGGGAGTGAATTCCTGGTGGGGATGCTTGCGTCCGCCCTGCGGCGGAACATTGGCAATCGTCCCTTCCAGAATCTTTAACAGCGCCTGCTGCACCCCTTCGCCCGACACATCCCGCGTGATCGACGGGTTCTCATCTTTCCGCCCGATCTTGTCCACTTCATCAATGTAAATGATTCCCGTCTGCGCTCGACCCACATCGCCGTCCGCCGCTTGCAGCAGCTTGAGGATGATGTTCTCGACATCTTCGCCCACGTAGCCGGCCTCAGTCAGCGTGGTCGCATCCACAATGGCGAAAGGCACATCCAGCATTCGCGCCAGCGTCTGCGCCATCAAAGTCTTGCCCGTGCCCGTCGGCCCGATCAACATGATGTTCGATTTCGCCAGCTCAATCCCGTCGCTGGTTTTCTGCCGGTTCATGTAGATCCGCTTGTAGTGGTTGTACACCGCCACCGCCAGCTTCTTCTTGGTCTGTTCCTGGCCAATCACATACTCATCCAGGAAGGTCTTCACTTCTTGCGGTTTGGGAAGTTGGTTGGGTGTGCTCGCCGGAGGCGTGGACGCCCGGTCATCTTCCAGAATGGAATTACACACCGCCACACACTCGTCGCAAATGTACGCCCGGGGGTAATCGCTGGGGGATGAAATCAGCTTGGCGACCGCGTCCTGCGACTTATGGCAGAACGAACAGCGTAGGATTTCTTCAGTGCCACTTCTGCTTTTCACTCAGCCCGCTCCTCGAGAATCATCTTTGAACTTGGGCGCCCCATCTTTTCGCGCTTTTTGCGAAAGCGTGGGAAACGACCCCGATCATACCGCTTTCGCGGTCTTATAGATGATATCGTCTATGATTCCGTATTCCTTAGCCTGCTGGGCATTCATGATGAAGTCCCGCTCTACGTCCTTTTCTACCTTATCCAGCTTCTGTCCGCTATGTTTCGCAAGTAACTGGTTGGTGATTTCCCGCATCCGGAGGATTTCCCGCGCATGAATGTCAATATCGGTCGCCTGCCCGGAAAGCCCGCCCATCGAGGGTTGGTGGATCAAAATCCGCGAATTGGGCAGCGCCAGCCGCTTCTTCGGCTCCCCAGCCGAAAGTAACAGTGCCGCCATCGAAGCCGCTTGACCCACGCACAAGGTCATGACGTCGTTCTTCACATATTGCATGGTGTCGTAGATCGCCATGCCCGCGGTAATCGACCCGCCAGGGGAATTTACGTAAAGTTGAATGTCTTTCTCGGGATCTTCCTGCGCCAAAAACAACATCTGCGCAATCACCAGATTGGCAATGTTGTCATCGATCGGCGTCCCAATAAAGATGATGTTGTCCCGCAACAGCCGGGAATAAATGTCGTACGCCCGCTCCCCGCGTCCGGTTTGCTCTATGACCATCGGTACCAGCATCGCTTGCTCCTTTAAACTCGCTCTCACACTCCCGCCCCAATGAAACCTTGGCTTCTGTGGGGTCAAAAGCGGCTACTCACGCGGACTGATGGTACAAATAATCGAGGGTCTTTTCGTTGCGGATTCTGTTCCGGATTCTATCCAGCACCCCTTCTTGTGTCAAACGGGCGCGGATGCTTTCCACCGGTTGTTTCGACTGCTCCGCCAGCGCTTCGACCTCGCGATTGATCTCCTCATCTCCGACTTCGATTTTTTCCTGGTCGGCGATCTTTTCCAGCAACATCGCTGCTTTCAGCTCCTGCACCGCCTGGTCGCGTTGTCCCGCGCGCAGCCGGTTCAAGTCCATCTTTTTCACGTCCTCCGATTTCATACCCTGTGCCGCCAGCGCCCGCAACCCGCGTTCCAGCCGCAAATCGATTTGTCGCTCCACCAGCGCCTCGGGCATCTCCAGATCATTACGCTTGATCAGTTCCGTGACCAGTTTCTCTTTGGATTCCCGCTCCGCAGCCTGCTTGCGCTCGGCTTCCATGCCTTCGCGGAGCTTCTTCCGCACTTCCTCGAGATTGGCAAACTCTCCCAGTTCCTTGGCAAACGCATCGTTCATTTCCGGCAGGCTCTTTTGCTTGATCCCCTGCACCTTCACCGTGTAGGTAAGAGTCTTGCCCGCCAGCCGCTGGTCAGAAAAATCCGCAGGATAGAGCACATCAAAAGTCCGCTCATCTCCCGCCGAAGCGCCGCGCAGGTTCTCGGTAAACTCCGGCATCGTAGTCTTGCCGGCAATTTCAACCAGGATGTCATCCATGTGCACCGGCTTGCCCTCGCCGTCTTTGGGTTTGCCGTCGCCCGCTTTAGGTTTTCCGTCCAAAGAGACCTGGGCGAAATCACCATCCGCCAGAACACGTCCTTCGATCGGCGTAAAAGTTGCCCGCTGCTCCTGTATGCCCTTCAGCGCCTCTTCGACTTCCTCGTCCGTAACCGAAACCGCCGGTTTGTCGGCGCGCAGCTCCTTGTAGCCTTCCACCTTGATCTCCGGCATGACCTCAAACGTAGCCTTGAAGCGCAGCGGTTCACCATCATGAATGTGCAGATCGGAAACCCGCGGCTGCGATACCGGAATCAGCCCCTGTTTGTCGGCCTCTTTGCGGAAGAACCGCGGCACCAGCGCATCCACTACTTCACTCTTGATGTCTTCGGAAAAGCGCTGCTTGATGACCGACGCCGGCACATGCCCGCGCCGGAAGCCGGGTATGCGCGCCAGCTTCTGATACTTCTGAATCAGGGTGTCAGTCTGACGCGCGACTTCCGCGGCAGGCACTTCCACCTGAATTTCCCGCTTGGTGTTCGTGGAGGTTTCCGTAGGACTCACAGTCTTGAGTGTAAAGAGATATAGAGAGCACCGTCAAACGCCCGAGCCGGGTTTTCGGGTTCATTTTGGGACTTTAGTAACCACCCCGATTCGCGTAGTGCAGATGAACCTCTGAATCACCACCGCTCACGAGGGTGGGGTTGTTACGTGAGCCGCGAAGCGGCGCTAGAATAAACTCAGGGCGCAAGCTCTGGGCGCGGGTCGTAAACGATCCAGCCCCAGAAGGGCGAAAGAAACGATGTGATGCTCGCAACCGCTGATCTGGCCACCGACCAACAACGAACCACCAACGACCGTACCAACCCGCTCACCATCCTCAACGCCGAAATCATCTCCTGCACTCTCTGCCCGCGCCTCGTCGAATATCGCGAAAAAATCGCCCGCGAAAAGCGCCGAGCCTACCGCGATCACGAATACTGGGGCAAGCCCGTGCCCGGCTTCGGCGACCCCAACGCACGCGTGCTGATTCTCGGCCTAGCTCCCGGCGCTCACGGCTCCAACCGCACCGGACGTCCCTTCACCGGCGATGCCTCCGGCAAATTCATGTATCCCGTCCTGTACGACACCGGCTTCGCCAATCAACCCACCGCCACCGATCGCAATGACGGCCTCAAGCTCAAAGACCTGTACATCACCGCCGCAGTCCGCTGCGCTCCGCCCGACAACAAGCCGCTGCCACAAGAACTCGCCAACTGTGCCCCATATCTGGATCGTGAGCTGGAAGGTCTGAAACGAGTGAAGGTCGTAGTGGCTTTGGGAAAGATCGGCTTCGACGCCTATCTCAACTACTTGCAGCGCCGCGGCCTGCTCACGCGCAAGCGGGATTATCCGTTCCAACACGGGGCGCGCTACAAGCTGGCAGACGGAAAGACCTTACTGGCTTCCTACCACCCCTCGAACCAGAACACTCAAACCGGGAGACTGACTCGGGCCATGTTCGTTCGCATTTTTAAAGACGCGGCAAATCTTGCCGATGCATAAGCGGAGGCGGCCGCCGCCGGAGCCGGACTGGTTGACCCTCCCTAACACATGGGGAATTCTTAAAGCGGGTCGCCGTCTGGGGCTGGCAGCTGCCTCCCACACTCATCTTGTCATCCTGAGGCGGCGAATCCTTCGCGCCCCGCGCCAAGGATTCCAACGAAGAGCCTGCCCTGAGCGAAGTCGAAGGGACCTATGCATTTGTTTTGCCCCCAGCCCCTCTCAAAACCCCACAAACACCGGCTCCGGCTCCAGCCGGATTCCCCATATATCCTCCACTCGCTGCTGGATCTGCTCTTTGAACGCGACCACCTCATCCGCTGTCGCCTCGCCACGGTTCACAATCGCCAGCGCGTGTTTACGCGAGATGCCGACCCGGCCAAAGCCGAACCCCTTGCTGAATCCCGAGTGTTCCACCAGCCAGGCCGCAGAAACTTTCTTCTGCGCATCCAGCGCCGGATAGCTGGGAATCTGCAAATTCTTGGCCTTTGCCCTCGCCGCCAAATCCTCAAACTGCCCCGATGAGAGCACCGGATTCTTGAAAAACGATCCCGCGCTCCGGCAATCCTCATCTCCCGGCGTGATCAGCATCCCTTTCCCGGCGCGAATCCTGCGCACCGCATCGCGGGTTTCCGCTAGCGTTGGGGCTTCGCGCCCCGCAAAATATCGTTTCAGGTCGGCATAGTGCACCCGCGGCGCTCCGCCCGGCTCAAGCGAATACGTAACCCGCAAAATAATGTAGCGCCCGCGCTCACTCGTATTGAAAATGCTGGTGCGATAGCTGAACCCGCAGGCTGGGTTGCGCAACTCGCGAATCTGGCCGTCCTTCACATCCAGCGCCAGCACCGACGCAATGTGCTCCGCCACTTCCTGCCCATACGCGCCCACATTCTGCACCGGAGTCCCGCCTACGCTTCCGGGAATGCCGCTCAGGCACTCGATCCCTGAGCAGTTACGCGCCACTGCCCGCGCCACGAACTTGTCCCACTCCACCCCCGCGCCCACGTCAAACAGCGATTTGCCGTCCTCCGTTCGTTCATCGATCCCGGCGATCGCAACCTTCAGCACCACCCCGGGCCATCCCGCGTCGGAAATCACCAGATTGCTGCCGCCACCCAGCACGAACAGCGGCAGACCCTTCGCGCGCGCCCACTGCACCGCCTCCGCCACCTCGGCGTTGCTGGCCGCCTCCACCAGATAGCGCGCCGGCCCACCAACTTTGAACGTGGTCAGCGGCGCCAGCGCAACATTTTCCTGAACCTTCATGCGGATCAAACCAATATATACGAGCCCAATTCCTCTCTGTGCGCCTCTGTGCCCTCTGTGGTTATTCTTTTTCCCGCATCTCCATTGCAAACTGACCCACTCCCGAATCTTGGGTTAGGATGTTAGAGAAGTGATCTTAAGAGGAGCCCAATGTATCCCGACATCATGGTAATTCCCATGCGCGAGGAGTTGACTCGCCTGGGCGTGCAAGAACTGCGTACTCCAGAAGAGGTCGATAGCGCCATCGCCAATCAGCCGGAGACTACGATGGTCGTGGTCAACTCAATTTGTGGGTGTGCGGCCGGGCGTATGCGGCCCGCCGTGCGCCTGGCCCTCCAGCACGCCATCCGTCCCCAGCAGATGTTCAGCGTATTCGCCGGACAGGACATCGCCGCCACCGAACGCGCTCGCAGTTACTTTACTGGCTATCCGCCGTCTTCACCCTCCATCGCCTTTCTGCGCGACGGTAGACTGCTCCACATACTTCAGCGCAGCGATATTGAGCATCGCGACGCCGCCGACATTGCCGCGGAACTCAAGAAGGCCTTCGATAAGTTTTGCAGAAAGCCTGTTTCCATCTGAGAACTGGGAACTGAGATCTGACAACTGGTCTCAGCTTGTCCCGTCGGGAACCAACCTTGACTCTATCCACCACCCGCCCCCATCGTGCACTCTGCTTCCATGGGTACTGCCCCACGACCCTCCGGAAAATTTGTCCGCCTCGCCCATCTCCGCCGGTTGCGTGGATGCCACCAGGTCGCCGCCGTCTGCTACCGCGTCCGCAGCGCCGGCATCGAATTCCTGCTGGTGCAGACTCGCGGCAGTGGCCGCTGGACCTTCCCCAAAGGCGGCGCCGAGCCCGGACTTACCCACGCCCAGGCCGCCGCCCTCGAAGCTTTCGAAGAAGCCGGAGTTCATGGCCGCATCGAGGAAGTCTCTTTTGCCAACTACGTTCGCCGCAAGCCCGGCGACTCCCGAAAATCCGCGGCTTCCAAAGCACAGATCGTCAGTGCGCATCTTTGCGAAGTCACGCGCCTCGAAGCCCCGCCGGAGTTTGACCGCAATCCCACCTGGTTTTCCCCGGAGAAGGCGAAACGCTGTCTGCGTGAAGATCGTGGCGCTGACTACGCGGCGGAGCTGGCTCGTGTGGTGGATCGCGCCGTCGCCCGCATCCAGCGGCTATGCCTCTACGCCACCGCAACTGCCCCTCGCCCCAAAGACGCGCCCCAAAGAGACGCGCTGCAAAAAGTGCAATTCATCGACTGTGCTTGGCGAACCCTCGACACCCCCAGACTTTCGGCCAGCAACCGGAAGCCCCGCCGCCAGTTCCTGAATTGACGTGCAGACTCGAAAGATCCGGTAGTAGCAGGATGGAAGGGGCGGGTCTTAGCCGCGGCGCAATAATAAAGCCCACGGCGTAAGCCGTGGGAAAAGTTGAGATACTTGGGATTACTGCCTCGACCGCGATGCCCCGCTCGCCAACTCCCGCAGCACACCCAGGAACCCGGCCACTGCCT
>Ga0209517_10008286_pt1 | contig 12216 bp, 6 predicted proteins | sample PeaSoiMetSII2010_FD_187695 | JGI IMG/M metagenome (GOLD analysis project Ga0209517, IMG submission 187695) | Peat soil microbial communities from Weissenstadt, Germany - SII-2010 (SPAdes) (version 2) | ecosystem: Environmental > Terrestrial > Soil > Wetlands > Peat | place: Germany: Weissenstadt...
GGGCGCCATCAACGGCTCGACCACCCTGACCGTTACGGCAGGGTTTGTTGTGACCGGCAGCCTGAACACCGCGCGCTGGTATCACACAGCGACGCTGCTGAGCAATGGCATGGTGCTGATTGCCGGAGGCTATGGCTCCGGCGGTGCTATCTTAGCCAGTGCGGAGCTGTACAATCCCGCCACCGGGACCTTCACCAGCACCGGCAGCCTGAACACCGCGCGTTACTTGCACACGGCGACACTGCTGAACAACGGCATGGTGCTGATTGCCGGAGGCTACAACTACAGCGGCGGTTACTTAACCAGTGCGGAGCTGTACAATCCCGCGACCGGGGCCTTTACCCCCACCGGCAGCCTGAACACAGGGCGCTACATGCACACCGCAACGCTGTTGAACAACGGCACGGTGCTGATTGCCGGCGGCTTTGCCAATAGTTCAGGGGTCCCCTCGGCCACTGCGGAGCTGTACAATCCCGCGACCGGGACCTTCACCACCACCGGCAGCCTGAACGCCGCGCGCCAAGGCGACACGGCGACGCTGCTGAACAACGGCATGGTGCTGATTGCCGGCGGCTTTAACTGCAACGTTTGTGCCTTAGCCAGTGCGGAGCTGTACAATCCCGCGACCGGGACCTTCACCTATACCGGCAACCTGGGCACCGCCCGCGGTGAGCACACGGCGACGCTGCTAAACAATGGCATGGTGCTGATTGCCGGCGGCGTTGGCAACAGCGCTATCTTGACCGGTGCGGAACTGTACGATCCCACAACCGGGAGCTTCACTTATACCACCGGCAGCATGAACACCGTGCACCCAGATGCCACAGCGACATTGCTGAACAACGGCATGGTGCTGATTGCCGGCGGCTACAACAGTTCCGGCGACGTCTTAGCCAGTGCGGAGCTATACAGTCCTGCGAACGGAATCTTCACACTTACCGGCAGCCTAAACACCGCGCGTTACTCTCACACGGCGACGCTGCTGAACCATGGCACGGTGCTGATTGCGGGCGGCTATGGCAACAGCGGTGTCTTGGCCAGTGCGGAGCTGTACGAACCGAGCACGCTGACTCTGCCGAACCTCATGTCGATTGAGGTCACGCCCGCAACGTCCACTTTGTCCCCGGGGACCACGCAGCAGTTCATCGCCACCGGCACCTTCAGCGACAGCACCACGGAACAGCTTGCCTCGGTGACCTGGAGCTCGTCGAATACGGCTGTGGCGGAGATCAGCAACGATGCGAGCAATCACGGAGTGGGCCTTGCCATCGCCGCGGGAACCGCCACCATTTCGGCCACGGCCGGGAGCGTCAGCGGCTCGGCGACTTTGACCGTGCGGCCAACAGGCTTTGTTTTGACCGGCAGCCTGAACACCGGGCGTTACATGCACACGGCGACGCTGCTGACGAACGGCATGGCGCTGATTGCGGGCGGCTCTGACCAATATAGCAATGGATTGGCCAGCGCGGAGTTGTACAATCCCGCGAACGGGGGGACCTTTACCCTCACCACCTACAAGATGAACTACCCGCGCTTCGATGGTCACACGGCGACGCTGCTGAACAACGGCGAGGTGCTGATTGCCGGCGGCGCTGAGACATACGAGGGCGGCTATTTACCCTATGCGGAGTTGTACAATCCCGCGAACGAGACCTTCACCCTCACCACCTCCAACATGAACAACGCGCGCTACTATCACACGGCGACGCTGCTGAATAACGGCATGGTGCTGATTGCCGGCGGCTCTAACACCAGCGGTTACTTAAACACTGCTGAGCTGTACAATCCCGCGAACCAGACCTTCACCCTCACCGGCAACCTACAGGTTGCGCGCGCATATCACACGGCGACGCTGCTGCCCAACGGCATGGTGCTCATCGCCGGGGGCTGTAACAGCGGCGTAGCCAAATGCACTTCCATAGGCAGCGCGGAGCTGTACAATCCCTCGACCGGGGCCTTCACCCTCACCACCTACAACATGAACACCGCGCGCGTATCACACACGGCGACGCTGCTGCTCAACGGCATGGTGCTGATGGCAGGGGGCTACAACACCTCCAGCGGTTACTTAAACACTGCGGAGCTGTACAATCCTGCAAACCAGACCTTTACCCTCACCACCTACAACATGAACAGCCCGCGCGAGTTTCACACGGCGACGCTGCTGGACGACGGCATGGTGCTGATTGCGGGAGGCAGCTACTTTAGCTCCTTAGCCAGTGCAGAGCTGTACAATCCCGCGAACGAGACCTTCACCTTGACCGGCAGCCTGAGCACCGCGCGTCAGAGTCACACGGCGACGCTGCTGGACGACGGCATGGTGCTGATGGCGGGAGGCTACAACAGTTCCAGCGGTGTCTTAGCCAGTGCCGAGCTGTACTGAACAGTAATGAACGGCGTTGGCGGGTTAGGCGTAAGTAAAGGGTAAAAAGCTATGTGTTCGCTGTAATCTCGGCGAGCCCGGCCAGCGCCTCCCAGTGCCTGGGATGCGGGCAGCGTCGGCCCGCGCGGATTTGCGCGGCGTAAGGCTTCGAAACGTGCAGAGCCTCCGATATTTCCCGAACCTTGATGGCCTTGAGTCGTGGTTGAATTCTCTGGACGTAGCATTCCTCACTCAGCCAACTCGGGAGACTAGACAGGTCCCACCACGTGTTCGCTACGGCGTGATCGCTCAGCGTTTTGGAAATATGGGCCTTGGTTTTCTTGCTTTTGGGCTTTGCGTGACCCAGGAGAGCGACCTGTGCCATTGTTTCCCTCGATGCTTCAACGGCGCATGAGCGGCAGTAGCGGTTTTTGACTCCCTCTGCACCACATACTTCACAGACCTTTACCTGACGAGGTGCGGCACTAGTTCGCACTCTAAAGTTGTTTCCTCGCCCCTCGCTTCTCCGACGGTGAGTGAGGCGGGTTGGTAGAGACTGAGCCGGTCCAGAGGATCGATGATGCGAATTCCATAGCGCTTGCGCCACCCACTCCGCAATCGGCGCGACAGCTCGTCTCCACACCGTAATCGTCTCAGAGAGCCGCACTGCAAACGGGCCCATCAGCCGACAGTTGCCGTCACGCTGTTCGAAGAACCATTCGCGCCTTAGCGGTTGCCGGGTAATCCAGTCCAGCAGGTAAGCGTCAACTTGCGGGCGGGCTGGCTCCAGCAGATCGAGAGCGAGACTGTCCCGGTTTCCGGCATCGACGTGCAGCACCCCTAGTCCGGGATCTAGTCCTAGACTGGCTGCGGCGAGGCGAGCTTCCGATTCCAGCAACGCGTACAGATAGTTCAGGATTGCGTTCGGCGGATTGGCGGCGAGCCGGGGTGATCCTGTCAGCGGCGAAACGCGCGCTCCGAAGCTGCGCCAGTGCTCCGGGACTCGACGTAATTGATTCTTTGGGAAATTGATGGGCAGGGTGCTCCAAGCTGACCAGTATGCTCGGGCGGCCTGTGATTCGATTAACCGGATCGTCGTGATGCTGTCACAGGTGGGAACTTCTGCTCTGAATTTCGCGATTGCATCCGCCGTAGTGGAATCGAGTAGTTTGTGACGCGCAACGCGTTCTTGTCCAGCCAGCTTTTGGCTGATCAGTTCCCGCGTAATGCGCAAAGCAGCGCCCGACGAGTGCGCGAGGGCCTGAGCACGTCGAAGCTTTGCATCGGAAGAGCAGACCGGCCCGGTGACAGCGAGCACCTTGCCGTCGCGTTCAAGCATGGAGAATGCTACGTCCTGATCGGCGAGCCACCGGAGCGCGGCGAGCGAAACCATCCCATCGGAGCCGATGACGACCAGCCTTTTCAGGCCGTGGCCGACGCGGGCAAATCGTGCCTTGCGGCGTTCGGCACCGATCCCATCTTCGACGACCAAATGCCCCCGGTCTACACGGACCTGGATACCGTAGCCAAACAGCGTTACAACGCCGTGACGGGGTGTGAGGGAATTGTGGGATGGCGGGAGTTGAGGTACGGTTTTGGTAGCTGCCATTGGAGCACTCCTCCGATGGTGGTCAGGGCTTGTCGGCTGCTTCGAACAGTCGGCAGGCCCGGTGGTCTGTTATCTCATTATATATCAATGGCTTAGGACCCTGGCCTGTGATGCACGGTCCGCCTTCTGAGTTTCCGGATCGCATCTGGTTTGTGATTCTTGCCGCATGGACAAAGGTCGTTGAGGAATTCCGCCATACCTTCGGGTGTCAAGTCGCTGAGCTGCAGCTCGTCCGCGATCTCTAGTAAGTTCCTATGCAGAAAATGAACTCGTGGTTTCGGAGCGGCATGTTCGCCGTAGTGAACGATAAAATACGCTCCCTTCACGGCGTTTAAGATCTTTCGAAACGTGCGGCCCGCTGATCTATCTCCCGATGCTGCACATCTCAGCGCATCGCTGTAGCTGCCAGCGTTCTGATCTTCATAGACAATCTTGATAAAACTGTCGTCGACCAGTTCTGAAAAGCGCTTTGGCGGACGCGACTTATGCAACCTTAGACCTTTGTGCTCAACTTCGGGTCGTTCTCCCCGCTTGCAGTCCTCCATCCATCCCCTGATCTCATAAAACGCATTGATTGTGTTCACTGGATAAGATTTTGGATCTTTTTTATCCACTTCCCATGTCCATTCCAGACGTCCCGCTGCGTCTTCGAGCACGCGGCACATGTCGTCGTCGAGTGAATTCTTCCAGCGGTGTTGGTTTTTGCCCACAGTGGGATTCAAGGCCCTGCCTACAAGCACTGTCAAGCTTGTCATTTCGTACGGACACGGAAAGTGATTCTCATGTCCGGGGCAAAATTTGAACATTGATACGCTGACCGTACCAGCAACGGGAGGGGACATGAAGCGTCAAAGAAAACGCGCACGGCGAAAAACAGACGGGAAGCGCTCGTCTATTCGGTCAGCCCAGAGCAGGTTTGTTCCACCGCGAACGCTCGAAGAATTCTTCGCCATGCCCGAGCGGAATCAGGAATTCTGGAGCAACGTGGGTCAGATGGTCACAGAAATGAGAGCGGGCACGTCGCGTCGCCAGGCCGCGCGAAAGTTTGACCTCGACCCCCAGAGGTTACCGAAGGCAGCCGGGTCCGCAATGCGGAAGTTGCGGAACGGGCGTTGGGTCGCCAGACCCCATGACCGTCTGTTGCGCGTCCTCGTCATCGTCACGCGGAAAGGGCGGCGCGAAATCGGGGTGCGGGACTCCCGCCAAGCATCCCTGCTCGGAAGACATTGGACCGCCGTCGAGCGATACCGCGACACCGGCGATGCCTCTGCGCTGCGGGAATTCCGGGGAAAGCACATCATCGACGCCAGCGGAAAACGAGTCCGGTTGCTCACCGATCGCCGTGCACTCGATCGTCTGGGTTCCGCAGGTGTGCTTTCGTTCGAGACTCTTTACGCGAAGGCAGCTTGATTTTGAAGAGACCACCACAACGCGATCCCGAGGCCGCGTATGTCCGTAAGGTCATTGCGGCCCGGCGGATCGGCTGTAGGAAATGCGCGTGCGGTGAAGGACGTCCGGAAGCGCTGATCTGCGGTAGCAACCCGATCATTTGCGTGGCCTGTCAGCGAAAGCAGCGCCGACAAACCACATTCGACTTGCATCACCCAGCTGCCGAAGCAAACAGCCCTACAAGGACACCGATATGGGTGAGCGATCACGTGGCGGTTCTCAATGTCCTTCAATACGATTGGCCGAAGACAACGCTGGAAAACCCTGACGGCAGCCCTTTACTCGCGGCAGCCGGGCGAAATCGCGGATACATGGAAACCAACGCGTACTTAGTCGATGCGCTGTTGCGCCAGAATACGGAAGTGCTTGAAGTGCTGGACGCCTACTTGGTGAAAAGGCTGGGACAGAACTGGTGGGTGGACACCGAACTGGAACAATTTGCACCGAATCACCTGCCAAGAACCCGTCGCGAACCCAAGTAACTAACGTTCCTGCATAGCAAATTGGGCACACAATAGTGGGTCAATACGAGTTTGAGCATGGCACGTCGTAAACCCACGTCATTAGTTATTGCAGTTCGCGTCTTTCCCGACCTGAAAGATGAGGATCGAGACTTTGACAAGCCAAAGCGGGAATGGAGGCGTCCGAACGCGATGTTCGTGTTCGATACAGAGACGCGGACGGATCGAACCCAGCGCCTGACTTTTGGAAGCGACCGATTCATCGTTGATGGGCAACTGGCGAAAGAGAATCTGTTTTATGGGGATGATCTGCCCGCCAAAGATCGTCGGATTCTCGAACGCCACGTTGCAACACCCAGCGCCGTAATTCCTAACGAAGATGAGCACGACGTATCGTTACTAACGCGCGATCAATTCGTCGACAAGCTATTCAAGGACGCATACAAAGGACGTTGCTTACTCATCGCGTTCAACTTCCCCTTCGATATATCACGAGTCGCGTACAATTTCACAAATGCGCGACGCCGTTTTGCGGGCGGCTTCTCCCTCGACCTTTGGCCGTATTTGGAAGGTAGAAACCGGTTTCGACCCAGCATCTGTATCAAGCACATCGACAGCAAACGTGCGCTGAAGGGTTTTACCCGAAGAGAAGAGCCCGACGAAGAAGACCTGATTCCTGAGGGTTCGACCACGGGAAAACCGGAGGAAGACTACGCCTTTCGTGGCCACTTTCTCGACTTGCGCACACTGGCGTTTGCGCTCACGGACAGAAGTTACACGTTAGAGAGAGCGTGCGACGATTTCGGCGTTGAACACGGAAAACAGCGTGCGGTGCGGCACGGCATCGTCACCGACAAATACGTTAAGTACAACCGCCGTGACGTTCTGGCGACATCAGAATTAGCGATAAAACTGCTTGAAGAATTCGACAAGCACGACATCGATCTACAAGAAACAAAAGCATATTCGCCCGCTTCAATCGGCAAAGCATATCTCCGCAGAATGGGAATCAAACCGATTCTGCAGCGCCAGCCAGATTTCCCTAGAGAATATCTCGGATACGCACAATCAGCTTTCTTTGGCGGGCGAACCAGCGCACACATCCGTAAAGTGCCAGTTCCCGTGGTTTACACCGACTTCCTTTCAATGTACCCCACTGTCAATAGTTTGATGGATCTCTGGCGTTTCGTCACTGCACGCGAAATACGCATCGTCGAGCACTGCCAGCAGGAAATCATCGCGCTTCTACAACGATTGACCGCCAACCCTGCCGATCTTTTCAATCCGGAGACCTGGAAGCAATTGACTGCGTTTGTCCAAGTGATTCCCGACGGCGACATTCTGCCCTCTCGCGGTAGGTACAACCTGGAATCAAACGATTGGCAGGTGGCCGTAAACCACATTTGTGCTGATCGCAACGACTCCACTCAGGCGCTCTGGTTTTCGCTTCCTGACGTCGTCGCCTCTGTGCTCTTGACGAAGCGACTTCCAAACATCGTCGATGCATTTCGGATCGAAGCACACGGCCAACTCAAGGAATTGAAATCGTGCAAGTTGCGCGGCGTCGTAAAAGTTAATCCACGCAAACAAGATTTCTTCCGAGTTGTCATCGAAGAACGCAAACACTTGGCGGGTCGCACAGACATCTCCGCGATAGAAAAGACACGTCTGGATAAAGCATTGAAAGTTCTAGCAAACGCCGCAAGCTACGGCATTTACGCCGAAATGCATCGCCAGGAGTCGGATCACAAACAAAATGTCTCGTGCCACGGCATTGACGCGGAGCCGTTCCAATGCCGCGTTGCGCATCCAGATGTGCCCGGTGAGTATTGTTTTCCACCACTGGCATCCTTAATAACAGGTGCGGCCCGACTCATGCTAGCGCTGCTGGAACATAGCGTCTGCAAGTTGGGCGGCACGTATGCGATGGAAGATACCGACTCGATGGCAATCGTTGCAACTGAGCACGGAGGAACGAGCCCATGCGATGGCGGTAAGCGTGGCGTCATCAAAGCTCTGTCGTGGAAACAAGTCGAAGACATTTCAGATCAATTTGACACGCTCAATCCATACAATCGCAAAGCTGTGCCAACGTCCATTCTCAAAATCGAAGATGACAATTACGATGATCACAGATCTCGCGAGCATCAGCGCCAGCTTTACTGTCTGGCAATCTCCGCGAAGCGTTATGCGTTGTTTCTGCGTGACCAGCGTGGCAAGCCAGTGTTGCTGCGGAAGGGTGTCAACAATAAGGAAGATCGATGGTCAGAGCACGGACTCGGTCATCTGTTAAATCCAACCGATTTCGAAAGCGAGGATCGCGGATGGATTGCGCAAGTCTGGCTCCAAATGATTTGCCATGCGCTGGGCAGGGAAACGCAGAATCCCGGTTTTGAACAGCGACCGGCGGTTGGACGCACATCGATTACCAGTCCCGCTGTCATGCGCCCACTAGCGAAACTCAACGAGGGGAAGAAATATGTCGACAAAATCAAGCCCTTCAATTTCTTGATGACGTGCCACGTAAAGCCATTTGGTCACCCGCCGGGAGCCGATCCGGAGCGTTTTCACTTGATTGCACCTTATGATGCAGATTCGCGGTCATGGCTAGAGAATGCTTGGATCGACCAGTATTCCGGTGGGAACTACAGAATCACGACGACCGGTCATCACGGCGACCGCCACACAGCGCGTGTGAAAACCTACGGCGAAGTCCTGCGCGAGTACGCAATCCACCCCGAATCGAAGTGTGCCGACGCCAGCGGGAAACCTTGCGGCAAGCAGACGGTTGGCCTGCTGCAGCGGCGACATGTTCGAATTGACCAGATCCAGTACATCGGCAAGGAATCGAACAGCCTGGAAGAGGTGGAAGCGGGCTTGATGCATTCGGCGGAGAACGTCTACACGGAATACCCCGATCGGCGACGGGACGAATGGCAAACGAAGATCCTGCCCGTGTTGAGGAAAATACTACCAGCGGTTCTCGTGAAAATGAGCGGCCTATCTCCCACGACGATCAAGGACACGCTCGCCGAGCGCAGCAGACCCTACCAGAAGAATCGGGAGCGGCTTGCGCAGATTGTCCGAAAGCTCCAGATGACCTAATGGTCGATGTAAAATAGCGCAGAACTTATAAGATAATGCTCCTCGTGAGGCGATACTGATGGAGGCATTCGCACTCGTAGACTACGATAATCTACCTGTCACCGTGCAGCAGGCAGGCTTGCATGATCTAGCTCACCAGATCGATGTCGTCGCCCAAGCTGGTAATCCGTCGCTCTTCGATCTTCACATCCGGCTCTATGGAGGATGGTACACGCATGCGGGCCTAACAAAGAAAGGCACTCAATTGAGCCAGGTGATTGGTACCACTTTCCCAATCCCTCTCATGCATGCCAGCGGCACGCGCAGGTACCTGCGATGTGAGATTGCTTCGGCTTTGCTAAGTTCTCCCTCGGACGTGTTTTACGCAACGTTGCGGCAGCGGGCTGGAATGCGATCTCGCTTAGCTGCGAAGAATCCTCCTTGGTGCGCCAATCCGGGCGGATGCACTATCCAAGCGTGTGTTCGCTGGTCTCAGGGATCGTGTTCGGTCGCTGAGAGTAAAAGGAGAATGCCGCTCAGGAACAGTTTCGTCGCAGACATTTTGCGTGCATACATCGACATCGCTTTGGAAATCGGGAAATAGCGGGAAAGACGAGAACAGCCGAGGGAGTTCATGCCGGCCGCAGTCGACTGCGTGGCTGTAGCCGCCGAGTAGTTGCTGTCCTCGGCCCAGGTGGCCGTGAGAGCGAAGTATAGGTTTTAGAGTGCCACGTCCCGCTCGTGGCACTCTGCGTCTAACCGGCAATCCACCTCATCGCAGCGAATCAATCCCTTAGTACACCTCGGCTGTGGCTAAGTAAGTGTTCATGGCGTCGCTGTAGCCGCCCGCAACCATCACCATTCCGTTGATCTGCAGACTTGCTGTGTGCCCGTAACGCGAGTCGTTCAGACTGCCGGTAAGGATGAAGTAGCCGGTCGCGGGATTGTACAGCTCGGCAGGATATACGTTCATCTGGAAGCCATGACCGCCCACGATCAACACCATGCCGTTGTAAAGCAGGGTTGCGCTGTGCTGGATGCGCGTGTATGCCATAGTGCCGGAGAGCGTGAAGTTGCCGGTTGCAGGGCTATATAACTCTGTGCTGGCCAAGTAACCGCTTCCGTTGTTGTAGCCGCCCGCAAAGAGCACCATGCCGTTGGGCAGCAGAGTCGCAGTGTGGGCATTGCGTGCAGTGTTGAGGCTGCCGGTTAGGGTGAAGCTGCCGGTCGCTGGATTGTACAGCTCCGCACCGGCGATGTAATCGGTGGAGCCAGCGTCGCCTCCCGCTATCAGCACTAGGCCGTTGTCCAACAACGTCGCCGTGTGGCTGTAGCGCGGGAGGTTCATACTGCCGGTAAGACTGAATGTACCAGTCGCGGGATTGTAGAGTTCGGCTGGGGCGATCGCGCCGCTGGTGCTAACGCCACCCGCGATCAGCACCATGCCATTGGGGAGCAAGGTCGCGGTGTGGATGTAGCGGCCGATGTTCAGGCTGCCGGCAGGAGTGAAGGTCCCGTTGGCAGGATTGTACAACTCCGCACTGGCCAGGCCCGCGTTGGCGCTGCCATAGCCGCCTACAATCAGCACCATGCCATTGTTCAATAGCGTCGCCGTGTGCTGGCAACGCTGGGCGTTCATAGTAGCGGTGACGGTGAAGGTTGCGGTCGCGGGATTGTACAACTCGGCAGTGGGCTCGCAGTAGGCGCCGATGCCGTAGCCGCCCGCAATCAGCACCCTGCCGTTGTCTAGGGTAGTCGCCGTCTGATTTTCGCGCGCGTCGTTCAGGTCGCCGGTAAAAACAAAGCTGCCTGTGACGGTGAAGGTAGCCGAACCGCTGACGTTGCCGGCGGTGGCCGTGAGGGTAGGAGTTCCGGCCGCGATGGCGAGCCCCACTCCGTGGTTGCCGGAATCGCTGCTGATCTGCAACAGGGTCGTATCGGACGAAGTCCAGGATACCGAGGCAAGCTGCTCGGTAGTGCTGTCGCTGAAGGTGCCGGTGGCGATGAACTGTTGTATGGTCCCTGGGGAGCCAATCACGCGCGCGGGCGTGACCGCGATGGACTGGAGGTTCGGTGGAGTCAGCGTGCTCGGTTCGTACAGCTCCGCACTGGCTAGGTCGCCAGCGGAGGAATTCCAGCCCCCCACAATCAGCACGATGCCGTTGTTCAATAGCGTCGCCGTCTGGTCTTCGCGCGCGGTGTTCAGGCTGCCGGTGTAGGTGAAGGTACCGATCGCGGGATTGTACAGCTCGGCACTGGCTAGGAAGCTGCCGTTGTAGCCACCCGCCATCAGCACCATGCCGTTGTTCAGCAGCGTAGCCGTCTGCCCTCCGCGTGCGGCGTTCAGGTTGCCCGTAGAGGTAAAGGTCTCGTTCGCGGGATTGTACAGCTCCGCACTGGCTAAGGAAGCGCCGGGGCCGTTATAGCCGCCCGCCATCAGCACCATACCGTTGTTCAGCAGCGTCGCCGTCTGCCCTCCGCGTGCGGCGTTCAGGTTGCCGATAGGGGTAAAGCTCTCGTTCGCAGGATTGTATAGCTCCGCACTAGCCGAGTAGCCGCCGAAACCAAGGCCGCCTGCGATCAGCACCGTGCCGTTATTCAGCAGTGTCGCCGTCTGATTAACGACCGCCGTGTTCAGGCTGCTAGTGGGGGTGAAGGTCCCGGTCGTAGGATTGTAGAGCTCGGCACTGGCTAGGTAGCCGCTGGAGCCAAGGCCACCCGCAATCAGCACCATGCCGTTGTTCAGTAGCGTAGCCGTCTGCATTTCGCGCGCGGTGTTCAGGCTACCGGTGTAGGTGAAGGTCCCAGTCGCAGGATTGTACAACTCCGCACTGGCCAACACGATGCTGCCGTTGTAGCCGCCGGCAATCAGCACCATGCCATTGTTCAGCAGCGTCGCTGTGTGCGCTAATCGCCCGCTGTTCAGGCTACCTGTCGGAGTGAAGCTCCCGGCCGCGGGATCGTATAGCTCCGCACTGGTTAAGTAACCACTGGAGCCCCCGCCGCCAGCAATCAGCACCATGCCGTTGTTCAGCATCGTCGCTGTCTGATCGTAGCGCCCGGGGTTCAGGCTGCCGGTCAAAACAAACCCTGATGTGACGGTCAAAGTAGTCGAGCCATTGATCGCGCCCGAGGCCGCCTCAATCGTCGTTTGCCCTGGCGCAACCGCGCTCGCAAGTCCCGTCGTGCTAATCGTGGCCACTGCCGGAGCCGAGGAACTCCACGTCGCTGTGCTGGTGAGATTCTGCTTG
>Ga0209517_10008287_pt1 | contig 12214 bp, 16 predicted proteins | sample PeaSoiMetSII2010_FD_187695 | JGI IMG/M metagenome (GOLD analysis project Ga0209517, IMG submission 187695) | Peat soil microbial communities from Weissenstadt, Germany - SII-2010 (SPAdes) (version 2) | ecosystem: Environmental > Terrestrial > Soil > Wetlands > Peat | place: Germany...
CGACGAGCTGCATGGCGTCGATTGGGACAAGGGCTGCTACATGGGCCAGGAGCTCACCGCCCGGACGAAATATCGCGCGCTCATCAAGAAGCGCCTGATGCCGGTCAAGGTGGACGGCCCGCTCCCGGCCCCCGGCACGGTCGTCACGCTCGACGACCAGGAAGCCGGCGAAACGCGCTCCGGCCGGAGCGATCTCGCGCTCGCGCTGCTCCGATTGGAGTCGGTAGAGAAAGCGGCGAAGACCGGCGCGCCGCTCCTCGCCGGCGAAGCGCGGTTGACGCCGATCAAGCCGGCCTGGGCGCGGTTTTAGATTTAGGCCGTCGTGTCGGCGTGCTGCTTCGAGAGCGCGGCCTGGGCCGCGGCGAGCCGGGCGATCGGCACGCGATAGGGCGAGCAGGACACGTAGTCCAAGCCGATCTCATGGCAGAAGCGCACGGAGGCGGGATCGCCGCCGTGCTCGCCGCAGATGCCGAGCTTCAGGGTCTTGCGCGTGCGTCGGCCGCGCTCCACGCCGATGCGCATGAGCTCGCCGACGCCCTCGCGGTCGATGGAGACGAAGGGGTCGTGCTCGAGAATGCCCTGCTTCTGGTATTCGCCCAGAAAGCTGCCGGCGTCGTCGCGCGAGAGCCCGAAGCAGGTCTGCGTCAAATCGTTGGTGCCGAAGCTGAAGAACTCCGCGGTCTCCGCGATTTCGCCGGCGCGCAGCACCGCGCGCGGCAGCTCGATCATGGTGCCGACCATATAGGGCACGGTCACGCCGGTCGACTTCATGACCTCGGCGCCGATGCGGTCGATCATGGCCTTGAGGATGTCGAGCTCCTTACGGGTCGCGATCAGCGGAATCATGATCTCGGGCTCGACCGGCTCGCCGGTCTCCTTGGTGACGGCCGTCGCCGCCTCGAAGATGGCGCGCGCCTGCATCTCGTAGATCTCGGGAGCGGTGATCGCGAGCCGGCAACCGCGGTGGCCCAGCATCGGATTGGCCTCGTGGAGCGCCTGCGCGCTCTGTCGCACGGCCGCCAGATCCTTGCCTGTGACCTTCGCCACTTCCTGCATCTCGGCATCGCTCTTGGGCAGAAACTCGTGCAGCGGCGGATCGAGTAGCCGAATGGTCACCGGCAGACCCTTCATGATCCGGAACAGCTCCTCGAAGTCGCTGCGCTGCATCGGCAGGATCTTCGCGAGCGCCTTGCGCCGGCCTTCCGCGTCGTCCGCCATGATCATCTCGCGTACGGCCGTGATCCGGTTATCGTCGAAGAACATGTGCTCGGTGCGGCAGAGGCCGATGCCCTCGGCGCCGAACCGTCGCGCCGTGCGCGCGTCCGTCGGCGTGTCCGCGTTGGCGCGCACGCCGAGCTTGCGGAATTCGTCGGCCCAACCCATGAGGGTCGCGAAGTCGCCGGAAAGCTCCGGCTGGATGGTCGGCACTTCGCCGAGCATCACCTCGCCCGTGGAGCCGTTGATGGTGATGACGTCGCCGGCCTTCACCACGTGGCCCCCGGCGCTCATGGTGCCCGCCTTGCTGTCGACGCGGAGATCGCCGGCGCCCGCGACGCAGGGCCGGCCCATGCCTCTCGCGACCACCGCGGCGTGGCTGGTCATGCCGCCGCGTGCGGTGAGAATGCCCTTGGCGGCGTGCATGCCGTGGATGTCCTCGGGGCTGGTTTCCACGCGCACCAGGATGACCGCCGCGCCCTTTGTCGCCCGCGCCTCGGCCTCGTCGGCCGAGAACACCACGATGCCCGAGGCTGCTCCCGGCGACGCCGGCAGGCCGCGCACGAGGATCGTCTTCGGTGCCTTGGGATCGAGCGTCGGATGCAGGAGCTGCTCCAGGGAGTTGGGCTCGATCCGCTGCAAGGCTTCCTCTCGGCCGATGATCCCGTTGGCAGCCATGTCGACCGCGATGTGCAGCGCCGCCGCCGCGGTGCGCTTGCCGGTGCGGGTTTGCAGCATATAGAGCTTGCCTTGCTGCACCGTGAACTCGACGTCCTGCATGTCGCGGTAATGCGTCTCGAGCTTGCGGCGGACGGCATCGAGCTCCGCGAACACCTGCGGCATCACCTCTTCCATCGCCGGCAGCGTGGATTTCCCCGCCTGCTTGCCGGTGATCGTCAGGTGCTGCGGAGTGCGGATGCCGGCGACGACGTCCTCGCCCTGGGCGTTGACGAGGTACTCGCCGTAGAACTCGTTGGCGCCGGTCGAGGGATTGCGGGTGAACGCCACGCCCGTGGCGCAGTCCTCGCCCATGTTGCCGAACACCATCGCCTGGACGTTAACCGCCGTGCCCCACTCCGCGGGTATGTCGTGCAGCCGCCGATAGGTGATGGCCCGCTGATTCATCCAAGAGCCGAAGACGGCGCCGATCGCGCCCCACAACTGCTCCTGCGGATCCTGCGGGAAGGGCTTGCCGAGCTCCCGCTCGACGATCTCCTTGTAGCCCGCGACCACGGCTTTCCAGTCATCGGCCGCGAGGTCGGTGTCGAGGCTCTTGCCGTCGTTGAGCTTGTGGTTCTCCAGCAGGTCCTCGAAGTGGTGATGATCGACGCCCAGCACGACCTGCCCGTACATCTGGATGAAGCGGCGATAGCTGTCGTAAGCGAAGCGGGGATCGCCGCTGCGCAGGGCGAGCCCCTCCACCGTGCGGTCGTTGAGGCCGAGATTGAGCACGGTGTCCATCATGCCGGGCATCGAGGCCCGCCCGCCCGATCGCACCGAGACGAGGAGCGGATTTCCGGCATCGCCGAACCTCGCGCCGAGGCGCTTCTCGAGCGCCGCAAGCGCCGCGCTCACCTGCTCCGCGAGATCCTTGGGATAGGATTTGCCGTTCGCGTAGAAATACGTGCAGACCTCGGTGGTGATGGTGAATCCGGGAGGCACGGGCAGGCCGAGATTGCTCATCTCCGCAAGCCCGGCGCCCTTGCCGCCGAGGAGATCGCGCATGTCGGCGCGTCCCTCCGCGCTGCCGCCGCCGAAGCCATAGACCCACTTCGTCATTAACCTTCTATCCCTCGATCTGGGAGAAGTCGGCAACGCGGTTCAGCGTCGCACGTATCTCCGACAGGAGCCGCAGGCGATTCTCCCTGAGCTCGGGCTTATCCGTATTAACGGTTACCCGGTCGAAAAATTCATCCACAGGTCCGCGCAATGCCGCAAGCGCCGTCATGGCCTCGTCGAAAGCCTCGCGCTTCAGCGCTGCCTCGGCCTTGGCGGCAGCGGCGGCGAGCCGCTCCGCCAGCCCCTTCTCCTCTGGCATCTCCAGGGCTTCGCGGCGCGCAGGCCCATCGTAGGCCCGCTTGTCCTGCTTCTCCTCGATGCGCACGATATTGGCCGCGCGACGATAGGCCACGAGCAAGTTCGCGCCATCGTCGGACTTCAGGAATTTATCCAGCGCGTCCACCCGCGCAAGGACGCGCACGAGGTCGTCCTCACCCCCAAGGGTGAAAACCGCCGTGATCAAATCGTGACGCACGCCCTTTTCACGCAAATGTACCTTCAGACGGTCGGCGAAGAAGGCCAAGAGGTCCGGCCCGGGATTGTGCTCGAACCCACCCCTCTTCGCCTGAGCGCCGATCGTGAACGCCGATCCGAGCACCGACAAGAGCGAGATGCGCAGGCCGTTCTCCAAAATGAGGCGAATGATGCCCAGGGCCGCGCGCCGGAGCGCGAAGGGGTCGCGCGACCCCGTCGGCGTCTCGCCGATCGAGAAGAATCCAACGAGCGTATCGATCTTGTCGGCGAGCGCCACGGCGACGCTTACCGGCGCCGTCGGACATTTGTCGTTCGGGCCCAGCGGCGAGTAGTGCTCGGCGACCGCATCGGCGACCTCGCGGCTTTCGCCGTCGTGCAGCGCGTAGTAGCGACCGATGATGCCTTGCAGTTCCGGAAACTCGCCGACCATGCCGGTCGAGAGATCGGCTTTCGCCAGGAATGCGGCGCTGCGCGCCGCCTGGCCGTGGTCGCCCCGTACATAGCGCGCGAGGTCGGTCGCCAGCGCCTCCAGCCGAGCGACCTTGTCCTCCATGGTGCCGAGCTTGGCGTGGAAGACACGCTCGGCGAGCTTCGGCACGCGCGACGCCAGCGTGACCTTGCGGTCCTGCTCCCAAAAGAACTGCGCGTCGGAGAGACGCGCGCGCAACACGCGCTCGTTGCCCGCGACGATCATCTTGCCGCCGTCCTTCGCGATCATGTTCGAGACCACCAGGAACCTCGGCGCGAGCTCGCCCTTATTGTCCAGTAGCGCGAAATACTTTTGGTGCGCGCGCATGGAGGCGGTGAGCACCTCGGGCGGCAGCGTCATGAAGGCGGGGTCGATGGTGCCCGCGAGCACCGTGGGATATTCGACGAGGCCGGTTACCTCGTTGAGCAAGGCAGGATCGTCCTTGAGCGTGATCTGCCCGGCTCTTGCCGCCTTCTGCAGCGCCTCGGCGATCTGCTTACGCCGCGCATCGGGATCGAGCACCACGGAGGCGCGGTGGAGCTTCGCCTCGTAGTCCTCGAAATTCTTGATCGGAATGCGCTGAGGCGCCAGCAGGCGATGACCGATGGTGGTGTGGCCGACCGGGATCGTGCCGAGATCCAGTGGCAGGACCTTGCCGTCGAACAGCGACAGCACGCTGTTGATCGGCCGCACCCAACGGAAAGGTGCTGCCGGGAAACGCATCGACTTGGGCCAGGGGAACTCGTGCAGGATCGCGCGGACGAGCGACGGCAATACCTCGGTCGTCACCGCGCCCGCGCGCTTGATGACCGCGAAGTAAAATACCCCCTTGCCGGTGTCGCGCTCCTCGCATTGATCGAGCGAGGCGAGCCCGGCGGATTTGAGAAATCCTTGCACCGCCTGCTCCGGCGCGCCTTTGCGCGGGCCCCGGCGCTCCTCGGTCTGATCGGGCTGAGCCTCGGGGAGCCCCGACACCGCGAGTGTAAGGCGACGGGGAGTAACGAATGTCTTCAGGGTGGAGCAAGCGAGACCCGAGCTCTTCAGCTTCTCGCCCGCTAGGCGCTTTAGATCCTCCGCCGCCTGCCCTTGCATGCGCGCCGGAATTTCCTCGGTGAGGAGCTCGAGGAGATAATCGGCCATCGGCTCAGGCGGCGGCCGCGTCCGCCGCGAGCCACTCCTCGCAGCAGGCCTTGGCGAGCGCGCGGACGCGGCCGATATAGTTCGCGCGCTCGGTGACCGAGATCACGCCGCGCGCGTCCAGAAGATTGAACCGGTGGCTCGCCTTGATGCACTGGTCGTAAGCCGGAAGCGCAAGGTGCCTCTCGAGCAGCGCCCGGCATTCCTGCTCGGCGTCCTTGAAATGGCGGAACAGCTGCTCCGTATCCGCGTACTCGAAATTGTAGGCAGAGAATTCCCGCTCGTTGCGCTTGAACACGTCGCCATAGGTGATCTTTGCTGGCCCCGGCGCGCCGTTGAAATCGAGGTCGTAGACGTTCTCGACGCCTTGCACGTACATCGCGAGCCGCTCGAGCCCATAGGTGAGCTCGGTCGAGACCGGATCGCACTCGATGCCGCCGACCTGCTGGAAATAGGTGTATTGCGACACTTCCATGCCGTCGAGCCAGACCTCCCAGCCGAGCCCCCACGCGCCCAAGGTCGGGCTCTCCCAATCGTCCTCGACGAAGCGGATGTCGTGATTGGCGGCGTCGATGCCGAGCGCGAACAGACTCCGGAGATAGAGGTCCTGGCTGTCGGGCGGCGCCGGCTTCAGGATCACCTGGCACTGGTAGTAATGCTGGAGCCGGTTGGGGTTCTCGCCGTAGCGGCCGTCGGTCGGCCGCCGCGAGGGTTGGATATAAGCCGCCCGCCACGGCTTCGGGCCCAGCGCGCGCAAGGTGGTGGCGGGATGGAACGTCCCCGCGCCCACCTCGACGTCGTAGGGCTGCAGAATGACGCAGCCCTGCTGTGCCCAGAAATCCTGCAGGCGCAGGATCAGGGCCTGAAAGCTGGTCCCGGAAAGGGCGCTCGCCGCCATCGAATTGTCCGGAAATGGAGGGGCCGCTGGTTGCGGCGCACCATACTGGCGGGGGTCCGGAGGGTCAAGGAAAGGCGCGGGCTTAGCCGCGCCAGGGACAATCCGCGCGGCCGCAGGATCGCGCGCCATTCGCCGCGACATAGGTGCCGCAGACCTTGCACGCCACCATGTCCTCGGCCTCGATGGAGCGATTGCGTGCGGCATTGTTGGCCGTGCGTCCGCGCGCCTGCGGCTCCGGCTCCGTCGGCTTGCTCGGGCCCGCCAGCATCTTGAAGAGATACCAGACGCCCGCCACCGCGCCGGCGAGCACCAGGAGCTTGAAGAATCCCACTCCGAACATGCTCCGGTTTAGGGGACCGGCCCCGGCGGGGTCAAGCCGGGGCGGCCTCACAGTCCGAATCGGCCCCAGTGCAGGCGCTCCTCGATGGCGCCGAGCAGCTCATCCAGGAGATCGCCGATCCCTCCCCGCGCGCCGCCGACGCCCGGCAACCGCCACCAGCGACGCGCCCGCGCGCTCTCGAGCAGGCGCAATCGCACGGTCTCGCCGAAGCGCTCGCGCATGACGCCGCGGAGCTCGCCGAGCCCGTCGACGAGTCCCAATTCCACGGCGCGGCGGCCGCTGAAAATCTCGCCTTCGAACAGCTCCTCCGTCTTCGAGAGCTTGGCGCCGCGGCGCTCCTCGACCTCGCTCTTGAAGGTGTCGTGGAGGTCGCGTTGCAGCCGCTCGAGCCGCTCCACCTCGCGCGGATCCTCGGAGAGGAAGGGATCGAGCAGCGACTTGTCCCGGCCGGAGGTGTGCAGGCGGCGCTCGACGCCGAGGCGCTTCAGCACCTCGGCGAAGCCGAAGCTCGAGGTCACCACGCCGATCGAGCCGACGATCGAGGCCGCGTCCGCATAGATCTCGTCGCCCGCCAGCAACAGCCAATATCCGCCCGAGGCCGCGACGTCCTCGGCGAAGGCGAAGATCGGGATCTTCTTCTCGCTCGCGAGCTGGCGGATGCGCCGATAGATCAGCGCCGACTGCACGGGGGCGCCGCCCGGCGAATTGACCGCGAGCGCCACCGCCTTGAGATTGCGCAGCTTGAAGGCGCGTTCGATGGTCTGCGCCATCCGCTGCAGCGTGAGCCCGCGCACGCCCCGCCCGCCGATGATGCCCTCCAGGCGCACCACCGCCACCGCCGGCGCGGGATTCCCAACGAGCCGATCCTGGATCCAGTGCTTGAGGTCTTCGAGGGCCATTCGACAAAGATAGGGAAAGCCGCGTCGGAGCGCAAAAGCTACAAGCTCAGCCCTACGCCGTCTCGCAGTACCGCCTCGGCATCGGCCGTGTAGCGGCCGTCCGCCTCGTGCAGCACGAGCCCCGCGGCGAGCCTGGTCGGGGTGGCGACTCCCTTGCGCGCGCGGACGATCACGCGCTTCGCCGGTTTTCCGGCGCCTGGCCAGAGCGGGAAGATCACGATCTCGCCGGCGCGTCCCGTCAGCTCCGCGAGGATCGCATCGAGCCGGTCGGCACGATGGATGAGCGTGATGGTGCCCTTGGGTCGCGCCATCGTGAAGGCGAAGCGGAGCCACGCCCGCAGGTCGGCCGCGCCTTCGACGTGGGCCGCGGCGCGGGTGGGATCGGGCGGCGGCGTCGCGGTTCCCGCGGCGAGGTGCGGCGGGTTCGCGAGTACATGATCGAAGACGCCGGGCTCGAGGCGCGGCGGCGGCTTCAGCAGGTCGCCTGCCATGGCGGAGACGCGGCCCGCCAAGCCGTTGAGCCCGACGTTGTCATTGGCGAGCCGCACCAGCTCGCGGTCGCGCTCGATGCCGGTGACGCGGCAATCCGGCACCCGCACGGCCAGGCACATCGCGGCGGCGCCCGTGCCGCAGCCGACATCGAGCGCGCGGTCGCCGGGCACCGCCGGCACCGCCGCCGCGAGGAAAACCGGATCGATCGCGACCCGATATCCCGCGACCGGCTGACGCAACCGCACGCGGCCGCCGAGCAGCGCGTCCTCGCTCTGGCCGTCGGGAAGCGGTGCGGCGGTCATGCCGTTGCCTCTCCGGCTTCGCTCAGCAGCAGCTTCGCCCGGCCGTGGTCGCGGTCGGCAACCATGATCCGGCGCTGGATCGCGCCGATGCTGCCTTCGATGATGCTGGTGTGCTGGTCGAGCACCACGCTCTCGATGCCCGCCGCCGCGAGCAGCGCCTCGACGAAGGAGAGTCGGACCGGATCGTTCGTGCGCAGCAGCTCTTTCATGGCGGAGACGACTCGGGCTTGACCGGCGGGTGCGGCGATCTATGCTCGCCCTCAACGGCGGAAGCGTCAAGAAAACCGCGCCGGAGGCGGCTCAGCGGGGATGGCAGTGGCACGGATCGTCAGTGTGCGCGGGTCGGAGGCGCAGAAGCGGGGCTCGGCGTCGCTCGACCGGCTGGTGGCGCTCCTCGAGCGCGATCTCGCGCGCGTGAACACGCTCATCCTCGAGCGCATGCACAGCCCGGTGGCGCTGATTCCGCAGCTCGCGGGCCATATCATCGCGGCCGGCGGCAAGCGGCTCCGGCCCATGCTGACCCTCGCCGCCGCGCGGCTCTGCGGCTATCCCGGCGACCGGCACATCGCGCTCGCCGCGGCCGTGGAGTTCATCCACACCGCGACCTTGCTGCACGACGACGTCGTGGACGCGAGCGACCTCCGCCGCGGCCTCGCGACCGCGAACGCAGTCTGGGGCAACAAGCCCTCGGTGCTGGTGGGCGATTTCCTCTTCAGCCGCGCCTTCCAGCTGATGGTGGAGGACGGCTCGCTGGAGGTGTTGGCGATCCTCTCGAACGCCTCGGCCGTGATCGCCGAGGGCGAGGTGCTGCAGCTCGTCACCTCCAACGACACCGAGACCACCGAGGCCTCGTACTTGCAGGTGATCCGCTCCAAGACGGCGCAGCTCTTCGCCGCCGCCAGCAAGATCGGTGCGGTGCTGGCGGAGCGGCCGCGCACCGAGCAGGAAGCGCTCGAGTCCTACGGCCTCAATCTCGGCATCGCGTTTCAGCTGATCGACGATCTCCTCGACTATTCCGCGCGCCAGGCCGAGCTCGGCAAGACCGTGGGCGACGATTTCCGTGAGGGCAAGATCACGCTGCCGATCGTGCTGGCCTTCGGCCGCGGCGACCCCGAGGAGCAGCGCTTCTGGCGCCGCACCCTCGAGGACCTGAAGCAGGAGGAGGGCGACCTCGAGCGCGCGATCCAGCTCCTGCGCACCCACGGCGCGCTCGCGGAGACCCTGGAGCGCGCCCGCACCTACGGCGCCGCCGCCCGCGCGGCGCTGGCCCCCTTCCGCGATTGCCCGGAAAAGCGCGCCCTCGACGAGGTCATCGATTTTTGCCTCGAGCGCGGGTTCTGAGCGCTGCCCATTGCAGGACGCGCGCGGAGTCGTTATAGCTCTGCCCCCGAACGGCTCGGAGTGTAGCTCAGCCTGGTAGAGCACTGCTTTCGGGAGGCAGGGGCCGGAGGTTCAAATCCTCTCACTCCGACCAGTTCGATCCCGAACCCATCCCCCCGGCAAGAAACAAAAAAAGCGCCCCCGAGACCCTTTCGGGCGCCGAGGGCGCTTCGTGCTGCGGGCCGGGCGTAACTCCGGCAGCTATCTTGCGGGCCAGCCCCCTCACCCAGCTTCACTCAGCCGGGCTGCGGCCCGTTGCAGTATGGAGCAAGGTCAGCGGCGGCACCTTACGTCGGTTTGAACCTACCGCTTGCCAAGTTCTCGAGCGCCATTCCCGCCCAGCCCTCCTCCGGCATCGTATGCGAAGCGACAATCTCATTGAGCGCCTTCACCGCTGGTTCTCTCGCGAAACCCAGGCATCGACAGGCCGCCTCGTAGCGAACGCGCATGTTCTCATCTTGCAGCAGAGTAAGAAGGGACCGCCGGGCACCCAAGCCTCGTGCTCTCAACTCTGAATCGATCCTCTCAATCTTCTGATAGAGTCGAGTATATTCATTCGTGTTGCTGTCCATGAGCGCTGTCTGCTGCTCAAGAGCGTATTCTCGGAATTGCTTAGCGAGATCCGCATCGGTGAGATTAGCTAATTCGCTGCCGGTCATTTTAGTACTCCAAACTTCCGCAGGATTTTCAACCCCTCCTGATACTGCTCCTCGAAGCTCTTCCCGCGGAGAAAATCTCTTGGCGACAGGCCCCCATATGCTGGATTGGGGGTGGAGTAGTAGTCGGAAATATCGCGATGAACGGACATGCGGAGGCTCCTCGCGCGCGGAGTAGAACGCGCGGTTCAATCAGCGAAGGGATTTCGGAGGTGGCCTAAGCGGGAGTTGACTGACGGCCTGGCCTCAAGGCACTCGCCGGCACGCGCGCAGCTCCGCGCGCTCGCGGCCGTAGTCGATGATCATGTCGGCGAGGATCGAGCCCGCGGGCAGCGCCAACAGCTCGCGAGCGGCGCGGGCTTCCTCGTTGGCGGCGTAGGATCTGGGCTCGGGACACAGGCTCGCGGCCGGCGGCGCGGTGAGGTTCGAGCAAGCGGCGGCGAACGCCGCGAGGGCGAGCGCCGGGATTTCCCAGGGGAGGCGCATCAGAATTTTCCCTCTCTGAGGCGAGCGGCCGTTTCTTCGGCGCTCGCCGGCGCTTGCGTAGCGGCATCCCGCTCGGCTGCAAGCACTCGGACCTCCGCGGTCTTCGCCGTGTCATCGCCAGCGAGCCACGCCAGGGATCGCAGCGCGAGCCGCTTGAGCCACGCGCTCATCGAGCCTCCTTCGGCACCGCCGCGGGCGCCCCGATCTCCGCCCGCCGTGCCCGCACATTCTCGATCACGGCTGTGTCGAGCTCGGTCGCTTTGACGGCGATGTTGAGCGCGACGCCGAGGGTGGCGCTGGCGACGGCCGTGCAGCCGGCGGTGCCGGCGCTGGCCAGCAGGACCAGCGCCGCCGCCAGGGACCGGGCACCCCTCACGGCTTGAGCGCCACGGCCGGCGGAGCGCTCGCCGCCTGCAGCGCGATGGCGATCGCGGGATCCTGCCGGACGCTCGCCTTGACGGTGGAGACGGTGCTCAGCGCCACCTTGAGGGTCGAGGCGGGATCGGTGGCGGGCGTGGCGCAGAGCGCGTCGGTGGCGTTCATCGCCTTCGCCTCGTCGCCGGACGTGGCGGCCACCTTGGGCGAGATCGCCGCGGCCACCTGGTAGAAGCCGTTGAGAATTGACGCGGCGCCGCAGCCCTTCTGCGCCATCTGCACCGTGACCACCGCGCCGGTTTGCGCGACGGTGGCGAGATCGGTCAGGCCCTGGGAGATGCCGGCGACGTCGCCGTTGAAGTCGTCGACGAGCTTCTTGACCTTCGTATTGAAGGCGTCGAAATCGGCTTGCACGCTGGTCGGCGCGCAAGCCGCGAGGATGGCCGTGGCCGCGAGCGCAAACGCGCCCGCACGGAGGGTCCGCTTCATGTGACAGGTCCTTCTGTTGGGGTTGGGTAACGCTCCGCGCGCGACTGGGTTGCGCGACTGGGTTGGTGGGCGGCAGTCGCGCGCGGACAAAAATCCGCTTACGCGCGCAGCCGGGTTGGTGGGCGGCGGCTGCGCGCGGACGAAAAACTCGCTTACGCGCGCAGCCGGGTTGGCGGGCGGCGGCGGCGCGTGGAAAATCAAGTTTCCGGGATCAAGAATCCCGCGAGCCCGCTCAGGGCGATGCCGGCGTCGACGATGTGCTGCCAGAGGCCGGGGTCGATGCTGACGTGCACCCCCGCGAGCAAGCCCGCGAAGGCCGCCCAAGTGCTCGCCTCGCCGAGGCGCGTGATTGCGTATCTCAGAATGCTCATGATGCTCCTCTCTGTTGAGACAAGAAGGATCGCCGCGCCGGCGGAACCGGCACGCGATGCGTCGGTGCTCGCCGCGCCTCAGCCGTAGGCGCGCGCGAGCCAGCCTTGGAGAAAGCGCTGCTCGGCGGGATGCAGCGCGGCGATCACGCGGTAGTGGCCGGCAACCTCGCTGCGAAGCGCGGCGACGAGAAACGAACCGGAACCGCAGGCGGGGTCGAGAATCCGAATCTTCTCAATTTGCTTGGGCGACTTGCCCTCAATGGCCTTGCCCACCGTCTCGCGCACGATGTAATCCACGATGTAGCGCGGCGTGTAATAGACTCCGCCCGCTTTGCGCACCTCCGGCTTTTCTTCCACCTTCACCAGCTTGGGCGTGAGGCGAATGGTGTTACCCAGGTAGCAAGATTCGAGATTTTCAAGATAGGAAGCCTATGATACAGGACGGCCAAAGT
>Ga0209517_10008288_pt1 | contig 12214 bp, 15 predicted proteins | sample PeaSoiMetSII2010_FD_187695 | JGI IMG/M metagenome (GOLD analysis project Ga0209517, IMG submission 187695) | Peat soil microbial communities from Weissenstadt, Germany - SII-2010 (SPAdes) (version 2) | ecosystem: Environmental > Terrestrial > Soil > Wetlands > Peat | place: Germany...
CAACCGCAGCGGGCGGTCACGCAGGACGACGAACAATAGGTCTTCTGTGTCGCGGACATCCTGGCCCTTGAAACGCACATGCTTTCCAATCAGTGGGAGCCTCTTGACGAACTTGATTATGGCGCCGATCAAGTAGATTCGGAAGACGATCGCGCAAGCCGCCGCGAGGAGAAATGTGCTCATCGCGTAGACAATTATCTTTGCCGCGAGCGCCACGATCCTGGAAAGTTCGAAATTGCCGAGCAAGTAAATCAGAGCAGCGATCGCAAACGCGGCCGACGTCAAGGTATAGATCAGGTACTCTGAAACGGTCGCCGCTACGGCGCGCTTCGGGCTCAAGCCCCGTTTCTGGAGAAGCCACATTTTGGCCGGTTCGGCCAGAAACGGCCCTGTGAAGGTTAAGAACTGGATCGCTTCTCCGGAAAGCCGGATCCTTAGCATGTCCCAATATAAGGAATGTCCGTTCGCTGTCGCGCATTTCCAGTAAGCGAAGGCCCGAAGTAACTGGTGACCAGCATACATCGCAGCGATTAGACCGAAGTACCAGCCGATGCCAAGGAGCAGGGAAAGGATTTTGGCAGCGCCCAAATGAAAAAGAAGATAAGCAAACAGGATGCAGCCGAAGCCGAGCAAGACGGCACGGTAGCGAAGTTTGGGTCCTGTCCGAGTCATGACGCGATTGCCACAGTAGCTAGTGTCCACCTCTTACCTTCGCTCAACTGTCATCAAGACAGTGAGGCACGCCGGCGTGTTTCGGGCAAGTTAGCGCACAATTGGATTCGCGTTGGGATAATCCGCGCATGAAGACTCCAGCTTGCGGACAACGTCGGCCAGATTCTTTCGCATTCCATCTCGCAACCGGCCGCGCAAGATGACGCGCCGCAGGCCTCCGAAGAACCCGCTGAGCAGATCAATGCGGGAGCGATTTATATATACGAGGTACATGCCCGGGTTCGAAGCGTCACCGGGATCGTCCAGCGCGGCTGTCAAACCCAACGAAGCGTCAAAGTAATGGCTGGCGTAAATTTGTTTGGAGACGATCGCCGCTCGTCCCGGCTGAATATAGACCGAGACGTGTGTGATGCTGGCCACTGGCTTCAGGCCAAAGCTTTCCGTGGACCAATAGAAAAACTCACTGACGCCCGGCAAGGGCTGGCCCGGGTACTGAGCCAGGTACTCACGGAACTCCGGAACGAAATCCTCCAAGCCAGGCCGGGCATCGAGCACGCCGCGGAATTCGCGCGCCAATCGAACTGAGTTCTTCTTGTCGTGGTATTCGATCAGCCCCGAGTTGCCCTGATCCAAGTACGCTTCGACGTAGCTCAGCAACTCCTCGCGGACGACGGCTTGAGCCCGAGCGTCATGATCGGATCGGGACCAGTCCACATCGCGGCTAAGACGCTCAATCGCTCCGGCCGGGAGCTTGACGTTGCAGTTTCCGATCCGGCAATTCGGCAGATCAGTGAGATCGCGGTTCTCGAGACTGAATCCTTCCAAATCCTGCTGAACTACAGGCGGCGTGAACTTTCGAATCCTCAGAACAGCCGGGTTCTTCTTAAAGGTTTCGATGTCCTGGAACTTCGTGACGAAGCACGCGGTCGTCGCACGCAGGTGTGCCACTCCGACTACCGCCACCTCGCGCTTTTCCTGTGTGTTCAAGACCCTCGCCTGCACAACGCCGTTGTTTACGGCCTTCCACTGATCTGCCGTTAGACTGGCGAAGGAGCGCAGCCCGGCAAGATCCCACGTCTCGGCACCGGCAGCCGCGACGAGCGGTATTAGTAACGCAGCAAAGATAATTCCAGGCGTTGGAAATCGGGTCTTGCTCACTATGCGCTGGTCGCGAGGCCGTTTCACCAGATTCCTACAGCAACCCTCTGACCACGCCCAAAACTCTACCGTCCACCTTTGGTGCTCATGGCCACTCGAATGCTACAGCCACTCTGAAGGAACCCGAGCCATGGCTGAAGATCATAAGTGCGAGCATTCGGCATGTAACTGCAATACAGCAAAAGACAGTAAGTACTGCAATCAATACTGCCACGACCTTGGAGGCCGCAGCCGTCGTGAGCCCAAACGTCTTGAATTTATCAATATCTCTGCCCGAAGTATTCCCACATCCCACCGCCTTGCCGGCCAGTTCCACAGTCGGGATGTTGATCACGCATTCCCTGGTGGCTTTCAAAATGTTGAAGGTGAAGTTGCGATTGCTGACAACGCAGCCTACGATGGGCGGCTCGAAATCGATCATCGTGTGCCATGACATGGTCATGACGTTGGCTCGCCCGTCGCGAGCGGTAGTGAGCAACACTACCGGCCCCGGCTCAAGCAGGCGGTAGACCTCAGCGAGGGGAAGGGATCTTCGTGGCAAGGCAGGAATGCTCCAGTTTATTCCTCCTGCTTACGTCGAATGCTGCGCTAAATCGCGATCATTCCGATTCTGATGATCGACGCAATACGCAGTCCACGGGACGGCGTTCAGTCGATGATCTTCAATCTGGCGACCACAGTCTATGCATTTTCCAAAAGTGCCGAGTCTGATGCGCTGCAAAGCGTCGCGAACCTGAGTGAAAACATTCCACTCCGAAGTCGTTTCCTGTAGCAGGCTTTCTTTGCTCTCAGCCGCAACCGCGCCGTTCTGGGTTTCGGTGATTGCGGTGGCGCGTGCATCTGCTTCAGTTCGCGCTATATCCGCTAACAGCTCGCGCTCTTTCTCGCGCAATTTCTTCTCCCATTCACCAATTGTCATTAGGTTTGCCTCCTTCGGATGCTCACGCGTCATTTGGCTGGGTGTCCTACCGGGATAACAACGATCACTTGTTCGCTACCAGTGAATTTCACGGCTTCCTTCACCGCCACAGCGTCGATACCGCCAGTCACAACCGACCCCAACCCTAGCGCTACAGCCTCAAGCATCAAATTCTCGCTGGCGAGTCCAGCCTCGTAATCTGTCCACGTGTGGTTTTTGGTTCCTGGCCCCATCCGTCCATACACTGCCGTAATCACGAATACTGCTGGAGCGCCATGAACTTGCCCTTGCGAGGTCGCATCAGCCAGTAGTTGCGCCCCTGGTTTCGTAGATGTGAGCAATTCGAGTGAATGCGTCGCGGGCAAATAACGATAGGCGCCGTTCGGAAGGCCCTCTACATTTTGCGCCACGACGGCGATTTCCAGCGGGTATCGATGCATCGCCGAAGGGGTCGTGCGCTTGCCATCCGGAGAGGTAACACCCTGCGCCGCCCACAACAGTTGGCCGGCGTCGGCGATGGTGAGCGGCTGCTTGGTGTAGGCCCGTATGGATCGCCGCGCAGCCAATGCAGTTTCCACGCTCATCCCGCCCATCTTCTTCGGGCTGGATAATGAGATTATCGCCGGTTCGACCGGAAGGCAGCTAGGAGCCAAGAGCGCGGCGAGAAAAGCGAGAATCGAGAGTCGGCTGTTCATGTTTCGCACCTTAAGAAAAGGGAATTCGGATCACTGACGGCCTGGAACGGTTCGAAGTGGCTTGTTTTTCTCCTCATCGGAGGTTCTCCAGTCACTGCTCTCAAGGCCCGAAGGTCTACCTAGATCGTCGCAATCCGACAGCCATTCGGCCGTGCCATAATTGCGCTCTTATGTCGGCCCGCGCGTCAAAATACACAGGTATTGCGTTGTAGCGCCCATCCAGCGCTACGCCATCGCGCGGTCTGCCGGCCTACGCCTCGGCAAGCAGGGCTCGGCGAACGCACATTGGAATCCCGCTTGCGTACGCAAATGCGCTACCAGACATTCAGGAGCTTGACCCATGCCCTATTTGACCAACGACGATTTGCCGATCTCGATCCGGCACCACGTCCCGGAGCACGGACAGGACATCTTCCGGGAAGCCTTCAACCACGCGTGGCAGCAATATGCCGACGATCCGCGACACGAGGAGATCGCGCACCGCGTCGCCTGGGCGGCGGTCAAGAGAGTCTATGCAAAATTAGGTACTGAATGGGTGCCGCGCTCAATGACACACTCGCCTTGGCCCTACGATCTGTGAGGCTCGCCGAACGGAGTTTCGCTAGCAGACCCTTGTTTGCTTTTGAAACAGTCGTCGAAAGATGAAGACCTGAACACCGACTGCCAAGAGACCATTCAGCAGGAATGCCAGATGAAGGCTCGAAAGGCTTATAAACGTCCCCGTGGCTAAGTTGCCGAGCGACAGGCCGCCTCGGGTGGCTAACATGAAAAGACTCGCCATCTGGCCTCGGTTCTGATCATTTGCCTCCGATTGCAGGAATGTGTTGGCCGAAGTGTTTGCAACCGTGAGAAGAAAGCCGCTGCCGACAAGCAGAACTGCAAGTTGCCAAACGGCTCCAACGGTCGACACGGCCATCATGAAGAATCCATAGCAGAGGGCCGCAGTGAGGGACATTTTCATGGTGTCGAGGCGCTGCATCGTCAGGAGTATTAGCAGAGGCCCCAACATGCCTCCGATGCCAAAAGCCGTCATGACGCCTCCGAACTGCCCAACATCGGCATGCAGCACGTCTTTCACGACTACCGGGCTAAAGGTAACAAGCGGACCGCAAAAGAAGCCCGTGCAGAGGATGGATAGCAAGGCCCAGCCGGTCTTGTGGCTTCTGATAATCGCTCGGATGCCCTCGATGGTGGAACGGAGATTCTGTTTAGCGGATGCTTGTTGTCCCAGACTTCTCGCCGGCGGGCGCAGCCAGTAAATGGAGAGAAAGAAAGGAATGTATGAAGCCGCATTAGCGCCGAAACACCAAAGAAACCCATATTTCAGCATGATCAGACCGGCGATGGCCGGCCCCAGAACGCGGGATAAATTGAACTGAATCGAGTTCAGGGCCAGCGCAGGCCTCAGATCCTCACGGCTGACAATCGATGGAATGAGAGATGAAAAGGTAGGCGCGGAAAGAGCGTCTGTAATGCCGACGACCCCAGACACGGCAATGATCATCCAAACCTTGATCCATCCCGTAGCGACGAGCGCGACGATAACCATGGGACAAACCATCTGGATACCCTGAAAAACGTAGATGATCAGCCTCCGGTCTTCTCGATCGGCGAGGACGCCGCCCAGAAGCGCCAATATCCAGAAAGGCGCATTCATCGCGAAAGCGTCGAGACCGAGAAGAAACGAAGAGCCGCCAATACTCAGCACCAGCCAGGGTTCAGCCACCGACTGCATCCAGGTCCCAACATTGGAAAGAAGACTGGCAGACCAGAAAACGCCGTAGCGCTTGGTCCGCAGGAGTCTGGAATTAGAACTCGCAGTCATTACTGCATGATAGTGATAAAGTCTAGAAGCGCGAGCGGGAACTTCTTTGGTTCGTCTGAAAAATCAAACGCGCCGCGTCGTGATGCCTGCTGCGTTTTAGACGTGATCGATGCTGAACATTCGGGTCTGATCATTGTAAGCGAAGATCTCCCCGTATCGGCCCCAGGCAATCACTGTGAGCAATGTCTTTTCCGCGTCGCTCTCGCTCAGATGATCTTCAAGTTCCGACTCGAATCTGACTCGCGGAGCAGATTGACCCTCGCGTTCATCTAGAACGTGCCGGATGTGGGCGGCGAAAGGCACAAAGCGCAACAGGTGTTCCTTGAAGAGCCGCTTGCGTTCCTCAGCTTCACATTGCGCAAAGACGCGTCCAGCGGCGGTCAGCTTGACGGCTCCGTCCTTGAGTTCGGCAAACTCGAGAATGTGAAGCGCCTCAGCCACCGCAAACAAGTCTTTGGCCGCCAGGTCAGGCAGGCGCGCGAGGTCGGCCAGGTCAGCCTGTCCATCGTTGGGCGGACCAGCCACCGCGTCCATCACTGCGCTCATGAGATGTAGTCCGACCGGCGGCAGCGCCTGCACCAAGCCGCCGTGGATCTGGCTCTGCGCCTTGATCGACTCCGCGGCTCTGGAAGTCAGAATCGAGTAAAATTCGTCCACCAGATCGTGGAATTCTGGATCGAGCCGATTCCGGGGATGCGCCAATGGAAGTGGAATCTCGGCTGCGATACGTCCAGGATTGGAAGACAGGACCAGAATCCGGTCGCACATCGAGACAGCCTCCTCGATGTTGTGCGTCACCAAGAGAACTGATTTGGTCGGGAGCTGATGCTCGATCCAAAGATCCAGAAAATCGGTTCGCAACGTTTCGGCGGTGAGAACATCGAGAGCAGAAAATGGTTCATCCATCAGCAGCAGCGTGGGCTGGACGACGATCGCTCTAGCAAATCCGACTCGCTGGCGCATTCCGCCCGACAGCTCGCGCGGGTAGGCGGACTGAAATCCGTCCAGGCCAATTAAGTCGATGGCTGACATCGCACGGCGCCGCGCTTCCTCGCGCGGTAATCCTAACGCATCGAGTCCCAGCTCGACGTTTTCAATTACAGTGAGCCAGGGCAATAGTGCGAAGGTTTGGAACACCACGGCGATGCCTTCCTCGGGTCTGGTGAGCTGCTTCCCGCGATAAAGAACGTCGCCGGAAGTCGGCTCCATCAATCCGCCCGCGATGCGCAGTAGCGTCGACTTGCCGGATCCCGAGCGTCCGAGCAAACCGAGGATTTCACCTTCCCGCAGACAGAGGTTGATATCCGCTAGCGCCAGCAGAGGGCCGCCAGAGGGCCGCTCGAAGGCCTTACACACCTTGCGCATTTCGAGAACAACATTCTTCTCGTGCGTGGCATTTTTCTCGTACGCTGCATTTTTTTCGTCGGCGAGCATGGGATCATCCTTCAATCTAACCGGGTCCGCCTTTCCGCGAAGGCGTACAGCGGCCGCCACAAGAGCCGGTTCATCGCAATCACCAGCACCGACATGACCGCGACCCCCAAGGCGATCCGGGGATAATCCCCTGCGTCCGTCATTTGTGCGATGTAGGCGCCGAGCCCCGATCCATTCAAATGCGTTGGTCCCCAACTCACCGCTTCCGAGACGATACTTGCGTTCCAGGAACCACCCGAAGCCGTGATCGCGCCAGTTACGTAGTAAGGGAAGACGCCGGGGAGCATCACTTCGCGCCACCAGCGCCAGCCTCGGACTCTGAAACTCGCCGCGGCTTCTCGCAAATCACTGGGGAAGGCTGACGCACCGGCAATCACATTGAAGAGAATGTACCACTGAGTTCCGAGGATCATCAGAGGTGTCAGCCAGATCTTGGGGCCAAGGCTGAATCGCACAATCACGTAGACAGCGATCGGGAACAGCAGATTCGCTGGGAAAGCAGCTAGAAACTGCGCGACTGGCTGCACCTTCTCGGCCAGCCTGGGTCGCAGACCCACCGCGACGCCGATGGGAACCCAGATCAATGATGCGACAACAATGAGAATCATCACTCTCGCCAGCGTAAGCCCACCGTTTCCCGCCGCGATGACGAAGTCGTTCCAGGACAACACAGGCGCGGCAAACTTCACGAGTTCGCGGCCGATATACACCAGCGTGACGGCCAGAGCCGCAAACCAGGCAATATCGCCCGTGCGTTGCCGCCGCATTGAAAACCGCTGGTGAGTTCTTCGCAGGAAGGAAACACGAGATCGCACAACGCTGTTCAAGACGATCCCGATTGGCTCACCAAGGCGCCGCAGCGAGCGTGTCTGATGGAACAGATCGAGTAGCCAACTCCGGGGCACTATTTGGGCGGCTGTCTGCTCAAAACGGAACTTGTCGGCCCACGCTACTAGGGGACGGAACAAGAGCTGATCGAAGACGAGAATGGTGAGAGTCATCGCGACGATCGCCCATCCAACCGCCGCCAAGTCACGCTGCTTGATTGCCAGCGCTACATAAGAACCAATGCCGGGGAGAGCAATCTGAATGGTGCCGACGGAGATCGCCTCCGAGGCAACGACAAAGAACCAACCGCCCGACATCGACATCATCGTGTTCCAGATGAGTCCGGGCATCCCAAACGGCACTTCGATACGCCAAAAACGTTGCCACGCCGACAAGCGGAAGCTGCGGCTGGTCTCATCGAGATCGCTTGGAATGGTCCTCAGTGCCTGATAGAAACTAAAAGCCATGTTCCAGGCTTGGGCCGTGAAAATCGCGAAGATCGCGGCCAATTCTGGCCCGAGGATACTGCCGGGAAACAGCGACACGAAAAACAAGACGGTGAAAGATAAATAGCCGAGCACTGGAACTGATTGAAAAACGTCCAGCAGTGGTATCAGGACCATCTCAGCGCGCCGGCTCTTACCTGCCGCCGTGGCGTACGTGAACGTAAAGACCAGCGAGGCGACCAGTGCCGCGAGCATGCGCAAGGTGGTGCGCAGCGCGTACATGGGCAGAACGGCGGGGGACAGCGAAATCCTTGGCTGCTGTGTAATGACGAATGGCGCCACCATCTGGCGAGCGCCCGATCCCAGAAGGATCAAAACAGCCAGCACCAAAACCAGCGCGACAGCGTCCCGCCAGCTCGGGATTCGCTGATCCCACCGTCGTCCAATCAGAATCTCGGCGTGCTGTTCCACTTGATGTTGAGCGTGCACCACACCGGCGGGCAGCTCGGATTCTCAAACACTGATCACTGGGCAAGGTGCTTGGCGGATAATATCGTAGGCGCCGCTCCGCAAGCGGCCCAATGCCGTTTGAATCAAGCCACGTCCGATTAGGACGATATCAGCGGAGTGGCCGATGGCTGCTCGATGAACCACGCGGCCCGCGTCGCCTCCGTCCAGGCAGACTTCGAAATCCGTTCCGGCTTCGGCTTGCAGTTTGTCGATCCGCTTGCGAGCGACGCTGAAGAGAAAGTCCCGAAGACTCGGATTGTCTTCGCAGTCTTCCGCGCCCAGCACGGCATGCACCAGCCGCAACTCCAGCTTTTGCTCTGACGCAAACTCGGCGGCCCACTTCAGCGCGGGCAGATCCCGCGGATCGTCATTCAGCGCGCATAAGGCGTGTTTCCATCGGTCCGGTGGATGGGCCGCGATCTCATCGGTATGCACGCCGGTCCACACCGGCACTGCCGTGTCGTGCAGCACCTTGGCCGTTACGGAGCCAAGCAGTAAGCGGCGGAATCGGCCACGCCCGCTGCTAGGCATCATGATGAGGTCGGCCTGGTTATCCCTAGCGTAATCGACAATCGCGGTTGAGGGATCGCCCTCGGCGGACTCAGCCCTCACCTGCGCGCCAGGAAACTCGCGAGTAATGAAACGTTCCAGCGCGATTTTGCCGTTCTGCCGCAACTGGTCGGCCCCGATGAGTGTTGCCCAAGCGGCCGCTTCCGGAGGGGCGATGCCTACTGCCGGAGGCAGGTCGACCACGTGCAGCACCGTCAGTTCAGAACCGAATCGTTTTACCATGGCCTGAACTGAAGGAACGACCGCGGCGCTGCGCGAGGAAAAGTCAACTGGAAACAAAATGCTCTTGAACGTGATCATGATTCAGCTCTCCTTAGTTCTTGCCAGGTTTATCGCACCTGAAGTACCGGGACCAGACTCACAATCAGCTCGTTATCGACATCTCCCACGCCTGGCGATGCCCATGCCGCGCGTTCCGCCTCCTCGCGCTCGATCCAGGATTGTACGTTGCCGCTGAGAATCACGTGGTCGCCCCGAATTTCCACGCCGATGCGGTCGGCGTCCAGTCGGGCGTTCCGAATTAACGCGGCTTGGATTTGGCTCTTGACAGCCACCTGCTCGGCGATCGGCCTCACCACGATATGGTTGTTCACGTCTCTCACGCCCGCCAGGTAGCGAACGGCGCGATCGGCGGACTGCCGTTGATAGTTCCAGTTCACGGCGCCCTCCAGCGTGACGCGACCCTTGTCGACGAACACCTGGATCTTGGCATTCGCCAGCAAGGTGTTCCAAGCGATTGCATCCGCGGCGGCGCGAGCGATCTCTTCGTCGCTTCGGGAATTGAAGGCTGGTAACGCCACGGCCAATTCACAAGCCACTGCCTTCACACCCCGGACGAGTCCGGCGGCCTTTTCCGCCACGTGTTTTTCCGGATAGCTCGGAACCGAGCCCGTGAGGGCCACGACTCCGTCCTTGACGGAAACATGAATCGATCGGGCATCCAACGCGGGTTCCCAGTCGAGCGCTTCCTTGACTTCTACCTTGAGATCTAGGTCGTTCATATGTGCTCCTCATCTCCGCGTGCTGCGTGATTCTACGCTGAATACCAACCCGACCTGGGGTCTTTTGCGCTGGTTTGCAACCGGACACTGCCTACACGTCCCCGCGTCTGACCGAAGCGACACATCTCTCAGGCCACGGTCCGTCCTTTGTGGTCGCGAACCAATCTTTACGTCTGGATCACTGCAAACTACTGGCCAAGTCCGGCCGTGGGGAACTGGTTAGATTCGTGCCGATGTTTTCATGGAGGATATTATGATGGCAACGAAGATCGACACGAAACTGACATCTGAGCCGCTACGAAAAGAAACTATCCTAGACTTGCTCCATGTGGCCGGACCGTGCGTTACTTTGCTATTGCCACCTTATCGCTCTGGCGAGTTTCCCAATGCGCCACAGGATTTCCTGCCCTCAATGCTGCCGACTATCTCGCGGGAAGCGTCCGAGCCCATAAACGGTACCTACTTGGCTGGGATGCGGTAGGCGCGCTCGCCATTATCGCGTTTGGCCGAGTGGATACGGAGGCCTCAAATCCTATAGCGTTGCACCTGACATAGACCCTAGCGAGGGGTGGAGGGTTGGAAGTGTTTGAAATATTTGGCTCCCCGAGCACTACAGTCGAGGCTTTCACTTTGGGTGCCCAAGTATGACCTCAAAATGGAGAACGTGGAGCCCACTGCTATCGGCTACGGAACGAAAAAGATTTACCGAACTATGTTCCAGATCAATAGATTATGGACGCTCTGGTCGCGCACACCAATTTCCATTTCTTGCAATGTAGCGCTCGGGGAGCCAAACATTTCAAACACTTGCAAGCCGCAAGTTTCTCTGAAAACGCCAGTCGTCGGCAGAGTGTGGGGACTTTTGTGGGGAACACGCCGGGGCCTCAGGACACAATGACTGGTCTCTAGCTTTCTACCCGGAAGTTGCGAGGCTTGGGTTTCACACCGAGAAGGTTGGAGGACAAACGTACGTCCAGGGAGGTGTTTTCGTAAGGAAGGACAAAGTAAAATATCCACAGTGACCATCGGTGGCCGTTCTTCTGCGAAGCTCTACACCCCAAAGCGGCACCTCTTTGCCCGGACCCCGGCGAAGGCGTGGTTCTGTACTCGCAACTGACGCTCGTTCAGATCCAGGCGCATTCGTAACAGCAGTAGTCGAATCGTGGCGACGATCTCGACTGGTTCCCAATCCGGAACAGCCCAGGTGCAACAAAATGGAATGTCGTCGAATACGGTTCCTCTGACCGTCGGTACCGCGACGATTTCGACCGTTACGCCGGCCGTAGGCGTCCCTGGAACGCAAGTGACGATCACCGGGTCCGGTTTCGGCGCGTCTCAGGGCACTGGCCAAGTGTGACTTGGCACTGCGAATGGCGTGGTGGAAAGCTGGAGCGATACTCAGGTAGTTGCTGAGGTAGCCAGCCCATCTGCTTCTGGCAATGCCCAGGTCCTGCAGAACGGCGTCATGAGCAACGCGGTTCCGTTTACGGTCGATACGCTTCAGATCACGAGCATCAGCCCCAACTCGGGAGCGGCAGGAACTCCGGTTACGATTATTGGAACCGGGTTTGGATCGCCTCAGGGGAGGGGCGAGATCTACCCGATGATCCAAACCCGATGAATTGAAAGCACTAAGAGGACGTCCCTTCGTCTTAGCGCGGGAAAAACTCCCTTCCGGCTAAAGTTTTTGCTGTGAGCCGACCGACTTCTGTTGTGGGGGATCGCGGGACCTTTAGCAGGCTCGGACGCCCCGTTTGAAGGACCTTCTGTAATATGCGGACTCGAGGCGAACGTCATTCTGTCGCGTCCATAAAAAAGGACCCTTAGCCGCCAATTAGTCTGATCCCCGGTTGACTGTACGCCCGTTGGTCCGTTGAGGTGAGCCAGCCAATGGTTGCGCAAATCGAGCGTTTGCGGTGACATGCAATAAGTGGGCCTCCGTTTTCAGCGATGATTGAAAGTGCTGCCAGGTGTACATCTCAACCTGTCGCTGTCCGGCGTAGGTGTGTCCGTGGGCGGCCGCGGTGCCCATATCGGAGTCACCGCCCGCGGCCAGCGCTACACCAGCATCGGACTGCCCGGCACGGGCCTTTCCTGGCGCGAATACCACAAACCAGCCGCGCCCGAGGCGCGGTGTGAACTCTGCGCGCCGGGTC
>Ga0209517_10008289_pt1 | contig 12214 bp, 11 predicted proteins | sample PeaSoiMetSII2010_FD_187695 | JGI IMG/M metagenome (GOLD analysis project Ga0209517, IMG submission 187695) | Peat soil microbial communities from Weissenstadt, Germany - SII-2010 (SPAdes) (version 2) | ecosystem: Environmental > Terrestrial > Soil > Wetlands > Peat | place: Germany...
ATGAGAATGGACGGCGCCCTCCTGGCCGGAGCCGATCGCCATCCCGAGCCTGACGAGCTGAACCGTCTTCTCGCTCAACGGACCAGCGCCGGCAGTCAGGTTGGAGATTTCATCGTAGGCGCCAGTGATCTCCGGGAACTCCTTACGAAATTCACTGTAACGGCCGGGTAGCTTCGCCATCGGTTGGGGACCTCCTAAGGTTTTGGTTTTAAACGCAGAAATCGAGCCAAGAATAGTTGATCAACACTTGACGCGATAGCGCGCGGACTTCGCCGCCCTCGTTTTCGACCCGGCGCGTCAAGCCAGATTATCAGGGTTCCTGATCAGGAAGGGCTAGAAAACTGGATGGAGCGAAGGGAACCAACTGCATCCGTTTGCGACATTGAACAGAACCATCCAGAACGGGGAGATTTAGTGGCATCGATATGCGCCAGATTACCTACTGGGGCGCATACCCTTCTTCGTTACGATTGAAACGAATGCGTCGAGGATGTCGCTACGGGCAATGATGCCGACCAGCCGTCGCTTGTCGACGACCGGCAGCGCGCCGATTCGCTTCTGGCGCATCAGCTCTGCCGCGCTCGACAGTGTGTTAAACGGGGCGAGCGTCAAAACCGCTTCACTCATCACATCTTCCACGGAAATCTCATTCGGCCCGGATGGTAGCTGATCGTCGCGAGTTCCAGCCGCGGCGGCAGAGATCCGAACCTCCTGGAGCGCGCTTCGAAGATCGCGGTCCGTGACGATGCCGACCAGTTTGTCTCGCGCTACGACCGGGAGCTGGTTGATGCGGAATTCCTCGAGGATCGCCCGGGCGTGCGCGACGGAGTCATGCGGCCTCACCGTATGCACTCTCACCTGCATCCAATCCGCGATCTTCATCGGGATTGCGGTTGGCGACGCGGGCGCCGCCGATCGACGCCTTGCTCCTCGCCTGCCTATATTGGCCACGGTTTCCATTGCGTCCTCTGGGAACTTGCCCGACGCTGCGGGACCCGCACGGGTCAACGGTGCAAAGCGCTTGCCAGACACATCGATGACCGCGGGTTCCGGCCCCTGCAAGAAACATGGCACGCCTATAGCTATGGGCGAGACGAGCGCCTCGAAATACTGGAGCGCGGCGGTCGACTAATCACGGGCAATGACCCTTCGAATTCGGCGCGATTTGTAGTTGGAGGGGCTCTGATGGGATCCACACATGTGCCCAAGAGCGACCCTGCGACGCGGAAGGCGCAGGACTATCGAGCGAGGCCGGTCCGGGTACCCCGTCATTTTCATCTTCTTTGGGATCATGAGCTGGACGAGCTTCGTCCGGTGCTCACGATCGTTCGCGACCGCTCAGATGAAGTGATCGGCCACTGGCACGCGCTCTATGTTCTTCACTTCGGCAAAGATCGGACCCTTAGCGAGCACGAATTTCGAGGGACCTTCGCACCGAACCTTGCCAGCGACATGCGCGATCTTCTCGCCAAAGACATGGACAGTTACGCCGCGCATACCGTTCGCGTCGGCGAGCTGCTCGCTGAGCGAAAGGTCCCGTTTTCCGAAGTAATAGCCTCGCTGCACCTTTACGAAGAAAGCGCCTACAAAGTTTTCCCCGACTCGCCGCGACCCGGGCTGAATATCTACACTGCGTTCGACAAATTGAGTCATATCCGGATGATCCTGCTGGCCGACGCGTACTTTCGCTCCGAGTCGGCGCTGGCCACCGCGCGCATCCAGACCCTCGAGCGCGAAGCCACCCAGCTCTCGCCCCAGGAGCGCTCGCGTTTCCGCGGCCTGGTCGGGGCAAGTCCGCTGATGGGCCAGCTATACGAGCGAATCGAGGCCGCCGGACAGACTCACGGCACCGTATTGATTGTCGGTGAGAGCGGATCGGGAAAGGAATTGGCCGCGCGCGCGATCCATGAAAGTGGACCGAGTCCGCGCGGACCCTTCGTCGCATTGAACTGCGCGGCGCTGCCGAGAGATCTGATCGAAAGCGAGCTGTTCGGCTACAAGCGCGGTGCTTTCAGCGGCGCAAACCTCGACTACCTGGGACTGTTTCGAGCTGCCGAAGGCGGCACGCTTTTCCTCGACGAAGTAACCGAGATGAGCTCCGAGACTCAGAGCAAACTTCTGCGCGCGCTACAGGAGCGCGTAGTACGGCCGATAGGATCGGCCAACGAGGTCCCCGTCGACGTGAGACTGATCGCCTCGACCAACCGCGAGCCAGAGCGGGCGATGCGTTCGGGGCAGCTCCGGCCGGACCTCTACTATCGGCTTCAGGCCAGCGTGCTCAGATTGCCGCCACTGCGGCAGCATCTTGAGGACATTCCGCTTCTCGCGGAGCATTTCATCGCGCTGTTCAACGAAAAGCTCAAGCCGAAGGAACCGATCACCGGATTGGAGGAGGACGCGCTGAACGCCTTGAAGGCCTATCAATGGCCGGGTAACGTGCGCGAGTTTTCCAACGCGATCGAGAGCGCGTTTACTTTCGGCCGGTCGCGCGTGATCGCGCTGGCAGACTTGCCGGGCGCGATTTCCACTTGCCAGCCGCGATTCAATCCACCTTCATCAATGGTGTTGATCGGCACCTTCGCGGAAGCCGAGCGCGATATAATCTCGCGAACACTCGCAACCACCGGTGGAAACAAGGTTGCGGCTGCCCGCTTGCTCAGGATCTCGCGCAAGAAGCTCTACGCCAAGATCGCGAAATATGACATTTGCGATGATCGCCGCCGGTGACAGGTGAGCCTCGACCTTCCGAAAGAGCTTCAATCAATGGAAGAGGCGGCCCATCGTTTCACAATTTCCGCTTGCGGAAGTTCGCGGTGAAGCCGCGTAGTATGGGGAACGTCTCGACGTAGTCGAAACCCGTCGCTTCGGCGATAGCGCGCACTTCCGATTCCGGCATCGCATCCGGGTCGCCCGGAAGCTCGCTTACCGAGAGCATCCCGCCGGGCCGCAGTGCGTCGCATATCGACCCGGCGCAGCCGCGCGGATCGGGCACTTCGCCGAGCACCGCCACCAGGAAGGCAACGTCGAACGCGTCGCGCGCAAACGGCAAGGCGCTCGCCTCGGCCTGCGCGAAACTCACATTGGTTGTTCCGGCGCGCGCGAGCCGGCGCCGCACCTTTTGCAGCATCTCGCGTTGCACGTCCACCAGGCAGAGATGTCCCTGAGGCACGCTTCTCGCCACCTGTGCGCTGAAGAACCCGGGGCCGGGTCCCAGCTCCATCACTCGCGAAGTCTCGGTGAGATGAAGCCGTCGAACGAGTTCGCGCGGTGACAGGAGGAGGCTGCGGAACGGTAACAGCAGAAGGAAAGCCAATTCGTGAGGGTAAGTGCCGCGGCCCCGAGCCCTCCTCCAGACGTCCCGCCATTTGCCGAGTTGGGTCAATCGAAGCACGCCCGAAGCACGCCCGAAGCACGCCCGCCCGCGCGACGAACTTCCTGCTAATGAAGCTGCTGCCAGAGCGACTTCACCAGATGAAAAGCAGTCCGGCAAGTATCCGACAGTGCACCTGAGCGCACCGCCCGGGAGATGCGCGGGTGCATTCACCGGGCCGTGTTCGTAGTGGTCCGACGGCTTGAGGTTGATCGAAGCCTTAGCCCGCCTCAGCTTCAAAAGTCCTGCGATCACAAAAGCAGCCTCTACCAAATAATCTCGTTCTTTGTGCTTTAGTAGACCCATTTTGGGCTTGACACTCGGTGGAGCGAAGGGGCACAACTGCATCCGTTCGCGGCATTGTGCGAAAGACGAGCGGGATCGCGTTCCGCAGAATTTGCTGGCATCGGATATGCGAGACCGGGTTCTCCGAACTTCAGAGTCATAGAGGAACGAACGATGGATACATACCAGGAACTGAGCGTCGGCCTCCCGAAAGAGCTTCAATCAATGAAAGAGTCGGTCCATCGTTTCGCGATGGAGGTCATGCGGCCGGCGTCAATCACGCTGGATCGGATGGCGGATCCGAATGACGTGATCGCCGCAGGTTCGCCTCTCAGAAAGGTGCTCAAGAAAGCCTACGAGTTGGGATATCACGTCGCAGGGCTTCCCACGGAGCTAGGCGGTCTGGGGCTGAATGCGCTCGGGATGCATATCTTCCACGAAGAGTTGGCTTGGGGAGCGGTGGACCTCGCCCTGAGTATCGGATGCTCCGGGTTTCCCACTTTCGCGGCTGCGAGCGCCGGGAACCCTGAACTGTTCGAGACCTTCGTCAAGCCATACATCCAGGATCGCGAAGGCACTTTCATCGGATGTTGGGCGATAACGGAGCCGAACCACGGATCCGATCACGTCGCCATCGGCACCCCCGAATATCACAACCCCAAGGTCACCGGCGAGGTGGTTGCCCGCGCCGACGGGGATTCTTACGTGATCAACGGCCAGAAGTCGGCCTGGGTTTCCAACGGGACAATCGCGACTCACGCCGCGCTTTATCTATCGATCGAGGCTTCGCGCCAGATGGGTATGGCCGGTGGCGGAGTGGCAGTGGTACCGCTCAACCTGCCCGGCGTATCGAAGGGCAAGCCGCTAAACAAGCTCGGCCAGCGCGCCCTGAATCAAGGCGAGATCTTCTTCGACAACGTCCGCATCCCGCGCAGTTACATGGTGGTGGGCAGCGACCAGTACGAGTTCTATGCGACGCGGACCCTCACCGGCGCCAATGGCGGAATGGCCACGGCATTCACCGGACTGGCTCGCGCCGCGTTCGAAGCCGCGCTCGATTATTCGCGCCAGCGCGTGCAGGGTGGACGTCTTATCTGTGAGCATCAGCTCGTGCAGAAGCGGCTGTTCGAGATGTTCACCAAGGTCGAGGCCTGCCGGGCGCTATCGCGCGCGGTGGCGATTTACAATCATGACTCGCTGACTCCCACGCTGGAACATGCGATCGCGGCGAAAACTTTCTGCACGCAAGCGGCGTTCGAGGTTGCCAGCGACGCGCTCCAGATCTTCGGCGGCAATGGGCTCAGCAGGGAGTACCCGATCGAGAAGATGTTTCGCGACGCGCGCGCATCACTGATCGAAGACGGCACCAACGATGTCCTGAGTCTGGCCGGCGCCCGTCACCTGCTCGCCAAAGCGGCCAACGGATCACGCGCCGCGGCCTAGCCCGCCTCAAAACCGGGAACCAGAGGAGCAGCGATGGCACGAGTCCAGGGAGCGATTGAACAGCTCATCCGGCAGCGGGTGGCTCAGCATCCGCGCCAGACTTGGCTCAAGTTCAAGGATTCGGAATTCGCCTGGGATCAGGTGCTGGCCAACATCCAGCGCGCTGCGAACGGCTTGCTTGACCTCGGGATTCGGCCCGGCGAGCCGGTCGCGATTATGATGGGCAATCGTCCCGAGTTTCTCTGGATTCACTTTGCGCTCGGTTTCATCGGCGCCGTGAGCGTACCCGTGAACACTTCGCAACGGGGCGCGACGCTGCAACACATCCTTGCCGATTCGGACTCGGTTGCCGCAATCTTCGAAGAGCCGATGAGGCCTGCGGTGTTGGCGGTCAAGAGCAGGGTGCCGACGCTCAGGGCGACGGTGGTCGCCGATGGCGCAGCGGGGCACGGCGTGGATTGGACGCTGGAGCGTCTGCTCGATCATCCCGACCGCGAACCGCAGGCCGACCTCGGCGACAACGCCGGCGGCGGCGCCATGATGTACACCTCAGGCACCACCGGCCCTCCCAAAGGAGTGGTTCCCAAAGGCTCCGACAGCGGCGCGCTTTTCGCGATCCTGGGCGTGCTGAAGATCAAGCCCGGCGAGACGATGTACACCGCGCTGCCGCTCTTCCATGGCAACGCGCTGATGCTCTCGTGCTTCAGCTCGATTCTGCTCGACGCGAAAATCGCGCTCGCAGAACGGTTCAGCGCGTCGCGGCTGTGGGACGATTGCCGCAAGTACGACGCGGTCGAGTTCAACACGCTCGGCGCCATGATCTCGATGCTGCTCAAGCAGCCGCCCCGCCCCGACGACCGCGACCATCATGTGCGCGCGGTGTTTTCGGCGGCCTGCCCTCCCGCCGCGTGGCGCGAGTTCGAAACTCGCTTCGGGGTGCGAATCATCGAAGGCTACGCGATGGTCGATTCGCCCGGCTTCCTGCTCAACGACGTCGGCAAGGTCGGATCGATGGGCAAGCCGGTCGGTGAAGTCGAGTTCCGCGTCGTCGACGACCACGACACCCCGCTCCCGCCGGGCAAGATCGGGGAACTCGTCTTCCGCCACCCCAAGGGGCAACTGAGCCAGTATCACAAACTTCCCGACGCGACCGCCGAGGCCTACCGTGGCGGATGGTTTCACTCGGGCGATCTCGCGAAAACCGACGAGGAAGGTTTTTTCTACTTCTGCGGCCGCAAAAAGGCATCGATCCGCAGGCGCGGCGAGAACATCTCTGCCTGGGAGATCGAGACCACGATCGATCTGCATCCGGCGGTTCTCGAGTCGGCGGCCTTCGCCGTACCATCCGAGCTCGGTGAAGACGAAGTCATGGTCGCCGTCGTTCTGAAGCCGGGGGCAGAGCTTCTTCCCGAGGAACTGATCGAGTTCTGTCGCGGGCAAATGGCGTACTACGCCGTGCCGCGCTACGTCGAGTTCGTCAATGAGCTTCCCAAGACCGGCACGCAACGCATCCAGTACGCGGCGCTCAAGGAGCGTGGCGCCGGCCGCGCCTGGGATCGCGAGAAGGCGGGCGTCAAGGTCGCGCGCGCCTGAGCAGGAGGTTTCCCGATGTCGAACGCAGGCCAGGTAGTCGTCGCCGGAGTGGGAATGACCCGCTTCGGCAAGTACTCCGATCGCGGGATGCGCTCGCTGGCCGAGGAGGCCGTACACGACGCGCTCGGTGACGCGGCGATCTCGACCAAAGATGTCGAGGTCGTGTTCTTCTCGAATGCGGCCGCCGGGTTGATCACCGGACAGGAGATGATTCGCGGCCAGGTCGCGCTTCGCAAAACCGGACTCCTGGGCATCCCGCTCTTCAATGTCGAGAATGCATGCGCCTCCGGGTCGTCCGCCTTCCACCTCGCGTACATGTCCATCGTCTCGGGCATGTATGACATCGCGCTCGCGGTCGGCGCCGAAAAGATGACGTCCGAGGATAAAACCCGCGCCTTCCGCGCCACTGCCGCGGCGGTTGATTTGGAGGAGCTGCGGGAAATCAAGAGCCGGCTCGGAAGCGGAGAAGCCGCCGCGCAGGGCGCCGCTCCATCCAAATCGCTCTTCATGGACATCTATGCTGCGGCGACGCGTGAGTACATGAAGATCAGCGGCGCGACAGCCGAGACCTTCGCCGACGTGGCGGTCAAGAGCCATGCGTTTGCGGCCTTGAATCCGAAAGCGCAATACCGCGATCCCGTAACCCGCGAGCAGGTCCTGAATTCACGCGAGATCTCGCCGCCGCTGACGCTCCTGATGTGCTCGCCGATCGGCGATGGCGCCGCGGCCGCGGTGCTCATGTCGGAAAAAATGGCTCGGCAGCGGGCTATCCAGCAGCCCGTGCGGATTCGCGCGTCGGTGGTACTCTCCGGCCGCGATCGCGAACCCGGCGAGCCCGACGTTCTCGACCGGGCAGTCAAGCGCGCCTATGAAGTCTCGGGGATCGGCCCGGCAGACCTGGACGTGATCGAAGTCCATGACGCGGCCGCGCCGGCGGAACTGATCGCTTGCGAGGAACTGGGACTGTGCGGAAGAGGGGAAGGACCGGCGCTGCTCGCCAGCGGAGCCACTCAACTCGGCGGCCGGCATGTCGTCAATCCCAGCGGCGGATTGCTGTCCAAGGGGCATCCGGTCGGCGCGACCGGTATCGCGCAGATCTACGAGATCGTCGATCAGTTGCGCGGACGGGCCGGCGCGCGGCAGTCTAACGGCGCGCGGGTCGGACTTACGGAAAACGGCGGCGGCTTCCTCGGCAGAGACGCGGCTGCGATGTCGATTCACATTTTCTCGCTCTGAGGAGACACGATGGAATTTCAAGAACTGGTCGGAACGCGGCGCTCGATTCGCTTTTTCGATCCCAAGCGGCCCGTCGAGCAGGACAAGATCCAGAAGATTCTCGAGGCCTTCCTGCGGGCGTCCTGCGCGGTCAACGCCCACTGGCTCCGCGCCGTGGTGATCAAGCGCGACGACATACCCAAGGCCGAGCTCGAAAAGATGAAGACCCCCGTGCAGGCGGTCGTGATCGAGCTGGCTCCGGTGCATATCTATCTCTATGCCGACCTCGGCGTGGTGAACCGCGTGCAGGGCGCCCGGCTCAAGGAGCTCTACGACGCCAACGTCGTGGCAGCCAGTCACGGATGGAGCCACAAGTTCGTCGACGAGATCGTCTATCCGCATCTCCTGAAGCCGATGACCGGGTCTCCGCACTATCCGGTGATGGCGGCCTTCGATTGTGGAGTGGCCGCTTGCCAGGGATTGCTGATGGCATTCGAACTGGGACTGGGCGCGTGCCTGACCGCGTTCGTTGCGCCGGTCGTCAATGAAATCGTGAAGCCGCCTCAGGATTGGCTGCCACTCTACGCGTTGAACATCGGTTATTCGCTCGAATCGCGCGAGGCGGGCGGGCAACGGCCTCGCCCCCCATTCGAGGAACAATACTTCCTGGGCCAGTACGGCAAACCTTTCCCGCGCGACCCGAAAGTCGTCGAGCAATTGCAGCAATCCAGGTTGATCCAGGCTGCGGCGCCGCAGCCCGGCCGCAAGGAGGAGATTCGGCGGCTGGCGAGACAATTGGGCCTTCCGGAGTAGTAATCGTGACGATGCGGCCGCTGGAGGAATATGAATCCGTTCGCACCTGGAGGAGCGCGCTGAGCCGGGAATGGGGTGGCGATCCATTCGCCGAAGATCCCGCCAAACTCATCGCCCTTCAGCAATTCTGTGAATTCATCGGCGAAGACCCCGACGTCATCGTCGGGCACTGCTTCAGGATCCGAAAGTCGGATGGCGAACACGTAATCAGTGCGAAGTGGCGCTCCTTCTACGCGGAGAAGATCAAGCAGTTTCGCGATCGCGACCATCAATCCGAGCCGCGACGGAGCGCCGCGGCGGTGATGGGATTTCTCATCCACAACGGTGTGATGCTGCAGGTATAAGCCAAGTATAAGCTCAGTCGCGATGGTGGGCTCTTTATGCGGCTCGGCACGCCAAAACCTCCTCCTAGCGTGCCGAGCAAACTGGGGCCCTATCGGCCCCGCGGCCTATCTGCAGACCAAGGCAGGGGCATGGAATGCAGCTTTGGCCGTTCTTTTGTACGGTTAGATATTGTCGCATCACTCGTGCCATATCGCGACTCCATCCCGATCTTTCTCAAGGCTAGGAAATACCGTGCCTGTGTTCGTTGACACGTCGTCCAGCTTGATTCCCTCGGATACACGTGGCTCCGTTTGATCCACGGAGAAAGAGAACACCTCGATTCTTGCGCCAACTCACTCGTCGCATTTCCTCCAGCTAACGGCCGCTTTCAACACAGCTCGGTAAGCCATTATGGCCGCCCTGGCTTGGGCACACTTCGTGCGTCTCAAAACAAGACAAAGATGACTCGCGAAGGGATCAATTATGGAGAACACACACCATAAGGTCGTGATTATCGGCGGCGGCACTGCGGGAATAATCGTGGCTGCCTTGTTGAAGCGGGCCGGCGAGGATGACATCTGCATCATCGAGCCCTCGACGAAGCACTTCTACCAGCCGATCTGGACCTTGGTCGGGGCTGGTGTCGTTCCGAAAGAGATAAGCGTCCGCGAGGAAAGTTCCTTTATTCCGAAAGGCGTGCGATGGCTGCGGGATTCGGTTCGTGAACTCTCGCCCAGCCAGCATTCCTTGACGACCTCCGGCGCTGTGAAAGTAGGCTACGACTTCCTGGTCGTCGCCGCCGGTATCCAGCTCAATTGGGACACCATTCCGGGGCTGAAGGAGGCGGTCACTACGCCCGGGGTTTCCACCAACTACGGCTATGAGTTCGCGCCCAAGACGTGGGAATCCATCAGCGGCTTCAAGGGGGGCACCGCCCTGTTCCATATGCCCGGCACGCCGATCAAATGCCCCGGTGCGCCGCAGAAAATAACGTACCTGGCGGCAGACCATTTCCGCAGGAAGGGGATCCGCAACGCCAAGGTAATCTACGGCAGCGCTCCCGCATCGATCTATGGAGTGCCCGAGTATGCGGCGGTACTGAGGAAAGTGCTCGAGCGCTACGAGATTGACGCCCGCTTCAACCACGAACTGGTCGAGATCCGTCCCGACAAAAGAGAGGCCGTGTTCAAGATCAAGGGCGAGCCCGAAGGCGCGCGCGTGGTGGTGCCCTACGACATCTTGCACGTGGTGCCCTTCCAGAGCGCGCCGGATTTCGTCAGGCAGAGTCCCCTGGCCGATGCCCAGAAACCGGCGGAGGGTTGGGTTAAAGTCGACAAGCACACGATGCAGCATCCGGATTTTCCGGACGTGTTCGCGTTGGGGGACGTCGCCAACACGCCCAATTCCAAGACCGGCGCGGCGGCGTGCAAGCAGGCTCCGGTGGTGGCGAGCAATCTCTTATCCGTGATGCGAGGAGTCGAGCCCGTAGCGGCCTACGGCGGCTATGTGGCCTGCCCGATTGTCACCGGTTACGGACGGATGCTGCTTTGCGAGTTTGATTACAGCGGCCGGCCCACGCCCACCATACCGTTCATCAACACCTTCAAGGAGCGCTACGACATGTGGCTGCTCAAGAGATACGGCCTGCCGTGGATGTACTGGAACCTGATGCTGCGCGGACGGAGCGTGCCTTTCCTCAGCACGCAGCAAAGCACAGGCGATGCACGCCAGATCGCAGCGGCTCGTGCCTGAGACTCGCTCATCGCGGCCCCGGCGCAAGTGGATCGTCGGGCGGCGCTTTCCAGAGCCAGGCGGTTTCGTAACTGCTCACACGGTATTCCCTGACGCCGGATTCCGGCTGCTCATTGACCAACTCGGCCCCGTCCTTGGGCGCCGTCAGTTCGAACACGAACTTCGCCGCCTGCGCGCACTCGAGCCGGTTCCACGCGCGCAAGTCGATCGATTTCGATTTACCGCGCCTCAATACTTCAGCGACCTCGCGCGAGTCGACACCGGTGTACAGCACGATTCTCTCGGCCATCGGCTACTCCGCTGGATTTTCCACGAAGTACAGATCGGATTTCCGGCAATGACACGCCGCGTGGTTAAAGATTTCTCGGCAGCGAGTAGGAACTCAGGACGCGCACGTAGTTGGAGCGCTCAAAGGCCGCCGGGTTAGGCACATTGCGCTGACTCATGCTGCCGCACATCTGTCGAATGGACTCGTACTCGTGTTCCTCCATCCAGCTCAGGAGATCGCGCAGGACGCCGTCCAGATGCTCGAGCCCGTTGTGCAGGAGTGCCGAGGTCATCATCGTAACGCGCGCGCCCGCCATCAGCGCTTTCAGCACATCTTGCGCGCTATGGACGCCGCCGGTGATCGCCAGGTCGGCGCCGACGTGGCCGAAGATGATCGCCACCCAATGCAGCCGGAGCAGCAATTCCTGCGGGCTGCTCAGAGTCAGGCTCGGCACGACTTCGAGCAGTTCGAGATCCAAATCCGGCTGATAGAAGCGATTGAACAACACCAGCGCATTCGCGCCGGCGCCATCGAGTTGTTTGGCCATGTTGGCGGGCGCACTGAAGAATGGAGACAACTTCACCGCGACGGGAATCCGTACACTTTGTTTCACCTCACGGACCAGCTCGGCGTAGGCCCGCTCGACGTGGCCGGCGCTGAGCTCCGGGTCGGCCACAATCGAATAGAGGTTCAGCTCGATGGCGTCGGCGCCGGCTTGCTCCATCTCGCGCGCATAGCGGATCCAACCGCCGGTTGAGACGCCATTGAGGCTGCCGATGACGGGAATCGAAACGCTCGCCTTGGCCTTGCGAATCAGCTCCAGATAGCCATCGGGACCGAGGTTGTACGTCGTCAGGTCGGGAAAGTAGTTGAGCGATTCGGCGAAACTCTCGGCGCCGCGCACGAGATCCGCCTCCAGCGCTTCGCTTTCCAGAGTGAGCTGCTCTTCGAAGAGGGACGGCAATACGACTGCGGCGATTCCGTGATCTTCGAGACGCCGGATACGGTCTAGCGAATCGCAAAGCGGCGAGGCCGAAGCGACGATGGGATTCTTCAAGGTGAGGCCCAGGTATTTGGTCGTGAGGTCGATCATTGCCCGCCTCCTTTCGGCGTCTCGCCCGCAGCGCTCGGTGCTTCGGCGGCAGCATCCG
>Ga0209517_10008290_pt1 | contig 12213 bp, 10 predicted proteins | sample PeaSoiMetSII2010_FD_187695 | JGI IMG/M metagenome (GOLD analysis project Ga0209517, IMG submission 187695) | Peat soil microbial communities from Weissenstadt, Germany - SII-2010 (SPAdes) (version 2) | ecosystem: Environmental > Terrestrial > Soil > Wetlands > Peat | place: Germany...
CGCCGTCTTCCCTTCCCTGTTCGTTCTTCTTGTGGTGCTGCCGCTCAAGGGCCAACCCATGGGAGGCGGCTGGCATCCGCCTTTTATGTTTAGGGCATTTCTCATAAACGGCGCCTGGGGCGTCGGCGCCGGACTGATCCTCAGGGTTTTGTCAGGCTGGTTCAGCAGGCGGCGCCATACACAGGCTTGAACCGGACGGCGCTAATCGCTTTGTTAAGGTCCGAGAGAAAGGTCCCGGCCATAAAATCAGGATTGGCGGATAATGCAAAAGAGCAACGTATCGGATCGAGCTGTGCCGGGCCAACAAATGGAGCAGTCGCGCGAAAGTGACGAACCGGCTGTCGATGCCCGCATGGGACTTGGCCGCGGACCACGAACCGGGATTTTCTACCACCCGAGTTTCAGCCGGAGAAGCTATCTAACTCAGGGAGCCCGTCTTGAGCACTTCCCTGCAGCTTTGAATCAGCTTCTTCAAGACGAACGCTTCATTCTCTACCAGCCCGAACCCATTTCGGAGCAATCTATTCTCGAAGTGCATTCACGGGAGCTTCTGGAGGGGGTCAGGCAAGACCCGCTCTGCTCGACCGCCTGGCACTCGGCTGGCGCGGTCGTAATGGCCGCAGAAAAGATCGCGTCAGGTGAAATCAGGAACGCTTTTTCCTTTATAGGCGCAGGCGGGCATCATTCGGGCAAAGACTTCTTCGGCGGGTACTGCTGTTTCAATGACGTTGCGATCGCTATCCGGGTGCTTCGAGTTGACTATGGCATCAGGAAAATCGCCATTCTCGACACTGACGCGCACCACGGGGATGGTACTCGCGCCCTGGTAGGCGGCGATCCGGACGTTCTTCATGTTTGCGTCTGCTTTAATAACTACGAATCCAAAGACGGCACAAATGTGGACATCGCCGCCGCTGCTCGTCCATGGGATAAGGACCCCGACGCCGGGTACGCCGAGGCGGCTATAAGGGGTTTTGTTGAGCGTGCCCGCAGGTTTGGGCCGCAATTCATATTCTGGTACTTCGGGTTTGACACCCACCAGGGTGACTACGCAGACCTGGGCCTCACCATTAACGCATACCTGCCCATTGTCCGCATGATGAAAGAGCTTTCCGAAGAGATATGCGATGGACGTCTGGAGGTGGTCCTCGGTGGGGGTTCGCGAAGCGATATCGCCAGATCGGTCATCCCGCCCATTATCACCGTTTTGGGCTCAGCTTGATTCTCTATACCGATTATCAGTTGAGAATTTTAATGGATGAGAAGACAAAAGAAACGCTCCATGAGATTTTTATGGCCGGGATTCGGGCCGTTGACCCCGAAGAGGCCGTCAAGCGCCACATTGATTTGAGCGGGAACGAATTGAGGGTCGGCGGCTGTTCATACCGGCTCGATCGTTTCAAAAGGATCTTCGTAACAGGGTTCGGAAAGGGAACTGCGCCGATGGCGAAGGCGCTCGAGCAGATCCTGGGAGACCGTCTCACCGGGGGCTGGATTACCGTAAAATATGGTCACGGCCTGCCATTGAAAAAAATCCGTGTAATGGAAGCCGGGCACCCGGTCCCGGACCAAGCCGGATTGGAGGCTGCACGGTATATTCTGGAGCGTCTGAAAGTTTGCACGGAAAAAGACTTGGTTTTGTTTGCATTTTCGGGCGGAGGAAGCGCGCTTTTTCCAGCGCCGAGTCCTCCCCTTGTGCTAAGGGAAAAGCAGGTGACCACTCGGCTCCTGTTGGAATGCGGGGCTGCCATATTCGAACTTAACGCATTGCGCAAGCACATGTCCCTCGCCAAAGGAGGGCAACTTGCAAGGATTGTCTATCCCGCAAGGGTTGTTTCTCTATTTCTGTCGGACGTTGTTGGGGATTCCCTGGATGTGATTGCCTCCGGTCCAACCGTTGCCGATCCGAGCACCTTTGCCGATTGTATTCGGATCGTCGAACGATACGGGCTTTCGGAAAAACTTCCGGCTTCGGTGCTTAAGCTGCTGCAAAGCGGTGCAAGCGGGCTGATCGAAGAGACCCCCAAGCCGGGTGATGCCGTGTTCGAACGCGTTCAGAACCTGGTTGTCGGAAGCAACCGTGCCGCTTTACTCGCATCGGCCCGGAAGGCATCCGAGCTTGGATATGCTCCGCTGGTCCTATCCTCCTTTTTCCAGGGCGAAGCCCGCGAGATAGCGCAGGCCTTCACGGCAATAGGAAAGGAAATCGTGTCCTCCGGGCATCCCATTTCGGCGCCTGCGTGTGTTCTGGCCGGGGGGGAAACGACGGTTACGATCAGAGGCGAGGGCAAAGGTGGCCGCAACCAGGAATTTGCCCTGGCCGCCGCGCTCAGCCTGGAGGGGTGGCCGAAGATTTCAGTGTTAAGCGCCGGGACCGACGGCTCAGACGGCCCAACAGAGGCCGCAGGTGCTTTTGCCTGCTCCGATACCTGCCGTAACGGCGCATACAAGGGTTTGAATCCCTTCGATCACCTTTCGAGAAATGATTCCTATAATTTTTTCAAAGCGATAGGAGGCCTTTTCATAACCGGCCCCACCCGCACGAATGTAATGGACGTGATTTGCATGATCGTAGAGACCTAACAGCCCACCTGCCGCTCAGAACTCTATTCCCTTAACGGCCTTTAGCCCCCGGTCGCGAAAAGGATGCTTTATGTCCTTCATCTCGGTCACCAGGTCTGCAATTGCAATGAGTTCGTCAGGGGCATTTCTCCCGGTAACTACTATGTGGGCGCCGGTTGTTCTGTTCTTAAGGACCTCGATCACCCCCTCGGCGGGCAGAAGCTCGTGGGACAGGACCACATTGAGTTCATCGAGAACTATCATCTCGTAATATCCACGCTCCATTTCGGAGATGGCCTCCTCCCAGCCTGCTTTGGCCAGGCGGCGGTCTTCGTCGAGACTCTCCTTTTTCCAGGTAAAGCCGCTTCCCAGGGGCTTGATCTCAACCTCTTCGATTTTTTCTAATGACTGAAGCTCGCCGTACGCCCACACGCCCTTGATAAACTGCAAAATGAGCACTCGCATGCCATGTCCTGCCGCCCGCATAGCCATACCCAGGGCTGCCGTGGTCTTTCCTTTTCCGTGCCCGGTAAAAACGATTAAAAGGCCTTTTTCGGAATTCACTGTTTTTTCCAGCTTTCGCCAAGTCCGCTTATCGTCAACTTAGGTCTTGTCCGTAATGATCCTCTCACTACGAAACGCTTGAATTCCAAAACCACGTCCATACTCCGAGCAAAAAAAAAGCGGGCCGCCGCCCGCTCTAAGTATTTCAAAACCGCCAAACTCAGGAATCCTCACCCGCGCCTGAGGAGTTTTTCGCTGAAGATGCGCCCTCTGTTTTGCCCTCAGGTTTCTCCGGTTTGCCATCAGCCGATTTGGCCGTACTCTGGTTCTTACCGCAATAATCGGTTGTATACCAACCCGAACCCTTAAGGTGGAAAGTACTCATGGAAATGAGCTTTCGGAGCCGACCTTCGCAGTGTCCGCATTTGGCCAGCGGCGGATCGGAAAATCTTTGCATCGCTTCAGTCGTCTTCCCACATTTCAAACATTCATACTCATAGATTGGCATATTTACTTCTCCTCGCGCACTCCATGTTTCCAGTTTTGCAAACTCAAAGCTTAACCCTATATATTATACAACCAGTGAATTTCGTGTCAAGCTTTCATTATATGCCCTCTACGGGTAAACTTGATTCAGAGACCCGTTCACGACCTGGAGAATGGTATATTGCCGATCGATATCTCCCCTTGAATTCACGGTGTAGTTCCCTGTGACTCCCTGGAAACCCTGCGACTGAACCAAATTTTGGAATACGGAATTGCGGTCGCTTTTCACCTTTGACGTGCTTCTGGCTTGAAGCAGCATCGTTAGAGCATCATATGCCTGCGCTTCAAGATAAGAAGGCGTAGAGTTGTAAAGGGAGGTGAATTTTTCACTGAACGTCTTTACTTTTGGATTTCGGCTTTCCGGGAAAAAAGAAGTGGCAAACAGGGCCTGGTCGACATATACACCGCCCGCCTGCACCAGGGGCGCCTCGCTCCAGAGATTGGTCCCCAGCAGTGTCACCCCGACCACGTTATTATACGGAAGCTGCGGGGCTATCAGCGAAACCGCGCTCACCTGGTCCGGTATGAAGAGGGCATCGAAGGGAGTCCCTTCAGTCACTGACATCGGTGAGTTTTTTTTGGCTATATTCATAAGTTTCTGGAGAGGCTCGGTGAAATCGGTGCTCTTTTCCTTGTAAGAAGCGCTGGCCATCATTGTTCCGCCCTGCTCCTGCACTGTTTCAGCGAAGATTTTGGAAAGCCTTTGCCCATAGCGGTCATCAGGGAAAAGACACGCAAAGCGTTCATATTTGAGTTTCTCGCGGCAGTAGCGGACAAGGGTCCGAACAAGGTCCCGGCTGTCGATGAATACGTGCAGTACGAAAGAGTTGTCCGTGGCCTCGTCTTCTTTTTGAGTCAGGGACAGCAGAGGGACCCCGTCACGGTTTGCCAGCGGGATCACCGTATTGTTTGCCTGTGTGCCAAGCGGCCCCACTACGGCCAGAACTCCTTCCTTTCTGACCAGCTCTTTAAACGACCGGGCGGTTGTGTCCGGCTCCGAGCCTGCGTCTTTTATAATCAGTGTGACTTCCTGACCTGGATGGGCCTGCTTCCAGTCGGAAACCGCCAGGTCGACCCCACGGATCACCATGTCCCCGTATTTTGCGTTTGGCCCGTTCAGGGGAACCAGGACTCCGATCTTATCAGGATTGAGAGGTATGCCGGTTTCGACGACTTTAGAACCCCTGATGGCTGCCTGAATCTCTGAGGCAAGCGGATGGCCGGGATTTCGGGCAAGGATTGCTCTCAATTGCTCCCGGCTCGTTTCGCCCTGCCCCTTTTGAACTTCGATTTCTGCGTAGCGGAAGTCCAGGAAAACCTTCATAAAATCGGAAGGGTTTCTTTTATAGAGTTTTTTTACAAGACCTTCGTCAGCTCTGTCCAGGGTCTGTTTTGTCAGTGTGGTCAGGCTTTGTTTCTGTTCAGGAGTATTTGCGGCCGAAAAGCCAGAGGTACTCCAGTCAAAAGCAGTCTCTATGTCGTTTTCCGAACTATAGGTCCCGACCATCAGCTCAGCCAGGGCAAAGCGCACTTCGGGATTGTTCGCAGCCAGTTCCCAAAGTGGAACCGCCTCCTTCATCGCCTGTTTTTGCTTGCCCGTCTGCGCCAGGATTTTAAGTTGGTTGAGTTTCGCTGAGGCAATCCCGTCCCAGGTGGGGTAGGCGTAAACGAGGTAACCAAAATACCGTGCGGCGAGCTCGGGTTGACCTTGTGCGAGGTGGATCTCACCGATTCTGTTCATTGATTTGGCAGCAATGGCTGTGCTTGGGTACTTCTGGATGATCCGTTCCCACAGGCTGATTGCGTTTGGGACCTTGCCTGCCCGGTAGGCGTCCTCAGCCTGTCGATACATGTCGTCGGCTTCCCGCGGGTAGGTGGTGGAGAAGACGGGCGCCAGGTTGGTAGGCGGGCCCTTTTCACCGACCCCCCCACAACCGGTGAGAACCAGGAGAAAAATAAGGAAAAGAGCCGGTATGCCTTTGTTGTCTATTTTCATATATTCCTCAATAAGGAATGAAGAGGGCACGGCTATTCGCGTGCCCTTTAGCACAACGGAAAACCCCTCAAGAATAGACTAAATGGGCAATCTCGTCCTGGTGCTTATTTTTTTACTTCCTCGAAGTCGGCGTCAACAACGTCCTCATCGGCTTTTTTCTGCTGCTGAGATTCTTCGGTTGCCTCCTGTTGCCCCTGTGCTCCCGCCTGCTGGCCGGCGGTCCGCTTGTAGGCCTCTTCGGCGACCTTATGGGAGAGTTGCATCAAGGCGTCCAGGTCGCGCTGAATGGCATCTTTGTCATCGCCATCCATGGTAGTCCTGAGCTTTGCGATTTGTGATTCAATATCCGACTTTGTAGTCTGATCGAGCTTATCACCCGTGTCGCGAATCGTTTTTTCAGTGCTGTAGATGAGAGTATCCGCGTGGTTTCTCGCCTCTACGAGTTCGCGCTTTTTCTTGTCTTCCTCGGCATGCAGCTCGGCCTCACGCACCAGGTTTTTTATTTCCTGTTCGCCAAGCCCGCTGGACGCCGTGATCTGGATCGACTGTTCCTTCTGGGTCGCCAGATCTTTTGCCGAAACGTGCACTATCCCGTTAGCGTCTATGTCGAAGGTGACCTCAATCTGCGGGATGCCTCTGGGCGCAGCGGGGATACCCACCAGTTCAAACCTGCCCAGGGTCTTGTTGTCAGAGGCCATATCACGCTCGCCCTGAAGTACATGAATCGAGACAGCGGTTTGGCTGTCGGTTGCGGTCGAGAATATCTGGCTCTTGCGGGTCGGAATCGTGGTGTTTCGTTCGATGAGCTTCGTCATGACGCCCCCGAGGGTTTCGATACCGAGCGACAGCGGAGTTACGTCAAGCAGCAGAATGTCTTTGACGTCGCCTTTCAACACCCCACCTTGAATTGCCGCCCCGATCCCGACAACTTCATCGGGGTTGACGCCCTTGTGAGGTTCCTTGCCAAAAAATTCCTGCACTTTTTGCTGTACACGAGGCATCCGGGTCATTCCGCCCACGAGTATCACCTCATCGATCTCTTTCAAGGAAAGGCCGGCATCCTTGAGTGCCTGCTGCATGGGAGGGAGCAAGCTGTCGATGAGCTGTTCAACCATTGATTCGAGTTTGGCCCTGGTAAGCTTTATGTTCATATGCTTTGGGCCGGAAGCATCCGCCGTGATGAAGGGCAGATTGATTTCGGTCTCCATCGTAGTGGAGAGCTCGATTTTTGCCCGCTCAGCGGCTTCTTTCAATCTCTGGAGCGCCATCTTGTCGGTCCTGAGATCTATGCCATAGTCTTTCTTGAACTCGGTGGCCAGCCAGTCGATTATGCGCTGGTCAAAGTCTTCCCCACCCAGGTGCGTGTTGCCGTTGGTGGATTTGACCTCGAATACCCCTTCGCCGATTTCCAGAATGGAAATATCGTAGGTCCCGCCCCCGAGGTCAAACACTGCGATCTTCTCGTCTTTTTTCTTATCCAGACCGTAGGCAAGCGAGGCCGCTGTCGGTTCGTTGATAATGCGCAAAACGTTCAACCCGGCGATCTTGCCCGCGTCCTTGGTGGCCTGCCGCTGGCTGTCATTGAAATAGGCGGGTACCGTAACGACGGCGTCGGTGACTTTTTCTCCCAGGTAATCTTCGGCTGTTTGCTTCATCTTCATCAGGATGAAAGCCGAAATCTCCGTAGGGCTGTAATCACGGCCCCGAATCTGAATATGCGCGTCTCCATTAGGGGCGTGGACGATTTTGTAAGGAAGCACTTTTGTGTCGGCCTGGATTTCCGGTGTATCGAACTTGCGGCCGATGAGCCTCTTTACCGCGAAGACCGTATTCTCGGGATTGGTTATGGCCTGTCGCTTGGCAACCTGCCCCACCAGCCGCTCGCCGCTTTCGGTCATGGCCACCATGGAAGGGGTGGTGCGGCTGCCTTCCGCATTGGTCAAAACCTTCGGCTCCTTTCCCTCCATGATGGCTACCACCGAATTGGTAGTCCCGAGGTCGATTCCTATAATTTTACTCATTTAATTGCCTCCTTGGGGTTACCTGTAATCCTGCTTTCCAGACTGTGGAGTATAAAAAAACTCCAGGCTCAGTCACGTGTGAATGTTCAGCAAGTGTCGTCTTTTGCATTTCTTGACACCCCGACCCTTGCAGGCCTGAGGAGTCTGTCGCGTAAAGTGTAGCCTTTTTGAAATTCCTTTGTCACGGTCATATCCGGATAGTCGGGGTTACGCTCCTGGATGACCGCCTCATGCAGGTTAGGGTCAAAACTGCAGCCCACCGATTCGAAAGGCGCCGCGCCGAACCTGGCAAACACATCGAGAAAGCTTTTGAGAGTCATCCGCACGCCATCCAGAAGGCCTTCACAGTTCTCATCCCTTTCGCCATGCTCGATTGCGCGCTCAAGGTTGTCTACCACATCGATGAGCTGGCGCATTATGCTTTCATTAGCGTAGACTATGCCCTCGGATTTCTCCCTCTCAAGGCGTTTTCTGGTGTTGTCCAACTCAGCAGCAAGCCGCAGGATGCGGTCCTGTGCCTCCTTGAGTTCCTCTTCGCGTCTTGATAGGATTTGCCGGCAATCTTCTTGCTCATTATTGTGCGAAGCATCGACCTGGGTTTCAACCTGATCCCCCGGACAGGGATTTTTGCCGTCCGGCTTTCTTTCAGCAGATTTCAAACTGTTTTCCTCCACTTGATGCCACTCAATGGTCCTGACAATATAAGTTCACCTTTAGGCAAATGCGGCATTGCCACATGCAAAAGTCGATTTTTTAATTTTCATCCGGGATTTCCAGTATCTGGCTAAGAAACTGCGCTGTAAACTCTACGATCGGTATGATTCTGGAATAATCCATGCGCAGGGGACCAAGCACGCCGAGCAGGCCCAATGGGGTGCTCCCCCGCCAGTAGGGCGCTGAAATCAGGCTCATTTCCTGCCATTCCTGCTGTTCCCCCTCGGTCCCGAGCATTATCTGGATTCCCGTTGAAGCCTTCAAAGTCTCGTCCAGCAACCGTATCATCTTGGATTTATCCTCAAAGGCCTTCAGTATCCTCCTCATTTGTTCAACATCTGCGAACTCCGGATTATCCAGAAGATTGGTCCTGCCTTCTATGTAAATCTCGCTATCCTCGATCGTATCCTGAATTGCCTGGTGGGCCATTTTCAGGGCGCGCGAAAAAAGCCGGTCAAAAAGCGCCTTCTCACTCTCCATTTCCTCCATAATGCGCTCCTTCACCTTGGACAGGGGCACATTCTGTAGAAGTTCGTTTATATACCGGCTGTACTTGTCAAGTTCGACCTGCGTAACCTCTTCTTTAGATTCGATGTGTGTCTGATGAATAAGGCCCGCCTTTGAAATAAGAATCACCATTATGTCAAAAGGCCCAAGTCGAATAAATTCGATATGCTTGAACGATGTAACCGAAAGCCTAGGCCACAGCACAACCCCAGCCTGCCTGCAGTATTGGGAAAGCAGTTTCGAGGTCCCGCGCAGCAGTTCCCTTATGTCTTGCGGCTTGGTTTTCAATGCAACCCGAATTCGTTCCTTTTCCGATCCTTCAAGCTGCCTGGACGGCATGATCGAATCGAGGTAAAGCCGCAGCCCCTTAACCGTGGGAACTCGGCCAGCCGATGTGTGCGGCTGGAGAAGCAGCCCCATTTCCTCAAGATCAGCCATCACGTTGCGGATAGTAGCAGGGCTGGCGTTCATGACGCTTCTTTTGGAAATGGTCCTGGATCCCACTGGTTCGCCGGACTCGATATAATCGGTAATAACGGCTTCCAGGACAATCTGATCGCGTTGCGTAAGCTCGATCATGCCCAAACTCCCCTTTTGGTAGCACTCGCCATAAAAGAGTGCTAAACAAACCTAGTCTTATTTAACCCGTTTGTCAAGACGCCAACATCATATCGAAACTTTATGGGGGAGACGGGACGACGGTGAGATGTTTCAGCTTTTCCGTTTCTGCGCATCTGCGGGTTGTCCTGTCCGCCACTGGTCATTGGCCCTGCCGCATTATGCCGCAAAGTCTATTGAGCAGATCGAACACCCGTGCGGCGTGGTCCTCCGGCAGGCTGCCGCAGCCGCAGCTAGGGGTGAAAAGCGAGTGAGCAATTACTTCGTCTATCTCCATCTCACCTGCGGCAAGCTCCCGGATCTGGCCTGTCCACCTGCGGGCAAGACCTTCCGGGGTTTCGGTCTGAATCGCGTCAAGGTCCGATGTGGGGACTATGCCCCAAGCTATGTTGCCGCCCTGGGCCATGAATTGAAGGCATTGCTTCCTGTAGAGGGCGAACTTATCGAAATAGCCATATGAATCGAAATTGATGATGTCGAAATTTGATTGAAACAGCAGCAGCCAATCGGTGTTGGCGCAGACGTGAACCCCTGCGAGCCCTCCGGCTGTATGTACGGCGTCGACCACTTCGGCCAGCATTCTCAGGACCAGTTCGGCGGAAACGGAAATGAAGGCCGAAGAGCCGAACCCCGCAAGTCCGGGTTCGTCCAGAAAAATCATTAGCGGGACCCCGAAAGTCTGCATGAGCTCAATCTGCCACATGGCTTTGAGGCCGAGAAGCTTCGGTATGATGTCCAGGAAGCGTTCGTCGTAAATGAGCGCGCGGCCGTCTTGGTCCTTCAGGCCGCTCAGAAGGGTAAATGGACCCACGATCTGCCCCTTCAGGGCGCGAAGGGGCAAATCGGCGCCCTTGACGTTCTCAAGAAAACAGCGGAAGGTTGCGCTGGTTTCTTCACCCATCCCGAAGCCCGGGGCTTCGATGTGGAGCGGTCTGTCGCCGAGAGCAAGGTACCGTTCATAAAAAACAAGGACCTGCTGGTCGAATTCCGGCGTATCAGACCTCACGAATTGCCTTCCCTCTTCGGTTACAAGACCCGGCAGACCTTCGATATATTGTGCCATCATCCGCTCGGCGGGATATACAGTCAACTGGGGCCATGCGGGTATCTCCGGCGCAGCCTGCAACACAAGTCCGATTGCTCTTTGCCGATCCCTCTGAGGCATACTGCCGATGAGAGTGGCGGACCCGAGTCCCTGGAAGTTTTTCAAAGTGCGGCTCCTTTCTACCGTGGTTATCGTATCTGCTGAATTAACAGATCGCTGGAGCAAGCTTTCAAATCGGGGCTCAATCCCGAAACCTCAACTCGGAAATAATCCCATCTTTTGCCGGTATCAAGTTTTATTTGCTTTTCAGTCTTTTTGTGTTTTACAAAGGCTGCAACTTAATCACTTGGGGAGGAATCAATGGCCGAAGATCTCAAGAAAATGTACCGCACGTTAATGGAGGATCATTTTCCGGACTCGCTGCGTGTGAGCTTCGGGGACCAGTCGCTCGTCTACAGGAAGCGCTCCTGGAAGTTTCCGGACGATAAAACGGGGGAGTTGATCGAAAAGGGGCTGCGTTACGGGGAAAATCCAGGCCAGGAAGCGGCCCTCTACGAACTGGTCGAGGGCAATCTCACGTTGGGCGCCTGCCGGTTTATCGATCCCGGAAATGGTCTTGTCAGCGCCGTTGACGAGGAGGCCATGCTCCAGGAAGGCAAACATCCCGGAAAGATCAACCTGACTGACCTGGACAACGGACTCAATATAGTGAAGTTTCTAATGGACAAACCCGCTGCTGTAATCCTCAAGCACAACAATCCCTGCGGTGCGGCCCTGGGTGCAAACCTCTCCGAGGCATATCATCGCGCAAACCGCGCAGACCGGATTGCCGCTTTCGGAGGATGCCTCGTGGTCAACCGCCCGGTCGACAAGGCCACGGCCCAACTTATTTCGGAAAACTACCTCGAGGTGGTTGCGGCTCCTGACTATGAGGAGGGCGCCCTGGGGATCCTGAAAAAGCGTGCCAACCTGCGCATTATCCAGATATCCAGGATAGACCGGCTCCGGGATCACATCGATATGCGGTTCGTCGATTTCAAGTCTCTGATCGACGGGGGTCTGATCGTTCAGCAGTCGCCGCTCAATAAGATCAGGAACGCCGGGGATTTCGAACTTGCGGAAACCACCTACCAGGGCAAAACCTACAAAATCAGCAGAGAGCCGAGCGAACAGGAAATGGCGGACCTGCTTTTCGGATGGTTTGTCGAGCAGGGCGTAACTTCCAACTCTGTAATATACGTAAAAGATGAATGCACTGTCGGAATCGGCACGGGCGAACAGGATCGCGTCGGAGTCGCCGAAATCGCCGTATATAAGGCCTACCAGAAGTACGCAGACGTGCTCTGTTTCGACAGGCATAAAATCTCGTACAAGGACCTCGATCTAGCCATAGAGAAGGGAGAGCGCCCCAAAGAGCAAAAAGAGCAGATTGATGTTCTCACCTGCGAGGCCAGGGCGGGTCTTATAGGCGCCGCCATGGTTTCGGATGCCTTTTTCCCGTTTAGAGACGGTGTGGACGTCGGGATCCGCCAGGGGATAAAAGCTGTTGTGCAGCCAGGCGGCTCTATGAGGGACTGGGAAGTGATCGATGCCTGCAATGAAGCGGGAGTGACAATGGTGCTAACTGGACAGCGGGCGTTCAAACACTGAAACCTGCTTAGTCATAAAGACCCTTGAAGTTTGTCCATATGATATGGAGA
>Ga0209517_10008293_pt1 | contig 12212 bp, 9 predicted proteins | sample PeaSoiMetSII2010_FD_187695 | JGI IMG/M metagenome (GOLD analysis project Ga0209517, IMG submission 187695) | Peat soil microbial communities from Weissenstadt, Germany - SII-2010 (SPAdes) (version 2) | ecosystem: Environmental > Terrestrial > Soil > Wetlands > Peat | place: Germany: Weissenstadt...
CTTGCCGAGCGCCGCCCCGAGGGCGGCCGCTAAACAATGCGAGGTGGGGTCATTATTTCTTGTCGGCGGTGGAGGACTCGCGATCCTCCAGCTCCTTCTTCAGTTCCAGGACGCCGGCGGTGATGACCTTCTCGCCCGGCTTGAGCGCCTGCCGCGGCGGCAGCCCTTCCTCCTTCTCCTCCGGCGTGAGTGCCTGCTCGTCCTTGCCGTCAGGGAAGCGACTGCGGACGAAGACGCCGTGGTCGAAGCGCTGTACGACCTCCACGCGCCGGAAGGTGTAGACGCCCGGCTTGACCTGCACAAAGACGCCGGCCTGCTTACCCTCGTCGGCGAGGGCGTTGGTCGGGATTTCGACGACGTCCGGCGGCGGCGGCAGCTTGACCGTCGCCGTCACGTACTGCCCGCCGCGCAGGCGGCCCCCATCGTTGACGATGTGCCCCTTGACCACGGCATTGTGCTGGGCCGGGTCGATGATGTAGCTGATGTCGTCAATGGGCCCCTCAATGCCGTCCGGGGCGCCGGCCGTACGGATCGTCCAGCGCCGCTTGGCGGTGTCCAGCCGCTGCAGCCGCGGCAGGTCCTCCTCGGGGGCGTTGGCGAACACCAACAGCCGGTCCACCTTGGCGATCTGGAACAGGTTGATAGTCGGGTCCATGACCATCTCGCCGACCGAGAGGTTGCGCTCGACGATGGTGGCGCCGTCGGCCTCGGGGACGTCCGGGACGCGCAGTTCCACGCGCGCCCACTTCTTCAGCTGGGCCTTGAGGTGCTCCGGGCTGCGGTCGCGCTTGCCGCCCTGGTTGTAGATGTCGTCGGCCTCCTTGCGCACGGCCTCAATGTCCTCCTCGGGGATGGCCCAGGCGCGGAGGGTGTTCTCGGCGCGGCCGACGGCGTTGTAGTCGCCCTCGACGGCGCGGCGGGCGGCCATGTAATCGAGATACGGCAGCGCCCCCTTGTCGTAGGCCGTCTGCGAGGCTTCGAGGATCTTCTGATCGAGCTTCAGTTGCACCAGGGCATCGACCAGGTCGTTCTTTTTGTTGCCGACGTCGATGCTGAAGAACAGGGCGAGGCGCTGGCCCGCCCGGACCACGTCGCCCGAGCGCAACTCCCGCTGTTTCGTGGGGCCTTCCCCCGTTTCGTCCGTCTGCCCGATCTCCTTGACCTCCGCTGGCGTGAAGCGGACCCGGATGCGGAACAGGAGGGTTGGGTCCAGCGCCGTCGATCCGGACAAGACCAGCGGCCGCGCTTCGGTCGGCGCCTGGGCGGTCGCCAGTTGATCGACGCTGCCCTTGCGGATGCCCAGGGAGACCCGCACGTCCTCGGGGATCGAAACGGTGTGCGGCTGACCCGGCACCAGGTCGATCTTTGGGGCCTCCTCTTTCTGGACGACCGGCTCCTGCGCGGGGGACATCCCCGGGATCAGCCCCATGACGTAGGCGACGAAGCCGACCAGCACGGCCAGGGCCACCAGGACGACGATCGTGGATCGCAACTTCTCGCCTTTGCCGTGCGCGACCGGGGCGGGGTGCTGGGCCGGGACGACGGACGCCGGGACGGCGGGCGCCGGGACGGCGGGGTGGCCGTTGGGCAGCAGCGACGCTTGGGCGGTGTCGTGTTGCGGGCTCGGGTTCGACGTTTGCATGGCACCCTCGGTCAGGGCCGCGTGTACGGCCAATCGAAATTCGTTGACGTCAACAGGCTTGGTCAGCACGCGCAGGAACCGCCGCGACAGCCCGGGATCTTCGTGCAGGCGCAGCGGATAGCCGGTGATCAGGATCAGGGGCAGGCCCGCCCGGCAAGAGTGCAGCTTGCCGGCCAGGGCGGCCCCGTCGCCGTCGGCGAGGCACAGATCGACCACGGCCAGCTGCGGCTGATGCGCCTCGGTCAGTTGCAGCGCCCCGGCGGCGTCCGCGGCCTCGAAGACGGTGTGGCCCTCGCGCGCCAGCACGCGCCCCAGGATGTGCCGGACCGCGGCATCATCGTCTACGACCAGGATGGTGGCTGAGTTCGCACCGGGAGGCATCAAGGGTCCTTCCCCTTCAGGGGTGCAGGGATCAAAGGAGAGTCGCCGTGAGGCTGCCGGACAGATTGCAAGGGATGTGCCAATGCTCTGCCGGGCGGTGCGACCCGCACGTCCCCCACCATTTCCGCGGGAATTTCAGGCGAAGCAGCGAGCCGGCGCGGGAGGTCGCGCCGAATGCATGGGAGGTCGGGCGGAATGCCTGGTCGCGCCGCGGTCACGGTGGCCGCCGCGCGACCAGGGCGGAATGAAGGGAGGAGGAAGAGGATTCCTTGGCGCGCCGCTGTGCGAGCGGCCGCGAAACGCCGATCAGAACACGCCGCGGATGACCTCGCCGCGGCTGAGCGGCTGCGGCCGCCCTTCGACGTCGTGGACCTCGGCCGACGGCTGGTAGCCCAGGGCGTGGGCGATGGTCGCCGTCAGCTCCTGCGGCCGCACCCGTCCCTCGCGCGGGTAGGCGCCGATCCGGTCGGAGGCGCCGTGTACGGTCCCGCCGCGGACCCCTCCGCCGGCCAGGGCGACCGAGAAGACGCCGCCCCAGTGGTCTCGGCCGCCCGAGCCGTTAAAGCGCGGCGTGCGGCCGAACTCCGCCATCCACACCACCAGTGTTTCGGCCAGCAGACCGCGGGCGTCCAGGTCCTCCAGCAGGGCGGAGTAGCTCTGGTCCATCTGCGGCATCAGCACGTCCTTCATGCGGGCGTTGTGGTTGGAGTGCGTGTCCCACAGCGGGTTGTTGGTCTGCCGGTCGCCCGGCTCGCGCGGCCAGTTGACCTGCACCAGCGGCACGCCGGCCTCGAGGAGGCGCCGGGCCAGGAGGACGCTCTGCCCGAGCTTGTGCCGGCCGTAGCGCTCGCGCACCTTCAGCGGCTCGCGGTCCAGCTCGAAGGCGCGCCGGGCCGCGGCGGAGCTGACCAGGTCGAGCGCCTTGGCGGCCTGAGCGTCGAAGTCCGGCGCCCGCAGATGGTCGAGCGAGGCCAGCAGCGAACGGCGGCCGTCGAGGCGCGACGGCGACACCTCCTCGGGCAGCCCCAGCGCCGGCACGCGGAAGTCGGCCGCGGACGGGTCGCAGGCCAGGACCCACGGGTCGGCCCGGTGTCCCAGCGCCCCGGCGAACTGACCCGACGGGACGACGAAGTCGTTGCCCGACATGATCTCCGGCAGCGTGACGAACGCGGGCAGGCCGTGTGACTGTCGCCCGCGCTCGTGCAACTGGCGCAAGGCGGAGGCGAAATGAGGTCGATCGTTGGGCGGCCCCGGCCGGGCCGCCTCGGTGTTGGTCGGCTGGTGCGGATGGCCGGTGAGCATGTAGTATAGGCTGGAAGCGTGCGAGTGGTCGTCCGTGGCGACGGCCCGCAGCACGCAGCAGTGGTGGGCCAGCCGGGCGACTCGCGGCATCAGTTCGCTGACGCGCAGGCCGGGGACGCTGCTGCTCACCGGCTTGAACGGCCCGCGGACCTCGGCGGGGGCGTCGGGCTTGGGGTCCCAGGTATCATGCTGGCTGGGGCCTCCGGAGAGGAGCAGGACGAGACACGCCCTGGCCCGGCCGCCGGCGCGGCGGCCGGCGGCCGCGGCCCGCTGACTCCGCCAGAGGGCGGGCAAGGTGAGGCCGAGGACGCCCAGGCTGCCGACCTGAAGCGCCTGGCGCCGGCTGGGGCCGGGACAGACGGCGGGGCCGATCTGGCGAGCGGCGGGCATGGCGGGTCTCCGTGAGCCGCGGGCAGGACGAGCGGGCGGGGCGACGTTATGATACCCCATCCCCGCGCTCGGGACGACGGTCGCTGTTGGTGATTCGCCTCGCGCCGGCAAGCGGGGTTTCATCCAAAACTTCTCCGGGCGGTTTGCGATCGGTGAGGGAAAAGTTGATGTCTACCTCCGGTGTCTTCCGTGCTGTGATCTGCCTCGCCGTCGTGGGCGTCGTCGTGGTCGTCGCCTGGTTCGTCCTGCGCGGCCGGTCCGACGACCATCCCCCACGGGCCTTCCGGGAGTGCGCCGACGAGGTCGGCATCACCTGGCAGATGCACTTCTTGCCCAACGAACAGGGCGAGACATTCAAGATCAACCTGTACGACCACGGTTGCGGCCTGGCGGTCGGCGACTTCGACGGCGACGGCAAGGATGACATCTATTTCTGCAACCAACTCGGGAAGAACGCCCTGTACCGCAACAAGGGCGACGGCACCTTCGAGGAGGTCGCCGAGCAGGCCGGCGTGGCCCTGGGTGATCGCGTGTGCGTGGCGGCCACCTTCATCGATTACGACAACGACGGTCACCAGGACCTGTTCGTCACCAGCACGCGCGGCGGCAACGTGCTGTTCCGCAACCGGGGCGACGGCACCTTCGAGGACGTGACTGCGAAGGTGGGGCTGACCCATGTCGGCCACTCGCAGACGGCCGTCTTCTTCGATTACGACAACGACGGCTTCCTCGACCTCTTCCTCGCCAACACCGCCGAGTGGACCACCAACGATTTCGACGAGCGTTCCCATTACTATCTGGGCCGGGGTGATTTCGGCGAGGTGATGCTCAGTCGCAAGGAGGACAACGTCCTCTACCACAACGAGCCGGTCGATCCGAAAGACCCGTCGAAGGGGCGCAAGTTCGTGGAGGTCACCGACAAGGCAGGGCTGAAGGGGCGGGGCTGGGCCGGCGACGCGGTGGCCTTCGATTACGACGGCGACGGCCACACCGACCTGTTCGTGACCAGCATGTTCGGCCGCTGCCAGCTGTACCACAACAACGGCAACGGCACCTTCACCGACACAACCCTGAAGGTCCTTGGCCGCACCCCCTTCGGCGGCGTCGGCACCCGGGTCTTCGATTACAACAACGACGGCCGCCTCGACCTTTTCGCCGTCGATATGCACTCCGACATGTGGATGGGCAAGGATGACTCGCACACCTGGGAGGCGGAGGCCCGTCGCTCGGAGAAGAAGAAGTTTGAGTACCTCTTCGGCCCGCTGGCCCTGCTTAACCCGGAAAAGATCAAGATTGAGGAAGATTTGGGGCGCCAGGTGGGCTTCAAGCACGACGAGTTGCTTTTCGGCAACGCCTTCTACCGCAATGAGGGGGGCGGCAAGTTCACGGAGGTGTCGGACAAGGCGGGGCTGGAGACGTTCTGGCCCTGGGGCATCGCGACCGGCGACTTCAGCAACGGCGGCTGGGAGGACGTCTTCATCCCGTCCGGGATGGGCTACCCGTTCTGGTACTGGCCGAACTACCTGATGATGAACCAGGGCGACGGCACCTTCCAAAACCGGGCGGAGGAGATGGGCATCGAGCCGCCGCCGCGCGGCACGGCCTTCGCCAAGAAGATCAACGGCCAGGAGGCGGTCCGCTCGTCGCGCTGCGCCGTCACGGGTGACTTCCGCGGCGAGGGCCGGCTGGACATCGTCGTCAACAACTTCAACGACCAGCCGTACTACTTCAAGAACCAGTCGCCGCGCAAGAACTACGTCGCCTTCCGCCTGCGGGGGAAACGCTGCAACCGCGACGCGATCGGGGCCGTCGTCCGGCTCTACCAGGGGGACAAGATCATGACGCGGCAGGTGCTGGCGGGGTGCGGCTACTTGTCGCAGTGCTCCAAGACGGTCCACTTCGGCCTGGGCGACCAACCGCGGATCGACCGGGTGGAGATCACCTGGCCCGGCCGCGCCCGGCCCCAGGAACTGAAGAACATCGACGCCAACAAGCTCAACCCAATCGACGAGCCGGAAGGGGACGCCCCCTGATGGAGAAGCTCACGCCAGTACCTCGGTGATGACGTGGCCGTGGACGTCGGTCAGGCGGCGGTCGATGCCGTTGTGGCGGAACGTCAGCTTCTCGTGGTCGATGCCCAGCAGGTGCAGGATGGTGGCGTGCAGATCGTAGCAGTACGCCTTGCCGCTCGCCGTCTGATACGAGAACTCGTCGCTCTCCCCGTGGGCCACGCCCCCCTTGACGCCGGCCCCGGCCAAGAAACTGACGAACGTGCCGCCGTTGTGGTCGCGGCCGGTGGCGCCCTGGGTGAACGGCATGCGGCCGAACTCGGTCGTCCAGATGACCAGCGTGTCTTCGAGCATCCCGCGCGCCTTCAGGTCGTGCAGCAGCGCCGCGATCGGCCGATCGACCAAGGCGGCGATGAACGGCAATTCCTTGTGGATGTCGGTGTGGTTGTCCCAGTTCTTCGACGGGCCGCCCATGCCGCTCCAGACCTGGACGAAGCGCACGCCGCGCTCCAGCAGGCGCCGGGCGGTCAGGCAGTTGCGGCCGAAGTCCGCCGTCACCGGATCGTCGGTGCCGTACAGGCGGTGGACGCGGTCCGATTCCTTCGCCAGGTCGAGCGCTTCCGGGGCGCTGAGCTGCATCTTGGCGGCCAACTCATAGGAGGCGATGCGCGCCTCCAGCCGCGAGTCGCCGGGGTTAGCGGCGAGGTGATCGCGGTTGAGGGCGTCGAGCAGCTTCAGGCCGTCGGCCTCGCTGGCGCGCGTCACCTCGTGCGCCGTCTTCGGAGGGAAGAGGTCGGCGATGGGCGTGGGCGACGTGGGCCGGATGAGGGTGCCGGCGTGGGCCTGGGGCAGGAAACCGGAGGTGAAGTTGCCGGCGTTGTTGTACGGCAGGCCGCGCGGGTCGGGCAGGACGACGAAGGTCGGCAGGTTGTCGGTGAGCCGGCCGAGGCCGTAGGAGATCCAGGCACCCATGCAGGGGAAGCCGGGCAGGAGGAAGCCGGTGTTCTGCATGTAACTGGCGGGGCCGTGGACGTTGGTCTTCGAGGCCATCGCCAGGAGGAAGGCGAGGTCGTCCACGCAGCCGGCGACGTGCGGAAAGACGCTGCTGACCCAGCGGCCACACTGCCCGTGCTGCTTGAAGGGGAAGGGCGACTTCATGACGGCGCCGGGCAGGCTGGTGACGGCGGCCTTGATGCCGAAATCGACCTTCTGGCCGTGGCGCTTTTCCAGCTCGGGCTTGTAATCGAAGGTGTCCATCTGGCTGACGCCGCCGTTCATGAACAGCTGCACGACGCGGCGGGCCTTCGCCTTGTGATGGAGGCCGCCGTTGAATTCGGGGCGCGGCTTCCCGGGGTCGGCGAGGAGATCGCCGCCGAGCAGATGTGCCAGGGCGAGGGCGCCGAAGCCGCCGCCGGCGTGGCTCAGAAAAGAGCGGCGCGTACAGAGCCAGGTGGGATTTCCCGTCATGTCAGTGAGCCTCATGGGAAGGACTCCTACGGCCGACGCCGCTTGAGATACACCTTTTGCACCGACCGGCCATACTCGAAGTCGGTTTCCGACGCGTCAGACACGACTGCCACCAATTCCCAACCTTCCTGGCCGGCATCGTTCAGGTAAGTGCAGACGCGGGGGCACGAATTCCAGCCGGGGCCCAGGACGGCGACACACTCCTCCAAAGAGGTATCACCTGCCCAACGCCCATTGACCCATAGGACTCGGTCTTCATAGACCTGGCATACCTGGTATTCGTACTTATCAGTCATGACGAGCCCCTTGCCAAGGGCGGTCATTGCTAGACCCCGCCTTCGTTGTAATGGCCTCACCACCACCCGAACAGCCGCGTCACCCAATCAGTGCTGCGGAGAGACACCCGGCGGCGCGCGGCGTTCACCTTCAGATGCAATCGGTTCTCTTCCAGGGCACGAAGGCCAAAAAGGGGCAACCGCGGAGCGCCGGGAGCATGGTCTGGGTGAACCACGACGCCCGCCTCGCATTGGATGAAATAGGGCGATTGCTCCGCAAAAGCATCACGCTCACCGGGGCGGTTGCGATGCAGCCAAAGACCGGCGGCATGCAATGGGAACACTCTGCCACCATGTCGAGTCGTCCCGAGGCGGCGAAGCAACGCGGGTTCGATTCCGGCCCACCGGCGAAGGTGCGATTCCCGGATGGAGAAGGATTGCGTGTTGCCGGTGTCCAGGATCACCGGAAGACGGGGAGTCTCCGTTGTTGCCTGGTGAGCAGGTGACAGCGTCAGGCTGGCCCAGGCGACAATCTGGTGGGCCTTGATCCTTACTGCTTCGCCTCGCACGGTCGCGAAACTGGTCTCGTTGAAGAACGGCATTCGCCGAAGTAGAGCGGTCATTCCAGGCGCTCGCTTTCAACTCAGGGATCGCCGTCCTGAATCTCCCAGGGGGCTTCTTCGGCCGGCGCGATGTAACCAATCCAGTACTCACTGTGATCCAGGCCGCGCCTGTCGAACTCCCGGTACAGCTCGAGTTGCGTTCGGGTGATCGCGATCCGTACGTCGCCGTGATAGCCCACCCACTTGCCGCGATGGCGCGACTTGAGCAGGGCGGGCAGATCGCGCCAGTACGCTTCCATGGAGCGCCGCATGCCGGGGGGGGGCTGCCAATCGTCAGCCGAATTGTCCGGGACGGGCTCGGGTACAGTGGACATCGCATGGACCTCGCGAGAAGAACCTTCTGTCCCTCTTAGTGTACCGCCTGGGCCCGACGAAAACGACAAGCAAGGCGCCGGAAACCGCTGTCAATTCACAAACACAAACTCATTGCAGTTCAGCACCATCCGGCACAGGTTCGCCAGCCCGTGCTTCTTCGTGTACTCCGTCAGCAGCGCCTCCTCCTTCGGCGTCGGTTCGCGGCCCAGCGCGAAACGGTAAACGGAGGCGACCCGAGCCGGGAGGTCGGCCCCGGCCTTCGTCGCCCGCGCCGCCAGGTGCTCGCTCATGCGCACCATGAACTTGTCGTTCAAGAGCGCCAGCGCCTGCGGCGCCGTCACCGACACGGTGCGCGCCGGCGTCAGCTGCGAGGCGTCGGGGCAGTCCAGCGCCTCCAGGAACGGGTCGGGCAGCGTACGGAACACGAAACGGTACACGGCCCGGCGATCCATCTCGCGGCGGTCCACGTCGAAATTGAGGTAATCGACGTTTGGCGTCACGTGGACCCCGGGGCTCATGTTGAACTGCTTCACCGACGGGCCGCCCATCGTCCGGTCGAGCCGTCCTGCCGCCAGCAGCACTGCGTCGCGCAGCTCCTCGGCGTCGAGGCGGGTCCGGCTCATCCGCCACAGATAACGGTTGTCGTTGTCGATCTCGGCGAAGCGCGGCTCGTGGCGCGACGATTGGCGGTAGGCGGCGCTGGTCACGATCAGCCGATGCAGGTATTTCAGCGACCCGCCGTGCTCCAGGAAGTCGGCGGCGAGCCAATCGAGCAGCTCGGGGTGCGTCGGCCGAGCGCCCATGCGGCCGAAGTCGCCCGGCGTATCGACGATGCCGCGGCCGAAGTGGTAGTGCCAGACGCGGTTGACGATCGAGCGCCAGGTCAGCACGTTCTTCGGGTCGCTCACCCAGCGGGCCAGGGCCACCCGGCGGCTCCCCTCGTCGTCGCCGGTGGCCAGGCGGAAGCGCGCCTCCAGACCGGGAACGCACTCCAGGGTGCCGGGTTTCGCCTCCTCGCCGGGCTTGTTGATGTCGCCCCGCTTGAGGACGTGGACCGGCCGCGGCTTGCCGGACGGCTTGAAGCTGCCGTCCGGCTTGAAATCGCTGGCGGCCGCGTAGACGAGTTGCTGCGGCGGGAGAGCGGCTATCTCCCGATCCAGTTTCTGTTCGAGGAAGTGCAAGGCCAGCTCCGCCCGTTGCTTGTCGGTGCGCTTGTCGGCCGGCACGACGAGGATCGCGGTGAGCGCGTCGGGCAGCGCCTCGGCGGCGGTCAACGGCTGCGGGGCGGTCGTGATCGATACCCGGACCCGGCCGATGAGGTGGCCGCCGCCGTGCGTCTGCTCGAAGACGAAGATGAACGTCGTCCCCTCGCGGAAGCTGACCGGCTGCTCCAACTCGAAGACGGCCCGGTGCGGCTGGCCAACCTTCGGGTAGATGCCCCACGCCGTCTTCGGGTTGCCGTCGATGGCCATGCCGACGGTCCAGCCGTCCTGGTTAAAGTCGGCCGCGGGGTTCTTCAGAAGAACCTGCTTCGACTCGTTGATGTTGCTCCGCGGCGCCGCTCGCACCTGGAACTCGTTGAGGTGCAGGTTCCCATTATCCTGCCGGCCCGGTCCCTTTTGCGGCAGCGAGTCGTCGGTCAGCACCTCGACGCGCACGCCGGTGATCCCTTGCAGGTCGGTGTGGGCGCTGAGACTTGTGATATCCGTCTCGGGCCGCTTACCGCCGGACAGCACGGAGTGGTCGGGCAGCTTCGTCAGCGTCGCCCCGTTGGCCGATTTCATGGTCGCCGGGTCGAGGACGGTCCAGGCAATCACCCCCGCGGCGACCCTCTTCTCCCAGGCGGCGACCTCGGTCTGCACAGCCGCGGCCAGCAGCGAAGGGTCGGCCGTGCCGCGCAGCGATTGCAGCCGCGCCTTCTCGTCCGCCAACTGCTTGCGTTTCGCGCTCAGTTTCGGGTCGGCGTCGTAGGCGCGCTCGGCCTTATCGACGCCGGCGAAGACGGCTTGCAGGGCGTAATAGTCCTTCTGCGAGATGGGGTCGAACTTGTGGTCATGGCAGCGGGCACAGTGAGCCGTGGTGCTGACGAAGGTGGACATGGCGGTCGTCACCATGTCGTCGCGATCAAGGTAGCGGGCGATCTGCCGGTCGATGGTGTCCTCGCGGATGTCGCGCAGCGAACTCTCGTCCCAGGGGCCGGTCGCCAGGAAGCCCATCGCCACGACGGCGTCGGCGTCGCCGGGAAAGAGCACGTCGCCGGCGAGTTGTTCCTGCACGAAGCGGGCGTAGGGCTTGTCGGAGTTGAAGGAGCGAATGAGGTAGTCGCGATAGGGCCAGGCGTTGGGCCGCGGCCGGTCCTGGTCGTGGCCGTGCGTCTCGGCGTAGTGGGCGACGTCCATCCAGTGCCGCGCCCAGCGCTCGCCATAGGCCGGTGACGCCAGCAGGCGCTCGACCACCTTCTCGTAGGCGTCAGGCGAGGTGTCGGCGAGGAAGGCGTCAATCTCCTCGGGGGTCGGCGGCAGGCCGGTCAGGTCGAAGGTGACGCGGCGCAGCAGGGTGCGCTTGTCGGCAGGCGGCGCGGGCTCGAGTCCCTTCTCCAGCAACTTGGCCAGGATGAATCGGTCGATGGGCGTGCGCGGCCATCCGGCGTACTTCCCGGACGGGGCCGGGGGCACCGGTTTCACGATGGGTTCGAGGGACCACCAAGTTTCCGCCGCCTTCGTCGGGGCGGGAGGCTCCGCGGCGCGCAGGTTCACGAGGCCGGCCGTTAGCAGGAGGGGAACGAGCACGGCAAACAGGCGGCACATGGCGAGTCCTCCGAAGACAGACGGCGAGCCAGGCGGGTGGGCGGGCGGCGTGTGGATGAAGGATAGTGTATCCGGAACGGCAGCCGCCCTGCAAGGAGGCGAGCCGGTTACTTGGGCTGGTGCGGGAGGGGCGATGGGGTACAATCGCGGGCCTGGCGCTCCCGCCCCCTGGGCATGGAGGCATTCTTCGGAGGTTCGCATGAAGCGTACAGTGCTGTTCGCATCAGTCACCATCGTCGTCGGGCTGGCCTGCGCTCCGCTGCGGGCCGACGAGAAGAAGCCAGAGCCGAAGTACGAAGGCAAGCCTCTGGCCTACTGGGTCGAGCGGTTGCAGAAAAGTGAGAAGGACCAGGAGCAAAAGGGAGCGGCCCGGGCCATCGCGGCGTTCGGCCCCGACGCCAAGCCGGCAGTGCCGGCGCTGGTGGAGATGCTTGATGACCGCTCGAAATGGTTCCGGGAACTCGTCGGGGAAACTCTGTGCGACCTCGGCCCAGCTGCCCAGGAAGCCGTGCCTGCCCTCGTCCGCACTCTCAAGGATAACACTGCGCGGAGTCCCGACGTGGTACTAAAGATTCTCGGGCAGGTAGCCGGCCCCGAGGCCAAGGAGGCGGTTCGTGGACTGACGAAGGCCCTTCGGAACGAAGACCCGGAGGATCGCCTGAACGCGGCGCTTGGCTTGTGGAAGATTGAGAAGAATGGGCGGCTGGTAGTGCCAGTGTTGACGGCGTTGCTGCGCGAATACGACTTCGTGGCTTCCAGAGCTGCGGAAGCCCTGGGCGAGATCGGGCCTGACGCGCGGGCGGCCATCCCGGCGTTGCGACTGGCTGCACTCGCTGGCCGGGGTATGTATCTGCCCTCAGCAGCCGAGAAGGCGATCGAGAAAATCGACCCCGAGGAGGCCAAGAAGCTCAAGACGGAGAAGTAGCGCACTACGATTGATCGCTGACAGGTGCTTCACTTCGTGGTATTCGTTTAGCGGCGGGTGGCAGACCCGCGCGGGT
>Ga0209517_10008298_pt1 | contig 12210 bp, 11 predicted proteins | sample PeaSoiMetSII2010_FD_187695 | JGI IMG/M metagenome (GOLD analysis project Ga0209517, IMG submission 187695) | Peat soil microbial communities from Weissenstadt, Germany - SII-2010 (SPAdes) (version 2) | ecosystem: Environmental > Terrestrial > Soil > Wetlands > Peat | place: Germany...
TCCGCGCTCGGGGTGATCCGCCGCCATCCGGATATTCGGCTGCGCAAATCGCCGTCGGAAATCGACAAGTTGCCGCTGTTGCAGGCCCGGTTGCTGACTTCCGCGTGGCGCATGCTGGCGCCCGGCGGGCGCCTGGTTTATGCCACCTGTACCGTGACTCGCAGCGAGAATCGCGACGTTGTCGCGGCGTTCCTCGCCGGCACTCCCGATGCGAGCGTGGATCCTTCGGAAAATTGGCCGGGGTGGCCCGGATTCGGAGAGACTGACGGCTTCGGTCGCCAGATTCTTCCCGGCGAAGCGGGTGCCGACGGCTTCTATTATGCTGCCTTGCTCAAGCAATGAATGCGATGATGCAATGAATGCCGCGCCATGGAAACGTAGGTGGCGGAGAAGCGCTGCAGCAGCAAGGCCGGGCGCGGCTCTGCTGTTCGCCGTTGCCGTGCTCAGCGGCTCGCTGTGCGCCGGCTCGGCGTGTGCCGACGGCTTGGAGGGCCGCTTCGAGATCCGCTCGGCTGACCTCGAGCTCAAGGATGGCGTCTACCATCTGAACGCGCGGATCGATCTGCCGGTGGGCGAGGCGGTGCGCCGCGGTTTGGCCGAAGGCGTACCCTTGGGCCTCGAACTCGACCTCGATATCGAGCGAGTTCGTCAGCTGCTCCCCAACTCGCGGGTCGCCGAACTTACCCAGCGATATCATCTCCAATACAACGCGGTGAGTGCGCGCTACATTTTGCGCAACGACAACAGCGGCCAGCAAGAATCCTTGGGGACCGTGGATGCCGCCCTCGAACAGCTCTCGGAAATCCACGGCTTGCCCGTACTCGATAAGTCGCTGATGACCGCCGATCGCCGCTACGAGGCCAGCGTGCGCGCCAAAGTCGATTACGGTACGGTGCCATTCTCGCTGCGGGTGCTGATGTTCTGGGTCAACGAATGGCATCGCGAAAGCGATTGGTATACATGGACATTGCAGCCTTAACGCGCAAGTACGGCTCGACTGTGCTGGGCACCATCGGCGTCGCTCTGTGGTTGGTCGCGCTTTACTTATTGGGCTATGCCGCGCAGAACTCGGCGGCGTTCGACAGATGGTTGCCGTGGATCCTGCTCATCAATATTTCGGGTCTGCTTACGCTGTTCGTGTTGTTGGCAACGAAGCTCATCCGCTTGGTGCGCGATTACCGCAGACACGTGCCGGGTTCGCGACTGAAAGGCCGCACCGTCGCGATCTTCAGCGCCCTGGCAGTCGCCCCGATCCTGGTCGTCTATTATTTCTCGCTGCAATTCCTCAACCGAGGCATCGACAGCTGGTTCGAAATCGAAGTCAGCCAGGGCCTGAAAGATACGCGTGAGCTGTCGCACGCGGCGCTCGAGGTGCGGGTTCGCGAATTTCTGCAGCATACGCAGGTCGTTGCACACGAGCTGTCGCCCTTGACCGATTTCGAGCTGATCGGCACGCTGGATCGGGAGCGCCGGGAAAGCACGGCTCTGGAATTCACCGTCGTGGGTGCGCAAACCCGAATCATCGCAACCAGTTCCGATCGCCCCATGGATGCGCTGCCCGCGCCGGCCACCGACGAAATGATGCTGCAAGTTCGCCGCGGTCGGCCTTACGTGAGTTTGGATACCGACTCCGTCGGCGGCTACGTGATTCGCGCGGCGTCGCCGTTGGAGGGCAACGGCGGTTCCGCCGCACGCATTTTGATCGCACTGTATCCAGTGCCGCAGCAGCTCTCCCAGCTCGCCGACACCGTGCAGCGATCCTATACGCAATATGCCAATCTGGTGCAGCTGCGCCAGCCGCTCAAATCCACGTTTGTGTTGATTCTGTCCTTCGTCGTTTTGATGTCCCTGATCGCCGCCGTGTACGGCGCCATTTTTGCGGCCCAGCGCCTGGTGCAGCCGGTTCAGGATTTGATCGCCGGCACGCGCGCGGTGGCCAAGGGCAATTACGACACCAAGCTGCCGCTGCCGTCGCGCGACGAGCTGGGCTTCTTGGTGACGTCGTTCAACGATATGACCAAACGTTTGGGCAGAGCTCGGGAGGAGACCCGGCGCAGCCAACAAGCGGTGGAAGCGGAACGCGCGGGCCTGGCGGTCATCCTGGCGCGTTTGTCCACGGGAGTGGTTTCGCTCGAGCCGGACCTGACGGTGCGCACCGCGAACCAGGCAGCGAGCGCCATTTTGGGCGTCGATTTGGAAGCGGCGGTGGGCACACGCTTCGACGAGTCAATTAGCGATAGTACGCTCTTCACCCAGTTCATCGCCACCGTCAAGCAGCGATTGGGGGCCGATCAATCCGATTGGCGGGAGCAAATCGAGCTTTTATCCGATACAGGCAAGCGTGTGCTGATGTGCGCGTGCACGGCGTTGCCCAACGACTTGGGCGGGGCGCCCGGCGTGGTGCTGGTGTTCGACGATATCACCACCCTGTTGCAGGCGCAGCGCGACGCTGCGTGGGGCGAGGTCGCGCGCCGGCTGGCGCATGAAATCAAGAATCCGCTGACGCCGATTCAGCTCTCGGCGGAGCGCATTCAGCGCAAATTTTCGGGCAGCATGAATCCCGAAGACGCGCAGGTGCTCGAACGGGCAACGCATACCATCGTGGCTCAGGTGGAAGCGATGAAACAGATGGTCAACGCGTTCAGCGAATACGCGCGCGCGCCGGATATGCATTTTTCCCGTTTCGATCTCAATCAACTCATTACCGAGGTGGTGGATCTGTACCGCGTGCAGGCAAGCGGCGTGGAGCTGAAGTTGCTGCTCGAGCCCAATCTGCCGAATGTCTCCGCCGACCGTATCCGCATTCGACAGATTCTGAACAATTTGGTGACCAATTCGCTCGAAGCTCTCGAGGGAAAGGCCGAGCCTTTCGTGGAAATCGAAACTCATGTCGCCGAGGATGGTCTTAAGCAGGTAGTGGCCATCGTGGTCACCGATAATGGCCCTGGCTTTCACCGCGATTTGATCGGCACCATCTTCGATCCTTATGTCACCAGCAAGCCGAAGGGCACGGGTTTGGGGCTCGCGATCGTGAAGAAAATCGTGGAAGAGCACGGCGGGCGCATTGAAGCGGATAATCAGCGCATGGGCGGCGCCCGCGTGCGGATCCTTCTGCCGTTGGGGGAGGCCGCGCGGTCCTTGAGTGGCCGTGAACCGCGAAAAGGTGAACACAGGAGAGAACGCGTATGACGGCTTCGAGAATATTGGTAGTCGACGATGAGGCGGATATCCGCGGCCTTTTGAAGGAAATACTGTCGGAAGAAGGCTACGACGTGGAGGTGGCGGCGGATGCGGGCCAGGCTCGATCTTCGCGTGCCGCGCAGGTACCCGATCTCGTGCTGCTCGACATTTGGATGCCGGATACGGATGGGATCACGTTGCTGCGTGAATGGTCCGTCACCGACGGCTACGACTGCCCGGTGGTCATGATGTCGGGACACGGGACCGTCGAGACCGCGGTGGAGGCCACCCGCCTGGGGGCATTCGATTTCGTCGAGAAGCCGTTGTCGTTGACGAAGCTGCTTCGAACCGTGGAGCGGGCGCTGGATGCCGGCCGACGCAAGCGGCTTTCGGAACGTTCGCAGGCATCGAGCCTCGCGGTGCCCATCGGCAAGAGTAAGGCCACCCAAGCTCTGCGGGAACAGATCCAGAATGCGGCGTCGAGTTCCTCTCCGGTGTTGCTGGTGGGGGAATTGGGATCCGGGCGTGAAGCCTACGCGCGGTACCTGCACTCGCTCAGCGCGCGCTCGGCTAAGCCGTTTTTCATGGTGGTGTGCGCGAGCTTGAGCGGCGATCCCGGCGCGGCGCTGTTCGGCAGCGAGCGCGACGGCAAGCTGGAATTGGGCGCCTTCGATCAGGCGGCCGGCGGCACCTTGTATTTGAGCGGCCTCGAAGACTTGAGCAGCGACGCACAGCGTGCGTTGCTGGGCGCGATAGAACAAAACGGCTACATGCGGGTCGGCGGACGGGAGCGGTTGACGATCAATGTCCGCTGGATCAGCTCGGCCCAGGAAGGTTTTGAACTGCGCGCCACGCCGGAGCCCTTCCGGCGCGATCTATTGGCGCATCTGAACGTCATCACGTTGCGGGTGCCGCCACTGCGCGAATATGCCGAGGACGTGCCGGATCTATTGCGTTTCTACGTCGATCGATTGGTCGACGATCAGCACTTATCCCTGCGGCGCTTCAGTGTCGCCGCGCAGAACCGGCTGCGCAATTATCCCTGGCCCGGCAACGTGGGGGAACTTAAGAACCTGGTTCAGCGGGTGCTCATCCTCGGCGCCGGCGAAGAGATTCGGCTGGAGGAGATCGAGCGTGAGCTAGCCGTGAAATTGGCCAATGACGAACCTCTGGTCAAGCAGGACTTGCTCGCCTTGCCGCTGCGCGAGGCGCGCGAGCAATTCGAGCGCGCTTATCTGCAACAGCAACTTCTGCTCTGCAACGGCAAGGTGGGTCAATTGGCGAAGCGCGTAGGCATGGAACGGACCCATTTGTACCGTAAGTTGCGGGCACTAGGGGTGGATTTTCGCCAATTAGGCGATGATTGAAGTCGATTTGCCCCGCTCATGAGCGCGAGAATCGAGCCAGCTAGCTTCGACGCCGGGCCTCGGCAAGGCAGCGATCGAGGCCGAGCTGCGGCGCGTGTTGGGTGCCGAAAAAGTCGTCTGGTTTCCCGGGGATCGACGGTGCGGTCATTGCTCCGGCCAGTACGCGGTGCCGTGGATGTGGGGCACGGTCGGCATCATGTACGACGCCGACAAAGCCAAGGCCATCTTGGGTGACGCGCCGATAGCGAGTCTCGACGTGATATTCAACAAGGACGTGGCCGCCAAGTTCGAAAAATGCGGCATCAGCGTGCTCGACTCCTGGCAAGACATTTTGCCGATGGTGGCGCGCTATCTGGGTCAGCCGCAGTTGTCAGCCGATCCCGCGAATCTGAACGCCGTGATTTCGAAGCTTGCCGAGATAAAACCATTGCTCCGGCGCATTGCTACCTCCGGCTATTACGAACAGCTCGCCGACGGCGAACTTTGCCTGGCCATCGGTTATTCCGGCGACGCTATGATCGCGCGCGCTTCGAAATCGAACGCGTGTATTCTTCGGAGGAGCTGCGGACTTTTTCCCGTGCGTGGCAGAAGTTCAAGACCGGTCAATGACCGGTGCTGCGCTGCGCCTGTCGCCGCCGGCCCCGTGTCCCGCTAGTCGCCAATTCGTATCACAAGGACGTCCACGTCGGCCTTGCGCAGGATGGTGCGAAGCCGGTTGAGTTCGTCCAGCTGGGATATGGGTCCAATGCGGATTCGGTGCCAAGTGTCATTGTCCACAGAAACCTTTTGTACCTTTGACTCCACGCCCTGCAACGCGAGTTGCGCACGGACCCGATCCGCATCGGCGAAATTCTTATAGGAGCCGGCCTGTAAGACGTAAGTGCCGCGGCGCGTTTCGGGCACACCGCGAATGTCGGGCTTTACGTCCTTCTCCTTTTCCGGCACGACCACTTCGAATTTGGGCAACATGCTGTAGAAGTCATAGGACTTCGCCGGCTCCTCCGGTGCTTCGGAATCGCCGGCCTCAGCGTCGGGCGGTTCACTGCCGTGGGCCTTTTTCTTGTTCGTTTTGACAGCTTGGACGATCGGGGCCTCCGCCCGGCGATCTTTGAGATAAACGACTCCTGCGACAGCCAACCCGACGGCAAGCCCGCATACCACGCCCAGCCATCCGGAAAAACCGCCGCTGCGTTTGCGTCTGGACTTGTAATCCCGTGCCATGCGTTTGCCGGCCCTACATCGTGTCGGGCGCGGATACGCCCAACAGCCTCAAGCCGTTGCGGATCACGATCTGGGTCGCCAGCGCCAGAGTCAATCGAGCGTCGCGCAGCGCCACGTCCGGGGCGATGAATTGGTGGGCACTGTAATAGGTGTGGAAATCGTTGGCGAGGTCCCGCAGGTAATGCACCAGCGTATGCGGCGCGCGCTGTAGAGCGCATTGTTGAACGATTTCCGGGAATGAAGCCAGGCGCTTGATGAGTTGTAGTTCCTGGGGCTCGGTCAACTTTCCGAGTGACGCCAAGCCCCGCTCGCCATCGTGCGCGATGCCGCGCTCGCTGAGCTGCCGCTTCACGCTGGCGACGCGGGCATGTGCGTACTGAATGTAGTACACCGGGTTGTCGTTGGAACGAGCCTTCGCCAATTCCAAGTCGAAGTCCAAATGCTGGTCGTTACTGCGCATCACATAGAACAGGCGTGCGGCATCATTGCCGACCTCCTTGCGCAGATCGCGCAAGGTCACGAATTCTCCCGATCGGGTGGACATTTGGGCCTTCTCGCCGCCCCGGAACAATGAGACGAACTGCACCAGCCGCACTTCGAAACATTCCGGCGGCCCGCCCAGCGCGATCAAACCGGCACGCAAACGCGTGATATAGCCGTGGTGGTCAGCGCCCCAGATGTACAACAGGTGTTCGAAACCGCGTTCGCGCTTGTTGAAAATAAAAGCGATGTCCGACGCGAAATAGGTCTTGATGCCGTTGTCGCGCACCATGACGCGATCCTTCTCGTCGCCGTATTCGGTGCTCTTGAACCAAAGCGCACCGTCCTTGCGGTAGGCGCGACCGGTTGCCTCGAGGGCATCGACCGCGCGGTCGACCGCTCCGCTGTCGGTCAAGGAGCGTTCCGAGTACCACGAATCGAACGTGACACCGAACTCGGCGAGATCCTCACGAATGTCGCTCAAGATACCGTCGAGCGCTCTATCCAGGACGCGACGAAAGGCGCTGTCGCCGATCAGCAGACGCGCGCGCACGATCAGGGCATCTATGTAGACGTCTTTGTCGCCGCCTTGCGGTTCGTCTGCCGGAAGATTGTCGAAAACCTCTGCAACGCCGCGGCGCAGGGAGGTTCCTTCAGCGTCGTAGAGTTGCTGGGCGATGGCGACGATGTAATCGCCGCGATAGCCGTTTGCCGGAAACGCGAACCGCTCCCCGCAACGTTCTAGATAGCGCAGCCACGTGCTCACCGACAAAATCTCCATTTGGCGCCCGGCATCGTTGATGTAGTACTCGCGTCCTACGCGATACCCGACCGCTTGGAGCAGATTTGCCACGGTGGCGCCGAAGGCGGCGTGCCGGCCGTGGCCGACGTGCAGCGGACCGGTGGGGTTGGCCGATACGAATTCCACCAATACGCTATGGCCTGCGCCGAATTGCGATTTGCCGTAGTCGGAGCCTTGTGCGAGTACTTCCCCAAGTTCGGCATGATAGGCGTCTTCTTTCAAGAAGAAATTGATGAATCCTGCGCCGGCAATCTCGACCTTGGCGATCGAATCGTGGGCCGGCAGAGCAGCGAGCAGCGCTTGAGCGAGCTTGCGTGGATTCTGGCGAGTCGCTTTCGCGAGTTGCATGGCGATATTGCTTGCGAAGTCGCCGTGCAGCGGATCACGGGTGCGCTCGACCTCGATGGCGGAATCGCGCAAAGCGGCTGGTACCACCTCATCGGGCAGTGCTCTGAGGGCTCGGCGCAACAGGGTGTCGATCAAAGTTTTCAAAGCGAATCCGTATTGGTTGCGTATAGAAAGGGTCGGCAGTTTACCGCGGCGCGCGCCCGCTCAGTCTACTTCCACGGGATCCACGTCGATGGACCATCGCAGCCCCGGGGGACCGTCAAGCGTCTCGACTCGTGGCAGCCAACGGGTGAGAAAGCGCTGCAACGAGGATCGCGCTGCCGTTTCGATCAACAAATGCGCGCGGAAATGATCGGCGCGTCGCGCAATCAGCGCAGTCGCCGGTCCAAATATCTTGATGGATGCGTCCGCAAGCGAAGCCCCTAATGCGGCCGCCGAGCCCAGGAACGCGTTCAAACTCTCGCTGTCCTTGGCTTCCGCGCGCAACATCGCGAGACGTGAATATGGCGGCCATTCAGCCTTTCGACGCTCTTCCAGCGCGCTCGCTGCGAATCCTTCGTAGCCGTCGGTGATGAGGCGAGTCAGCAGCGGATGTTCGGGAAACTCGGTTTGGACGATCACTTCGCCGGGGCGGGCCGCCCGGCCGGCACGGCCGGCGACTTGTGTGATGGTTTGGGCCAAGCGTTCGGTGGCACGAAAATCGCTCGCGAATAGACCCTGATCGGCATTCAGGATCACCACCAGGCTGACGTCGGGAAAGTCGTGCCCCTTGGTGAGCATCTGCGTGCCGATCAGGATCCGCGCCTCGCCGCTGTGAACGCGGTGCAATACCGTCTCAATCGCACCTCGTCCCGCGGCAGTATCCCGGTCCAGGCGCGCCAGCGGCGCGTCGGGGAACAATCGCGCCAATGTCTCTTCGACCCGCTCGGTGCCCTGGCCCACTGGGTTCAAGGGTTGCCCGCAGCTACCGCAGGTCGACGGCACCGGTCCGGCGGCGCCGCAGTGATGGCAGCGCAACTGTGCGGCCCGCCGATGCAGCGTCATGCGTGCGTCGCAATGAGCGCAGGAAGCCACCCAGCCGCATGCGTTGCAGAACAACGAGGGCGCGTAGCCGCGGCGATTCAAAAACACGATCACCTGGCCGCCTGCTGTCAAATGCCGCGCAATTGCATGCATCGCCGGCTGCGATAGGCCTTGTTCACCGGCATGCTTGCGCAAATCGACCAGCGTCAGGTGCGGCGCCCGCGCAGCCCCCGGACGCTGCGGGAGTACCAGTTTCGAATATCGCGCCTGAGCGACGTTTTCAAGGGTTTCCAGCGACGGCGTGGCCGATCCCAAGATGATGGGTACTTGCGCGCGCTGGGCCCGCCATACGGCGAGATCGCGCGCTGAGTAGCGGAATCCTTCGTGCTGCTTGTAGGAGGCATCGTGTTCCTCATCCACCACGATCAAGGCGAGCCGGGGCAGGGATGTGAATACGGCGGAGCGCGTGCCGATCAGGATGCGGGCTTGGCCGCTATGCGCGGATCGCCAAGCGTCGCGTCGTGCGGTGCCGGAGAGCGCGGAATGTAGAACCGCAATACCTGCGCTGAAGCGCCGGCGGAACCGCTCGACCAGCTGCGGCGTGAGCGCGATCTCCGGCACCAACACCAACGCCTGGCCGCCGCCGGCAATGGCTGCAGCAATTACCCGCAAATACACCTCGGTCTTGCCGCTACCGGTTACACCGTAGAGAAGATGTGCGGCGAATCGGCCCAACGAAGCAGCGATTGCGTCGACGACCAGCACTTGCTGGTCCGTCAGCGTTACTTCACTGGGGCGCAGCTCGAACCCCGCCGGTTCGGGCGTTATGCGGACCGCGCTGGCCCATCCTCGTGCCGCCAGTGTCTTCAGATGCACGAGCTTGAACGCGGCGGCGACATCGTCCGCCGTTGCGCGACCGCGTTCTGCCAGCCATAGCATCAGGGCGCGCTGCCGCGGCGCGCGCCGAGCGGTTGGCGACTGCAGTTCCCGTCTGCCCGCATCGCTCAAGGCCCAGGTTTCAGCGACGTCGTTCGCCGCTTGGCCGGCACGCAAGGCGACCGGCAGTGCTGCGGCGATGACCTCGCCGAGTGGATGGTGGTAGTAGTCGGCCGCCCAGCGCAGCAATTCGAAGGTTACTGGATCGAACACCGGCTCCTCATCCATGATTTCCAGGGCCGCTTTGAGCTTTGCGAACGGTACCCTGGAACCCTGAGCAATGCCGACCAGTACGCCGATCAGTTGCCGACGGCCGAATGGTACGCGTACCCGTACGCCCGGTTTGGGCGCCTCGCCCGACCCGTCGACAGGCGGTAGGTAATCGAAGACATGGCGCAGCGGAGTATCGAGCGCAATTTGCAGGATCAAGACGATCCTTTTGTCCACAAATCCTGTGGATAAGTCTGTTGAGAAGCCGGGATCATTAGCCCTAAGTACCCGTTCTGTTTCGGGTCCTATTCAAATTGGCGAAAATCTATCCGAAATCGAAATGAAAGCTTGCAAATCAATGACTTGCAATACCCTATGGATCCAGCGCCGAGATGTTGGTCGCAAATATTGCAAAGCAAGCCATCGAAGGTGTGCGTAAGTCTCTGATCTTGCGCGGACCTAAGCTCGCTACACGGCGTCAACCACAGCTCTGGTCAGGCGTTTATACAGTGAATGGAATGGGTCGTCGACGTCGAGAGGACGAGATATGCCGCGCTTTGATACGCTTCCCCATGCTTGGATGGTCTGGGATGTTCCCGCTCCAGCACGCAGGGGAGCGGTTCTGGACCAAACGCGAGAACTCGATAAATTCTTGGCCGAGATCGAGCGCCGTGCATTTCGCATGGCGCAGGTTGCGCTGCGCGACCCCGACGATGCGCTGGACGTGGTGCAAGACGCGATGTTGAAGCTCGCGCGCAATTATTCTTCCAAGCCCAGCGCAGAGTGGAGGCCGTTATTTTATCGGATCCTGGAAAATGGCATTCGGGATTTGCAGCGTCGCAGGACAGTGCGCAAGAAGTTCATGGTGTGGCTGCCGGGATCCAAGGAGGATCCGGATAATGAAGCCCAAGATCCGCTGGATTGCGCCGCGGATGGCGGACCGGATGCGCCGGAACTGCTGATGCAGGACCAGGCCATGCAGAAGCTCGAGGGATCGTTGCGTGCCTTGCCGGGGCGGCAACGAGAGGCGTTTATGCTGCGGAATTTCGAAGGATTGGATGTGGCTGAGACGGCGAAGGCCATGGGCTGCTCGGAAGGCAGCGTGAAAACGCACTATTCGCGCGCCGTGCATGCGCTGCGCGAGCAACTGGGCGAGGTTTGGTGATGAACGAGCACACGCAAGATGCAGCGCGGAGCGCATTGGAACTTCGCAGCCGTGAGTTGTTCGAGGGCAGCGTCGAGGGACTCGACATGCGTGTGCGTTCGCGCCTTACCCAGGCGCGCCATGCGGCGCTGGATGCGGCCGCGGTGGCGAGGCGCCGACCTTGGTTTTTCCAGATGCGGGTATGGACGTCGGCGGCGGGGGTGACTGCCGCCGTTTTGCTCGGTACAGCCCTGTGGTTTGGCTCGCCCCTGGGCAACCATGGCATGACGGCGGCCGACCAATCCAGCTTGGAAGACTTGGACATGGTGGCTTCGACCGACGAAGGCTCGGGCGACGCTATGGAGATGTTGCAGAACGATCTCGATTTTTATGATTTTGCGGATAAAGCAGCGAATTCCGGGCCGGCAGCCTAAGTTGAAATCCGATTGACTGCGTCGCGGTACTGGTTGGCATTGGGTGCGACCTTAGGTGCGGTTGCGTTAGCGGGACAACCGCCTCCAGGGTCCCCGCCGCAGTCGCCCGCGACGACGAATGCTCCGGGCGTCGCTACGCCGGGCGTCGCTACGCCGGGCGTCGCTACGCCGGGCGTCGGCACGCCGGGCGCAGGCATGCCAAATGATGAGTTCATCGAATTTTTGGGCGCGGATGATGTTGGAGATACCGCTTTGTGGGAATTTTTGAAGAACTCAGCGCCGCGCAAGGGCCGACCTCCCGTGCCGCCGCCGCAGGATGCAACGCAATGATCAGGGCCGCTTTTCTCTATGTGAGTCTATTCGTCGCGACGGCGAATTTGACGTTCGCGCAGAGCCCGTTGCCGCCCACTCCCGCTACGCAAGCGCCGGCACCTCGGGAATGGCAATCTTTGTCGACTGAGCAGCAGCATCTGCTGCAAAACTATCAAGACAAGTGGAACACCCTGCCTGCGGAACGGCAGCAGGCGCTGGCCAAGGGCAGCCAACGGTGGCTCTCGATGACGCCGGAGCAGCGGTCGAGCGCGCAGCAACGATTCAGTCAGTGGCGCGCCATGCCGCCGGAACAGCGGCAGCTCCTGCGTCGGCGCTGGCAGGAGTTCAAGAGCCTGCCGCCCGAACAGCAGCAGCGAGTCCGCGAGTCCTTTCAACGCTTCCGACAAATGCCGCCGGAACGGCGGAGTGAATTGCGCCGCCAATGGCGTCAGATGAGCCCCGAACAGCGGCGCAGCTTCAATCATCGAGCACCTCAACAGCGACCGCACGGGCGCTAGCCAGCGACAATCCGCCGACCGCATTCCGGCACAGCTGCCTTGGGGACGCGGGCGACAGTCCAGTGCCGGACACCCACGGTAATATTCTCAAGCACTTATACGTCAATCTACCCACCGCCGCGGGTTGCGGTAAGCTCTTGCGCAGCCGGGCGACCGCGGTTTTACCGGCAATGGAGGCATCGGACATTGGCGATCTACCATTTGACGGCGAGCATCATCTCCCGGGCCCGAGGGC
>Ga0209517_10008300_pt1 | contig 12208 bp, 12 predicted proteins | sample PeaSoiMetSII2010_FD_187695 | JGI IMG/M metagenome (GOLD analysis project Ga0209517, IMG submission 187695) | Peat soil microbial communities from Weissenstadt, Germany - SII-2010 (SPAdes) (version 2) | ecosystem: Environmental > Terrestrial > Soil > Wetlands > Peat | place: Germany...
GCCATGCCGTCGGATTCCAGTTTCATGTCCTTCAGGATGGAGCGGCGAAACACCCACATGCCGGATTGCGAATCGCGCACCCAGCGGAAGAACAGCACGGACATGATGAGCGAAAGCACCAGCCCGCCGAGCTTGTTCTTGAAGCTCATGGCGTGGGGATCGCGCACGGGGAGCCGCGAGGCGTTCAGGAAATCGACCTCCAGGTGCAGGAAGGCCTCAATCAGGTACGAGAGCGCGTCCACCGGGTAGCTCTGGTCGCCGTCGAGGGTCACGATGAGGTCGCCCGTCGCCCCGGCGAACCCGCGCTTGTAGGCGCGGCCGTAGCCGCGCACGTCCTCGCGAATGACCTTGGCGCCCAGGGTGGCCGCCACCACCGACGTGCGGTCCGTGGATGCGTTGTCCACCACGATTACTTCGTCGACGAACTCGGGCATGGCGCGAAGGACCTTCTCGACGCCCTGCTCCTCGTTGAGGCAGGGGATGATGACGGTGATGGACTGGCCTTTATACATGGGGGTTTAGTGGAATGCCGCCGCCTTTTCCAGCGGCCGGCGCGTCATAATAATGATAATGAAACGGCTCCTGTTGCTCCTCTGCTGTTGCGGCGCGTTTCTCCGCGGCGCCGAACTGGCGGGCGCACATTCGGTGTATCTCCTGCCGATGGCCCGCGGCCTGGACCAGTATCTGGCGAACCGGCTGACCAACGACCATGTTCTCCAGGTGGTGACCAACGCCAAGCTTGCGGACGCGGTGTTCACCGACCGCATCGGCGAGGCTTTCGAGACGCAAATGGAAGACCTGTTCCCACCGCCCGCGGCCGAAAAGTCGCCGCCGCCCCCACCAAAAAAGGATGGAAAGAAAGAGGAGCAGCCCAAAGCCTCTGGTCCCATCACGGACACGGTGAACAAGCAGAGCGACCCATCGCTGAATTCCGCGTTTGGCCGCGGCAAAGGCACGGTATTCCTGGTGGACGTGAAGTCGCGACAGGTAATCTGGTCGGCATACGACCCGCCCAAGAGCCTCACCCTCACCGATCTGGACCGCTCCGCATCAGACATTGTCGCGAAACTCAAAAAGGACCTGAATCCGAAGGACCTGAACCCGAAAAAGTAGACCGCACTCCCAACAAACCCCTCCCTCACGGTCGGGGCTCCGATCAGAGCCGCGACCGTCAGGGAGCGGTTTCGCATTCGCACCGAATCCCGCGGTCGTGGGCCTAGCAACTAGCGTCTCTTCTCCTTTACCAAGACCCGATACTCCTCCACCAGCCTACGGGTGATCGCGGCCATATCCCAATTTGCCTCCACCTCGGCGCGGGCCCGCGACGCCATGGCGGAGGCGGCCTGCGGATCATCGAACAGCCCCAGCACGCGCTCGGCAAAGCCCGCCGGATCGTCCGACAAGGCGCAGAATTCACCATCCTGGCGGGCCAGTCCCTCCGCGCCTACCACGGTCGAGACCACCGGGATGCCCGCCGCGAAGGCTTCCAGCAGTTTCACCCGCACTCCCGAGCCGCTGAGAATCGGGCACACGAATACGGCGTAGCGCCCCAGGGGCTCGCGCACGTCCTCCACGGAACCCAACAGCTCGAGGGCCCCGGAAAAATCGGAATACGCATGCTCCGGCGGCGGATCGGAGCCCGCAACCACCAGTTTGGCCTTCGGCTGCCGCTCCAGAATCCGCGGCATCACTTCCTGGACGAACCAGTCCATCGCTACGCGGTTCGGGTCATGACGGAAGCTGCCCACGAACAGCATGGTCAGCGGTTCGCGGCCGCAATTGTGGAATTGGTAATGCGCGGTGTCGATGCCGGCGCGCAGTCCGGGCCGCAGTTTGGGCGCCAAGTCGGGCCGAAACGAAAGCAGGTAGTCGCGATTCGCCGGCGTGCAGACCTGCACCTGGTCCAACCGGGGCAGCGTGCGCAGTTCATAGTGGAGCGCGCGCAGGTACTCAATGCGAGCCTTCCATTCGGCGATCATGCCCGTCATGTGGCCCAGGCCGCGATGCACCGATTGAAAGTAGACGTCGTGCTCGAAGAGCACGCTGGGGATGCGCCCGTACGCGCCGCGATACTGCGCCATCGGCGTGTACTCCAGTTGCAGCACGTCGACGCGCCGGGTAAAGAGCTGCCGATGGATCAGCCACTCCAGATCGGCGTTGGCGAATTCGCGCACGGCTTTCGGCAGAATCGAGCCCATGCCTTTGTCATCCTCAGCGGCTCGTACGATCCACTCGACGGAGGCGCAGAACGCGCGCAGCTCCTGGTTGTCCTTCTCCTGCCACGGCCAGTCCAAGAGCTCGACCACGTGGACGTCCGCCAATTGCGCCAGTTGCCGCAGGGTCTGGTACATGAAGACGCCGCCGCCATGCACCGGAGGGCAAATCGGATAGGGCGAAACGAAGAGCACGCTCAGACGATCGGGCGCGGGCTCCATGGGCGCGAAGCGGTCGCGGAAGTAGCCTCCCATGGGCCGATGGAATGCTTCCGTGTCGCTCACGCGAGCCAGCGAGCGGGCGCGCCACCGCGAGCGCATGGCCTGCGGCAACTGGCAAAACGCGCGCCAAAACGCGCCGGGATTCGGACGCAGGGGAATGTCCCCGAACACCACGCTGAGGATGGCCCCCGCGTAGCTGAAGAAGAAATGCGGCACTAACCGCCGCCACTCGTGAATGTTCTTCCAGCAGAACAGCAGAAAATTCTTCTTGAGCGCGGCCTGAATCTGGTCCTCGCGGAAGCGCTTGCCGATGGTGCCGCGGTGTTCGTGGTAGACCACGCTGCGCGGCTGATACAGCACCTTCCAGCCGCGTTTCCAGGCGAGGAAGCCGAGGTCGGTGTCTTCCAGGTAGAAGGGTTGGAGCAGCGCATCGAAGCCGCCGAGATCGAGAAACTTCCGGCGATCGAAGGCGCACGATCCGCCGCCGCCATAGAAGCACGGATAGAGGTCGTCGATGGCCGGATCGATGCGGTGGCGCACGCGCAGGCCGCCATCCTGCCACCATGCCTGGGTCAGGCCGGTCTCTTCGCGGACCTTGTTCGGGTCGCTGAAGAAAATCTGGCAGGAGACGGCGAATACATCGGGATCGCGGAAGCCTTCCAGCAGCGGCGCGAGGAAGCCGGGATCCACGCGCATGTCGCTGTTCAGCAGGACCACGATATCGTTCCTGGCCGCCTGGAACCCGGCATTGGAGCCGCCGCCGAACCCCAAATTCGCGGGCAGCGCGAGGACCTTTACCTGCGGAAAGGCCGAGCGGATGAAATCGACGCTGCCATCGGTAGAGCCGTTGTCGACGACGATGATCTCGTTGTCCGGATGTTCCGAAAGCGCCCGAATCACGGACGGGAGATACTTCTCAATCAGGTCTTTCCCGTTCCAATTGGGGATGACAACGGAGGCAGAGGTGGGTGGAAGAACGTCGGCAGGAGTGCCGACGCTGCACGCACGAGTGCGTGCGCCACGAAGCAACCAGCATAGGTCGGTGATCGCCAGCGCCAACAGGCTAATGGCCACCAAGAACGGCGACAGCAACAGAAACGGCAGCGCGCGCAGTACGCGTTTCAAGAAAGCCATCGTCAATCCGGAGGCAAAGCCGGCCCCATCCCCACCTTATGTCCGAGCTTCACCCAGCGCGACGCCCGGACCAGCGCCACTTGCTGCGCCAGAGCGCTGGCCTCCTCCTGCAAGCGGAGAGCCCACGCGGTGCGCTCCTCAAGTTCCCTTTCGGTGTGGTGCAAAGCCTCCACGGCGGCCACCAGGTGCGCGGTCTGCTTCTGCACGTCCGCCTGGAGCGCGGCTTCCACATCCAGCGCCCATTTGGTCTTCGCGCGGATGTCCTCGTCGAGATCCCTCACCTTGGCCTCATATCCCGCGGCCATCTTCCGCGCGGCTTCCTGCTCGCGTTCCATTTCCTCCTGAAGCTCCACGATGCGCGTGCCCCGTTCCTCGATCTCCCGGGTGAGCCCTTGCGCCCACTGGTTGCTGCGTTCCAGCTCCTCCTTTTGCTCGCGGAAATTCGCCACCAATATCCCGTGCTCTTCCAGGGCCCTCCGCAGCCACTCATTCTTGGTGGCCAGTTCGTCTTCGAGGAGCGCGATGTGGTGTTCGCGCTCGCGGAGAACGTTGGCGGCGCGCGGCACGTACACGAAGGTCGGATTGCCCAGTTGCGGCCGATGCGCGCATACCGCCACGAAGAAGTGCGACTCGCCGGGGACCGGATCGCCCGAATCCACCCGCACCTCCACCGTGTTGCCCGCCTCGTGAGGCTGAAACGTAACACCCTCCACGTGGTTTTCGAGAAACATCGCCACGTGCGGGAACACCTGCTTCAACTCGCCGCGGAACTCCTCGAAATCGAACTCGTGCACGTGAAACGGATTGGATCCGTGCGGCCCGCGCGACTCCGTATAGTACAGCTTGTTGGGGGTGGAAACGATGAACTGGCCGCTGGCCGCGAGCACGCGCCGCGCTTCCAGCAGAAACTCGCGCCAGTGGTCCAGGTGCTCGATGACTTCGAACGCCACCACCAGGTCGAAGGTTCCATCGGCGTGCGGCAGCTCGGTGCAGGACGCCTGGTCGAAGCGCAGATTGGGCAGGCGGTAGTTGGCGCGGGCAAACTCGACGGCCTCCACGGCGCAATCGATGCCGGTCACGGAATCGGCGGTGCGCGCCAGCTCGGCCGATCCGTAGCCCGCCCCGCAACCGGCATCCAGCACGCGCTTGCCGTGAGCCAGGCGGGCCGCGAAGGCGTAGCGCGCCATGTGCTCATTCAGGAGATCGACGTCGACCTCGCCGGGGATCACCCGTTCACCCGTAAACTCAGCCAATGCGTTTCTCCAGGAACGGAGCGGGCTCCGGCCGGCCGGCCGCAATCCGCGCATTCACTTCCACACGGCAGGGAAGATGGACATAGCCGTAAATATCCTTTTCGGCCCGTCCCATCTGCAATGCTACGGCATTATCGATCCAGTCGCACATGGTATAGCCGAGCAGCGTGCCATCGGCGATGGCCGGCGAAAAGGAAAAGGACGCGGGGTACAACTCGGGCAGCTCGACATGGAAATCCACGGTGTAAACGTCGCCCGCCTGCATGGCCGGAAGCTCGTATCCTTCGCGCGCCGTATTGGTGCCCGAAAAATCGATGCCCAGTTGATTGCGCAGCATGAACCCCACCATGGGCATGGGCACGTCGTCTTTGGCGCGCACGCTGATGCGCACCACGATGCGCGCGCCCGGCTCGAGCAGGTGGAGCGGATCGCCCCGCTCGTCGAGAACCGCGATGCCGATCACTTCCGCCCGCCCGTCGCCGTAGCGGTGGTCGATGTTAGGAATGGTCTCGACCACTTCGGGGGCCAGCACCCTCTTCGAGCCCGGGCGCTTCTCCTCGGCGCCCGACTTGAGCATGAGGTAGGTGGAATCCTTCTGAGTCATGGCGGCGAGATACTTCGAGACGACGCGTTCGGGCTCGCCGATCTCGACTATCCGCCCGTGCTCCAGCCACAGGACGCGGTCGCCGATGGCTTTGACGTCGGCGACGGCGTGCGACACGAACAGGATGGTGATGCCGCGCGACCGGAGCTCGTGCACTTTCCGCATGCAGCGCTGGCGGAAGTAGATGTCGCCCACTGCCAAAGCTTCGTCCACCAGCAGGATTTCGGGGTCCACATTGATGGCCACGGCGAACGCCAACCGCACCACCATGCCGCTCGAGTAGGTCTTTACCGGCTGATTGATGAAGTCGCCGATCTCGGCGAAGGTTTCGATGTCGCGGTAACGCTCGTCGATCTGGCGGGTGGTCAGGCCCAGGATCGAGCCGTTGAGGTAGACGTTGTCGTGGCCGGTGAATTCCGGGTTGAAGCCGGCGCCCAACTCCAGCAGGGCGGAAACGCGGCCATTGACGTCCACCGTTCCGCGGCTTGGCTGCAGGATGCCCGCCACCATCTGGAGAAGCGTGCTCTTGCCCGAGCCGTTCTCGCCCACGATGCAGAAAGTCTCCCCGCGTTTTACGTGGAAGGTCAGATCGTGCAGCGCCCAAAAGTCCTTGTGGCGGCGGAGGCGGTTCAGGGACACCAATTCCTTGAACCGGTCGCCCGGCGATTCGTACATCGCGTAGCTCTTGGAAACACCCTCGAACCCGACTGCGTTCACGATTGAGAAGAAAGACCAGTGTAACGAAACTCGCTGGCAGGGTGGGACGGAAGGAAGACATGAAAAGGGCGGCCGCCGGCCCCCGCTGGAAACAACAGGGTCGCGAGCCGAGCGGACTGCGGTAAGAAACCGCGGCGCCAAATGAGGCCTACCAAGTAGCTCTACGGCGCGTCAAGACTCGCAACCGGTCAGTCGAGGAAGCCGGAAGCCGCCCTTATTGTGGACTGGTTCTATGCACTTCCTCCTTTACAAGTGGCTCCCCCATGAAGGGGGATCGCGTTTGAGCCTTTCAGAGAAACAGGCCCGGAGAACGGCAACCAACCGCCTCCACTCACAATATCCTCCCGAATGGTGGGAGATGTCAAGCAGGGAATTCCACCGTAGGAAAACGCAGCGGGCGCGCAGCGAGCCGGGCCGTACCCGGCCTGCTAAGCTGGTAGCGCATGCCCGACCGGGACCTGATTTCCGGAAATCGCCAGAGCGAAGACCTGCAGTTCGAAGCCGGCCTGCGCCCCCGCCGCCTCGTCGACTTTACCGGACAAAGCAAGCTCAAGGAAAACCTCTCCATCGCCATCGCCGCCGCCCGCCTGCGCGGGGAGGCCATGGACCACGTGCTGCTCTACGGCCCGCCGGGCCTCGGCAAAACCACCCTCGCCTCGATCATCGCCGAGGAGCTGGAGGTCTCATTCACGTCGACCTCGGGCCCCGTCCTGCAAAAGAAGCTCGACCTCACCGGCATCCTCAGCAACATCCGCGCGCACCAGGTCTTTTTCATCGATGAGGTTCACCGCCTGCTGCCCGACGTGGAAGAGATGCTCTACTCGGCCCTCGAGGATTTCCGCGTGGACATCCTGGTGGGCGCCGGCCCGGGCGCGCGCACCCATTCCCTGCCCATGCCCAAGTTCACGGCCATCGGCGCCACCACGCGGCAGGGCCTGGTCAGCGCCCCTCTGCGCGGCCGCTTCGGCCTGGTCCTGCGCCTGGATCCCTACACCGTGGACGAGCTCAAAATCATCGTCAAACGCTCCGCCCGCCTGCTGGGAGTCGAGACCGAGGACGGCGCCGCCGAGGAAATCGCGCGCCGCTGCCGCGGAACTCCGCGCATCGCCAACCGCCTTCTGCGCCGCGTCCGCGACTACGCCCAGGTGCGGGCCGACGGCCGCATTACCCAGCCGGTTGCCCGGACCGCGCTCAATCTCCTGGACGTCGACCGCTACGGCCTCGACGAGATCGATCAGAAGATCATGATGACCATCCTCGAGAAATATCGCGGCGGTCCGGTGGGCGTCAACACCGTCGCCGCCTCCATCTCCGAGGAGGCCGATACCATCGAGGAGGTCTATGAGCCTTACTTGATCCAGCTCGGCTTCCTCAACCGCACGCCCCGCGGCCGCGTGGCCACCGACCTGGCGTTCGACTACTTCCAGGTGAAGCGCAAGCTTCCGAGCGACAATCAGCCGGGGCTATTCTAGAGCCGCCGGCGCTGTTTTGAGCCCTTGAAGACCATCTACCTCAGCCTCGGCTCCAACGTGGGCGACCGCGAGCGAAACCTCGAATCCGCGATCGAGCGCCTCGGTCCGCAGGTGCGCATCCTGCGCGCATCCCCGATCTACGAGACGGAACCCCTCGACTACACCGCCCAGCGCTGGTTCCTGAACCTGGTGGTGGAGGGCGAAACGGGCCTGTTCCCCCTGCAACTGCTCTCGCGGATCCACAAAATCGAGCACGCGCTCGGCCGTGTCCGCACGGTGCCCAAAGGCTCCCGCACTATCGACATCGATATCCTGTTTTACGGCAGCACCGTGATGCGCACCGCGACCCTTGAAATCCCGCACGGGCGCATTCCCGAGCGCCGCTTCGTGCTCGCGCCCCTGGCGGATCTCGCGCCTGCGTTGCGCCATCCCGTCACCCGCCAGACGGTCCGCGAGTTGCTGGACGCCGCCCCGCCCCAGACCATCCGCCGCCTGGCTGCCCGCGTTCCTCCAAGCGTGCCAGAATAAACCAGATGCACAAGCGGCTCCTGCCCCCCATGGGCACTTACGCAATTCTCGCGATTCTGGCAGCCTTCACGCTGGATGGCGGCCTGATGCGCAATGCCGTCTGGATCCTGCTCGCGGGCCTGGCCGTGAAGACCTACATCGCGTACCGCGCCGGCTGGTAGGGCGTCCTTGCGGCCTTAAAACCCGCTTTGAAACATTTCACGTTTCAATCTGAAACACGTTTCATTCTGGGACACGGCTAAGGCGGTCTAGTTACTGATAATAAGGTATTTATCACCTACTTATTTGTGGCAGTAAGGTTGCACCCTCAGCGCTGTCCGGAACATCGGATCCGGTCCCAAAAAAAACTGAAAAGAGGAAACAGCGATGCGGGTGCAACGTGTGCCTATACGGCGGCGACCGAAGATTTCCCAGGAAGTTCGCGATCGGATCGTGCTCGACCATCTTCCGCTGGTCAAAGCGATCGCCATTCGCGTTCACGAAAACCTCCCGGTCCACGTGGATCTCGACGACCTGATTCATGCCGGCGTGCTCGGCTTGTTCGACGCCGTGATGAAATTCGACGACTCGAAGAATGTCGCCTTCCACAGCTACGCCAAGCATCGTATCAAGGGCGCTATTCTCGACAGCCTCCGCGAGCTCGACTGGGCCTCGCGCGATCTCCGGAAACGCCAGAAGCAGGTGGATGCCGTCAGCCACGATCTGTCGCTCAAGCTCGGCCGCAGTCCTTCCGAAGCCGAAGTTGCCCAGGAGATGGGAGTCAGCATCGAACGATGGCATCGTATCATGATGGAACTGCGGACCGTGGGACTCGTTTCCACCTCCGCGGGCCCCGATCAGGAACGCGATCGCACCCAGGATTTCGCCGCGCGTCCGGACTCGCAACCGGACCGCATGTGCCAGCGCCGCCAGCTCCAGGTGACCCTCGCCCGCGCCATTGGCACGCTCCCCGCGCGCTACCAGAAGGTGGTCTTCCTCTACTACACGAATGACATGACCATGAAAGAGATCGGCGACATTCTGGGCGTCAACGAAAGCCGCATCTCCCAGATCCACAAAACCGCGCTCAAGAAGATGGCCGTCGCCCTGCAATCCGAGGGGATCCGCTCGGCCGAAGCGTTTTGAGGGAACGGAACCCGCGGCCCGATTTCGGCCCGACTCGGGCCGGATTGAGGCGTGCAGAACCCACGGCTCGTCCTATTTACATATTCGCCACGCCCGGATGGTAGCGTAGAGCTTGCTTCCGTCGCTGACGGACGTTTGCGCGGAGCACGTCCCGGGGAGCGTGCCCACTTGCATTCCGCCCTGCACATTGGGCGGCCAGGTGAACGCGTCTCCCCCGGTTGACTTGTCGATCGGCACGTTCCAGATATTCCGTGTGGGGAAAATGGAGCAGTTGGCAACCTGGGCCTGTGCGAACAGAGAAACCGGGAACAGTGCCATCGCCAGCCATGCCAAGCGGCCCATGTCTCCAATCGGAGCGAAGTGCCGAGCGCCGTGCGCACGCATAGTACGGGTAGCGCTCGAGGACGCGCTACCATCGAAGTGATGAAGCACATTCTGGTGCTGCTGGCCGCTGCCGCCGTTATGCCCGACCTTAGCCAACTCAAGCAAATGAGCGCGCGATTTGCGCCCGTCAAGCTGAAACACGATGAGTCCGGCCTCTCAGCCGGGGACCGCAAGGCGCTCCCCAAACTGCTGGAGGCCGCCGGCATCCTCAACTACGTTTTCATGGATCAGCTCTGGAGCGGCAACCGCGCACTCTACGAGAAGCTCCGCCAGGATGGCAGCCCGCTGGGCAAAGAGCGGCTGCACTACTTCTGGCTGAATAAAGGGCCGTGGTCGGACCTGGACGGCCACGCGGCATTCCTCCCCGCCGTGCCGACTCGCAAGCCGCTGGGCGCCAACTTCTATCCGGAGGACATGACGCGAGAGGAGTTTGCAACCTGGGCCAAGGCGCTGCCGGCGCCGGCGCGCGAGCAGGCCGAGGGCTTCTTCACGGTGATCCGGCGCAATGCCAGCCGCCAACTCGCCATGGCGCCATACAGCCAGGCGTACTCCGCCGATCTCGGCAATTCAGCGCGGCTTCTTCGCGAGGCCGCCGCTCTCACCGAAAACGCGTCGTTGAAGAATTTTCTCACGCTGCGCGCCGATGCCTTCCTTTCGAACGACTACTACGCGAGCGACATGGCGTGGATGGATCTCGACGCGCCGCTGGATATCACCATCGGACCTTACGAAACGTACAACGACGAGTTGTTCGGCTACAAGGCCGCGTTCGAAGCCTATGTCACGATCCGCGACGACCGGGAGACCGGCCGTCTCGCGGATTTCGCGTCGCGTCTGCAGGAAGTCGAAAACAACCTCCCCATCGACCCGCGCTATCGCAATCCCAGGCTGGGCGCGGCCGCGCCCATCCGCGTGGTGAACGAGGTGGTGGCCGCGGGAGACGGCGCCCACGGCGTCCGCACGGCCGCGTTCAACCTGCCCAACGACGAGCGCGTGGTCCATGAGAAGGGCTCCAAGCGCGTCATGCTGAAGAATATCCAGGAGGCCAAATTTCAGAGCACGCTCATTCCCATCGCCGCGCGTGTTCTGCCCCCGGCGGCCCGCGAGGATCTGAGCTTCGATTATTTCTTCATGCACATTCTGGCGCACGAGCTGAGCCATGGCATCGGACCGCACCAGATCCAGGTGGAAGGCCGCGCCACCACGCCGCGGCAGGAGATGAAGGAGCTGTACAGCGCCATCGAAGAGGCCAAGGCCGATGTTACCGGCCTGTTCATGATGCAGTACCTGTTCGATCACGGCCTGGCGCACTCGCCCGCGGCCGAGCGCGAGCTCTACACTACTTTCCTGGCCTCCGCGTTACGCTCGCTGCGTTTCGGATTGACCGACGCCCACGGCAAGGGGATGGCGTTGCAGTTCAACTATCTCACCGACAAGGGCGCCTTCGTGGGCAATCCGGATGGCACCTTCGCCGTGGATTTCGGTAAAGTCAAAGCCGCGGTCAGCGACCTGGCGCACGACCTGCTCACGCTGGAAGCGCAGGGCGATTACGCCGGCGCCAAAAAGATGCTCGACACGCTGGGCGTGGTGCGGCCCGCCATCGAGCGGGCCATCGACGGGCTGAAGAGCATTCCCACCGATATCGATCCTAGCGGGACAGACCATCGCCTTTAGTGGTGTCATGCGCGCTAGACAGTGACAGACGACAAAAACCGATCGTCTGTCCCACCTCTGAGCCCAGCTCAGGCACGCATGGCCATCGCGGCCCGGCGCAGCGCCCGCTCGTATCCCTTCACCAGGTGAACGGTGAGGACGTCGAAGAAGCGGCCCAGCCGCCGCTCGAGCTCCTCTTCGGCGTAAAGCTCCATGACATCCTTCGAAAGAATCCGTTCCTCCACGAAATCCAGCATCTTCTCGCGGACAATGCAAAGGCATCGCACGGATTCGTGCAGCGGCACATCCTGTTCGCAACGCAGTTTGCCGAGATGCTCGTATTTCTCAGCGAGGTCTTCTTCGTTGCCGGCGGACAGCCAATGGCCCAGGTTCTCCAGCAGGACCTGTCCCCATTCATGCAGTTCGGACTCGGCGAGCCCGCGGACATGGGTCATTTGTGGTTCGCGGCGGATTTGGCCGATCACCCGTGACGCTACCTCGTCCCAATTCGATTCGATCAGATGAACGAGTTTACCCGAGATCATAAACCACCCCCGACCGTATGGTAGCTCCAAACCAGGAGGGCAACAAGGGTTGCGGAATCGTTTACCCTGGGTCTATGCGCAAAGCTGTCTGTGGGTTGCTGCTGCTCCTCCATTCGCTGGTGTGGGCGCAGGGCGTCCATCCCATCAGCGGACGGAAATACGCCAACGTCATGGGGGCGAACGGGGCGGGCTGGCTGGTGCGCCCGGAGCGCGAAACGGAAGAGCAGCCCGACGCCGCGCTGGACGCCATCGGGATCGCCAAGGGCGCGACCGTGGCCGACGTCGGCGCGGGCGCGGGGTACATAACGTCAGACCTCCTGATCTCGTGAGAGGTGGACTGGTGAGAGTCGGGCGGTAG
>Ga0209517_10008303_pt1 | contig 12205 bp, 10 predicted proteins | sample PeaSoiMetSII2010_FD_187695 | JGI IMG/M metagenome (GOLD analysis project Ga0209517, IMG submission 187695) | Peat soil microbial communities from Weissenstadt, Germany - SII-2010 (SPAdes) (version 2) | ecosystem: Environmental > Terrestrial > Soil > Wetlands > Peat | place: Germany...
TCCTTTGTGTACCTTCGTGTCCTCTGTGGTTGCCGCTTTTCTCTGCGTCCTCTGCGAACTCTGCGAGAGAAGCTTCTCGCTTTCCCATCAGCGAAAATGGCCTGTTCTCAGAGTCTTCCTTTGTGTACCTTCGTGTCCTCTGTGGTTGCCGCTCTTCTCTGCGTTCTCTGCGAACTCTGCGATAGAAGCTTCTCGCTTTCCGAACTCTGCGGCCTGGTTTAGGTTCTCCCCACCCGCTTCCTCACTTCCGCCACAAACCCCACATCCTTGATCGACTCCAAATTGATCTCCACATTCGCCAGTGCCCCCTGAATCGCCGCTTGCGCCAACGCTTTGGCCGTAGTCAAGTCCGATTTCATGTTGGGATTCGTCATCGGCCCTAGCTTCTCCGCGATCCCCACCACTTCCCTCGCCTTCTCCGCCACGCCCAAGGGCACACTAGTCGCCTGCTTCAACGCCGACTCAATCGCCTTGTCCCCATCCGCCGACTCTTTCGCCTGCTTGTAGGCCTTCATCACCAGGTTGAACGACTCGGCGTCGGCATCAATCGCCGCTTTCAATTCCTCGCGCAACTGAGAAAGCCGCGCAATCGCCTCGCTCAGTTCCCGTTCATGTTGCAGATAAGCCTTCTTCCCCCGCGACATCGCCGCCACCATGGTTGCCAATCCAGCCGCCATCGCTCCACCAGCCGCTGCCGCGCTGCCTCCTCCGGGAGTTGCCGTCGGCGCCGCCAATTGTTCAACAAACGGTTCAACCCCCGCCCGCAGCCCGCCGATTGCCATCTTTCCGCCTATCACCGCCGTCAACCGATTTTCCAGAATCAGCGACGAATCGAAATTCTCCACCTGCAAGAACCATTCCGCCGCCGATTCCAAAGCCTTCTTCGGAATCAAACCCACAATCTCGCTGCTGACAGGCGTCACTCCATACCGTGCCGCTTCCCGCTTCACCATCTCGAAAACACGATGCACCGGCGTCTGCTCAAAGTCAGTCAGATTCATCGAAACTTGCGCCAATCCTCGCACCAGAAACCCAGCGCCTTTTACGAACCGCATCCCTCCACTCGAAGCCCGCACCGCCTTAGCCACTTTCTTCGCGATATCCACATCCGGCGTGTTCAAGAAAACGTTGTAGGCGATGAGAAACTTCCGCGCCCCTACCACCGTCGCCCCGGCCGTCGGATGCACCCTCGGCTCCCCGAAATCCGGCTTGCGCGCCGGATTGCTGGCAATCTCCGCCCGGATTCCCTCAAATTGTCCACGCCGAATGTTCTCCAAATTCGTCCGCTCCGGCGTGGTAGCCGCGGCTTCGTACAAGTAAACCGGAATCTTGTGCCGCTTCCAGATCTCCGCGCCCACATGCCGCGCCATGGCCACACAATCTTCGATGGTCACGCCTTCAATCGGAATAAACGGCACCACATCCGCCGCGCCCATCCGCGGATGCGCCCCCTGATGCACCGTCAGATCGATCAACTCCGCCGCCTTGCCCACCCCTCGGATCGCCGCTTCCTGAATCGGCTCGCGCTCCCCCACCAGCGTGATCACGCAACGGTTATGATCGGCATCCATCTCCCGATCCAGCAGGTACACGCCATCCATCTTCATGGCCTCAACAATGGCATCCACTTTGCCCTTGTCCCGGCCCTCAGAAAAGTTGGGAACACATTCCACCAGTGTTGACATAAGCGAGAAGAATAGCTGGGTGGGTCGTAACGCCGCAACTCAACCTGTAGACCTGATCGTCATCAGAGGCGGGTTTCTCCGCGTTCTCCGCGGCTTTTCTCTGCGCCCTCTGCAATTAAGGATGTTGCCTTGCCGCGACGAATTTCCTCTGGGAACCTCTGTGCCCTCTGTGGTTAAGCTTTTGCGCCCTTACCGGTGCCAGAACTTCCCAATCCCCACCCGCACCTGCACCGTATTGATCCCCGGATTCGGCGTCGCCAACCCCGCATTCGAAATATGCAGGTAGCGCGCCTCCACACTCCACGCATATTTCCCAAATACATGCACTCCGAACGCCGCCGCTGAGGTGAAGTTCACATCGTTGGTGAACGCAGGAACATCTTTATTGGTAAACAACGTCCCGCCATTCAATTCGAAGTACGGCGCGACCGATCCGCGCGTAGCAAAGTTCCACTTCAAGCCCAGCGGACTGAATCCCCCACCGTACGCGGTGTCCAGCTTCTGAAACACCATGAACACCGGGGTGGCGTCCAGCACATACTCGAATCGTCCTTTCAAAAATCCCGGCCCATGCGGCTTCGTCAGAATCCATCCATACCGCACACCCACATTCCAGACGCCGGTGTCCGCCCTGCCTCCAGAAACCGAATGCCCTCCGCCAGTCCACACCTGAAGTTCATTCCCACCTTCTTCCGGACGCGCCTGCGCCCACGCCAGCGAACTCAGCAGCAACCACGCCACAACTAGAGCGTTCTTCATCAAGCTCGCAAGATAACAGGAAACTTTGTGAACTGCCAAGCACCCATCCCCTTGATTAAGCTCCTCAAACAAGGCACACTGTCACGAACCTAACTCAGGAGCCTTTATGCCCAAATACGTAATCGAACGGGAACTACCCGGCGCCGGCAAACTTTCTCCCCAGGAGCTTCAGGCAGTTTCACAAAAGTCATGCGGCGTCTTACGCAACCTCGGTCCGTCCATTCAATGGATCCACAGCTACGTCACCGACGACAAAATCTACTGCATCTACAACGCTCCCAACGAAAAAATGATTCGTGAACACGCCAGCCAGGGAGGCTTTCCCGCCAACCGCATCTCCGAGGTCAAGTCAATCATCGATCCCACCACCGCGGAATGAGTTCACCTACAACCCCAACCCTCCATCCACGGCCATAATCTGACCCGTGATGAAATGCGGCGCGGTCGCAAAGAACAGCACCGCCGCCGCAATCTCCTCGCCTGTCCCATTCCGCCGCATCGGAGTCTCTTTCGCCATGCGTCGCATAAACCCCGCTGCCGCTTTTTCTCCCAGATCAATCATTCCCGGCGCTACGCAATTCACCGCAATCTCCGGTGCCAGCGCCTTGGCCATCACCTTGGTCAGCATGTGCACCGCCGCCTTCGACGAGCAATAATGCGCATGCGTCGCCCACGGCCGCAATCCGCCCAGCGACCCCATGTTGATGATCTTTCCCCGCCGTTCCCGCAACAGCTTCACTGCCTCCCGCGAAACCAGAAACGGTCCCCGCGCGTTCGCCGCAAAAATCGCATCCCACTGTTTCAACGTCAGTTTCTCGAATTCCACCGTCTCGTAATTCCCAGCATTGTTGACCAGAATGTCGATTCCGCCCAGTTCTTTTCTCGTCTCCCTGATCGCCGCCTTCACACTCTTTTCGTCGGTAACGTCGCACCGCACCGCCACCGCCCGCACCCCGAAGCTGCCGACATCGATCACGGTATGCTGCGCCTCACGCATCGACTCGCGAAACGTGATAGCCACATCGGCCCCTGCATCCGCCAAAGCCAGCGCCGATGCCCGTCCCAGGCGCTGTGCCCCGCCCGTAATCAAGGCAACCTTACCCGCCAGTGGTCGCTCATCAGCCTTTGACATTCCGCGATTGTAACCCCTCGCCCGCAGCGAAGCCCAATCCTGGCCCATCGTCGGCGAAGCGTCTTCCCGTCCCGACCCCTGGCCCACTTTCTTCAAGTCCCCATGACAATTTGTTGACAACTCTTCCCGCATTTCATAGTAGCGTTGCTGGCCTGGAATCAGGCTTCAGCGGGCGCAGTTCAAGTCAAGTGAGGAGGAACAGTTATGGACACCGACACGATCTTTCAGCGCGTTTGGTTGTTGATTTTCTCTATCGTGCTCATTGCTTCCACCCAGGCTGCCGCACAGGCCGGCCAACTCGATCCCACCTTCGGTCAGGGCGGCATCGCAACCACAGACTTCGGAACCCAAATCAATAGCGACTTTGCCACCGCGAGCGCGGTCACCATTCAGCCTGACGGGAAGATTGTGGTTTGCGGTGGCGCTCCCGGTACCAACGGCTTTCCCAACGCCACAGTCGCCCGTTACAACACCGACGGCAGCCCGGACAAGGGGTTTGGAAACGCCGGCGTGACCACCATTCTGGGGCAGTTCGAGCTCTTTACCGCAATCGCACTACAGACCGACGGCAAGATTGTGGCCACAGGCGCCGGTGGCGAGTCCATCGACGTGGTCCGATTCAATTCAAACGGACAGCTTGATTCTTCGTTTGGCACCAACGGGATCGCAGCCTTCACTGGCCTGGGGAGCTCGACCAGCGGTATCGTGGTGCAGCCCGACGACAAGATTCTAGTCGGCAACGGTAATCAACTCATCCGTTTCCTGCCCAACGGCCAGCCCGACCTCGGCTTTGGCAGCGGAGGCTCGGCCAGGGTTGCTGGCTATAATCCCACCGCACTGGCTCTCCTTCCCAACGGCAGGATCCTGGTCGCGTCTTCCCTTGTCAGCAGCGGCTTCGAAAATCCCGGCTTTGTGACGCGCTATAACTCGGATGGCAGCCTGGACGCGAGTTTCGGCATCAACGGCCAGTTGCCCGTCCCCGGCCCCGCCACCGCGATGGTTCTTCTAAATGCTGGGCCCTTCGCTGGAGAATTCCTGGTCGCTGGGAATCTCACCACCAGCGTTACCGGCCCAGTCAACGGTTTCGAAGTATCTGGCTATAAGGGCGTGGGCACCGTGGATGCCAGGTTCGGCACCAACGGCGGAGCGGTTACGCCGATCCCAGATTTCCCTGCGATTGCGACTTCGGGCCTCGGGCTTCAGTCGAGCGGCGACATTGTAACCTCGGGCACCGCGTCGGCAAGCCTCACTCCGAACGTGTTTGCCCTGGCTCGCTACACCCTGGCCGGCCGCCTTGACACTACATTTGGCACCGGCGGAATCGTCACCACCTCTTTGCCCAACACCAGCCAGGTCTTTGCTAACGGTCTCGCAATTCAGTCGGACGACAAGATCGTAGTGATTGGGAATTTCACAACCTCGGAGCTTCACGGTCAGTTCGACACTGGCTTCAAGCTGGTTCGCTACCTGGGTCACTAACACCTGCGTGGCAGGAGCTCTGGTAGTTCCTGCCACTTTCATCCAGATCATCACGTGCTTCCTTCGGCCGGTCTCTGCTACACTCGCCGCGTGCCCGATCCCCGCCAGGTCGTGCTCTACACCCGCAAAGGCTGCCACCTTTGCCAGATCGTCAAAGAAACCCTCACCAAACTCCATCGCCGGGGCGGCTTCACCTGGCAGGAAATCGACGTCGACTCCGACGACCAACTCCGCCGCCAATTCACCGACGAAGTTCCCGTCGTCTTCATCGACGGCCGCAAAGCCTTCAAATACCGCATGGACGAACACGAATTCCTCCGCAAACTCGCCAGCTGATTCTGAGAACATGAGAACTGTTTTCTCGCCCGCCTGCGTTAATCTGCAATAGCCAAGGCTTGATCTTGCACTCCGTTCTGTCGAGGTCGCCAGTGACAGGCACAGTGGGCGAACAGACGGCGCACACTTGTGCTAACGCCTGATTTCGTCAGTTGACTATTGCAGCTTCGCGTATTCCGCTTTGGCTTCTTTCAGGATGGGGATGTCGGGGTCGGCGTCTTTCCAGAGGGTGAGGAAATCTTTGTAAGCGGCGAGCGCGCGCACGCGGGCGGTATCGGCATCCGCTCCCTGCGAGGCTTTCGACTGCATGGCGTTGGCTCGAGCCTTTCCGAGATGCGCCAAAGCTCCCGTCCAGCAGTTCCAGACAAGGCCGTTGTGGTCGAGAATCTTTTGAAACTCCGCAGCAGCTTCCTTGCCCTGCCCTGCCGCCAGGTATGCCTCTCCGCGCACATACGCCGGGTAGAGGCAGGAAGTATTGGCTGTGAACAAAATTCCGCCCAATTCTAATGGTGAAGCAGCTTGCAGTGCATTCAAGGCAGCCGCCGGGTCCTTTCGGTCCAGTGCCACCTGTGCGTGAATCGCCGGCAACCACAGCGACTGTATCTGAGTATTCAGCGGGAACTTTTTGCTCAGATCTTGTGCCATCGATTCGGCTGGCGACGTATCTCCCGCCAAGGCATAGGCAAGCGAGGCTTCCACCGCCACTGCCTGACTTGTCGGTGCCAGCCTCAAGGCCGCCGTCGCGTCCCGGCGGGCTTCCGCTGGGTTGCCGTAAACGGCTTCTCGTTGAGCGGCAATCGCCTGCCAGGTTGCGCCCGTCTCCTTGCTATCGGCCCGGATGGCAGAGTCCACCGCCCGTTTCGTCAGTTCCCTCGCCTTGCCCAGATGGCCGCCGTAGGCTTCGGTGTCGGATGCGAGCGAAAGTCCAAAGTTTTCTTCGGGCCTGCCCGCAAACCACTGTTGTTGCTCCGCCATGGCTGCCGAGTCCGAAGCGAGAAAGGCAAGAGCGTAGAGAAGGACGCGGATGTCGATGCCATCGAGCTTCCGCGCCTCCGCCTGGCGGAGGGTCTCGCGTGCGTCGTCGAAACGCTGCAAGGCGAGGTCGTTTGTGCCCTTTTGGCCGTAGACAGATGAATCGGTCCCCAGGCGCGTGGACTGCCTGGTGCACTCCTCGGCTTTTTCGTACTGACCTTCTTCCACGTAGTCTATGCCCAAGTTGCCATAGGCTCCGGCAGCTGTGCGTGGGTAGCTTGTAATCTGTGCCTGATGGATCTCGGCGGCTTTATCCAGTTCCCCGGTGACGCTGCGGTAGTAGCTGGAGGCGATCAACAGCCTTTCCGGCTCGCTCGCGTGCTCCTTCATCTGAAATGCCTTGGTGTAATACTCGCTTGCCCGTCCGAGTTCGCCGCGATTCGAATAGCGTTCGCCTACTTCCCTGTAGCAAAAAGCGAAATTCGGATCAAGCTCGAGGGCACGCTGATAGTAGAGGAGACTCGCGGTGGTGTCGCGAGTTCTGGCGGCAACGCTATAGGCCTTCAGAGCCTCCAGTGAGGAAGTGGTGGCTTCTATGAGCGGAATATCGAACTTTTGCACGGTAGCCAGTGATTCGCCCAGTTCGCTCCTCAGCTTGGACCCTGCTTCTCCGAGCGTATGCAGCACCTTCTCCTTAGATGCCACTGTGACTTGCTGTTGCGCCAGGGTGTCTCCATTCTGGCAGTTCACCGCCTTCAACCCCAAGACATATTCACTGCCCAGAGAGCCAATCGATCCGGCAAGATAAGCCTTGCTGCCGGCCCGCTGGCAAACTTCGCGGGCGAGCTCGGGCGTGAGCTTAGTATCAGCCGGACGGGTCATCTGCTGCAAGGTCTTCGCAACCTCGCCGTCGGAGAGCACATTGAGGAAAGGCGATTGCCGCAGAGAAACAGTGAGCGCCGTTTTTAGCGTGTCGTCGAAGACGGCATCGCCGGTGCTATTGTCAAAATCGGCAAGGACGATGGTATCCTTCTCGGTCAGGTGGTGGGTGCTCTGGCGCGAGCGAAAATAGAACACCCCCGCGATTGCAGCAGCAGCGAGGATCACCGCTGCGGGAACCAGCACCCTCCAGATTTTTCTGCTCGCGCCGGTGACATTCAGAGCGCTCGATGGCGAACTTCGATCAGGCGCAGTAGAAGTACGGGTTGCGGGCGACGGCGGTGGACCGACCGGAAGGCCGCTTTCCTGTGCCAGCGCCACAGAACCTGAACTCGCAGCTTTGGCTCGTCCCGTCTCGGTATCTCGCTTCAGCCGTTGCAGGTCAGCTCGCATTTCCGCCGCGCCCTGGTAGCGGAGATTGCGGTCTTTCTCCAGAGCTTTGTTGATGATGTCTTCCAGTTTGGGCGGGATGTCACGATTGAAACGAATGGCAGGAGGCGGATCAAAATCGAGGATAGCTTTGAATATGAGTGCAGAGGTTTCACCGTGGAATGGCAACTGTCCAGTGGCCATCTCGTACAGCACTGCACCAAAGGAAAATAGATCGGAGCGAGCGTCCAGTTCCTTGCCCTTGGCCTGCTCAGGCGACATATAGGCAATCGTTCCTAGCGTCGAGCCGGGACTGGTCAGGTATTGTTCATCCACAGTCTGAGTGTTGGCGGCGGCGGTCTGGCTTGAAGAAGACGACATCGGGGCAACCTTCGCCAACCCAAAATCCAGAATCTTGGCGTGTCCGCGCTTGGTCACGAAGATATTCGCAGGCTTGATGTCGCGATGAACGATGCCTTCTGCGTGGGCGGCGTCCAGGGCGTCGGCAATCTCGATGGCCAGCGACAGAATTAACTCGGTCTCCAGCGGACGCCCCGCGATCTTGTGTTTCAGCGTCAGGCCGTCCAGAAACTCCATGACAATGAACGGCTGACCGTCCTGTTTGCTGATTTCGTAAATCGTGCAGATGTTGGGATGATTCAGTGCGGAAGCCGCTTCCGCCTCGCGTTGAAATCGGGCTAGGGCTTGGGGATCGTTGGCAACATCTTCCGGCAGAAACTTCAAGGCTACGAAGCGGTGCAAGTTTACGTCTTCGGCCTTGTAGACGATACCCATCCCTCCGCCGCCGAGCATTTCAACGATGCGGTAGTGCGAGACCGTCTGGCCGATCATGGCGCGACGACATGGTAGGCGGAACGCGAGGGCAAGTCAATGAGAGGTAATGAGTTGACTCGTGCAGGCAAAGTCAGTTGGCGTAAAATCGCCATTGCACTCATTGACCCTGGGGCAGAGTCGGCCAGTTCTCAAAACGTGTAATCGCCTGGTTACAACACGCTATCGCACCTTCGACGCCAGAATGGACATGAACATTTTCAATTCCCCACCGGATTCGCCCTGATAAAGGGTTTGTTTGAAGGAAGTCGGAGTGAAGTCAGAGAAGACTTCCTTCAAGATAGTCTTCTTCCCGTTCTTTTGCCATTCGTCCGTCGCTACCACTGTGCGGCCTTCCCATTTGGCTCCATGCTTTATGATTCCGCAGCCATCGGGATTACCGCTGTCGCACCACGTCACCTGATACCTCTGCGCATTGTTGTCCCACCATGCGACTCCCAAGCCAGAAATATCGCCTTCGTCCCCCGAAGAGTGGTAATCCTCAATCAACGAGAGGCCTCCAGGACCGGGCCTCCACACTTCCTCGCCCTTTCCCCCGCCACCCTTGGGCAAGCTCTCACTCGGCTCGATTTTCAGCGTAATAGACCACGTCCCAGAAAACGCTTCCACCAATCTCTTAATCTCGGGGCTCGGCGGCGGCGAGGGTGGGGCAGTCGCGCCCGAAGATTGCCCAGATACGATGCTGCTTAAAGCCAGAAGGACTACTAAGCCTAGGGGTAGCGTATTCGACATGATCCGCTCCGGAAACCGTGAGAGATTGAACTCGGCAGACAGTATAGCGGGAGCCGCGCGGTCATTGTTGGGTGGCTAAAGCCGAACTTCCAGTGTCATTGGCGAAATATCTCCATTACACTCATTGACCCAAAGCCCGTCTTCACCTCGCAACTCTGCGAAATGCATTCACGGCCAACACTTCGCTGGTGTGACCTGGATGTTCTCGTGTAAGCCGTTCTTGGAGAGTCGTTATGTGGCGGTCGCGACTTGAGGCCTGGAGACCATACATTGCATAGCTACATTCGCAACCACCAACCGGACATCGCACGCGCTCTGATCTCAGAGCATCCTTTGACTTCCCCAGTTCGGCTTGAAACTTCGGATGGGAGATTACGTCAGTTCGGTAGGCTTTCGGCATCCGTCTACATTGACACAATAATCGGGAATCGGAAACCCGCTTCTTTCGCGCTGACGAAAGCTACTTTGGGTACTTGTTGATAAATCGCCCTTACACTCAAAATCCCCCATTGAATACCAGACAGTGTCCGATACGCGGAACCTCGTCAGGGTCGTCCGCAAGGGCGAGTTCAAGCTATTACAATTAATCCGTGTTGATCCGTGCAAATCCGTGGCCGCCCTTGGGTTGGTTTTTATCAGCGACATCGGCGGAATCTGCGGCCCCATTTCCGCTACAATCTCCTCCGCATGCTCCGTACCCAGTTCTACGCCGATCCCCGCGGCCGTTTCGTCCACGACCTCGTTCTCGAGAGCTGCCGCCGTTTCCCCACCAAGACCGCCATCTTCGATACTTCCTGCAATCGCCGCATCTCTTACGCTGAATACGGAGAGACCGTCGAAGCCCTGGCCCGCGGATTCATCGCCGCCGGCCTCAAGCCCGGAGAAGTCGTCGCCATCTTTCTCGCGAATTGCTGGGAATTCTGCGCCGCCTATCATGCCGCTACGCTCGCCGCAGCCATACCCACGCTGCTTAATCCCACCTACCGCGAGCGCGAAGCCCGTTATCAACTGGAAAACTCCGGCGCGGCCTTCCTCATCACCGACGGGCCCAGCCTCGCAGGACTCAACCTCGGCGGCTTGCCCAATCTTCGCCGCGTCTACACCACTCGCCAGCCGGCCCCTGGAGCTGAGCCTTTCGCCAGTCTCTTGCGGCCCGACACCGCCCGCTTCCCTTCGCCCGGCAAGCCCTCCGACCAAACCCTGGCCGCGCTTCCCTACTCCAGCGGCACCACCGGACTCCCCAAGGGCGTCATGCTGTCGCATCACAATCTGGTCGCCAACGTCTTTCAGTTCATCGCACCCAACGCCACCGACTTGTGTCCGAATGACGCTGTTCTCTGTTTCCTGCCGCTCTACCACATCTACGGCCTCAACGTGATGCTCAATCCTGTGTTGACTCTCGGCGCAACTCTGGTGTTGGTTCCGCGTTTCCACCCGCAGCAGGTTTTGCCTTTACTGGTGCAGGAAAACATCACCATGATGCCCACCGTGCCGCCCGCGCTCCTCGCCATGTGCCAGGCCGCCGAGGCCGGAGAGTTCCCCAACAACCATCATGTCCGTTGGGTCAAGTCGGGCGCCGCCCCGCTCCCTCCAGAGCTGGCGCGGCGTTTCACTTCCCTCACCGGAATTCTCGTCTGCCAGGGATACGGCATGACTGAGGCTTCTCCGGTCACTCACATCGGATATCTCGACCCCAAACTCTATCGCCCCGAATCCATCGGCCAGCCCCTGGTCGCAACCGAATGCCGTGTCCTGGACGATCTCGGCAATGAGCTTCCCGTCGGCCACCCCGGCGAGTTGGTCATGCGCGGCCCGCAGTTCATGTTGGGATACTGGAAAGAGCCCCAGGCAACCGCCGCCGCTCTGCGTGACGGCTGGTTCTGGTCAGGCGACGTCGTAACCCGCGACCACGACGACTTTTTCTTCGTCGTCGATCGTCGTAAAGAGATGATCAAATACAAGGGCTTTCCCGTCGCCCCTGCCGAAGTCGAAAGTGTGCTGCTCGAACATCCCGCCGTCCGCGATTGTGGCGTTGTCGGCCGTCAGGACGCCGCTGCCGGTGAGATTCCCGTGGCTTTTGTGGTTCTGCGCGACGGCTCCGTCGCTTCCGAGAAGATGAAAGAAGAACTCTGCGGATTCGTCGCCGACCGCCTCACCCACTACAAGCAGCCGCGCGCCATACAATTCGTGGAAGCAATTCCCAAGACCGCCTCAGGAAAGATCCTTCGCCGAGAATTGAAGCACTTGGTTTGATCCGCGTGAATCCGCGGCGCTAAAGGTTTGAAGCCGCAGCCGCAGCCGCCCGGGCCGGCGTCGAAGCTTGTAGATCTTCAATCAGCGCTTCCAGCCGCTTCCAGTCTTCCACCGTCGCGCCGTTGGTGAACCGTATGCCCAGGCCCTGCTCGTCCCGGCGTTTCACCACTCCCCAAACATCGGCATTCATGTTGGCGGTCTGCAACACCACCCGCACCCGCGTGTCTTCTTTAATCTCCCGCGGAGTTTCCAGGTAGCATCCGCTCAAACTGATATTCTTCAGTTGCGCCAGAATGGCCGCGCCGGTCGTCTCCCGCAGCATCACCGTGATCGCTACAGCGAATCGCGGATGCACAATCGGCTCGGTGGTCATAACCTGTCTATGACCCTACCCAGTCGCTGCCGCCCGATCAAATTACCTTAGTGTGGCCCTGACATTCCCGTTCGCGGGTGGGCAGACCGTTCATTCCCCCGTCAAAAACCCGTACTGCGCCGCGCTGAGCGGCACTACACTCAATCTTCCTTGTCTGACCAATGGCGAGTCCGCGAACCGCTTGTTGGCTTTCACTTGGGCGAGCGTTACCGGCTGGGCCAGCGCCTTGCCACTCTTGATCTTTACCCGCGGGTTCTTCGCATCCGACGCGTCCACCGAAACCACACTCGCCGTTCCCACTGCGCTCTTGTGATCTCCAGTCTC
>Ga0209517_10008305_pt1 | contig 12205 bp, 10 predicted proteins | sample PeaSoiMetSII2010_FD_187695 | JGI IMG/M metagenome (GOLD analysis project Ga0209517, IMG submission 187695) | Peat soil microbial communities from Weissenstadt, Germany - SII-2010 (SPAdes) (version 2) | ecosystem: Environmental > Terrestrial > Soil > Wetlands > Peat | place: Germany...
TCTGTCTTTAGTTTTCCGCGCTATTCGGCGTAGGAGCGTACCGGCGCAAAAGCGTAATGGAAAATACCAAAATAATGATGAGCAGTCCCAACAAGGCAAGCTCAATCAAGCTAGCTCGAAATAGGCTCGCACCCTCGGTCAATTCAGGAAAATGACTCTGGTCTAACCACCGGCAGCAGTTGCACGAAGAGACCCGCGTAGTTACTACGATGCTTTCTGGCCTATCCCTCTGGTTTTCCTCATGGACTCTTCGTCTCGGTGATGATTTGGTGTTGACGTGGTGGCTGTTAAGCATCACCGTGGTAATGTTGCTCTCTATTCTCGGCCTGGGTGGACTTTGGCACACGCTCGCTCATTGAAATTGTCTCGTAGCAAGGGACTAAGTCGCGCAACCAGAAATGTGGAGGCTAGTGATTGGATCTATGGATTGTAAAATCCACCGCAATCTGCCGATCGCCGATTGGCTGTTTAACTACCAGAAGGAGTGGTTCCGTCCAGATCTCATGGCAGGCCTGACGACAGCGGCGGTAGTCATTCCAATGGCGATGGCATACGCTACGATTGCAGGGCTACCCATCCAGGTCGGGCTTTACACTGCCTTTGTCCCCATGATCATTTACGCAGTATTGGGGACTTCGCGTCCGCTCAGCGTGAGCACCACCTCAACCATTGCCATCTTGACCGCAACGGAACTCAGCGAAGTTGTTCCTAATGCTGATTCGGCGGTTCTTTTTCGAGCTACAGCAATGCTCACTCTCTTGGTGGGCGCAATCCTTATTTTGGCTTCGGTCCTCAGGCTCGGATTTGTCGCCAACTTCATCTCCGAGCCCGTATTGGTGGGCTTCAAGGCGGGGATAGGACTCGTCATTGTTCTGGGTCAGGTTCCAAAGATACTTGGCATCCATTTTGCCAAGGGTTCTTTCTTCCATAACATCCTTGCCATTGCCAAAGGGGCCCCAAAACATCACTGCCAACAGTACTCGTAGGGATAACCATGATTTTCGTGTTGATCGGATTTAAACGATTTCTGCCCCGAGCGCCGGCTCCTTTGATTGCCGTAGCTGCGGGGATGCTAGGCGCGCGTCTCTTGGGGTTACAGTCACATGGTGTGGAGCTAGTCGGCCGGATTCCGCAGGGCCTGCCCTCTCTAACATTTCCCGAATTCTCCCTTGCACAAGATCTATGGCCGGGGGCTTTGGGCATAGCTCTGATGAGTTTTACAGAGACCATCGCTGCCGGCCGAGCATTTAGCAAGGGCGAGGAGCCAAATCCAAAAGCAAACCGGGAATTGTTGGCCACAGGACTGGCCAATGCTGGCGGAGCCTTTCTGGGAGTCATGCCCGTCGGTGGTGGCACCAGCCAGACGGCAGTGAACTGCCTTGCGGGAGCTCGCACCCAAATGGCGGAATTGGTTACGGCACTCGCCTCCCTGGCCACGATGCTTCTGCTTGCACCGCTCATTGCCCTCATGCCTCAAGCCACGCTCGCGGCTGTGGTCATCGTCTACGCCGTCGGATTGATTAAGCCCGAAGCGTGTCGGGCCATCCTCAAAATCCGGCGAACCGAGTTCACTTGGGCCTTGGCGGCCTTTGCTGGCGTTGTAGCTCTTGGGACACTCAAAGGCATCATCGTTGCCATCGTGATTTCGCTCGTCGGGCTTGCCTATCAAGTCGCGGACCCGCCGGTCTACGTCCTGGGGCGCAAGCCGGCACCAACGTGTTCCGGCCACGTTCGAAGGAAAATCCTGACGACGAGACATTTCCAGGTCTTCTGCTGTTGCGACTCGAGGGACGGGTTTTCTTTGCCAACGCCGATAACATTGCAGAAAAGATCCGGAAGTTGCTGGATGAGGCGAAGCCAAAAGTCGTGACCATTGACTTTAGTGCTGTACACGATCTCGAATACACTGCGCTTAAGGCTTTGAGTGAAGGCGAGAAAAGACAGCGTGACCAGGGAGTATTATTGTGGCTTGCAGGGCTGAACCCGGGAGTCCTGCGAATGGTCCAGAAATCAGCGTTAGGCGAGGTTTTGGGTCGAGAAGCGATGCATTTCAACCTCGAGGTCGCCGTCACAAAATATTTGGCAATGTTTGCCAACAAGATAGAGTGTCCTTCTTTAATGATTGAGGCAGGGACAGCGTCGGTTCATTGCATCATTGATTCGGACTCGCCTCAAGATTTCGGCGGCACCTTCGGCGGTCCCGGCACACCGGGAGCGAGCATCTTCTGGACCGCTGCCTTCGCCGCTCTTGCCTTGTCCGGGTCGATCCATCTATCCTGTGTGACAAGGGTTGTCTGTGTCGGTAGCGCCACCACTGCGCCCGCCTCTTCCAGCGCATCCATGATCGTCAGCAGCAATCCTTCTTGGGCCGCAAGATACTCCGCGTACTGACCCTCCAGGATGTAGCAGAAAATCTCGATCTCCAGCGCGTATTCGGCAATGCGCAAAAACCGTGCCCGTGCGGAGGTATCCTCCACTTTTGGATTCTCTCGCAGGATCGTGCGAATCTCATCCAGCACAAATCGGACATGATCCGCCGAAAGGTCGTAACGCAGCCGGATCACCTGTTGGCAAAGAAACTTGTCGCGAAAACGCAGATTCTCCAGTACCGTTGTGGCCATGATGCCATTTGGAACCGAAAGCACGGTGCGTTCGAGTGTCCGTAACCGCGTCGATCGAAGCCCGATGTCCTCTACGACTCCCAGTTGGCCGTTCACCTTGCAGGTGTCGCCCACCTGAATCACCTTGTCAAATAGAACCGAGACTCCTCCGAACAAGTTTTCGAAGGTCTTCTGCGCACCGAGGCCCAGCGCCAGCGTGCCGATACCAAGTCCGGCAAGTGCCGTGGACACATCGAAACCCAGCCGATACAGCACGATCAGCAGCACAAATATAAAAATCGTCCCTTCTACAAAACGCCGTAAGAGCGGCACAATCGAGCGCTCTGCGTACATTCCGCGGCTCGACAGGCTTGCGCCTATACGCAAGGAGATCGCCCGTATGACCCGTGCCAGTAGCCAATAAAACGCAATCGCCAGAAAGATCCAGATAATTCGCCGGTAATAGATACGGTAAAGCAGCGAGGTCCCGATATACGCGACCAGCGCGTAATGAATCAAAAGGGCAAAAACAAACGTAAGGGGGCCAATCCGTTTCAGCGGCTCAATGGGAAGCGGGGGCAAATGGCGCGCCTTCCGCGAATAGCGAATCAACAACTCCAACGCTTTCGTTAGGATCCGGGCGCTAATCAGGGCCAGCGGAAGAAATAGGAGGATGGCTAGCCACTGCCAATACTGCATAGACCACAACCGGTGCTCCACCAAGTAGTCTGGTATGTGTTTCTCTATCTCCGGAAATGTCAAAGAATCGAAGACCCTCGGCACGCGATCCAACGTTGACCGGGAGAAATACCAGAGCTTCCTTCCCTGTTCATCCTCAACACGAACCAGCAGGATAGGAAAACCTTCGCTCGTACTCGAAGCGCTATTCACCTTCTCCTGATCCGGTGGCAGGCCATCGTCTAAACGGCCCTGCGGATCCCGGCTTACAAAATCCAGAGAGCCCGTCAATTTCTGGTTGAGAATGGCAAGTAACTGGACCGCAAGTTCTTCTTCGTCGGGTTGAGAAGGCTGTCTTCTCTTCTTTACTGGCTCGAAGTACTGGATCGCGAGGGAATACTTTTCTCCCTGCGCCGCCTTGATGAATCCAAGAATGCACCCGCGCGGATTGTCCCGGCCGAGGGGATCTACAGGCGCCGCCTGCGGGCTTGCCGGCGCCGGTGAACTGCTCAGCCCCGAAATTTGCGAAGCCGCGCGTCCCGGCAGAATTAACCCGGCGAGAAACAGCAGGAGAATAAGCAACCGGCGTGGTTCCATGGATCCGTCTCCCAAAACCAGCTTCATCCGGGATTTCCATCTTGACTTCCCGGCTGACCGATGATGTATACCCAGCCCCGTCAGTATGCACCCGTTGAAGTAGGAGTCAAACAAGTGTACAAATTCGGAGTTTGCTAAATTGGTAGATTTGCCCCGGCGAGAACCACACCAAGCGCAGAGTCTAGGATGCAAGTGGACGGGTAAGCTCTCTGCAAATAAGGAGCCAGAATCGCTCGAGACTAGAATACTTATCGGTTGTTCAGAGCCGGCGCTCCGGCGTTGCTGGCCTCTCAGCCTCCTCGCCCACTAAGCGGATATGCAACCGCAGATTATAGAGCTGCGGCCTGAGGGACGGTGGCACCCACAAGCGGCTGGCTCGGTCCTCCAGCCGGTCCAATCGCTCGCCAAAAGCCTTGTCGTCTTTGCTCGAGCCGGCCAACGCCAGCTCCCTTTCGAGGAGCCTCAGTTCCGAGTAGAGGCTGTAAATTCGGCGGCTCTGAATGGACATAAATATTTGCGGTAAGACTCGCAGCAAGGGGTAGAGCACCCCCACCACCGGGAGGAGCACCACAAGAACCTGCTGGACCAGCACTGCCAGCCAGAAAGGCAGATTTCGCTGCAGGAACGACGGTCCCGTCTTGTAGAACTGACGCGCATGAGTGCTAAGCGGCAGGTCGATTGATTCGGGAGCTGGGAACTGGCCCGCCTTCTGGAACACCCCGGGTCCAGAGTGGATCTTTGATGCTGCTTCAAGCAGCAGGTACTGGATGGCTGGATGAAGATCGCCGCGCACGATTAGGCTAGCCTTAGGCGCGATCAATACCACATCCGTTGGGGGGCGGTTTTCAGCCATGTTAGCCCCCCCGGCAGGTAACACCAGTTTGTTCAAGAACGGGTACAAAGCGACCCAGGCGTCAGCCCTGCGCATGCTCGCCAGGTCGATATCTTTCGCTACCAGAAGCTGCCGCACAGCGGGCGTTTCCCAAGCGCCCATCAGAACCACCGCGTTAATGTCTCCACTAAGCAGCTTCACAGAAGACTCCTGCGGTGTGAGCCGAAGAAATGTTGCGGATTCTTGCTCGATTACTCCAACGCGCGCCAGGAAATCGAGCGCCAGCACATGGCTGGCGCTGCCCTCGGGCCCGATCGAAATGCGGAGGTTGCGAAATTGATCGTGGCTTTCCAGATGTTGGCCGCGGGAAAACAGCCAGAGTGGTTCGTAATACAATGTGCCGAGCGAGACCAGCTCTGGAGACTGCTGCCGGTTGGAAATCCCTCCCGGAATAATGGCTATACTGATACCCGACTTTGGATCGCGCAGTCTAGCGATACTTTCCACCGCTCCTGCCAATGGCACCAGCCTTAATTCGATGCCGTCTCGCGCAAGAATTTCTCGGTATCGCTTCCCGACCTCGGCATCGAAACTGCCTTCCGGGCCAATGGCCATTGCTACCGAGCGAGGCGGAGTCGGACGCAACAATGAGTACGTTAGCCAAACCCCCACCGCCGTCAGCGTTACCACAACGATCGCTAAGACCACAAGAAGGCGTCGATTTACCCGCTCATCGTTCAGAATGTTCATGGCGCCGCTCTTAGGGGGCTTTGCTGATGTCCGCAGCCATCTGCTTGTTGCGAAGATAGCTTGGAAACATTCTACAAGTTCTGGCAAATTTAAGAAGACAGTTTTGTTATTGCCGAATCAGATCGTCCTGACTCGGCAAATCTGCGTTGTGGCGCCCCGGCTTCTGACGCCGCCTCCCAAGATTTGACAAAGCTGTTCAAGAGCAAGTCTTTGGTAACAGACAGCTATCGCCCGTATCGGATGACGTCAATACCGAAAGCCACAAACAAGAAGCCAGTGGCGGGCCACCACCACTCAAACAGCCTCTCTGAGATGTCAATGTCAGTGAGGTCAGTGAGGTACGGCACAGTGGTTTTCCTAAGTGCTTCCTGCCATACTCCGCTCGCTTCTTTTGTGTCGGTGCCCGATAAGTCGGGCGGGCACTGATCCAGCTAACTCAGTGAAAACCAGCCCTAAGTCGTTTTGGCACGCCGGACGAGATCTGTTATTTTTGACAATTCCCTCCCTTGACCCCGGTGGCAAAATCGCACAGCAGTGAAATCAGGCTTGGACTTTTGCTGCAATCTCGACCCCTGGGGCTCCGTTTCTCGCAGGGTGAGATTCGAGGAGAACATCCGGTACAGGACGATGAAACTTTTAAAAGTTGCACTGGCGTTGATCATCCTTTTTTGTGGTGGACTTGGCCCTTTATATCTGGACAGCACAAAAGGCAAATAATTCTGGCGCCCTCAGCGGCAAGATTCGCTGGGACTACACTTTGGGGGGAGGATTGAACTGAAATGTGTGCCCCTTTGCTACTCCCAGTAGATCTCCGAGGTATTGAGAAGGAATCGCGGATACTTCTTTATGGCATGCAAAGACGGGATGCCATCGCATTTGGTCGATTGTACTCCCTCGACCCTTTGGCACAGTTACTTACGCATCTCTCCGTGCTGAAAGCCCTCGGCAACCCGGGAAACGTCATTTGGGCTCGGGTGCCATCCCTGTCACTTTTGCCAATTGCACGCCCAAGCCTTTGGGGACACTATCAGTAAGAGATGCCCGCTGCGTGGGATTAGCTGGGCATCTAGCCAGCCCCTACTTCTTTCTCCGGCTCGCGGATTGATCAGGATCAGCATGGCGGACTCATCATCGCTACTCGGACAGACCTTCTTCCACTATCACATCCTCAAACAGCTCGGGGCTGGCGGCATGGGCGTGGTGTACGAGGCCGAAGACACAAGCCTCGGACGGCATGTCGCGCTAAAGTTCCTTCCAGCTCAACTTGCACAAGATCCACAAATGCTCGAACGATTTCGCCGCGAGGCGCACGCGGCTTCTGCGCTCAATCACCCGAACATCTGCACAATTCACGACATTGGCGAGACCGACGGGCAGACATTCCTGGTGATGGAGTTGCTCGATGGGCTAACTCTTAAGCAAATGATCGGCGGGAAACCTCTGCAAGCGGACGTGCTGCTTGACTTCGCCTGCCAGATTACCGACGCGCTCCGCGCAGCTCACGCCAAGGGGATCATTCATCGTGACATAAAACCCGCCAACATATTCATCACGAGCGACGGACAGGCGAAGCTACTCGATTTCGGTCTGGCGAAAGTGCTTCACCCAGGCAGCAATATAAACACTGATGCGACCATCGATCAGACGCTGACGACGGTCGGCAGCACGGTTGGAACGGTGGCGTATATGTCGCCAGAGCAAGCGCGGGGCAAGGAGTTGGACGCGCGGACGGACATTTTCAGCTTTGGGGCGGTGCTGTACGAGATGGGAACGGGGGTACAACCATTTCGCGGTGATTCCACGGTGGACATTTTCGACGGTTTGCTGAATCGCACTCCAGAAGCTCCGGTTAAGCTAAATCCCGCGCTTCCAGCGCGGCTCGAAAACATCGTCAATAAAGCGCTTCAGAAGGAACCGGATCAGCGTTACCAGGACGCCGCGGAGCTGCGAGCAGACCTGCAGCGTCTGAGGCGCGACATGGAATCAGGGCGAGGGGATGCGACAGAAACAGAAGCAAGGCCCGCTACCGCGTCCACAGCTGCCGCTCCTCCCGTGGCGACTGCCCAAACCACTGGACCAACGAAGGGCCGCCGGTCCATGTTGATCGCTTTGGCTGGAGTTGTGGCTTTCTGCCTTGTGATTGCTGGATGGCTGTTTTTGGGGCATCGCAGCGCGCATGCCCTGAACGAGAGAGACACTATCGTTCTCGCCGATTTCGCCAACAGCACAGGCGATCCGCTCTTCGACGACGCGCTGAAACAGGCACTGGCCGTGGACCTAGGCCAATCGCCATTTCTGAACATCCTTTCGGATAACAAAGTTCACTCAACATTAAAGGAAATGACCCGTGCGCCAGGCGAGCGGCTGACTGATGAAATCGCCCGTGAAGTGTGCCAGCGTACGGGAAGTAGGGCGTTCATCAGCGGATCGATCGTCGGACTGGGAAATCAGTACGTCATCGGGTTAAACGCCATCAACTGTGCCACGGGCGACCCCATTGCCCGGAAACAGGTGCAAGCGCCAAGTAAGGAGAAAGTGCTGGACGCGCTCAGCGGCGGCTCTGCGAAATTGCGCGCTGAGTTGGGCGAATCACTCCACTCGGTACAACAATTTGATGTGCCGCTCGATCAAGCGATGACGCCTTCGCTTGAAGCTTTGAAGGCTTTCAGCCTGGGTAGAAAACAAAACAGTGCCGCTGCGATTCCTCTTTACCAGCGTGCTATCGAGCTGGACCCCAACTTCGCGGCGGCCTACGCGCGTTTGGGCATCATGTACCGCAACATTGGGCAGCCCGTAAAGGCAAGCGAGAATGTCACCAAAGCCTTCGAGCTCCGCGAGCACGCGGGCGAGCGAGACAAGCTTCGAATCACCGCGTCTTATTACGAGTTTGTGACAGGAGAGCAGGAGAAAGCCATCCAAACTTACCAATTGTGGGAGCAGTCTTATCCCCGCGACTGGCTTCCATTCTTTAACGCCGGCGTTGCCTACGGGAGTCTAGGGCAGTACGAAAAAGCAGTAGCGACAACTCGCAAGTCACTAGAACTCTATCCCGAGAATGTGACAGCCTACGAGAATCTCGGGACATTTTATCTCCCGTTGGACCGTCTGACCGAAGCGAAGGATATATCGAACCAGGCCCTCGCGCGGAAATTAGACGAAGAAGCCCTGCACACAAATCTTTATAGCTTGGCTTTCCTGCAGGGCGATTCCGCAGAAATGATTAAACAGGCGGCCTGGTTTGAAGGAAAGCCGGACGTCGAGAACGAGATCCTCGGGCAAGAATCAAGCACGGAAGCTTTCTACGGGCGACTCAAGAAAGCTCGAGAACTTACACAGCAGGCGGTCGCGTCCGCCGAACGAGCGCAAAACAAGGAAGTAGCAGCTTTTTGGGCCGCGGATGGCGCGCTCCGGGAAGCACTGTTGGGCAATTTTGGGGCGGCGAGGGAGAAAGTGGACGAAGCTCTGAAACTAGCTCCGGGAAGTCGTGACGCGGCGAGCGAGGTAGGATTAGCCTTGGCGCTGACCGGCGACGTGAGTCGTGCGCAAGGGACGGCGGATGAACTAAACAAAAAGTTTCCGCTCAATACGGTAATACAACCCATTTGGTTGCCCATGATTCGTGGACAAGTCGCAGTCCATCGCAAGACTCCCTCTGCCCCCGTCGAACTTCTGCAACCGGCAATTCCGTTCGAGCTGAGTACAGGAGTTGAACCGCTCGGCTATTCATGTATCTATCCTGCTTACATTCGCGGCCAAGCGTATCTGGCTGAAGGCCAAGGCGTACCCGCAGCGGCGGAGTTCCAGAAAATCCTCGATCATCGCGGCTTGGTTCAGAACTGTTCTACGGGTGCACTTGCTAATCTCGAACTTGCACGTGCTTATGTTCTGCAGCGCGACACCGCCAAAGCCAAGGCAGCGTATCGAGATTTTCTCACACTTTGGAAGGACGCGGACCCTGACATTCCCATTCTCATCGCGGCAAAAACGGAGTACGCGAAGTTGAAGTAGTTCTTGGTGAAATTGTGCTGCACAACCTTGCCAGTGCCTGATTTGCGTGCGGCAATACTGACTTCGATAACTCAAGGCAGTTTCAGCCGATCGCCTTCCTTGACGACCACATGCTTGCGCTGTCCTCGAAAGGTGTAATCGACTTTGAGGGTTTTGTCCGCCTCTTTGCTGGGATCTCCGCCCATATTGTCATTGGTGACCTTTACATCCAGCGTGCCGTTCGAAACCATCGCTTTAAGGCGCAGGGTTACGTCCTTCCCGGCTCCACTTTTACCCTAGACCGCTTTGTTGATTTGGAGCTGGCCACCCTGAGCGTGTACAAGCGTGGTCGAAACGAGTGCCGTCACGAGCAGTAAAGCAAAAACAGGGAAAATCGAACGAGCTATTCGCATCTCTAGGCACTTGCGGGAACAACATCGACAAAACTTTTTCGGCTGTTACGCGGCAATGCGCAGGTCTTCCATGAGCGTGAAGATGTCTTGGCGGACGGGCTCGTAGTGTTCATCGATGGAACTCCTGTTCTTCGGCTTTCTGCCCATCTTGGGTTTACCGACGCCTGCCAGGATGGGACGAAGAATTTTTTCCCGTGCTGTTTGTTTTCGGCAAATACTACCTGAAGACGGATGCAAAGGTCATATTGGCCAACCTGGGCGGGATCATCCAAGCTCACCCGGGCTTGCATCTGGCCATCGAAGGGCATACGGACTATATCGGCAGCGATGAAGCGAACATGAAGCTTTCCCAGCAGCGCGGGGACGCCGTGCGCGAGCTTCTGGTCCAACAGGGGAAGTCGAGAAAAACACACCTCTGTCGGCCTTTTCATGGAAGGACTTGAGATGCAATTTGCGTCCGTCGTTGAATATCACGAAGGGCATCGCTCTTCGTATCCTCCGCCCTCAATGTCGTCGACGCCATCCTGCCGTGTGGCCATTCCTGAAATCCCTGCAGGGCTCGGAGGACTGTCATTTCTTACAATGGACAACCGCATCTGTGAGTGGCACCATACGCCCAACTCGAGACCATGATGTGTGAGCGATGAGCGCTTAGGACGTCGGGCTCTGTTTTCAGACAGGCCAGTACATGGCGCCGTATTCCATCGGTCACCTTCTTAACGAGAGGCGGTCTTTCTGATTACCTGTTCGCGGGCCTCGATTTAGAACCCGATTCCGTCACTGAGGAAACATGAAGAGAATCCAAACTTGTATGTCTTTGATTTCGTCGTTTTTTCTCCTCACCGGCACCACTGCTTTGCAGGGTTGTGGTTCCAAAGAACAAACTCCTGCACCCGCGGCTCAAGCCTCCACTGATGCTTCTGCCCAGGCTCCCTCCGCACAGCAAGCCTCCCAGCCGGATCAAGCACAGTTACCCGAGATCAATTTGACGGCCGATGGCTTGGACGAACTCCTCGCGCCCATCGCTCTTTACCCCGACCCCGTTCTCGCCGTCTTGCTCCAGGCATCCGTTAATCCCCAGGAAGTCATGGATGGCGGAAACTGGCTGGCACTGGACCAGAATCAGAATCTCAAAGAAGCGGCTCTCGATCAGGCTTCCGGCAAAGCAGGCTTCACCCCAGTCATGCAGGCGCTGTTGCACTATCCCACTGTCGTCGACCTGATGTGCCAGCAGTTTGATTGGACCAAGCAACTCGGCGCCGCCTACCAAGGCGATCCGATAACCGTCCTTGCAGCGGTGCAGAGACTGCGCGCCCAAGCCGTGGACACCGGAGCACTCAAAAGCTCTCCGCAAATGATTGTGGATGTGAAGCAGGATCAGGGCAAAGAAATCGTCGAGTTGAAGCCAACCGACCCCAAGGTCGTCTACGTTCCTCAATACGATCCCAGCCGCGTTTATTCCACCACCACCACGACCACCAGTCCCAACGGAACCACAACCAGTACCACCACATCCAGCGCGCCGGCCACCTCCACCAGTACTAACTCCACCGTTGTCGTTCAGCAGGAAAAGTCCGGTGTCAGCACTGGAACCGCCGTCGCCATCGGCCTCCTCTCCTTCGGGGCCGGCATTGCCGTCGGCATGGCCATCAACAACAACAATTACTACCATCCCGCCTGGGGATACGGTGGTGTCTATTACGGGCACGGACCTTACTATCCGCCGCCTTATCGCCCCGTCTACTATCCTGGTTATGGTGGCGGCTACCATTACAATCGGCCCGTCCACTACGGCAACAACAACATCTACATCAATAACAACAATAATTACTACAACCGCTTCAACAACAATAACAATCTCAATTCCAACTACAAGCCCAACGCCGTACCCTACAACCGCAACTCCAATAGCAACTATTCCAAGAGCCTGGGAAACCAGCCCGGTGGAGGCAAGGGCGTAAGCTACCGGCCGGCTAACACGAGCAACAATGCCAACAATGATTTTAGGGGCCAGAGCACATATCAGGGAAACCGCCAAGGGAACAACGCCGCGGGCAATGCCCGGCCCGCCACCGGCAACGTCCAAAATCGGCCCGGCGGCGCGAACGCAGGCGCTGCCCCCGCCACTGGGCAACGGCCGGCGGCTGGCAACAACGCGAATAACTGGAAAGGGCAGACAGCTTACCAAGGCAACAAGGGCGCCAACAACGTGCAAGGCCGCCCGTCCACTATGCCGGGGAACGCAAATGCCGGCGCAAACAACCGCGTCAACGCCGGTAATCAGCCGGCACGAAATCCCTCTGGCGATCGTGGCTTCAGTCAAGCTGGCCAGACTCGGCCCAATACCG